>OKVS01000554.1_pt1 | contig 11265 bp, 10 predicted proteins | sample 1606911 | NCBI WGS metagenome assembly OKVS01 (sample SAMN03281016, study PRJEB24777) | human gut metagenome | isolation source: fecal sample PR161 from 1 month old female Malay infant, caesarean... | reverse complement strand
CACGGATATCGTGCTGGAATCGCTGGAGACCGCGCTGGAAACTCTACCGCCCCGGGCACCTCAATCTGCCAGGTGAATCAGGAAGTGGTGCGCGATCATGATCACCGGCCTGGTGCGGCTCGGGATCCTCAAAGGCGAGGTTGACGAGCTGATCGCCAACAACGCCCACGCCCGTACTTTATGCATGGCCTGAGCCACTGGCTGGGTCTGGATGTGCACGATGTCGGTAATTACGACACCGACCGTTCGCGCGTCCTGGAGCCGGGAATGGTGCTGACCGTCGAGCCGGGGCTGTATATCGCCACCGACGCCGACGTACCGGCCCAATATCGCGGCATCGGCATTCGTATTGAAGATGACATCGTGATTACTGAAGACAGCAACGAAAATCTCACCGCCGGCGTGGTGAAGAAGGCGGATGAGATCGAGGCGCTGATGGCGGCGGCGCGCCAGTCATGAGCGTGCTGATTGTCGGCGGCGGGATGACCGGCGCGACGCTCGCGCTGGCCATCTCCCGTTTGACCGGCGGTGCGCTGCCGGTTCATCTGATTGAAGCGCAGGATCCGGCGTCGTCACGCCACCCAGGTTTTGACGATCGGGCGATCGCCCTGGCTGCGGGCACCTGCCAGCAGCTGGCGCGCATCGGTATCTGGCAGAACCTTGCTAAACGAGCGACGCCTATCCAGCGGGTACACGTCAGCGACCGCGGCCATGCCGGTTTTGTAAACCTGGCGGCGGCCGATTACGGCCTGTCGGCGCTGGGGCAGGTGGTTGAACTCCACGATGTCGGCCAGCGGCTGTTTAGCCTGCTGCGCGAGGCGCCGGGCGTCACCCTGCACTGTCCGGCGAAAGTGGAAGCGGTCAACCGCAGCCAGGACAGCGTCAGCCTCACCCTTGATAGCGGCGAAACCATCAACGGTAAGCTGCTGGTGGCGGCAGATGGTTCGCGTTCGTCGCTGGGCGCGCGCTGCGGCATTAGCTGGCAGCAGCAGCCCTATGAGCAACTGGCGATTATCGCCAACGTTAGCACCGCGTTGCCGCACGAAGGCCGCGCCTTCGAGCGCTTTACCGAGCATGGTCCGCTGGCGATGCTGCCGATGTCGCAAGGGCGCTGTTCGCTGGTGTGGTGCCATCCGCAGTCGCGGCGCGACGAGGTGCTGAGCTGGTCTGACGAACGTTTTTGCCAGCAATTACAGCAGGCGTTCGGCTGGCGGCTGGGGCGCATTACCCATGCCGGTAAGCGTAGCGTCTATCCGCTGGCGTTAACTACCGCTATCCGTTCGGTGTCGCACCGTCTGGCGCTGGTCGGCAATGCGGCGCAGACATTGCACCCGATCGCCGGGCAGGGCTTTAATCTCGGCCTGCGCGACGTAATGAGCCTGGCTGAACTGCTTGCCGACGCTCACGCGCTCGGCGAGGATGTGGGCAATTATTCTCTGCTGTGCCGCTACCAGGCGCGGCGAGCGGATGATAAAGCCGCCACCATCGGCGTGACCGATGGGCTGGTGCATCTGTTTGCCAACCGTTGGGCGCCGCTGGTGGCGGGGCGCAACGTCGGGCTGATGGCGATGGAATTATTTACCCCGGCGCGCGATGCGCTGGCGCAGCGTACCCTCGGTTGGGTTCCCCGTTAAGGAGTAGAACGTGCAAAGTGTTGATGTTGCCATTGTTGGCGGCGGAATGGTGGGACTGGCGGTGGCCTGTGGTTTACAGGGCAGCGGCCTGCGCGTCGCGGTGCTGGAACAAGCGGCGCCGCAGCCTCTTGACGCCGATGCGCCGCCGGCGCTGCGCGTTTCGGCAATCAATGCCGCCAGCGAAAAGCTGCTGACTAAACTGGATGTCTGGAGTGAGATCATCTCCCAGCGCGCCAGCTGTTATCACGGCATGGAAGTGTGGGACAAAGATAGCTTTGGCCGCATTAGCTTCGATGACCAGAGCATGGGCTTTAGCCATCTGGGCCATATTATTGAAAATGCCGTGGTGCATCACGCGCTGTGGCAAAAAAGGCGCAGCGCTGCGCTGACGTCACCCTGCTGGCGCCCGCGCACCTGCAGCAGGTAGCGTGGGGCGAAAACGAAGCTTTTCTGAGCCTGCAGGACGGTAGCATGCTGACCGCGCGGCTGGTGGTCGGCGCCGATGGCGCCAATTCGTGGCTGCGTAATAAAGCCGATATTCCGCTGACCTTCTGGGACTATCGCCATCATGCGCTGGTGGCGACGATACGAACCACCGAGCCGCATCAGGCCGTGGCGCGTCAGGCGTTCCACGGTGAAGGCATTCTGGCCTTCCTGCCGCTTAGCGATCCGCATCTGTGCTCGATCGTCTGGTCGCTGTCGCCGGAGGAGGCGCAGCGAATGCAGCAGGCCGATGCAGCCGCGTTTAACCAGGCGCTGAATATAGCTTTTGATAATCGCCTTGGCCTTTGCCAGCTTGAGAGCGATCGGCAGGTTTTCCCGCTGACCGGACGCTACGCGCGTCAGTTCGCCGCCCATCGTCTGGCGCTGGTTGGCGATGCCGCCCACACTATTCATCCGCTGGCCGGGCAGGGGGTGAACCTTGGCTTTATGGACGCCGCCGAGCTTATCGACGAGCTGAAGCGCCTGCACGCGCAGGGTAAAGATATCGGTCAGCATTTGTACCTGCGCCGCTATGAGCGCAGCCGCAAGCACAGCGCCGCGCTGATGCTGGCGGGTATGCAGGGGTTCCGCGAAATGTTTTCCGGCAGCCATCCGGCGAAGAAACTCCTGCGCGATATGGGGCTCAAACTGGCCGATTCGCTGCCTGGCGTAAAACCACAGTTGATTCGCCAGGCGATGGGCCTCAACGATCTCCCCGCCTGGTTACGTTAACCCCGTCACACTTCTTTTACCCGGCCTGCGTGCCGGGTTTTCTCTCTCATTTGAAATATTCTAATTTCACCTCTTTTTTCGCATTAGTTTTATTAATGCGATCTTTTTTTTGTTAAAGAAATTAGGCCCATAAAATCGCATAAAACACCATCATCACCTGACTGGTTGGCTCATTATGTTAATTTTATGTGGCACAAATCGCTTTTTTCCAGTCAATAACTCTGTAGGCTTTTCTGCGCGCTTTGGTCATAAGCTAATGTGATGTCCTGATTTACCTTATGGTTTAGCACCGGGTTCGGTGGTAAGTTCAGGCAAAAGAGAACGTTTGCGTCGGTGTCCGTAAGCGGTGCCGTCGCCGGATTTCGTGGCGCAAAATCGCCGACAATATCGTGGCTGGTTCCGTTTTATTCGATGAGGAAAAGATGGCTCAACAGACTCCGTTGTATGAACAACACACGCTGTGCGGCGCTCGCATGGTGGATTTCCATGGCTGGATGATGCCGCTGCATTACGGGTCCCAGATTGATGAGCACCACGCGGTGCGCGGCGATGCAGGGATGTTCGATGTGTCGCATATGACCATCGTCGATTTCCACGGCAGCCGGATCAGAGAGTTCTTGCGCTATTTGCTGGCAAACGATGTGGCGAAGCTTACCACCCCAGGCAAAGCGCTCTACACCGGCATGCTAACCGCTTCCGCCGGCGTCATCGATGACCTGATTGTTTATTTCCTTTCTGAAGATTATTTCCGCCTCGTTGTTAACTCCGCCACTCGTGAAAAAGACCTCGCCTGGATTTCCGAACAAGCCGAACCTTACGGTCTTGAAATCACCGTTCGCGACGATCTGTCGCTGATCGCGGTGCAGGGTCCGCAGGCGAAAGCGAAGGCGGCGACGCTGTTCACCGACGCTCAGCGCCAGGCCGTGGAAGGCATGAAGCCGTTCTTCGGCGTACAGGCCGGCGACCTGTTTATCGCCACCACCGGTTATACCGGCGAAGCGGGTTATGAAATCGCTATGCCGAACGAGCAGGCGGCGGATTTCTGGCGCGGTCTGCTGGACGCCGGCGTTAAGCCTTGCGGTCTTGGCGCGCGCGACACCCTGCGCCTGGAAGCCGGGATGAATCTGTACGGCCAGGAGATGGACGAAGGCGTCTCGCCGCTGGCGGCGAACATGGGCTGGACTATCGCCTGGGAGCCCGCCGATCGTAACTTCATCGGCCGCGAAGCGCTGGAAATGCAGCGCGAAAAAGGCACCGAGCAGTTGGTTGGCCTGGTGATGACCGAGAAAGGCGTCCTGCGCGGCGGCCTGCCGGTACGTTTTACCGATAGCGACGGTAATCAAAAAGAAGGCATTATCACCAGCGGCACCTTCTCGCCGACGCTGGGCTACAGCATCGCGCTGGCTCGCGTACCGGCCGGGATTGGCGACACCGCGGTGGTGCAAATTCGTAACCGTGAAATGCCGGTAAAAGTGACTAAACCTGGTTTTGTACGCAATGGCAAAGCCATTGTGTGATTTCCCTTTTTTGGAGATGAATTGATGAGCAACGTACCAGCAGAACTGAAATACAGCAAAGAACACGAGTGGCTGCGTAAAGAAGCGGACGGCACCTATACCGTCGGGATCACCGAGCACGCGCAGGAGCTGCTTGGCGACATGGTTTTCGTTGACCTGCCGGAAGTGGGCGCCACCGTTGAAGCGGGCGCCGATTGCGCCGTTGCCGAATCCGTGAAAGCGGCTTCCGATATCTACGCGCCGATTAGCGGTGAAATCGTTGCCGTCAACGAAGAGCTGAACGACTCTCCGGAACTGGTCAACAGCGACCCGTATGCCGACGGCTGGATCTTCAAAATCAAAGCCAGCGACGAAGCGCAGGTTGCCGCGCTGCTGGATGCGACCGCCTATGAAGCTCTGTTAGAAGACGAATAAATGTGTGCCGGATGGCGCTGCGCTTATCCGGCCTACGAACTTTGTAGGCCCGGTAAGCGCTAGCGCCACCGGGCAATTCAGGTAAGTAGAGACAATCACGATTCACCGCACGTTTCAGGAACCATCGCTCATGACTCAGACTTTAAGTCAGCTTGAAAACCGCGACGCCTTTATTGAACGTCACATTGGCTCGGACGCTCAGCAGCAGCAAGAGATGCTGAAGACCGTCGGCGCGGATTCGCTTAACGCCCTGATTGGCCAGATTGTGCCGCAGGATATCCAGCTGGCGACCCCACCACAGGTGGGCGACGCGACTACCGAATTCGCCGCGCTGGCGGAGCTGAAGGCGATCGCCGGTCGCAACAAGCGCTTCAAGTCTTACATCGGCATGGGCTACACCGCCGTGCAACTGCCGCCGGTCATTCAGCGCAACATGCTGGAAAACCCGGGCTGGTACACCGCCTATACCCCTTACCAACCGGAAGTATCCCAGGGCCGTCTGGAATCGCTGCTCAACTTCCAGCAGGTCACTCTGGATCTGACCGGGTTGGATATCGCTTCCGCTTCGCTGCTTGATGAAGCCACCGCCGCCGCCGAAGCGATGGCGATGGCCAAACGCGTGAGCAAACTGAAGAACGCCAACCGCTTCTTCGTTGCCGCCGACGTTCATCCACAAACCCTGGATGTGGTTCGCACCCGTGCGGAAACCTTTGGCTTCGACGTGATTGTCGATGACGCCGACAAAGTGCTCGATCACCAGGATGTCTTTGGCGTGCTGCTGCAGCAGGTTGGCACCACCGGTGAAATCCACGATTACAGTAAACTTATCGCCGAGCTGAAAGCGCGCAAAGTGATTGTCAGCGTCGCCGCCGACTTTATGGCGCTGGTGCTGCTGACGGCGCCGGGCAAGCAGGGCGCCGATATTGTCTTCGGTTCCGCTCAACGTTTCGGCGTGCCGATGGGCTATGGCGGCCCGCATGCGGCCTTCTTCGCCGCGAAAGATGAATTCAAACGCTCCATGCCGGGCCGTATTATCGGCGTATCGAAAGATGCGGCGGGTAATACCGCGCTGCGCATGGCGATGCAGACTCGCGAGCAGCATATCCGCCGCGAGAAAGCGAACTCCAACATTTGTACCTCGCAGGTCCTGCTGGCCAACATCGCCAGCCTGTACGCGGTATTCCACGGCCCGGCGGGCCTGAAACGTATCGCTGGCCGCATTCATCGCCTGACCGACATTCTGGCCGACGGCCTGCAGAAGAAAGGGCTGAAGCTGCGCCATGCTCACTACTTCGACACCCTTTGCGTCGAAGTGGCGGATAAAGCCGCGGTGCTGGCGCGTGCCGAAGCGCTGCAGATTAACCTGCGTAGCGATATTCACGGCGCGGTTGGCATTACGCTCGATGAAGCGACCACCCGCGAAGATGTGCTGAACCTGTTCCGCGCCATCGTTGGCGACGATCACGGTCTGGATATCGATACCCTGGATAAAGACGTGGCGCTGGATAGCCGTTCGATCCCGGCGGCGATGCTGCGCGACGATGCGATTCTCACCCATCCGGTGTTTAACCGCTACCATAGCGAAACCGAGATGATGCGCTACATGCACGCGCTGGAGCGTAAAGATCTGGCGCTGAACCAGGCGATGATCCCGCTGGGCTCCTGCACCATGAAACTGAACGCCGCGGCGGAGATGATCCCGATCACCTGGCCGGAATTTGCCGAGCTGCATCCGTTCTGCCCGGTCGAGCAGGCGGAAGGTTATCATCAGATGATCGCCCAGCTTTCTGACTGGCTGGTGAAACTGACCGGCTATGACGCCGTCTGTATGCAGCCGAACTCCGGCGCGCAGGGCGAGTATGCTGGCCTGCTGGCGATTCGCCACTATCACGAGAGCCGCAACGAAGGCCATCGCGATATCTGCCTGATCCCAAGCTCCGCGCACGGCACTAACCCGGCTTCCGCGCAGATGGCGGGTATGCAGGTAGTGGTCGTTGCCTGCGATAAAAACGGCAACATCGATCTTGCCGATCTGCGTGAAAAAGCAGAGCAGGCAGGGGCGAATCTCTCCTGCATCATGGTCACCTATCCGTCGACCCACGGCGTGTATGAAGAGACCATCCGTGAAGTGTGCGAGATAGTGCATCAGTTCGGCGGCCAGGTTTATCTCGACGGCGCCAACATGAACGCCCAGGTCGGGATCACTTCTCCGGGCTTTATCGGCGCTGACGTTTCGCACCTCAACCTGCATAAAACCTTCTGCATTCCGCACGGCGGCGGCGGTCCGGGTATGGGCCCTATCGGCGTGAAAGCGCACCTGGCGCCGTTTGTACCGGGCCACAGCGTGGTACAAATTGAAGGCATGCTGACCCGCCAGGGCGCGGTTTCCGCCGCGCCGTTCGGCAGCGCTTCCATTCTGCCGATCAGTTGGATGTATATCCGCATGATGGGCGCGGAAGGGCTGAAACAGGCGAGCCAGAACGCGATTCTCAACGCCAACTATATCGCTACTCGTCTGAAAGATGCTTATCCGGTGCTGTATACCGGCCGCGACGGTCGCGTGGCGCACGAATGTATTCTCGATATTCGTCCGCTGAAAGAAGAGACCGGCATTAGCGAGCTGGATATTGCTAAGCGCCTGATCGACTTTGGTTTCCATGCGCCGACCATGTCCTTCCCGGTTGCCGGGACGCTGATGGTTGAGCCGACGGAATCGGAAAGCAAGGTAGAGCTGGACCGCTTTATTGACGCCATGCTGGCGATCCGCGCGGAAATCGATCGCGTTAAAGCCGGTGAATGGCCGCTGGAAGATAACCCGCTGGTCAACGCGCCGCACACCCAGGGCGAGCTGGTGAGCGAGTGGAACCATCCGTACAGCCGCGAGCTGGCGGTATTCCCGGCTGGGTTGCACAACAAGTACTGGCCAACGGTGAAACGCCTGGATGACGTGTATGGCGACCGTAACCTGTTCTGCTCCTGTGTGCCGATGAGCGAATACCAGTAAGTGGCGAATTAGCTAAACTTTTAAAGGCGCTGCGGCGCCTTTATTTTTTTGGAGAGAAGGTATGGCGATAGCTCTGATTAGCGGCGCGAGCCGCGGCATAGGCCGGGCGACGGCGCTGCTGTTGGCGCAGGAAGGGTATACCGTCGCGGTCAATTACCATCACAACATTAAAGCCGCAACCGAAGTGGTCAATACCATTGTTGAATCTGGCGGCAAAGCCACGGCGCTGCGGGCGGATATCAGCGATGAAGCGCAGGTGATGGCGATGTTTGAGGCGATTGACCGTATGGGCGAACCGCTGATGGCGTTGGTCAACAACGCCGGGATCCTGTTTACCCAATGTACGGTGGAGAGCCTGAGCGCCGAGCGTATTAACCGCGTGCTGGCCACCAACGTTACCGGCTACTTCCTCTGTTGCCGTGAGGCGGTAAAGCGCATGTCGCATCGGCATGGCGGCAAGGGCGGGGCGATAGTTAACGTTTCGTCGGCGGCCTCGCGCCTTGGCGCGCCGGGAGAGTACGTTGACTATGCCGCGTCGAAAGGGGCGGTAGATACTCTGACCACCGGGCTTGCGCTGGAGGTGGCGGCGCAGGGGATTCGGGTAAACGGCGTGCGTCCGGGGCTAATTTATACCGAGATGCACGCCTCCGGCGGCGAACCGGGACGCGTGGATCGGGTAAAAAATTCGCTACCGATGCAGCGCGGCGGCCAGCCGGAAGAGGTCGCTCAGGCCATTGCCTGGCTGCTGAGCGACAAAGCGTCGTATGTGACAGGTAGCTTCCTCGAACTGGCGGGCGGTAAATAACCCGTAGATGTCTATTGCCCGGCGGCGCAGCGCGAGCCGGGGAAACCTTCCCGGATAGCGGCTACGCCTTATCCGGGCTACCCAACGATGCGTACCCGTAGCCCGGCTGAGCGCAGCGCGAGCCGGGGAAACCTTCCCGGATGGCGGCTACGCCTTATCCGGGCTACCCAACAACGCGAGCCGGGAACCCGACGGTCTACCAGGAGGCCAGCCGCAGGCGCATTCCCCAACTGCTGGTCCAGCCGGTGGTAACCGACTTCACCTCGCCTTGAGAAATGACCACCAGCGTTGGCGTTACCTGGATATCCCACTGCCGCGCCAGCTGGCCGCTCGGATCATTTACCGTCGGCAGCGTCATTTTCTTCCTGGTCAGCCACTTCTCCAGCGCGGCGTTATCGCCGGAACGCAGGGCTACCGTCAGCACATTGCCGCCGTCGGCGGCAAGTGATGCCACCGACGGCGTGGTATAGCGACAAACTCCGCACCAGGTCGCCCAGACGTACAGCAGCAGCGGCTTTTGCTGGCTCATGGCGTTCAGATCCAGCGTCCTGCCGTCGAGTGTCTGCAGCGATGTGGCGCTGAAGTTTTGCGGCAGCGCGGGCTGGCGAAAGTAATCCACCGCCAGGCTCACCGCCGCGCCAATCAGCAGCCACACCGCCAGCTCGCGCAGCCAGCGCCTGATTTTACTGGCCACGGGCTTTCGCCAGCTGCTCTTTCACCAGCCCCTCCAGCTCTTCAGCAGGGATCGCGCCGGCCACCATCTGATCGCCGATGATGGTCGCCGGGGTGCCCTGAATATTCAGCACCTGCGACAAAATCAGGTTCATCTTCAGCGAATCCATGGTCTTGTCATCAATATTCACGCTATCGGTGGCGGTTTTCTTCTGCGCGGCGGCGATGCTGGCGTCATCGTGATAGCCTTTTTTTGCCATCAGCCGCTGATGCAGCGCCCAGAACTTATCGGGCTGTTGACGCCAGGTGGAGAGCGCGGCTTTAGCGGCATTCACCGAACTCTGCCCTTTAAACGGCAGCAGCTTAACGATGAGCTGAATATCCGGATTATCGTGGACGATTTTTTCCAGCATCGGATCAAACTGTTTGCAGTAAGGACAGTTGTAATCGGTAAACGAGACGATTGTGAGTTTTGGCTCTTTCGCGCCGGTGCGCGGACTATTCGGATCGTTAAACAGCAGCTGGGCTAACTGGTCATTACCGTTCGATTGTGGTTCTTCCGCCGGTGCGGCGAAGCTGAAGGCCGATACGCACAGCAGTAATAAGGCGGTGATAGCTCTCATGTTATTTTCCTTTAGCGGCGGACAAGGTGGCGAGAAGTTGTTCGCGGTCTAACAGCGCAGGCAGAATTTGTCCCTGCGGCAATCCCGGTCCGTAAATCTGGTTAAACGGCACCGCGGCGCTGCCGCGTGCGGTTAAAAACTGACTAATGTCAGCGGAGGGGCGGCTCCAGTCGCCGCGTAAGGCGATCACATCTGGCGCTGATAGCGTCTGCTGGACGTCATCGCGCAGCAGAACGTTGTATTTATTGGCTTTACAGGTCACGCACCAGTCGGCGGTGACATCAATAAATACCCGTTTATGCTCCGCAAGGGCGTTAGCGATAGCCTGCTCGCTGAGCGGCTGCCAGTTAACCCGGTCTCGGCGCGGGCCCTGGCCGTCCTGTTGTGCGACAAAGGCGACGGCGCCCGCCACCACGATGGCCAGAGCGCCCGCGCGCAGCGCCGTACGCCAGCGGTAGCGCCAGGCGGTGGCCAGGAGCAGGAAGATGGCCAGAATCACCAGCAGGGTAAGCACCGGCGTACGGCCGATGTGGATCGTCAGCAGGCTAACCAGCCATAGCGCTGAACCAAGCATCATTAGCCCCAACACCACGCGCAGATGATTCATCCAGCGGCCTGGACGTGGAAGTCGTTGCGCCAGACCCGGCCAGGCGACGATAAGCAGCCACGGCAGGCTCATACCGATCCCCATGGCGAAGAAAATCCCCCACAGCAGCGGCAGCGGCGCCACCAGCGCTACCGAAACGGCGGTACCGAGGAATGGCGCGGTACAGGGCGTCGCCAGCAGGGTGGCGAAGGCGCCCTGCCAAAAATGGCCCATCAAGCCGTTGCCGCCGCGGGTGGCGAGGAAGGTGCTGGCGCTGGAGGAGAGACGGATTTCGAATAGTCCCAATAAACTGGCGCTGAACAGCACCATCACCAGCGCCATCGCGCCGATAAACCACGGGTTCTGGAACTGGATGCCCCCAGCCGAGCGCCTGATTACCTAAACGTAGCGCGGTCATCATCAGCGCCAGCGCCAGGAAGGAGACGACGATTCCGCATACCGAGGCGAGGAACTGCCGCCGCACCGCGCCGCGTTCACGACGTTCGGTTTGCACCAATGAGCCGAGTTTCATCGCCAACACCGGCAGCACGCAAGGCATGACGTTGAGGATAAGCCCGCCGGCCAGCGCCATCAGCAGCACCCAGCCTAACGCCAGCCCCGGCGCGGCACTGCCGGCGGCGATGGCGATATGGCTTTCCTGCGCCTGGCCGCTATCGGCCAGCACCAGCGACAGCGTTTTGCCGCTCAGATCCGGCGCCGCTTCGCCCCAGCTATCGGTGACCGGTACGGTGGCGGTCAATGTATCGCCGCGGCTGGTAAAGCTCGGCTTGCCGA
>OKVS01000553.1_pt1 | contig 11291 bp, 12 predicted proteins | sample 1606911 | NCBI WGS metagenome assembly OKVS01 (sample SAMN03281016, study PRJEB24777) | human gut metagenome | isolation source: fecal sample PR161 from 1 month old female Malay infant, caesarean... | reverse complement strand
CAGGGGCGGCACGCTTTGTTTTGCGAAACAGCCCCGAAAGAGATTTCGGGGGCGTGGGAGAAATCGACCTCGCGGGCGTAGACGACCTGCGGCTTGCCGTCGGCGATCTGCAGGGAGCAGAGCTGGCGGTTGCGGCGCAGGCGCTTATTGAAGAGCGGCTGCTGCTCTTTTATCAGCCGGGCTTCCAGCAACAGCGCGCCCATTTCTCCCGCCGTCTGGAACCAGGTAATGCGTCGCGACTGGCGCAGCATGGCGGCCTCGTCCGGGGTGCGCAGGTGGGATAACACCCGGCTGCGAATGTTAACGCTTTTGCCGATGTAGAGCGGCAGGGTCTCGCTTTCACCGTGAAAGATGTACACGCCCGGCTGTTTGGGCAGCGCCTCAAGCCAGGGGCGAAGATGTTCGGGATATTCATAGATAGCCGCCGCTTCAAACTCAAGACGCGGGGCTGATTGACGCCTGCTCACATACTGCTCCATATACTGTTCAGGTATACAGTGTAGCAGGTGTGCTGTGGTTAAAAAAGAGCCGGGTAGCGTGATGCCCTCTCCCTAAAGGGGAGAGGGAGCAAAGATTAACGTTTTGCGTTTATTTCCAGAAATCGTCAAACACCGTAATTGGCGTGTGGCGCTTGTGCTCGGTTTTCAGGTACCAGCCCTCGATAATTTTCGCGGTACCTTCATCCAGCGTTTTGCCTTCCAGATAATCATCAATGTTGTCATAGGTGACGCCAAGGGCCGCTTCATCCGGCAGGGAAGGGCGATCGTCTTCCAGATCCGCTGTTGGCGCTTTCTTGTACAGGTGCTCAGGGCAGCCCAGCGCGGCGAGCAGCTGCTTGCCCTGACGCTTGTTGAGACGGAAAATCGGGTTGATGTCGGTGCCGCCATCGCCGTATTTGGTGAAGAAACCGGTGATCGCTTCTGCCGCATGGTCGGTGCCTACCACAACGCCTTTGGTCATCCCGGCGATGCTGTACTGCGCTTTCATGCGCTCGCGCGCTTTCTCGTTGCCGCGCACAAAATCACTCAATTCAATGCCCGCTTCGCGCAGCGCCTGCTCGCTTGCCAGCACTGAGGCTTTGATATTGACGGTAAGCACGCGATCGGGCTGGATGAACGCGATGGCGTCCTGGCAGTCCTGTTCGTCCGCCTGAACCCCATAAGGCAGACGCACGGCGATAAACTGCAGCGCTTCGTCGCCCGTCTCTTCACGAAGCTCTGAAATCGCCATCTGGCAGAGTTTACCCGTCAGGGTAGAGTCCTGCCCGCCGCTGATGCCCAGCACCAGGGATTTCAGGAAAGCGTTCTTTTTTAAGTACGACTTTAAAAAATCCACGCTGCGGCGGATCTCTTCCTGTGCATCTATCGCAGGCTTAGCGCCCAGCGCCTGAATAATCTCTTGTTGCAGAGCCATCATGCCCTCCGTATGCAGAACATAAACAGAATGTGTTAACTGTTAAAACTAACCCTTTGGGCGGAAAACGACAAGGATCACAGTTTCGAGTGCGTTAATTTGCGGCGATTTAGCAGCTTATCGTTGTTTTATTAGAATTTTCCGAAATTCGTCTGGCGTAAATCACAAAGTTGAACAATAGTACTTTTTATCCCATGCTTAGATAACACGCTGATAAACAAGAGGACGGAATATGAACAAGAACGTAGCAGGAATTCTTAGCGCAGCGGCGGTACTGACTATGCTGGCAGGGTGTACGGCTTACGATCGCACCAAGGATCAGTTTACCCAGCCCGTGGTTAAAGACGTTAAAAAAGGGATGACACGTTCGCAGGTGGCTGCGATCGCCGGCAAGCCGTCTTCTGAAGTGACCATGATTCACGCGCGCGGTACGTGTCAGACTTATATCCTGGGTCAACGTGATGGTAAGGCAGAAACCTACTTCGTCGCGCTGGATGATACCGGACATGTGATTAACTCCGGCTATCAGACCTGTGCTGAATACGACACCGATCCGCAGGCACCTAAGGCGCAGTAACCCTGCTTGCCTGAAGATGTTAATAAACCGGCCTCTGGGCCGGTTTTTTTATCCATACGTTAATCTTATTTCTTTGCGCGAATTATTTGCCTGAAATGTGAAGGTAGTCAACAAGCCAGGTCAATGAGAGACAATTTAGGCCTATCCAGAATTATCTCCCCTCTGTACCATTGCGTATACTCACTTCAACGATAAACAACAGTACGCAAGCTACCTGTCTGCCGGGACAGCGAGTCGAGTGATAGCGCGACGGCAGGTAGTCATACAAGAGGGAAATTATGATGGAAAAGAAACATATCTACCTGTTCTGCTCAGCGGGCATGTCAACCTCGCTTCTGGTGTCAAAGATGCGCGCGCAGGCTGAAAAGTATGAAGTTCCTGTGGTGATTGAAGCGTTTCCGGAAACGCTGGCGGGCGAAAAAGGCCAGAAAGCCGATGTTGTGTTACTGGGGCCGCAAATTGCCTATATGTTGCCCGAAATTCAACGACTGCTACCGAATAAACCGGTCGAAGTGATCGACTCGGGGCTGTACGGCAAGATCGATGGTTTAGGTGTACTTAAAGCTGCTGTGGCAGCCATTAAAAAAGCTGCTAATTAATTTTTATTTTTCCCGTCAAAGAGTTATTTCACACACAATTACGCCGTAACATGCGTTACGGCATTTAAGGGTATTTTCCTATGAGTAAAGTCATCGCTTCACTTGAAAAGGTACTCCTTCCTTTTGCTGTTAAAATAGGAAAGCAGCCTCACGTTAATGCCATCAAAAACGGTTTTATTAAATTAATGCCGTTGACGCTGGCCGGGGCCATGTTCGTTTTAATTAACAACGTTTTTCTGAGCTTTGGTGAAGGTTCCTTCTTTTATTCATTAGGAATTCGGTTAGACGCTTCCACTATTGAAACCCTTAATGGTTTTAAAGCCATCGGCGGCAACGTATATAACGGTACGTTGGGTATTATGTCGCTGATGGCGCCTTTCTTTATTGGGATGGCGCTGGCTGAAGAGCGGAAAGTGGATCCGCTGGCCGCCGGATTATTATCCGTTGCCGCGTTTATGACCGTCACGCCTTACAGCGTGGGTGAAGCCTACGCCGTTGGCGCAAACTGGCTGGGCGGAGCCAACATCATCTCCGGTATTATTATCGGCCTGTTGGTGGCAGAAATGTTCACCTTTATTATCCGTCGCAACTGGGTTATCCGCCTGCCGGATAGCGTGCCGGCCTCCGTTTCTCGTTCATTTTCCGCGTTGATCCCAGGCTTCATTATCCTCTCCATCATGGGGATTATCGCCTGGGCGCTCTCTCACTGGGGCACGAACTTCCACCAGATCATCATGGACTCTATCTCTACGCCGCTGGCGTCGATGGGTGGCGTGGTCGGTTGGGCGTATGTGATTTTCACCTCTCTGCTGTGGTTCTTCGGCGTGCACGGTTCACTGGCACTGGCCGCGCTGGACAGCGGAATTATGACCCCATGGGCACTGGAAAACGTTGCGCTTTACCAGCAGTACGGTTCCGTTGACGCGGCGCTGGCGGCAGGTAAAACCTTCCATGTGTGGGCGAAGCCGATGCTTGACTCCTATATCTTCCTGGGCGGTACCGGGGCAACCTTGGGTCTGATCATCGCGGTCTTTATTGTCTCTCGTCGCGCAGACTACCGTCAGGTCGCGAAGCTGGCGCTGCCATCAGGCATCTTCCAGATTAACGAACCGATTCTGTTCGGTCTGCCAATCATCATGAACCCGGTCATGTTCATTCCGTTCATCCTGGTTCAGCCGCTGCTGGCCGCTATCACCCTGACGGCGTATTACATGGGCATCATTCCTCCGGTCACCAACATTGCACCGTGGACCATGCCAGCGGGTCTGGGTGCCTTCTTCAACACCAACGGCAGCGTCGCAGCCTTCCTGCTGGCGATATTTAACCTCGGGATTGCCACCCTGCTGTACATGCCGTTCGTGGCGATTGCGAACAAAGCCGCCACCATCATTGATGAAGAAGAGAGCGAAGAGGATATCGCCCTCTCACTGAAATTCTAAGATTGACGGCGCGGGGAAACCCGCGCCAGCCACAAGGAGCTTAAAGATGTTAGATTTGGATAATATTGTCGCAGACGAAGCCGTCGAGAACGATCTCGAAGAAGTGGTGATGGGGCTTATCATCAACTCCGGGCAGGCCCGCAGCCTGGCCTACGCCGCGCTGAAGCAGGCCAAGCAGGGGGATTTCGCCGCCGCGAAAACCATGATGGAGCAGTCCCGCACGGCGCTGAACGAAGCGCACCTGGTGCAGACAAAGCTGATTGAAAGCGACCAGGGCGAAGGGAAGATGAAGGTCAGCCTGGTGCTGGTGCATGCACAGGATCACCTGATGACCTCGATGCTGGCACGCGAGCTGGTGGCGGAGTTGATTGAGCTTCACGAGAAAATGCACTAGGTCGGATTGAGCAGCAGGAGGTCAGCACGATGGAAATTAAAACCGCACTTGAACAGCAGCTGTTTAATGGCAAAAATTTTCACGTGGTTATCTACAACAAGACGGAGAGCGCCAGTGGTCTGCACCAGCATGACTACTACGAGTTCACGATTGTTCTGACCGGCCGCTACTACCAGGAGATCAACGGTAAGCGCGTTCTGCTTGAACGAGGGGATTTTGTCTTCCTGCCGATGGGTTCCTATCACCAGAGCTTTTACGAATTTGGTGCCACCCGCATTCTGAATGTGGGCGTCAGCAGACGTTTCTTCGAGAAGCACTATCTGCCGCTGGTGCCGTTCTGCTTTGTGGCCTCCCAGGTTTATCGCGTCAAAAACGAGTTCATGACCTGGATTGAAACGGTCATCGCCTCGCTTAACTTCCGCGACAATGAGTTTGATGAATTTATTGAAACGGTGACCTTCTACGTGATGAACCGGCTGCGCCATCATCGTGAAGAGCAGCAGGTGACGGATGATATTCCGCAATGGCTGCGCAGCACCGTTGAGCTGATGCACGATAAAAGCCAGTTCAGCGAAAATGCGCTGGAAAATATGGTCTCCCTGTCGGGCAAATCCCAGGAATATCTGACCCGCGCGACGCAGCGTTATTACCGTAAAACGCCCGTGCAAATTATTAATGAAATCCGCATTAATTTTGCTAAAAAACAGCTGGAAATTACCAACTATTCTGTTACCGATATTGCATACGAGTCAGGATACAGCAGCCCCAGCCTGTTTATTAAAACCTTTAAGAAATTGACGTCATTCACACCGAACAGTTACCGGAAAAATTTGACGGTAATTAATTAACTGTCGGCGGATTACCCGCCACGAATATTGCTTTAATGGCTTGCCCAAATAGCGGGAAGAGTACGCTATACCTTGCAGGCGATTAACCTGATACGCTAAGGGAGATATTATGCAAAAGAAATTAAAAGTCGTAACCATTGGTGGCGGCAGCAGCTATACCCCGGAATTACTCGAAGGTTTTCTGAAACGTTATCATGAATTACCGGTCAGCGAATTATGGCTGGTGGACGTTGAGGAAGGTCAGGAGAAGCTGGATATTATTTTCGACCTGTGCAAGCGCATGGTTGAGAAAGCGGGCGTGCCGATGACCGTGCATAAATCCCTCGATCGTCGCCTGGCGCTGAAAGATGCGGATTTCGTTACCACTCAGCTGCGCGTCGGCCAGCTAAAAGCGCGCGAGCTGGACGAGCGTATTCCGCTGAGCCACGGCTATCTGGGACAGGAAACCAACGGCGCGGGCGGCCTGTTCAAAGGCCTGCGTACCATTCCGGTGATTTTCGACATCGTCAAAGATGTGCAAGAGATCTGCCCGAACGCGTGGGTGATTAACTTCACTAACCCGGCCGGAATGGTGACCGAGGCGGTTTATCGTCATACCAATTTCAAACGCTTTATCGGCGTCTGTAATATCCCGATCGGCATGAAGATGTTTATCCGCGACGTGCTGGAGCTGACCGACAGTGACGATCTCTCAATCGATCTGTTCGGCCTGAACCACATGGTGTTCATTAAAGACGTCATCGTGAACGGAAAATCGCGCTTTGCCGAACTGCTCGACGGCGTGGCTTCCGGTCGCCTGACCGCGGCCTCCGTGAAGAACATCTTTGACCTGCCGTTCAGCGAAGGGCTGATCCGCTCGCTGAATCTGCTGCCGTGCTCGTACCTGCTTTACTACTTCAAGCAGAAAGAGATGCTGGCTATCGAAATGGGCGAGTACTATAAGGGCGGCGCGCGTGCGCAAATCGTTCAGAAAGTTGAGAAGCAGCTGTTCGATTTATATAAAGATCCGAACCTGAACGTCAAACCGAAAGCGCTTGAGCAGCGCGGTGGGGCCTATTACTCCGATGCAGCGTGTGAAGTGATCAACGCCATCTACAACGACAAGCAGGCGGAGCACTATGTTAACGTGCCGCATCACGGCCATATCGACAATATCCCGGCTGACTGGGCCGTCGAGATGACCTGCATTCTGGGGCGCGAGGGGGCTAAACCGCATCCACGTATCACCCACTTCGACGACAAAGTTATGGGCCTGATCCACACCATCAAAGGCTTTGAAGTGGCGGCGAGCAATGCGGCGCTGAGCGGTGAACTCAATGACGTGCTTCTGGCGCTGAACCTCAGCCCGCTGGTGCATTCCGACCGCGATGCGGAGCAGCTGGCCAGCGAGATGATCCTGGCGCATGAAAAATGGTTGCCGAACTTTGCCGCCACGATTGAGAAGCTGAAGTTCAAACAACACTGAGAGGACGCACAATGGAAAACCTGCTGATCGTTAATGCTGATGACTTTGGCCTTTCGAAAGGCCAGAACTACGGCATTATTGAAGCCTGTCGCCGCGGGGTAGTGATCTCTACAACGGCACTGGTGAACGGTGAAGCGGTTGAACACGCGGCGCAGCTGAGCCGCGAGGTGCCAGAGCTGGGTGTCGGCATGCATTTTGTGCTGACGCTCGGGATGCCGCTGTCGCCCATGCCGGGCCTGACGCGTGACGGTCTGCTGGGCAAATGGATTTGGGAACTGGCGGAGCAGGACGCTCTGCCGCTCGAAGAGATTGCCCGTGAGCTGGACTGCCAGTACAACCGCTTTGTTGATCTTTTTGGCAAGGCGCCGACGCACATCGACAGCCACCATCATGTGCACATGATCCCGGCGATTTTCCCGATTGTTGCGGCGTTTGCCCAACGCAAAAGCGTGGCGATGCGCGTGGATCGTGAGGCGCAGGGCGTGCCGGACTGTGCCGTGACAACAACAGAGGGGTTCAGCAGTGCCTTTTACGGTGACGAGATCGACGAAGCGCTGTTCCTGAAGGTGCTGGATGATTCCGCCGCGCGGGGGGAACGGTCGCTGGAGGTCATGGCGCATCCTGCCTTTGTCGATAACACCGTGCGTAAGAGCGCCTACTGCTGGCCGCGCCTGGCGGAGCTGGATGTCCTGACGTCGCCGTCGCTGAAATACGCCATTGCCGAGCGTGGGTATCGGTTGGGGACGTTTGGGGATCTGTAAGAAGTGCCGGGTGGCGAGGTAAAAGCAAAACGGTAACCTGGGTTACCGTTGCCGTTTTTGTGTTTGCTCCCTCTCCCGTGGGAGAGGGTTGGGGTGAGGGCATCAGGCCGCACAACCGGGAATGGTTTTTACGCCGGAATCTGATCGATCTTACTGCTGCGCGACCAGACGCGGTGCGCGGCGAGCAAATCAAACAGCTTCGTCATAAACGCATCGTCAACGCTATCGCCCTCGACAATGCCGTCCTCACCCTGCTCGGCAACCTTCAGTTGCGCCTTAAACTGACGCGCGTCGCCGGACAGCGCAATGGGCTTCAGGTGCTTATAGGCTTCCAGCAGATAATAGATGGCATCACCGTTGTTGAGCAGGCTGGCAATATCCCCGCACGGCACAATCACCGCATCGACGGTCAGCGACGGCGCGCCGGCAAAGGTCGCCGCCACCGGCAGCACAGAACCATCGTCGGCGGTCACTTCACCCATGCGGGAATAGAGCAGTTTGGCGTGTACGCCCTGGGTTTTTAGCGCCTGCATAATCCCCAGCACGTCGCTGGCGCGAGTTTTGTCGTTCAGCAGGATGGCGACCACGCGGCCCTTAATTGAACCACCCGGCACCGCATACAGGCTCAGCGATGGATCTTTCTTCACGCCGTTAACCTCTTTCGGTGGCGCAAGGTTACGCTGTTCGTCCGTTAGCGTGATGCCAAGGTTATCCGCCACGCTCTGGGCAAGCTGAATATCAATGTGCGCCAGCTGATCGACCACGCGCTCGCGGATGTAGGTGCGCACCACTTTGCTCAGTTCGAAGCTAAAGCCGCCGATGATGTGCTGTTGCTCAATCGGCGTCTGGCTGTTCCAGAACAGGCGAGGGTGGGCGTAATACTCACCGAACGAGGGGCTGCGCTCGCGAATTTTGTTGCCGTCGATACGCTCCTGGTACGATTCGAATCCGCCGCGTTTCGGCCCCGGCGGGGTTTCTCGCGGCCAGTTGTCGTTGATGGAGTTCGGCTCATAGTTTGCCGGGTTGGTATCAATATCCTGACGGTGCATCCCGTCGCGCTGGAAGTTATGGTACGGGCAGGTTGGGCGGTTAATCGGGATCTCGTGGAAGTTCGGCCCGCCAAGACGGCTAATCTGCGTATCGGTATACGAGAACAGGCGTCCCTGTAAGAGCGGATCGTTGGTGAAATCCAGTCCGGGGACGATGTGGCCCGGGTGGAATGCGGCCTGCTCGTTTTCGGCAAAGAAATTATCCGGGTTGCGGTTAAGCACCATTTTCCCCACCAGCTGAACGGGCACCAGCTCCTCAGGAATGAGTTTTGTCGGGTCAAGCAGGTCGAAATCGAACTTAAACTCGTCTTCTTCCGGGATCAGCTGTAAGCCCAGTTCATATTCCGGGAAGTCACCCGCTTCAATGGATTCCCACAGTTCGCGGCGATGGAAGTCCGGATCGCGCCCGGTGAGCTTCTGCGCCTCGTCCCATACCAGCGAGGCTTTGCCCGCTACCGGCTTCCAGTGGAAGCGCACAAACGTGGCTTTTCCTTCCGCGTTGATCATGCGGAAGGTATGAATACCGAAGCCTTCCATCGTGCGATAGCTGCGCGGAATCCCACGGTCGGACATCGCCCACATCACGTTGTGTAAGGTTTCAGGCTGCAGGGAGACATAGTCCCAGAAGGTATCGTGCGCACTTTGTCCCTGGGGTATGGCCCAGTGGGGCTCCGGTTTTACCGCATGGACAAAGTCAGGAAATTTATGCGCATCCTGAATGAAAAACACCGGGGTATTATTGCCCACCAGATCAAAAATACCCTCTTCGGTATAGAACTTGGTGGCAAAGCCACGGATATCACGCACCGTATCTGCCGAACCTGCGCCACCCTGCACGGTGGAGAAACGCACAAAGACCGGCGTGATTTTATCCGGGTCGGAGAGGAAATCCGCTTTGGTGATCGCTTTCAGGCTTTTATAGGGCTGGAAGTAGCCGTGCGCCGCGGAACCGCGCGCGTGAACGATGCGTTCCGGAATTCGCTCGTGGTCAAATGGGTAATTTTTTCCCGCAGGATGAAATCTTCCAGCAGGGTCGGCCCGCGCGCGCCTGCGCGAAGGGAGTTTTGATCGTCAGCAATGCGCACGCCCTGATTGGTGGTGAGTGCAAAACCTTCGCCGCCTTTACGGTGTGGCTCAAGCGATTTCAGCTTCTCGTTTCTGGTGTCCGGCGATTTCATGCTTCCCGGCGCGGTTGGTTGTTCGCCAGGGGCTGATGGGCCCGGCGAGGGGCGGTGAGAGCCGTCAGCAGGGGCGAGAGAGTCCATACCCGGTTGAGATTCTTCAGTGCCATGAATCGGTGATTGATGTGATTTATCTTTGTTCGACATTGCACGCTTCTCCTTTATCCATTGCTAAAAACCCTATTAAGGATAGAACAATGTCGTGAGATAGCTCGCTAACTAAGAGTTTTCAGATGACGTTATTAACGAAAGGAGCCATCTCACCCACTCGGAGCGCGACGTAAGGCAGCAGGATCGGCTATCATAGAATTTTCCTGCTTCAAGAATTTGCTTTAGTGAATCCGTCGCTTATGAAACCTCTTCGTCAACAAAACCGCCAGGTTATTAGCTATGTGCCCCGCGTTGAGCCCGCGCCGCCTGACCATGCCCTGAAAGTGGATGGTTTTCGTGATGTCTGGCTGCTTCGCGGTAAATATGTGGCTTTTGTCCTGATGGGGGAACATTTCCGCCGGTCGCCGGCGTTTTCCGTGCCGGAGTCAGCCCAGCGATGGGCGACGCAAATCCGCCAGGATGAAGAGGTTGAAGAATAACAGCCATAAAAAAACCGCCATCAGGCGGCTTTTTTTATTTCTATCGAGATTAACGGTGCGCCAGTTCGGCGTCGTCTTCACTTTCCAGAATGGCTTTGTCGGTCTGCTTCAGCCACTGGCTGGTCAGCGTACCGGCAGTCATGGAGCCGCTCACGTTCAGCGCGGTACGGCCCATGTCGATCAGCGGTTCAACGGAGATCAGCAGGGCGACCAGCGTGACGGGCAGGCCCAGCGCGGGCAGCACAATCAGCGCGGCGAAGGTTGCACCGCCGCCGACACCTGCAACGCCGGCGGAGCTGATGGTAACAATCCCGACCAGCGTGGCGATCCAGACCGGATCCAGCGGGTTGATACCCACGGTAGGGGCAACCATCACCGCCAGCATCGCCGGGTAGAGCCCCGCGCAGCCGTTCTGACCGATGGTAGCACCAAAGGAGGCAGAGAAGCTGGCGATAGATTCCGGCACGCCCAGACGACGGGTCTGTGCTTCAACGTTCAGCGGAATAGACGCTGCGCTGGAACGGCTGGTGAAGGCAAAGGTCAGTACCGGCCATACTTTGCGGAAGTATTTCAGCGGGCTGACGCCGTTCACGCCCAGCAGGATACCGTGCACCACGAACATAATGCCCAGGCCCAGATAAGAGGCGACAACGAAGCTGCCCAGCTTAATGATGTCCTGCAGGTTAGAGCCGGCTACCACTTTGGTCATCAGCGCCAGAACGCCGTAAGGGGTCAGCTGCATGACCAGGCGAACCAGTTTCATCACCCAGCTTTGCAGGGTATCAATCGCCGTCAGCACGCGTTCGCCTTTCGGCGCATCGTCTTTCAGCAGCTTAAGCGCAGCCCACGCCCAGGAACGCCGCGAAGATCACCACGCTGATGATAGAGGTTGGGCTTGCACCGGTCAGGTCAGCAAACGGGTTCTTCGGAATGAAGGAGAGGACCATCTGCGGAACCGTCAGATCAGCCACTTTA
>OKVS01000550.1_pt1 | contig 11329 bp, 17 predicted proteins | sample 1606911 | NCBI WGS metagenome assembly OKVS01 (sample SAMN03281016, study PRJEB24777) | human gut metagenome | isolation source: fecal sample PR161 from 1 month old female Malay infant, caesarean... | reverse complement strand
GGGTCTGACGGCGCTTAGTGCTGAATTCACTATCGGCGAAGGTGAGTTGATGGCTCATGATGTCCCTCTGGGATGCGCTCCGGATGAATATGATGATCTCATATCAGGAACTTGTTCGCACCTTCCCAAGGCAAATACCATTTTCGACATAATGGTTGTTTTGCCGGCCCCCGTATCTCCGACAGGAACGGTATGACCAGACGTTTCCGGGAGCGGATTACTTTTCTCCATTTTCTGCCTAGCCATTGTTGTTCCCCTCTGACATGGCACCAGGTGAAAACTGGTGGGGATCTAATTTCCCGAGTTGTTTCAGCATCTGGTCAGTACTGAAGCCGTTCAGGGATGCACCTGCCTGCTGAGGTTGTTGCGGCTGCTGTTCCTGATTTTGTTCCTGCTGCTTACCGTTTTTCTCTGCATCCAGTTCTTCAATCGTTTTCAACTGGAATCCATCCTGGAACACAACGGTCACCTCATTACCGGCACCAATTGGAATGACAGGGTGATACTGTTCTGCACGTTTGATGTAATACTCACTCAGTGTCTGCGCTGCTTTAGATGCACCTCCTCCAACGCCCATTTTGAGCACATCACCGGCTCCAACGGATGCCGTCGCACCAATTCCAACAGAAGGTTGTGCCGCACGTTCCATCCCTTGACCAATACCATCAACAAAACCAGCTCCCCACGCCCAGCCGAGGATTTTTCCGTTACGCATCACGACTTCACCTTTCACACCGTTTTTCCCCATAAAGGAAACGTGGCCTGAAATTGGCTGATCGATAGTCTTATCACCTTTGATGCAGCTGATATTTCGGGTACGGACAATCGCGCGCTCACTTGAAACGTCACCATATGCTTCGAGGCCAACAAAACAGCCAGTCAGGTCATAAGTTTTGCTGTTAGGCATTTCCACACGGCCGACCAGACGGACCTGCATCGGAACCGTAGATTCATTACCGGTGACAGAGGCATTCGCATCCGCACCTTCAATCAGAATGCTTTTCGCAAAACTACCTGAAGGAATGTACGGCAGTGTTTTTGCCTTCTTACCTTTGTCATAACTGAATGTACGTCGTTGGATCTGGTTAGGGGCCGGTACAGGTTGATAACTGACCTGTGGCGCCGGTGTAGTCCCGTTACCCGGATAGAATGACGTGGGTGGTGGAACAGCACCTGCAGGTTGCGGCGGGAAATTCGCCGGTTGCGGCTCACCCTCCGGTCCCGGTGCAGGGATCGGTGGTTTCGGAACAGGCTCACCACTGGTCGTGGTCGGCTTCACACCCAGCTTGTTTAACTGGTCCTGCATTGCCTGGTTTTCCGTAGTGAGTTGCTCAATACGCTTCTGATCTTCACCGCGACCTTTATTCAACAGGTTCACTTCGTTCTGAAGTGCATCAAAACGCTTTGTCAGATCAGCTGCTGTCGCCTGCATTTCAGTTGTCGCATGTTGCTGAACTTTGGTATCGAAACGACTGTCCACTACCCCCGTCATGTCCGGCGCGGGTTCGTTCTGCGTCTGGGCGGCATCATCGGAACCAACCTCGAGATCAGAGAGATACATACCGCCACCGATAATGGCGACAGCAGATACGGCGATGACACCCAGCCACATAAACTGTTTGTTCTTGACCAGCTTATTAATGTTGGCCATCAGCGATCTCCCTCTGCTGTGGTGACCCAGACCTGCAGGCGTCCGCCACTCAACAGGGGACCCGCTGTCCCGCTGATCATGATGGCGCGCGTACCTGGCTGCCAGAAATCACTTTCTTTGACCATACGTGGAGAAAGCGACACGTTATCCACGGCATAACGAACCACTTTCAGGTGATGCCCTGTCCACACTTTTTCTGCCTTTGCACTCAGCCCTGCTGGAACGGTTAAGGTTTCCGACGTGACAGGAACGGGCTGGTACCCTTCAGGCATTCCACCCTGACGAACGGCACGATTTAGTGATACCAGGAGGCTTTCATACGGTGAAGACTCTTCCCAGGACTTCGCCGGGCCGGGAGTACCGGCCAGTTCGGAGACCAGCTGAATAGTCCGGCCTGCCCCCGCGCGCGGAACGGCACGAATTGAGAAATTCAGTCCGCGTTCTGTCTCAACAATGAAAGTGAATGGTTTTTTACTGACGGTTGCCAGGATGGCTCCTGCCACTGTCTGTCTGCTCCTGGTTCGTCAGACCGCCATCCAGACTGTTAATGGCGGTGATGCGATCGCCCGGAACCATAAACAGATTAGGATCCGTGTTGCTGACCGCGATGTTTGCCTGACCACCATTTGTCAGTGGTACCACTGTGGGTGCAAGCGTTCCGCTTACCGTGGCAGACATTGCCGGTGTCATCAGACAAAGGCTCAGACAGGCGGATACACACAGGGGTTTAACGATTTTCATCAGTCACCTCTCCAAAACGTGTCAGCCAGCTGATCCCATCTAAACGGTTAAACTGAATAACATAATGTTTAATTTCTGAATAAGGCCTGGAATCCCCAATCCAGGTCTTCAGCTCCCCTCGAATTTCAACACGGTTTTCTACCGGGTAGGCACGGACAAACGTCCAGTAAAAACTGGAATTAACGTTATTGTCCTTAATCCGTTTTGCATCCTCAGCAAGCTGAATTTTCAGGTTGTTCTGCGATGCCGGATACACATACTTCAGCAGCTGTTCGTGTTGAGCATCCACGGTTTCAGGGGTGACATTCAGGCGCAATGAAACAAAACTCAGGCCCATCTGTTCCAGATAGGATGCATCAGACTGGTTCTGTGATACCGCGAAAGGGGCGTTATATAACATGGGCGTCACCGCAACCTTTTGCTCATTTTGCAGGCGGTAGTTATTGATGCCCTGAATAACATTGGTGGCCAGGCTCAGTACTGTGACGGTACCGAGACAGATAAACCCCAGACCAATGACACGGGTGGTACTGAGACGAGCGCCGTGTTCCATGTTAGTTACTCCGTACTATTATTTAATCCACTGCCGGAAACAGGAGTCCGGGACATCATGGAAAATCCCTTTAAGAAGGGACGTAGGCAGATACCAGTAAATCAAATCGCGTAACCAGGCACTGCCCCGCCCTTTTTTCAGTTTTTTGATGCCCAGGAAAACCAGAATTGCCGCTACCAGACCGAACAAAAACTTACTGGTCCAGAAACCCCAGCCGAGACAGATTACGGCCGGGATTAGTTCATCGAGATACAGACCGAACCAACGGGACTGGTTCGTCAATGTTTCCGGGAAACGGTACTTTTTGAGTTCGTCCCCGGTCATCATTCACGCCCTCTTAGTAACCAGCGACCGACATTCCGACGGTGACAAAAACCGACAGAATGGCGAAGCCAGCCAGGAACTTAACGTTTTTGGTCATCATGTACATGATGCCGCCAACGATAACTTCCGCCAGGATCACCCACTTGACGACACTTGACCCTTTACCAAATGTGGCTTTAACCGTACCGTCACCTGACTTCATCAGATCGGTACCGGTGGTGGTGGCCATCGCTACTTCAGGGAAAGCTGCCGCAAGAACAGCAACAGGGAGAACGGCTTTTGCCGCCTTCAGCATTTTGGCCTTGCTGAAGAGACGGGTACGCAGAGAAGGCTTAACACCCTTACTCATTTCAGCACTCTGAATGGATAATGCTGTAGTCATGTAAAAATCCTTCTTTAATAACGAGTGGTATTACATCTGCCGGAGAACGACAGACAGGGGAAAATCTGCCGCAGGAAAATTAATATCCAGCAACAGACATGCCGACGGTAACGAATACCGACAGGATGGCAAAACCGGCCAGGAACTTAACGTTTTTGGTCATCATGTACATGATGCCGCCGACAATAACCTCAGCCAGAATCACCCATTTCACGACACTGGAACCTGAACCAAAAGTTGCTTTTACAGTGCCATCACCGGTCTTCATTAAATCCGTACCGGTAGTAGTGGCCAGTGCTGCTTGTGGGAATACAGCAGCCAGAACGGCAAGCGGCAAAATTCCTTTAGCAGCTTTCAGCACATTCTTTTTATTAAAGATGCGCGAAAGAACAGACTTTTTGTTTTCAACAGCTACAGAGCTACCCTGCACAGTTAATACAGTATTCATGTTTATACCCAATGAATAAAATGGATTTAAATATCAGACATAACCTGTTTAGAACAGTCCATTGATTTTAAGAAAGTTTTATTGTGCTTTTTTTCCCTCCACAGTTTCAGAATTATAGAAGTCTGGAAACCTCTCTAAATGGTCTCTAAGACGCATGTAAGCTTCTGCAGTCTTACTTCTTGAACTTCTGTCTTTTGCTTTTATTAAAAGACGATTTGTATCTTCATCAAGACGAAGAAGCACATGAAGCCCTGGTGCTGGTCTTGAGTTACTCCTAACCGCTCTTGCCAATCATGCCTCCCATAGAAATATTAATATCACATAATAAATCTTTACATTACGAACGACTAAAGTAAACAAATAATCCAGGGAATGTGAGTAAATTATTTTTACATTCCCTTACCGGAAATGTCCCTATCACTTTAACAAATCATTAACACAAGGCTTTAATATATCCATGATATTCATTGCCAGCCTGTAATAACTTACAGAATAAAATAACGAGAGTATAAGGTTATCCCTGCTATCGAAAGCAAATTCTTTATTAAAATCACTCACAACATTTCTTGATGTTTTTTCTGATACGCCAGTGATAGCAGAAATTTTTGAATGTGTTAAACCTATGGCATACAAATTGAGTATTTTCCATTTATCATCCTTTCTTGAAGACAAACTAGAGATATACTTTTCAATTTTTCTCCCCACGTCAGCAAAAGGGTTAGAAATAAATCCAACATCGTAGGTTTCCCTGACAAAGACCCATTTACTGTAGAACTCATTATTAACTGATAGGCTTTCTATAAAAACATCCCATACGTAGCCATCGATGCGAACATCTCTAACAATGCAAGCAGAACGTTCTGATAAAACATTAATCTCTGACTTTACCAACTCCATACCTGTTTCAAGTGGAAGAGAGGAAAACCATGAGTCAACATCGGTACGTGTTAAGAAAACCTTGTCAAAAAGTGGGCTGGTGTGAATTAACTCACCACGGGCATTACGAATAAATGACAGGGAAGATGAAATGTTAAGCATCTCACCTAAAGAATGAATGGAATCCGTTTGACTGACAAACGTATTTTGACTACGATCCTTCGCACACATAGGCGCCTCCACTAAAGGACACTATGGATAGTTGGCGTCTGGGGGGGCAAACCCCAGGCGCTAACGCTTCAACAAATTTTAATCACTGCACTAATTCCATTTTATAACTCCTGACTCTCCGTGTCACTTCCAGCACCTAGATCATTATTCTTTTTTATTAACTTTAGACAGGCACAAATACTAAAGTTAATTAGTCTCTATACAGAGACTGGAACAATCTTATTCCTCCTCATCCTGTGATGGGAAAAATCTTTCCACAACCTCTCTGGCATCGTCTCGTATATTCATAACCATTGATTTGAAATCAAAACGATCATCGCCATTTATATGTGGGCTAAGAGAGTCCATCGCCAGTACTTTCGAAATAGTAAACTGAGTTTTCATAACATTCTCAAGCAATACTTTATTGAACTCCTTCTGATTAAATCCGGACTCCTTCCGTTCCATCTGGGCTTCATAAACCCTAAGACCAAGTTCAAGGAGCATTGTGGCCACACTGGAAAAACTAATATCTTTTTCCTTCGCACCCTCAGCTCTTCTCTTTTCAACTATGGCATTGATTTTATCGACTACCTCATCACTGGGATATGCCTGAACCCTAGCCATATGAACTCCTTTCTTAATATGGTGACAAGAACAATATTCGCCACAACGATATCGTGATCATTCAATTAAAACAACTCTAAACTTAAGTCTAGAGTTCAAGCAACTTGCAATACAACTCACTCAACAACTTAAGTCCCGACTTAAGTCTGGTTAACCCACTGATTTTTAATAGACGAGTTGTAGGCGAGTTTTATATGACTCATACAAAACTCACCGAAAAGTCTTTGACGACTTGCATATATATAACAATATATAACACAGCATAATATAACTAACCATAAGCAACTGAAACCAAAGAACAATCTGCAAAATTTTAATTTTGCGTGGGGTGTGCTGTTTTGTGGTGAGGAGTGCACATTTGTTGAGTATATTTCTCGGATGGGTTAACGTATTTCCGGCAACTGCACCGGAGGGGAATTCATGAAAGGTTGGGTACTGGGCATCGCACTGTCAGCAATATCGTTGTCCTCCATGGCATCGGATTGTTTTGATATGGCGGGAAGAGATTACAGAATTGATCCAGATCTACTCCGTGCTATTTCCTGGCAGGAATCGCATTTTATAATTGGCGCCATTGGTCGTAATCCGGTAACAGGTTACGGCTCCGGACTTATGCAGATTGATTCGCAGCATTTCGACGAACTGTCACGATATGGAATAAAATCAGACCATCTGCTCACGGATGCCTGTCTGAATATCTACACCGGGGCGTATTATCTGGCAAAGGCTTTCAGAAAATGGGGCGTGTCATGGGATGCTGTAGGTGCGTATAACGCAGGGTTTAAAAGAACGCCGCTTCAGGCAGCCAGGCGTTATGAGTATGCGAAAAAAATTAATCGGTACTACACCGCGATAAAAGCGAGTAAACGTCTGCCAGCTAAAACGCAGCAAACCGCAATGAACTAAAAAAGCCTTCTCGTGGAGAAGGCTTCATCTTTTCAGAATTCCACACTGTCTATATCGGGGTAATGATCCGCATCGCTGTCAAAATGATAGATGAGATATCCACGTTCCTGATACATGCGGATAAGATTCCTGCGCAATAGCCTGGATACGCCACCTCTTTTAAGGGCCAGAAGATGGCGCTTAAAATCATACATCCTGATGATCACGCCATATGACGTGTCATGGATCCACTCGTTATAGCTTTCGATGGTCTGGTTATTAAAGGAAAGTATATGGAGGATCCTGACATCTTTTTCCTCCATATGTGTAATACTGACGCAGACGCCTGTGAATTCAAACATTGTAATTAACACCCTGACGCTGAACTGAAGGCCCCGGACATATCAGTCCGGGGGAATTTTGTATTATCCCTTGAATGTGCGGAACTGTTCGGCAATCAACCACAGCGCTTTATTCAGTTTGACATCACCATCAATGCCCTGTACTGGCCGGGTTGTCGTTTTTTTTCCGTTCTGTGAACGACCGGGCAAACCACCTTTAATCAAGTTTTCCTGCACACGTTGATACGTGGTCCAGATATCTTCTGATTTATCTTCAAAACGGCGGGGGTGAATAATTTGTCCTACACTAACCGGAGCTTTATTCACGTCATCATACTTATAGGTCAGAGCGGCCTGCCCAAAAAGGTGTTGCTCTTCTTTTGTCAGCGTAATGGATTTCATTACATCTACGCTCTCTGCCACTTTATCGAAAATACCCAGGACTTCATAAGCACCTTCAATTACCTGTCCGACGACATCCCCTTTATGCGGTACCCGGATCTCACCAAATGATGTTCCACATATCAGGCCATTGGTACAGACAAAACGAAACATGCCCGGGATCATTTGATAGCTCGATGAACCATCATGTGAATTAAGCAGAATGATTTCCGGAACTTCCTTTCCTTTGTTTACACCCTCCCTGCGCAAACGAACCATATGTTTTGTATGACCTCGCTTATCTTCATTTCGCACTCTTGACTGGCAGGCGAAAAAGGGCTGAAATCCTTCGTCACGTAACTTATCCAGCAGGGTAATAGTTGGGATACAGGTATAGCGTTCACTGCGTGAACTGTGCTTTTCTTCGGAAAAGACAGAAGGCACAACCTGAATTAATTCGTTATTTGTTAATGGACGTTCCTGACGAATGGACTGGGTACGGCCAAATCGGGAAGCTAAACGCATTATATTCTCCTTCATCCGTTGTTTTGCCTTTTAAAACCTTCACCCGTTGAGTTGCCGGGGTCGCGGTTTTGACGTTTTGCGGGGACCTGCTGAACCTGCCCCCTGGTTGTTACCTTCACCCGTTTGAGAGCCGTTCGCCGCAAGGGCGTAAACGAGCACGGCCCGGCGCAGATGTCCGGGGTGAGCGGGAAATTTTTTTCGGTCTAATGGAGCCTGCGGAATGGCCGGGAAAAATTTATTGCGAAAGGTTTACCGTCCCTGGACAGCCAGGCGGGTTGTGCTTGTCTCAGCCCCGGCGAATGGACTCAAATGGGTGAAACGGCACCAGAGGAAAGGAGCAGGAACCCGCCGCAACGACGGAACGCGCGGGCGCGAAACGGCGTTGCCCCTCAGAGTGCCGGCAGTTTTATCGCCGGCACGGTGAAAGCGGCGCGACCGGAACGGTCGCAGCAAGCGCCGCCCTTGACCTTGACCTTGACCTCAGACATCAGACACTAGCCGTCAGGCACGAACCCGCCTGCGGGTTCGGCGGAGCCCGGCGGGTGCGAAGCAGCTGCCCTGGCGGAGTGTGGCTCGACGACTGGACAGCGCAGCTGGTCAGGAGCCGAAGGGGTCCAGATAAGGGGTTAGTTGTCTGTCAGTTGTTTTCTTCGTCAGCTTTCAGGTATTCAGGAGATCCGGCACGCGGTAGCTGCAGGCTGTTCTGCCGGTGAATCCGCAACCTCTCCCGGAAATAGTCGCGAAGAGACTCCGGCTGCTCACGCTCAACCATTTCGGGCACCACCGGCTTATTCATTCGTTCCTGCCAGGCGACGGCTGCGGCAGCTTTATCGACAGAAACTTTGTCCTGATCTTCTTTTGAGAATGCAGCAATATTCCACTGAGACACTGGCTTTATCCGGTTATTCAGAAAGGGAAAACCAATTTTACCCCCTGAACGCTTTCCCGGCGACCCGCAACGGTGAGGAAGATGCGCGGCGCCGCAGGCGCGGCGGAACGCCTCACCGGCAGGCGTAGCCTGCCAGGGTTTTCGCGCGGCCGGACCTGCCTGCGGTGCCGGCAGAGGTTCCCCCCTGCCCCTCCCGCCTCAGTTGTAAAAAACAAACCCGTCGATGTACACGTAGCCGCTGCTGAACAAATCGCGTGCGTAAGCCTCATAATCGAAATAGCACCGCAGGGATTCAGGCATCTCATTCAGCAGACCGTGTTCCTCCACAAAGCCATAAGCAAAATCTTCCTCACTGTCAGCCTCTCCGTAATACGCCGTATCGAAGGCGTCATAATCGCATTCACCGGTATATTCTGCCCAGGCTACAAACGCGCCGGTTCGCCCTTCTTCCTGTGCCTGCCTGAAGGCCGCAATATACTCCCAGTTCACGGAGGATTCAGACGCAAACTGAGACGGGATCCCCTCCCGGTCCTGAAACATAAACTCGGGGTCGTCCTCGCCGGCATGAAGCTCACGACACGCCTTCAGAAATTCGTCTTCGCCGTCAAAATCCGTCAGATCAAGCCATTTCCCGTAAATGCTGCCGCAGTTGTATTTGTGGTATGTCCCCACGTACACCGCCGGTGATGTAGCGTTCATTTTTAGCTCCTTAAACGGGGCGCCAGGCGCCCCGGCGTGGTATCAGTCCAGGGCAGCACAAATAGCGGCACATTCGTCATGGGAGCTGATGAAATTCCACAGACAGGACTCCTGCACCATCAGGTGGCGCGTCAGGGCAACATCACCGCGCTCATAGTGCAGCCAGATACGGCGGTTGATCGCCAGCGCCGTAATAATGATCCCTGCCGCATCCGCACTGACAGAACGATCAAACCAGTTATCCGGATTAGTCAGATGGAAACGATCACCGTCCGGCATCATGTAGCCGCCCCCCTCCGGAATACGGATGAAATGCCAGAATCCTCCGCAGTAATCGGTGATGTGTTTCTCAGCGAGCGCATAGACCTGCATCTCTGCGGCCAGAAAATCTGTCCCAAATAATTCAGGCAGGAATGACAGGCGATCGGACTCTTCAACATCCAGCGCGGTTTGACAGACGTGATACATAGCAACCTCCACAGGTTAATAAGATTGCGGCACCGGGTTGTGCCGTGCCGACACGACAGCCCGGCGGAAAGCGGAAGATGCAGGGGCGACACCGGAGGCCGCAGCGCAGATAAAGCGCGAAGCTGGTCTGAACGGTTTTCGAGCGAAACCTGAGCGAGAAAACGACGGGAAGAACGGCGAGCATCATAAAATAACTGCGACCGGGCGAGGATGGCGGCGTCAGCGAACCCTTGTATCTGCAGCGGCCGGGCTAAAGTGAAGGCACGGCACTACCCGTCGCGATGCAGGAGGCTGAATACAAGGTTTCTCTCCCCCGTTTTTCGACCGCAGGAGAAAAGCGGAAGCAGATGTCGCAACGCGACAGGCGCAGCAATAAGGCCACAGACCGAAGGGATGGGGCCGGGTGAAGCGGAGCCGACGGCAACAGCAAGCCGGCGACATCCTCAGCACCCGGACATACACACTGGTTCAGGACTGAATATGGTGTATCCTGATAAACCCACGTACTAGTTTAAGAGTTCAGCAATGACGTTCACTACGATTGAAGAGGTCAGAAACCGAATCGACCAGTTAGACAGAGAACTGGTTAACATCATCGCCCGGCGTGCCGAATGTGTTAAAGCTGCAGCGGCATTCAAGACGGATCATTCCGCCGTCCGGGCTCCCGATCGCGTGCAACAGGTCATCGACAGGGTTCGCAGGCAAGCAGCTGAGGCCGGGCTTTCAGAAGTGATTATCGAGAAAATCTACCGGACCATGATAAGCGCATTTATTGAGTATGAGCTTGAGCAACATGACCAGCTTCGGCATACCGCAGCGAAGACTGACTGAGCCGGTCTGCCTGTGGCAGCCGAATAACGGAAATGCAAGCTGTCGTTTTTACCCGTTCTGGTAGCTGTTAAGGGTGATCGGTTATGAGAAAATCACTGACGCAAACGGTTTCGTTGGTTTTAACCGTTTTAGACACATTCTGTATCGCTGTGATGGCGTTGCTGTTTATCATTTTATTCTTTACGTCTCCTCCCCTGTGGAGACGTTTTTTTTTGCCGCGCTTTCCCCGATGTTTGAAACTCCCCCTCGGATAAATAGCCTGCACCTGTCCACAGCGCTGGTACCCTAACTCTGTGGATAACCTGGAGTCAGATCGCTGCAGACCGCGTATCCATGGGAACACCACGGCATGGTCATTTTTTTACGCAAGCAATTTCTATCTGTGAGCCAGCAACCTGAGGTGATAAACGCAGAAATGCGCGGTGTTACACAGGAAGCCGGGGCGGCTTCCCGTGAGATGAGTCGTTACTGGATATCAGTTTTGTCACCGATCAGGGT
>OKVS01000547.1_pt1 | contig 11378 bp, 7 predicted proteins | sample 1606911 | NCBI WGS metagenome assembly OKVS01 (sample SAMN03281016, study PRJEB24777) | human gut metagenome | isolation source: fecal sample PR161 from 1 month old female Malay infant, caesarean... | reverse complement strand
CGCCACCGTAGATGATTGCCGGGAACTTGTTAGCTGCGCGCAGGCGGCGGCTCGCACCCTTACCCTGCTCTTTACGTACTTCTGCGTTGATAGTAAACATTGATGTCTCTCTATATATAAAGCCTGCTACAGGCGACCCAGCAACAGGCGGATTATCTGCTTTGCGAATGCAAAAGCGGGCGGCATTATAGCCGCCAAACGACACCCGGGCAATCAAAACCTCAGCTTTCCGGTAATTAACGCAGCTCGTTGGCGCGACGAAAACGCCCCTGATAATCGAACACTTTTTCCCGCACCTGCCAGTACTGCCCCTTCATGCGGGCGACGACAAAGTCCGGATGGCGCAGCAGCGCCTGCTGGGTCACGATATCCGCCGGCGTTATCCAGCGCAGCGGCACCCCGGGGGTGCGGGTATGCGGGCGAATAAACAGTTGTTCGAAGGCGGTGCGCTGGGCGGGGGTCTGCAGACGGAAGCGCTCACTGACATCCGCCCCGTCTTCATCGTAGTAGGTGATTTTCAGCCACGGGCCCTTCTCGTCGCCGCCGTGCTGCAGGGCCATGCCGCTGCAGCGCAGCACCAGCGCGTCCTTCAGTTTCAGCGCCGCCTTCAGCATATCGTCCGGGTCAACCAGTATAGTGTCGCACTCCCGGCAGCGGCGGGCGGCGATGTCGTTTTCCGCATTACACTGCGGGCAGTTTTTAAAGCGAAAGCGGAAGTCGCACTGTTCGCGGTGGCCGTCGTCATCTTCGAACCACCCCTGGCAGCGGCGGCCAAAGTGTTCAATCAAGGTGCCGTCGGCGGTGGTTTTGCCCCAGAAGGTATTGGCGAAGCCGCAGGCCGGGCAGAAGACCTGCACCGGCACGTTGTCGCTTTTGCCCTTCGGCGTCCCCACTTCCGGGGCATACAGGTCATGCGGATTGCCGGCGTAGTCGAGGATCAGACAGTCGGTTTTCCCCGGCGCCAGGCGCAGACCGCGGCCAACGATCTGTTGGTAAAGACTCACCGACTCGGTGGGGCGGAGGATGGCGATCAGGTCGACGTGCGGGGCGTCGAAGCCGGTGGTCAGCACCGCGACGTTCACCAGATAGCGATACGCCTGCGCTTTAAAGGCCTCGATGATGCGATCCCGCTCCGGCCCAGGCGTTTCGCCGGTGATCAGCGCCGCCTGGCCTACCGGCAGCAGGCCGGTCACTTCCCGGGCGTGTTCCACGGTGGCGGCAAAGATCATCACCCCTTTGCGGTTTTCGGCGAACTCCACGATCTGGCTGACAATATGCGGCGTGATACGCTGTTGTTTTTTCAGCTCATGGTTAAGATCGGCTTCGCTGAACAGGCCGTTGCTTTGCGCCTGCAGGCGACTGAAATCGTACTGCACCACCGGCATATCGAGGCGCTCCGGCGGCGTCAGATAGCCGTGTTTAATCATATAGCGCAGCGGTAGCTCATAGATGCAGTCGCGGAACAGGGCCTTTTCATCGCCGCGCACCATCCCATGATAATGGAACTGATAGATCCAGCCCTTGCCAAGGCGGAACGGCGTGGCCGTCAGGCCGAGCAGCCGGATCTGCGGATTGACCTGCCGCAGGTGACCGATGATCTGCTGATACTGGCTGTCGTCATCATCGCTGATGCGGTGGCATTCATCGACGATGAGTAGCGAAAATTCGCTGCGAAACTGGTCGAGATTGCGCGCCACCGACTGCACGCTGCCGAACACCACTTTGCCGTGGCTCTCTTTTCGCTGCAGACCGGCGGCGAAGATATCCGCCTCGAGGCCAAGGGCGCAGTATTTGGCATGGTTCTGCGCCACCAGCTCTTTGACATGGGCCAGCACCAGCACGCGGCCGCGCGCCAGCCTGGCAAGCTCGGCGATCACCAGACTTTTGCCCGCGCCGGTGGGCAGGACAATCGCCGCCGGCTCGGTATGGCGACGGAACCAGGCGAGGGTGGCATCGACGGCTTCTTGTTGGTAAGGACGTAATGTAAAAGTCATGAATTCACGGGGCTAATTAACTGGCGAATAGTATGCCATGAATCTTTTCCCTTGAGTGGTGTTAAGAGCCCGTTATACTAGCCGGTGAAATTCTTCTTTTTCGGGCGATTTGCCCGCTCCAGCACTATGACAGGCTAAAAAAATCTCATGCGACTTGATAAGTTTATCGCTCAGCAGCTGGGCGTCAGCCGGGCTATTGCCGGGCGTGAAATTCGCGGCAGCCGCGTTACCGTGGACGGCGACATTGTGAAAGATGCCTCTTTTAAGCTCCAGCCGGAGCACGAGGTGGAGTATGACGGAAATACGCTGACCCAGCAGAATGGCCCGCGTTACTTTATGCTCAACAAGCCGCAAGGGTACGTCTGTTCCACCGACGATCCCGATCATCCGACTATCCTTTATTTCCTCGACGAGCCGGTGGCGCATAAGCTGCACGCCGCCGGACGGCTGGATATCGACACCACCGGTCTGGTGCTGATGACCGATGACGGCCAGTGGTCGCATCGCATTACCTCGCCGCGCCACCACTGTGAAAAAACCTATCTGGTGGCGCTGGAAAGCCCGCTGGCGGAAGGGACCGCGGAGCTGTTCGCCAAAGGCGTCCAGCTGCATAACGAAAAAGATCTCACCAAACCGGCGTTGCTGGAAGTTATCACTCCGACCGAAGTGCGCCTCACCATCAGCGAAGGCCGCTACCATCAGGTGAAACGCATGTTCGCCGCCGTGGGCAACCACGTGGTTGGCCTGCATCGGGAACGCATCGGCGACATCCTGCTGGATGAATCGCTGGCGCCGGGTGAATATCGTCCGCTGACGGAAGCGGAAATCGCCAGCGTGGGCGCCCCGCAGCCACGGAGTAAAACGTGACGCTGAAGCAGAATTCTTCACTGGGGATTGTGTTTATCCTTGGCCTGCTGGCCATGCTGATGCCGCTGTCTATTGATATGTATCTTCCGGCCCTGCCGGTGATTGCCGCCCAGTATAACGTCCCGGACGGCAGCGCGCAGATGACGCTCAGCACCTATATCCTCGGCTTTGCGCTGGGTCAGCTGCTGTACGGCCCGATGGCGGACAGCCTTGGCCGCAAGCCGGTGATCCTCGGCGGGACGCTGGTCTTCGCGGCGGCGGCGGTAGCCTGCGCCCTGTCGCAAACCGTCGATATGCTGATTGTCATGCGTTTCTTCCACGGTCTGGCAGCCGCGGCGGCCAGCGTGGTGATTAACGCCCTGATGCGCGACATCTATCCGAAAGATGAGTTTTCGCGCATGATGTCGTTTGTCATGCTGGTCACGACCATTGCGCCGCTGGTGGCGCCGATGGTCGGCGGGGCGGTGTTGGTCTGGTTCAGCTGGCATGCCATCTTTTGGATCCTCGCCCTGGTGGCCCTGCTGGCCTCGCTGATGATCGGCCTGTTTATCCGCGAAACGCTGCCGGCTGAAAGGCGTCAGCCGTTCCATCTGCGCACCACGCTGGGTAACTTTGCCACTCTGTTCCGCCACAAGCGGGTACTGAGCTATATGCTGGCGAGCGGCTTTAGCTTCGCGGGCATGTTCTCTTTCCTTAGCGCCGGTCCCTTTGTCTACATCAATATAAACCACGTCGCGCCTCAGCACTTTGGCTACTATTTTGCGCTGAACATCGTTTTTCTGTTTCTGATGACCATGTTCAACAGCCGGTTTGTGCGGCGGGTAGGGGCGTTGCGTATGTTCCGCGCCGGGCTGTGGATCCAGTTTGCCATGGCGGTGTGGATGGTGGTCTGCGCGCTGCTGGATGTCGGCTTCTGGTCACTGGTGATCGGCGTAGCGGCCTTTGTCGGCTGCGTATCCATGGTGTCGTCTAACGCCATGGCGGTGATCCTCGATGAGTTTCCGCATATGGCGGGCACTGCTTCGTCGCTGGCGGGGACTTTCCGTTTCGGTATCGGGGCGATTATCGGCGCGCTGCTGTCGATGGCGACGTTTACCACCGCCTGGCCGATGCTGATCTCTATTGCCTTCTGCGCAACCTGCTCTATTTTCTTCTCGCTTTACGCATCCCGGCGGCGAAAAATCGCACGCTAGGTCACATTTTCAGGGGCGAAATCGCCCCTTTCTTGATGCATGTCAACCGCAATGGGCTTCAGGGTTCTGCGATTTGTTTCCTTTATGTAAAATCAATTAGTGTAAAAAGTCGCATTGTTGCGATAAAAAAGTTGTTTTGGATCACAGAAACGGGTACATATAGCGCCAATCGGCTCGCCGGGTATAAAAAATAAAGCGCTGGATTATAAGCGCTTAACCCTGGTCCGCCGCCGCTGTAAACGTTTTCTGCCTCAAGGCAGGACTATTTGTCAACAGTGTGTTAATATTGATGTAAATTTATTGTGAAGCCTTTTGCTTCCGGGGAAACCAAGTGAATACACAACAACTCTCTATCGTACACCGTCTGCCGCAGAGCTATCGCTGGCTGGCCGGTTTTGCGGGTTCCAGAGTTGAACCGATTCCGCAAAACGGCGCGCAGAACGAGAACAGTCTCGTTGCCCTGAAATTGCTGAGCCCGGACGGTGAGAAAGCCTGGCCGGTGATGCATAAGCTCAGCCAGGCGTTAAGCGACATCGAAGTCGACTGTTCCGTGCTGGAGTGCGAAGGCGAACCCTGCCTGTTCGTTAACCTGCAGGATGAGTTTGCCGCCACCTGTCGTCTGAAAAACTTTGGCGTGGCCATCGCCGAGCCCTTCTCCGGCAATAACCCTTTCTGACCGTCAGCTTAGCGCCAGCAGCTGGCGGGTATACTCATGCCGGGGTGCGCTGAAGACGGACTTGCACTCGCCCTGTTCGACCACCTCTCCCTGACGCAGCACCATCACCTGGTGACACAGCGCCCGCACCACGCCTAAATCATGGCTGATAAAAATATAGGCCAGCTGATGCTTTCGCTGTAAGGCTTTCAGCAGGTTCAGGATCTGCGCCTGAACGGTTTTGTCCAGCGATGAGGTCGGTTCATCGAGGACGATCAGCTGCGGTTTGACGATCAACGCTCTGGCGATGGCAATACGCTGTCGCTGGCCACCGGAGAACGCCGCCGGATAGCGCTGGCGGCTGGCCGGGTCGAGGCCGACCTCCTGCATGGCAAGGATCACCGCCTGTTCGCGTTCGGCCGCCGTCAGCGTCGGCTGGTGGACGCGCAAGCCTTCCTCAATGATCTGCTGCGCTGTGAGGCGCGGATTGAGCGACGAGTTCGGATCCTGAAAAACCACCTGCATCTGTCGGCGCAGCGGTAGCAGCTGTCGGCGGTTACGCCCCTGAATCGGCTGGCCGGCGAAGGTTATCTTGCCCCCGGACGGGATCAGGCGCAGCAGGGCCAGGCCGGTGGTACTTTTACCGGAACCCGACTCCCCCACCAGGCCCAGCGTCTCGCCGGCGCGCAGCTGAAAGCTAAGGCTGTTGACCACCCGATGATGATCGACCACCCGACGCAGGATCCTTTTGCGAACGGGAAACGCCACCTTTAAATCGTCCGCCTGCAGCAGCACCGGGGCATCGGCGGCCAGCGGCACCGGCTCCCCGTCCGGCTCGCTATCCAGCAGGCGTTGGGTGTAGGGATGCGCTGGCGCGCTGAACAGCGCCCGACAGTCATTGTGTTCCACGCAGCGGCCGTTCTGCATTACCGCCACCCGGTCAGCCAGCTGGCGGACGATGCTCAGGTTATGAGTGATAAACAGCAGCCCCATGTTCAGCTCCTGCTTCAGCTCGCGCAGCAGTTGCAGAATTTGCGCCTGCACCGATACGTCCAGGGCGGTAGTCGGCTCGTCGGCGATCAGCAGTTCCGGGCGCGTCAGCAGCGCCATGGCGATCATCACCCGCTGGCGCTCGCCGCCGGAGAGCTGATGCGGATAGTCCGCCAGCCGCCGCGGCGCCTGACGGATCCCGACGCGCTCCAGGCAGTCGAGGATCTCCCCGCGCGCCGCCTGTTTGCGCATTCCCCGGTGTAATGACAGCACTTCGTAGAGCTGTTTTTCCCAGGGTATGCAGGGGGTTTGAGCGATACCATCGGCTCCTGAAAGATCATCGCGATCCGGTTGCCGCGCACGCCGCGCAGGGTCGCCTCATCCGCATGCAGCAGCGACTGGCCATGAAAACGGATGTCACCGCTGGGGTAGCTGGCCGGCGGGGTAGGGAGCAGCCGCAGCACCGACAGGGCGGAGATGCTCTTACCGGAGCCGGATTCGCCCACCAGGGCCAGCGTTTCGCCGACCGCCACCTCGAGCGACAGATTATGCACCACGGTCTGCGTCTCGCCCTGCTGGCGAAAGGCAATAGAGAGATTGTCGATAGCTAATAGCGGGTGGGTCATATTACACCGCCTTACTCGGGTCAAAGGCGTCGCGAACCGCTTCACCGATAAAAATCAGTAGCGTCAGCAGCACGGCGACGGAGAGAAATGCGGCAATGCCCAGCCAGGGCGCCTGCAGGTTGTTTTTGCCCTGCAGCAGCAGCTCGCCGAGGGAGGGCGAGCCGAGCGGCAGGCCGAAGCCGAGAAAATCCAGCGACGTCAGGGTGGTAATGGAGCTGCACAGAATAAAGGGCAGGAAGGTGAGGGTCGCCACCATCGCGTTGGGCAACATATGCTGCAGGATGATCTGCCGGTCGCTAACCCCTAACGCCTGCGCCGCCCGAACATAGTCGTAGTTGCGGGTGCGGAGAAATTCCGCGCGCACCACGCCCACCAGCGTCATCCAGCCAAAGAGAACGGTGATTGCCAGCAGCCACCAGAAGCCCGACTGCACGACGCTGGAGAGCAGGATGATCAGGAACAGCGTTGGCATGCCGGACCAGACTTCGATAAAGCGCTGTCCCCACAGGTCGATTTTACCGCCGTAGTAACCCTGTATCGCTCCGGCCAGCACCCCCAGCACGCTGGAGAACAGCGTCAGCAGCAGACCGAAGAGCACCGAGATGCGTGTCCCATAAAGGATCCGCGCCAGCACATCGCCGCCGTTGGCGTCGGTGCCGAGCCAGTTGCTGGCCGAGGGCGGCGATGGAAAGGGAACCGTGCTGGCAAAATTAATTGTCGTCGCGCCGAAGCGCACTGGCGGCCATAGCGCCCAGCCGTGAGTCGCCAGCTGCTGCTGCAGCCAGGGATCCTGATAGTCGGCGGCGGTGGCGAACGCGCCGCCGAAGGTTTGCTCGGTGTAGTTTTTTAACACCGGGACGTACAGCTGGCCCCGGTACTGCACCAGCAGCGGGCGGTCGTTGGCCAGCAGCTCGGCGCCCAGGCTGCAAAGGAAGAGAATTAAAAACAGCCACAGCGACCAGTAGCCGCGACGGTTGTGGCGAAAGCGCGCCCAGCGGGCCTGATTAACGGGACTGAAGAAAGACATTAGCGGCCCTCAAAATCAATGCGCGGGTCGACCAGCGTATAGCTGATATCGCTGACGATATTCAGCAGCAGGCCAATCAGAGTGAAAATATAGAGCGTGCCAAACATCACCGGATAGTCGCGGGAGACCGTCGCTTCATAGCCCAGCAGACCCAGGCCGTTTAGCGAGAACATCACTTCGATCAGCAACGAGCCGGTAAAGAACATACTGATAAAGGTGGCCGGGAAGCCGGCGATCACCAGCAGCATGGCGTTACGGAACACGTGTCCCCAGAGGATCTGTTTCTCACCAACGCCTTTGGCGCGGGCGGTGACCACATACTGTTTGCGGATCTCGTCGAGGAAGCTGTTTTTGGTCAGCATAGTCAGCGCGGCAAAGCCGCCAATTACCGTCGCCAGCACCGGCAGGGTGATGTGCCACAGGTAGTCGAGGATCTTCTGATACCAGGGGAGGGTGTCGAAATTTGGCGAGACCAGACCGCGCAGCGGGAAGAGGTCGAAATAGCTGCCGCCGGCAAAAATCACGATCAGCAGGATGGCGAACAGAAAGGCAGGGATCGCATAGCCAATGATAATCAGCGTACTGCTCCAGATATCAAAGCGGCTGCCGTTGCTGACCGCTTTGCGGATGCCCAGCGGAATGGAGACCAGATAGATAATCAGCGTGCTCCACAGCCCGAGGCTCACCGAGACCGGCAGGCTGTCTTTAATCAGCTGCAGCACGGAGGCGCTGCGAAACAGGCTGTCGCCGAAATCAAAGCGCAGATAATCGCCCAGCATCTTCAGATAGCGCTCGTGGAGAGGTTTATCGAAGCCGTAGCGGTGGGTGATCTCGGCGATGACTTCCGGGTCGAGGCCGCGCCCGCCGCGATAGTGACCCTCGCTGATATTGCCTGCGCCGGTGCGGGCATGGCTGGCGCCCATTCCGCCGTCGCCAGCCCCCGGCATCCCGCCGCGCTGATTAAACTCGATGGCGGCGATGGCCTGATCGACCGGGCCGCCAGGCGCGATCTGGACAATAAAAAAGTTAATGGTGATGATGGCCCACAGGGTGGGGATGACTAACAGCAAACGGCGGATCAGGTAGCTGCCCATGGGATGTCCTTAGCGTCTGTCCGCAGGGAGGGTGGCCGCTTTGTTCACGTCGTACCACCAGGTATCGAGGCCGGACGAATAGATGGGGCGGGTCGCGGGGAAAGAGAACTTATTCCACCACGCGGTGCGGTCCTGCGCCATATACCACATCGGCAACATGTAGTTATTCCAGGTCAGCACACGATCCAGCGCCCGACCGAGAGGGATCAGTTTCTGCTTATTGCCCTGCCACTGCAGGATCTGCGCAATCAGCTTATCCACTACCGGGCTTTGCACCCCCGGCGCGTTGTAGCTGGAGTGAATATAGTCGGACGCCCAGGAGATTTGCAGGTCGGTCCCCGGCCAGGGCATGGCGCGCCACAGGCTTGGCATCATGTCGTAATCCCGGCTGCGGCGGCGGTTGCTGTACTGCGAATTATCAACCTGACGAATATCCATGACGATCCCCAGACGCTGCAGGTTGTGCTGAAACGGCAGCACCCAGCGGTCATTGCCTCCGGCCGGCAGCAGTAGCTCAAAGCGCAGCGGCTTGCCGGTGGCGGCGTTGACCCGGCGCTGGTTCTTCACCGTCCAGCCCGCCGCATTGAGCAGGGCGTCGGCTTTGAGTAAGTTGGCGCGGTCGAAGCCATCGCCGCGGGAGACCGGCGGCTGGTAAACCTGGCTGAAGAGCTCCGGGGGCAGTTCGTTTTTCATCGGCGTCAGCAGGGCCAGCTCGGCTGCGTCAGGCAGGCTGCGGGCGGCATATTCGGTGTTCTGGAAATAGCTGTTGGCGCGCTGATAGGCGCTGTAAAACAGCGCCTTGTTCATCCATTCGAAATCGAACGCCAGGGTAATGGCCTGCCGCACCCGGCGATCGGCAAAAATCGGGCGCTGAATATTGAACGCCAGCCACTGGGTATCCTGCGCCGAGGTATTGGTATGCTCATCTTTAATGATGTAGCCGCGGCTGAAGTTGCGACCGACGTAGCGGGTAGCCCAGTTTTTGGCGACGGTCTCTTCCCGGCGATCGACGGCTCCCGCTTTAAAGGCTTCGAAAGCGACATTGTCGTCGAGATAATAGTCATAGCGCAGCGTATCGAAATTCCAGCGACCGCGGTTGACCGGCAGGTCGGCCGCCCAGTAGTCGGCGACGCGGGAATAGATAATATATTGCCCCATTCGCCAGGCGCTGATGCGGTATGGCCCGCTGGCCAGCGGCGGCTTCGACAGCGGGTCGCTGAGTTTGTGCTGGCGCCAGAACGCCTCGGGCATCACCGGCAGGCTCAGCAGACTCAGCATGTTCTCTTTGCCGGGCTGGCCGAGGTCAATACGCACGGTCAACGGCGCGATGGCCTTCACGGTGGTGCCTTTATAAAACAGGCGAAACTGCGGCACCCCTTCGGTCATAAACTTGTTGAAGGTAAACGCCACATCGCGGGCGGTGATCGGCGTGCCGTCATGGAAGCGGGCGCGCGGGTTGAGCGCGATCTCCATCCAGGAATAGTCCTCGGCATAGCGCGCCCGCTCGGCAATCAGCGGGTAGTAGCTGCCGGGCTCATCATCCGAGGTGGTGAACAGGGTATCGTAGAGCGCCTCCGTGCGTACCGCGGGGTTGCCGCGCAGCGCATAACGGTTGAAGTTATCAAAGGTGCCGATCGCCGCCAGGGTGAGGGTGCCGCCTTTCGGCGCCCTGGGATTGACGTAATCAAAATGACTGAAACCGGCGGCGTATTTCGGTTCGCCGATAATCGCGAAGGCTACGCTTTCCTGAATGGTTTGCGCCTTAGCGTCCAGGCTAAACAGAGCCAGCAGAATCAGAAAGAGGCGCGCATACATAGGCGGCAGAATACCCTGTCATGGCCGGCCCCCATGGCCGACATCCGTTCCCGCATCATAAGTGAGACTTAGCGCGTTGTGAAATAGTTCGCGGGTTCATCGTGCGCAGCCACCAGCCCGGCCAGCGACAGCGGTCGGCTGATCCAGTACCCCTGCAGGAAATGAACGCCCTGGCCGCGAAGCCACTCCGCCTGTTCCTGGGTCTCCACCCCTTCGGCGACGGTCATTAATTTCAGCCGGCGGCTGAGGGTCAGTACCGCATCCAGCACCGGCGAGGTTACTGTTTCAGTACCAATCGCCTGCACAAAACCGCGATCGATCTTCAGATAATCGAAGTTATAGCGTTCGAGATAGATCAGCGCGCTATGCCCGGTGCCGAAATCATCAATCGCGATTTCGAATCCCTGGCGGTGGAGCCAGGCGAAGTTAGCCATCGATTTTTCTTTATCAATCATCGCCCGCTCGGTTACCTCCAGCACCACGTGAAAGTGGTCGGCTGGCAGCGCGGCGGCGAAGCGCAGCATATCGTCGCGGAAGCTGTCGGCCTGCAGATGGGCAGGGGAAATATTCAGCCCCAGCTTCACGCCGCGCGGCAGAATACGCTTCAACACCGCAGCGTCGCTGGCGATCAGCGCGAGCAGGTGATGGGTTAGCGGCACGATCATCTGCTGGGTTTCGGCCAGGTTAATAAAAACGTCGGGCGGAATTTCACCAACCACCGGATGGCGCCAGCGCATTAGGACCTCCACGCCGCTGATACGTAGAGTCTGAGCATTAACCACCGGCTGATAAACGATGTAGAACTGGTTATTTTTGATCCCCAGCAGAATGGATTTTCGCGGATCCGATTTGATCGTCAGCACGTAATAGCAGAGCAGCCCCGCCAGCAGGCCGCAGACGACCCCGAGCAGCAGAGCAAACTGCGTATTTTCCGCCAGCCAGCTGTTGGCATACAGGTAGACCTTCAGCGGTAAGCCCTCGATCTGTGCCTGGCGGATCGGCGCGTTATGCAGCGTTTCGCGGATCCACCAGCCGATTACTGAAGGTGGAGATAGCGGTGTGATCGGCATGGCCAGCGCAATGCCGCTGAAACTCGTTTTGCCGTGCGGAATAGAGG
>OKVS01000545.1_pt1 | contig 11393 bp, 18 predicted proteins | sample 1606911 | NCBI WGS metagenome assembly OKVS01 (sample SAMN03281016, study PRJEB24777) | human gut metagenome | isolation source: fecal sample PR161 from 1 month old female Malay infant, caesarean... | reverse complement strand
TCACGGAAGAAAACCAAGATGACCTTTACGTGATGGGTAAAGCCATAATGCATGAATCAATCAATTACAATAGGCTCTAACCTTCAACACCCCACCTTTTGAAGCCGCTTTTAAGCGGCTTTTTCTTTGTCTGTAGCTGATAAGTAATGCAGTTTAATAACAAAATTTAATCCAAAAAAATCAATGCATTAAACTAAATCGCAAAAGAAAAATAAGTTTTGTTATTGCAATAAGTTATTGCATGACTTAAAGTTCATTCATCGGCAAACAACGGAGCCAATGAAATGAATACTCAAATCACCGTAGCCAAAACCATCGGCAAAAGAATATTAAATCAAAGATCTTCGCTTCGACTGTCTCAGGATTTTTTGGCTGATCATCTTGGTTTAACAACCGAAACCATTAACAACTGGGAAACGGAAAAAACTGTTCCGTTTGCTGACCAGTTAATCCAATTGGCTAACATTCTTCATTCTGATGTTCTGTGGCTCATTTCAGGAAACGAGCAGTGCGGTGAATTTACAGAACCAACAAGTATTATAACGTCCAATCAACTTAACTCATGGTCTGCTGATATTGGCAATTGCAGAATGGCTTTATCTAACGCTATGGATTGCATGCCTCCGGAATTGTCGGCTATCGGTACACTAACTATCGTTTATGAAAAATTAGACGACTTGCAAGAAACCATCTGCAAGCAAGCCGACAAAATTTAAAATTAATTAACATTATTTAATTAACACCTTTCTTGGTGGGGACAAACTCACCCTTAGGAAATGAAAATGCAAAATTCCGTCGCAATTAATCAGCCAGTTAAAACACCTCAGATGCTGTTCGGATCTGACAACATTAATGACTTTGGCAACCGCGTTCAAAGCTGCCGGATGGAAGGTGATTCAATGCAGCCGACCATCGAACCATGTGAGGTTGTGGCTTTCGTTGATTGCGGTGGAAGTGCGCTTACCTCTGGAATTTATGTTTACACAATGGATGCTTTTGGTCGCCCATGCCTTTTCATTAAGAGAATTGAGCCATTAGCTGATGGCTCATTAAAAATCATCTCTGATAACCATCATTACGAAACTTTCACCCTTAATGCTGATGAACAGAAAGAAATCAAAATTCACGGTCTGGTGGTCGCTTCTTTGGCTGTGAGGCGCTTCGTATGACTTTCATCATTGATAAATCGGCATATAGAACAGCATGCCTTTATGCGGCCTGCGGTTACGAGGTAATCGCTCGTCTTTATCTTAAAAAAAGCATATGGTCGTTAATTATGGGCGTTTTAAAAAGACAGGATATTCAGGAAGTGAATATCAAAGCGGAGAAGTTGTCAGGCTTGTCGCAAACATTATTTGAATATCACGACAAGTTAGACAGATTTCAACTCAAAAACATATGCGCTCTGGTTTATGACCTCGCCGCAGAGATTCATGGATGGACCGAAAAAGAAGAGGAAATAGTTATGAGTTTGGAGGAGGAACAGCGCAATGGATAAATTAATCGAGACATATCGCCGCCGAATTTTAAAAGCAGCATTATTACGCCACCAGCGTAAAACGGGCAGTAACTGCCTTGTTATTAAGCTCAACAAAGGCGGTATTAACACGGTCGAGTTAACAGAAATTCTTCTCGATGGATTATTGCGAAAATTCGAAAGGCTCGCGATCAGTGAGTACGGGAATGTCGAAGGCGTAAAAGCTATTAAGGGAATTTACAGCAGCGCTGTTGATGTTAATGGCAGCGGTGAGTTCCTTACGGATAGCGGAAAGGAATTAATCGACGAGCTCATTTCTGAGCTGGTTGAGTTCGTCAAAAAACAAAAAGTAGAGGCTCCGAAAACGGAGGGTCATGAAATGGGGGGATCTGATGGCACTGACAGCGATACGAATTCCTGAGTGGGTTCACCTCAAAGCAGCACACGTTTTAAGCCAGTTCAGAGCGAGGAGGATTCACCCCTGCCGCATGATCGGCACCGGGAATCTGAGCCTGAAGGTAAATCACCGCTGGCGGCTACTATCCCGCGATGGCGGCAAGAACTTGGAAGTAATGAGCCATGAAACCTATAACCGGGAGAAAGACAGATGACTGACTTTGAAAAAGATAACGTGAAGCAGCTTGTTGCTCGCCTGAAGGAAATCCAGAAGCAATCCGACGTAACGATTCCTGGTTGGATGCTTGACGAAAACCGCTATGGCAAGGGCTCCCTTACTTTAGAAGAGCAGCATGAGTGGGCTCAAACCGTCGTCCAGTCCATGCGCGGTACGGTCGCCCTTCTTTATCTCATCAGCTGCGAAAACCGCTGGGGACTCCGTGACGGGCAATACCAGTTTAAAACCGAGGAGTTTACCTTCGGCTTAACCCGGGAACTTATTGAAAATCTGCTGATTAAGCATGTGGAGTGCGCACTGATCGAGCACAAGCCTGAGGAACGCTATCTGGCGGTTTACCAGTTCTACTACGCCAACGATCAGCGCCTGAAAGAAGTCGGTCATTCGTGGTTCGCAGAGTTTCTCGACGAGATTTTTGTAGATCTCGCTGCCCAGCTGCGCACCGGTAAAACAATGCCAGCCAATCACGTTTTGCATTAAGGAGCAATGAAGATGGCAATGAAAGCAGAATTAGCACCAGTAGCGGCCCGTGACCTGCAGATCATCGAGTATCGCGGTCAGCGAGTTGTGACCACTGAACAGCTGGCGGCAGGATATGGCGCAACCGAGCAGATGATCACCAACAACTTCAACCGCAACAAATCCCGGTTCGTTGAAGGTAAACATTACTTCAAGCTTTCTGGCGGAGATGTTGAAATTTTGCGCAACTCTTTCAGCGGACTGCAAATCTCAAGCAAAGCTCGCACCCTGACTCTTTGGACTGAACGCGGTGCAGCTAACCACGCCAAAATTCTCGAGACAGATCAGTCCTGGGAATTCTACGACGATATGGCTGAGTTTTATTTCACCCGCCGCGCCTCTATTGCAACGCCGGCAACACCGCTGACACTTAGCCGAAAAGAACTTGCCTTGATGGTAATTGAAGCCGAAGAACGCGCCGAAGCCGCTGCACTCGAAACCAGGACCCTCAGCGCCACTGTTGAAAGCCTGGAGAAGCACTTCACCAAAGGCATGACGATCCCAGCATTCAGCAAGGCGCTGAACGGCGTCAACATCAACAAAATGATGTGGTGGGCGTCCGAGCGTGGCTGGGTGTTTAACGAGCAACGCGACCCAGAGAAAGATCCGCGCTGGCGCGTCGCCTCATATGCCCGCGACAAATATCTGACGGAAGACCAGACGCAGATCACCCCGCACGGCAAGGATGCTTTCACGAAGTTTACGCCAGTACTGCTGGAGAAAGGCTGTCACCGCCTGTACCAACTGTACATGAAAGGTGAGCTGCCAATGAAAAAGACTTGGAATGGCGAGTACAGCCACGACAAAGCGATTTATTCACCGGAGGCCAAATAATGGAACTGCTTCCTTGCCCACTTTGTGGCAACGATGAAATAGATTTCGATTCTGTGCTTTATGAAGGCGAGCCAATGTTTGTAGTCCGTTGCGATTGCTGCAGTGTGAGTCTAGCTCCGCAAGCTCGTGATATGGCTGCGGCCATCTGGAACCAGCGAGCACCACGGCCGAAAGAAGCGACAGATTCATACCAAATTCTTGAGCACCCATCAGTGGGGCGATTTCAGATCATTAAGCCGGAGGGCTTCTGAAGTGAATAATGATATCTGGAATCCGGCTGGCTCTATTGAGCTGGCCCACCGGCAGGCTCTGACATGTGTATGTGATGCCTACTTGTTTCATTTGGTCAGCCTGCACCGTCGCCCTGTATATCGCCACCAGTACGGTGATATTTCGCTTAATCAGACAGCATTACAGGGATTCATCGACTCGTACCTCGCTGATAAGGGATGGAGTATGGAGCGTCGCCGTGCACATTACATCAACATTCTCGATCTCATCCGCTATATGGGTCGAAAAAACTCGGATTTCATCGACTTGGGCACGGTGCCAACGCTAACCCCAAGGGGCATCCGCTGGATGAATGCCTGTTTCTCAAGGTTAGGTGAAATGGTTAACAGTTTGGGTGGATGGAATAACGCAACGGTAAATGCAGATAGCGAGGTGAAATGATGGAGCGTGCAATGATTAAAACTGACTCTTTGAACACAATCACCGAATGTCTCGAACAGTTGGCGCTGGCCGAAGAAAGCCTTATCGCAATCGACGGTCAATTGTTAAAGAATGATGCCGATCCAGCATGGCGCAAGCGGGCAGAAATTGCCCGACGGACCATTGGGCAGAAGAAGCGCATCATCACCGCGCGCCTGTCCATTCTTCGCCAGCAGGAAAAGGAGCATAACCGTCAACAGCATCAAACGCGTGATAGTTATCTGATTGCAGAGCTAAGGGAGGTTGTCACCCCCTCTTCTTTCCTGCGCTGCGTACATCGCGCCGAAGTGAAACTGGAGGCTACCAATGGGTGAAATGGTTGATATTAACGACGAACTGGTTCGGTCAGTCGTCACAGTTGACGATGGACGGGATTATACCGCGCAGTTGGTCTGGAGGATGGGTAACCGCAGAGATATGCGTAATGGCATTTTAGTACCGATCCCTCCAGCGCCAAAGGTTTCAGCAGTGCGAGTTGAAGCGAAGAGAAAGTCCCGGAAACGGGGTTATCGGGTAGTTCAGAAAGCGATTGGTTCGGTATGACGATGAACAGAGAATTCGAAATATGGATGCGTCTCCGCTACAGAGGTAGGTACGACCTGACCCGGGACGGACACGGTTACTACTGCCGGGAAGTAGTTAAACGCATGTATGAAGTCTGGTGCCACTTCCGTGGACTGAGCGTAGTGTGAGGTGATAAATGGCAACCCGATATATTGGTATGAAAGAAATGTGCAAACTTACCGGGAAAAGTAAGCCAACTCTCTGGAGGATGTATACGAAACGGAAAGAATTTCCTAAGCCAGAGAAAACACCCAGCGGCATTTTCCTCGGTTGGCCCGAGTCAGTTTACGAGGAATGGGTGAACAAAGAGAAAACCGCTGACTTCTGATACTTGACCCGTTACTTGACCTTGCACAGTAGCGGGATTTCTACATTTATCGCCTAACTAGCTGATTTAGTTGGCACGCCCTGTAGGATTCGAACCTACGACCTACGGCTTAGAAGGCCGTTGCTCTATCCAACTGAGCTAAGGGCGCACTGAGAAGAGTGAACTTCGCGGTGGTGAAACGCGAAGAATTATACGGTCAATGGCAGGTGAGTCAATGCCTTTTCCGTTTTCGGGGGCAATTACCGCTAGCCGATTGTAAATACGGCTATTTTCTCAACATTTCTCGCTGTTTCACCGTAAAATTTAGCGCTGCGAAAAGGCTTAGTTGCATTTAAGTAACGCCTGCTGTTTTCCTGCTCGTCGGCTCGTCACACTAGAGCAAGGTTTCCCGGCCGCCTGGAGGCTGACAGACAACAGGACAATGGAGTGACAGCGCAAAACCCGTTCGATACGCCCCCCGGTTACAGTTTATTTCTCAGGACATCGTCGGCATCAAACTGGAGCCTGTCGTCGCCCTCACCTCTCAGCGTCAGGTTGGCGTGGAGGTGCTTAGCATTCTGTCCGAAACGCAGCACAGCGAGGATTTTTTTCGCCATCAGTCGGCAGGCTGGTCAATGACGCTGCTTGAAGCGCAGCTTGCTGCACTAAAAAAGACGCCGCACGGTAAAAATCTTTTTATTAATCTGCCGATAACCGTTCTGACAGAGCCAGCGTCCCTTCAGCGGCTCATCAATCTGAAAAACACGCCGCTGAATATCGAGATTGTTGATCTCTCTGTCTTTCTGGCTTTCTCTGCCGCACAGAAGCAGCGCGTCATTCAAAACCTGTCGAAACTCCGGGAACAGGGGCACAGTATATGGCTGGATGACATCGACGAAACGGTCATTCAGCCGTTTTTATTTTGTCGATTACCGTTGAACGGCATCAAAATTGATAAGGGCGCATTCTGGCGTTTACGCGCCACACCCGCGCTGAGGCAGCTGGTTTCACGTTGCTTTCAGCTGGCCGGGAGCGTGCTCATCGAAGGTATTGAGACTGAACGCGATCGCACCTGGGCACTGCAGGCAGGCGCAGATCTCGGCCAGGGATATTACTGGCCGTCCTGGACATGGCCGGAGGATTAAAGAGCCATTTCCAGGAGGGAGACCATGCGAATGACAGTGCGCCGTTACCGGCGGCGGCGTACAGGAAGTGATGCACTGGGATTTACGCGCTCACCTTTGCTCCCCCTTTTCGACCGGCTCGAGTTTTTGAGCCAGTCCATCAGCCAGCCCCGAAAAACCGACGCTCCGTTTATCATTCTGGTCACGGAGGATCATTTTCTGCGCACCGGTTTTCTCAATGGGCAGTTTCCCCTGAGCAGCTGTTGCGACTATATCTCACTGGATGATGCGCTCGGCGCTCAGGCACAATGGCCTTCAGCACGTCTGGTGGTGGATGTAGAAAGCCGTTCCACCGGGCTGATTGATCAACTGGATCAGTTAAGAAGGCATAGCCTGTATCCCCCCTTCCTGACGCCGTGGCTACTGGTCCGGGCAGATAATTATGATACCCGCCTCTTCTGCAAAGCGGCGGGGCCTTTTCACGTGCTGGAACGTCAGATGAACGCGGCAGGGCTTCAACACAGCCTGATGGATGCCCGCCCGCCGCAGGGGTCCGATAAAGACTGGTTTTCCCGCAATGAATGGCCCATTTTGCAGGAGCTTGCCCGTGGTAAGACGCTGCGTCAGATTGCTCTTCTGCAGAATCGCCCCTATAGCCGCATTATCTATCGTCTCAGCTGCATCCTGCTTAAGCTGGGGCTGAGCCATCGCCAGGAATTGTTACACCTTCTTAATAACCTCTCTGACTGCACGTTTTAACCTACGCACTAACTTCTTATTTCCTAAAGCGCTTTAGGAATTTACTTACCACTCGTGTTATGAAATGGTTAAATTTTAACAATGTATTCGATTTTATAACTATTCCTAATTTATGGTTCGAAACCATGTGAAATATCACAGAATGAACTAAAGGCAGCACTTTCCTCCATCCGTTAAGTGAATGCAGAAGGCGTTAATAAGATGATAATGATGTAAAAACAAGCAGCTTCGCTTCACTCTCCAGGAGCGGAAAGCAAAGTGGATAGCATGTTCTCCTGCGCGATGATGGCGTGACGTTGATGCGCCTTAAGCACTTTCAGATGAAGGTTTGACACCTTGCGAGGGCACTTTTTTCGCCTCTTTGGCCCTGGGTCGCCCGCCGAATCGGCGGTCCTTTTTTTATTAACAATTACGCAACATAAAGAGACATCTGTTATTTTTTGTTATTACATAAAGATGAAAAGATGCGGTAAATGGGATAACAGGATATTTCCGCTAAATTTAAAAACATAGCCATTAAGATCCAGAAGATAATACAAACCAATAAGCGGAGACTAATTTACAGGGTTTTCGGAAAAAACTTACTCTGTATAATAAGATGCGTACCAAATCTGAATAAGAAAAATCTTTTTGCCAACACCAGCCAAATGAGATGACCGCGCTGAGGCACTGTTCTTTTCATTACGTAAACAAGGATGCTTTCGCTCTTTCCAGGGAAATACTACGGTATAGGGATCTGCACTTTATATCCTTCCGGCATTTCGAGAGTTTTACAAAACTCTGCATAACGCTTTTAACAATCTGAGGCATTAAAAATGAAACCGGCATCCGTTATCATTATGGACGAACATCCTATCGTCAGAATGTCGATAGAGGTCCTGCTACAGAAAAATAAAAATATCACAGTCAAGCTTAAGTCTGGCGATAGCCATGAAGTTCTTGACTGTATTCGCAATCATCCTATCGATTTGGTGATCCTTGACATCGAACTTACGGGCACAGACGCCTTCGCTTTACTGAAGAGAATCAGAAACTTAAACAAAGACATCAAGATTCTGTTCCTCTCCTCTAAATCAGAGTTATTTTACGCGGGTCGTGCGATTCGCGCCGGGGCCAACGGCTTCGTCAGTAAACGAAAAGATTTGGGTGAGATCTACAACGCCGTAGAGATGATTCTGATGGGCTATTCTTTTTTCCCGTCGGAAACGCTGAATTTTATAAACCATATGGGTTCGGGAAAAGGGATGGCAGCGGATATGCCATTATCGAATCGCGAGGTCACGGTATTACGTTATCTGGCGAATGGATTATCCAATAAGGAGATTGCTGAACAGTTACTGTTAAGCAATAAGACCATCAGTGCGCACAAATCCAATATTTATTCCAAGCTTGGCGTACAAAGCATCGTGGAATTAATAGATTACGCCAAAGCGCACGAGCTGCTATAACCTGAATTCACTCCCTGCAGTTTATCCGAGCTGCAGGGAGTGCGGTCAGTGCTAATTATAATTAATCATGAAGGTAGCATCCGCATCAGCCCGTCCGGGCTGAGGGTTATCGGCCGTAGCAATATAATTGGCATAAAATGACAGGGTCGCATTCCCCTGTGCATCAACCGTGACCGGCTGGCTGGCCTGCTGAAGCGCCAGACGCGTTTTATCCGCATCCCTGATCTCGACCGCGACGTGGCTCGCTGTACTGGCATCATTCAGCGCCAGCAACCCGCTATTGCTCCCGTCGGCCTTGCCCGAGAACGTAATGGACGCCGCCCCGGGCGGACAGCCGGTCAGCTTCAGCGTGAAGGGCATAGGCTGCGTGCGGCTCCCCGTGGTGTTGAGCTGCTTCGTGGGCCAGGTGCCCAGCGTGACCGTTTTGTCGCTATCGTTACTCTCTGCCACGCAGGTGAAATCGACGATATTGCCGTAGAGCCGAATATTAATTTCGCCCAATGCGGTTTCCGCCTGAGCCTGGGTGCAAAGCGCAAAGAGCGCCACGGTGATAAAACGGATCCCGTTTCGCATGTCTGCTCCTTAGTCGTAATCCACACGCAAATATCCGCGCGAGGTAAAGCGCCCTTCCGCTGGCTTGTTGCCCGTCACGCTCACCGGCCAGACCCGGATCCCCACCTGCGCCTGCGCGCTGTCGTCCAGGCGGAACGGAATTTTGCTCGTCAGGTTGTTAGGCGTGAGCGGCGCACCGCTCTCGTTGGCAATGATAAACCCCACATCCGGGTTATCCGACACCACCACATTATTGGAGACCTTTTCAGCCTCGACGCGCATCGTCAGCATGGCGTTTGCCTCCACGTTGGTGCATTTAATCGCGATGGTTTTGCTTTGCGATGAGACGCCCTCCGGCTTGTTACCCACGCCCGCCTTGCTGAACAGGGAGGCTCCAATGTCGCCGAAATCAAATTCAACCACATTGCCGGCGTTGATGGCGCAGCTCTGCGGCACCTGAATGGTTCCGCTGTAGCTGATGGTGTAGACCGGCGTGGTCAACGGATCGGAGGAGGTGGTAGTGACGTAAACGCGGAACATGGTGGCACGCGGGATCACCACCATATTGATAAAGCGTCGGGTCACCTTAAGTCGGAAAATAAGGCTGGAATCCTGCACGCCAAACGGTTTGTTTTTTGAAACGTTCGGATGGCTCCCCATCTGGATATAGTTTTTGGGTGGATAAAACGCGCCAGCATAGCTGTCCGTGATCTTCATCGCCCCGTCCAGATAGTCGTTAAGCTTCAGATACTGATAGCCATCGCTGGTCCCGGTGATCGGGTAATCCGTCACGTAGCTGCGCTTGGTGGTATTCCCGACGGTGCCCTTCGGGCAGACGGCGTTGACCCCCACCCACTGCGATTTCTCGCTGAGGGTGACAACCTGCCCAACCTGGTTATTCGAGCTGTTGAATTTATCCGTCAGGTCGTAATGCACCTCCGTCGGCACGCCCTTTTCATTGACGCACACGGTGGCTAACGCGTTTGTCGCGGGCAGGAGTGCCAGAAGCGACAAGGCAAAGATATGGATTTTAATCACAGCGGATCCCCTTAAGTGTGATCGCCTGTTGCAGGCTCTTTTCAGGCAAGCTGTAAGGCGCACGGCACTGGGACTGCGCCCCGTTACCCCACTGGACCAGCAGTTCGCCTTCCAGCGGCAGCCCACTCAGGTAAATTTGCCCGTCATCCCCCACCATGCTGGTCACGCCGCTCTGGGTTTCACGCACCACGGCACCGAACGGCACCGGCTGGTTGCCGCGCGTTACCGTCAGCAGGGCGCGCACGCCAATGCGAGTATCAAAGCTGGCGCGCACCAGCGCGCCTTTGGTCGGGACCACGCTGCTCACGTTGTTTTCGATGTCGGTGTTGTTGCTCATGGTGTTGGTATCCAGCGCCACGCGGTTGTAGCGGTAGACGGTGGCATACGGCATCACCGCATAGCCTCGCCAGTCGGTTCTCACGCCGGTCTGGTTTTCCACGCTGACGCCGGATGCCCCCGGCGCTTTGATCAGCACGTTGGTGTCACCCAGCGGCTGGCTGAAGGTCACGCCGTCGGCATGACCGACGACCCCGCCGGAGAGCTGCCAGTTGAGATCGTGCTGATCGTCGCTGTAGTTGTAGCCCACGCCCAACGTGCCGTAGGTCGCCTGCCAGTTGGCGCTGGCGCTTCCGCTTGACCCGTTGGTGCTGGTGTGTCCCTGAGTCACGCTGTAGTTCAGGTTGCGGTCCTCCAGCAGCGTGCCGCTGACGCCGGTTTGCCAGCTTGTGTCGCCATCGCTGTTCCGGCTGGCGGATGCCGTGGCGTAGGCCCTGTCGATGGCGCTGTCCCGGCGATAGCCCTGACGGGTAAAGATACTGAACGGCACGGAGACGTTAAACGACGCGATCCGGTCGGTGCCGTCGATCCCGACGGATTTGTTCCACGACCACGAAACGGAGTAGTTGATCCCCTTCATGCCCCCCGCATACCCCAGCTGGTCACCAGAGGCTTCGACTCCGTCGGTACCCCGAGTCAGGTCTGCTCGCTGCCGGAGATATAGACCGAGCCCGTAATCCCCCAGCGACTGAGAAACGTTAAGCTGGAAGCGGCCTTTTTATTCCACGTCAGGTTGTGATAGCTCTGCACGTCCGGCACATCGTTATCATCCTGGCTGTCGGCATACTGATAGCCTTCCATGGAGCGCCATGCCACATCGTCCAGGGTGTAAAACCCTTTTGTGGAGTAACGGTAGCCCAGCAGCTGGAAGTTGGTGCCAAAGCCGTTAAGGGATTTCGCATAGAGGAAGCGCAGGGACTGTCCTTCATGCTTGCTGTCGTCCGCGAGCTGGCTGCGGGCGTGGGTGATATCGAGCGAAACCGCGCCCCAGTCGCCCAGGTTTTTCCGGCCCCGACGGCGACCGCGGTATAGCGTTGACGCCAGCTGCGTCCCGCCGTAGAGCGTAAAGCCGTTGGCAAGCCCGGTAATC
>OKVS01000544.1_pt1 | contig 11405 bp, 13 predicted proteins | sample 1606911 | NCBI WGS metagenome assembly OKVS01 (sample SAMN03281016, study PRJEB24777) | human gut metagenome | isolation source: fecal sample PR161 from 1 month old female Malay infant, caesarean... | reverse complement strand
CGCCCTGCAATAACGACGAGGCCGGGGATGCAAACACCACCAGCTCGTCTTCCAGCCAGGCTCGGCATGATATCGACGTTGTGGCAGGGTCCTTCGATGAGGCCGATATCCACGCGGAAGTCGATCACCGCGTTGATGACGTCCTGGCTATTGCCCACGCTCATCTCCAGCGGCAGGGTGGGAAAATCCCGGCGGTAGCGGGCGATCACCTCCGGGAGAATGTAGTTCCCGATGGTGCTGCTGGCGTAGACGCGGATCGCGCCGTTATCTTCGCGGAACAGCTGTTCGATTTCGATAGCCTGCTCCAGCAGCGCCAGCGCGCGTGGATAAAGAAGACGACCGTGTTCGTTGACCACCAGACGCTTCCCTACCCTGTCGAAAAGCTGAACGCCCAGCTGTCCTTCAAGATCGGTCAACGCCGCGCTGACGGCAGACTGCGAGAGCGCCAGCATTTGTGACGCCTGGGTCGTCGAGCCGCTTTTCAGCACCTCGGCAAACACTTCCAGCTGACGCAATGTAATGTGCATGGTTACTTACCACTTATAAAGATTGATTATAAATATATAATCAATTTTATTTTAAGCCAGCGCGCCGTAACCTTTAGCCAGACAAAGGAGAAGGTTATGTCAGAAATCACCTTACAACATCATCGTACAGTGTGGCACTTCGTGCCCGGCCTTGCGCTCAGCGCCGTCGTCACCGGCGTGGCCTTATGGGGCGGCAGTATTCCGGCAGTGGCTGGTGCAGGGTTCAGCGCGTTAACGCTGGCCATTTTGCTCGGCATGGTGGTCGGGAATACCGTTTACCCCCATATCTGGAAATCCTGCGACGGCGGCGTGATTTTCGCCAAGCAGCATTTATTACGTCTCGGGATTATCCTTTACGGCTTCCGTCTCACCTTTTCGCAGATTGCCGACGTGGGCGTCAGCGGGATTGCCATTGACGTCCTGACGCTGACCAGCACCTTTTTACTGGCGTGCTTTATCGGTCAGAAAGTGTTTGGCCTTGGATAAGCAAACCAGCTGGTTAATCGGCGCAGGCAGCAGCATCTGCGGCGCGGCGGCAGTGCTGGCAACAGAACCCGTCGTTAAAGCCGAAGCCAGTAAAGTGACGGTGGCGGTCGCGACGGTGGTTATCTTCGGTACGCTGGCAATCTTCCTGTATCCGGCCATGTACCCGCTGGTGGCGCACTGGTTTAGCCCGGAAACCTATGGCATCTACATTGGCTCAACCATGCACGAAGTGGCGCAGGTGGTGGCGGCAGGTCACGCCATTAACCCGGAAGCGGAAAACGCAGCGGTCATTGCCAAAATGCTGCGCGTGATGATGCTGGCCCCGTTCCTGATTTTCCTCGCGGCCCGTGTTAAACAGCTGGCACCGGCTGGCGGCAGCGAGAAGAGCAAAATCACCATTCCGTGGTTTGCGATCCTGTTCATTGTGGTCGCTATCTTTAACTCCTTCCACCTGCTGCCAAAAGCGGTAGTGGAGATGCTGGTGACGCTGGATACGGTGCTGCTGGCGATGGCGATGGCGGCGCTGGGGGTGACCACGCACGTCAGCGCGCTGAAAAAAGCCGGTGCGAAGCCGCTGCTGATGGCGCTGGTGCTCTTCATCTGGCTGATTGTCGGCGGCGGTGCGATTAACCTCGCCGTGCACAGCCTGATGGCATAAACCATCTCGTCCTTCTCCTGTTAACCCGCTATCATAAGCGTTTCGGGTTAACAGGAGTTTTTTATGAAATACGTTGGAGCGCACGTCAGCGCTGCAGGTGGCCTGGCGAATGCAGCCATTCGCGCCGCCGAAATCGAGGCGACCGCTTTCGCCCTGTTCACCAAAAACCAGCGCCAGTGGCGCGCCGCGCCGCTCACCGCTGAGGTCATTGACGATTTCAAAGCCGCCTGTGAAAAATACCATTACGGGCCGGGCCAGATCCTTCCCCACGACAGCTATCTGATTAACCTCGGGCATCCGGTGCAGGAAGCGCTGGATAAGTCCCGCGAGGCGTTCCTTGATGAAGTGCAGCGCTGCGAACAGCTCGGGCTGACGCTGCTGAACTTCCATCCGGGTAGTCATCTGATGCAGATTGATGAAGATGCGTGTCTGGCGCGCATTGCCGAATCCATCAACATGACGCTGGATAAGACCAAAGGCGTCACCGCAGTGATTGAAAACACCGCTGGTCAGGGCAGCAACCTCGGCTTTAGGTTTGAACATCTGGCGGCAATCATTGACGGCGTGGAAGATAAGTCTCGCGTGGGCGTGTGCATTGATACCTGCCACGCGTTTGCCGCCGGGTATGACCTGCGCACAACCGAGGCAACGAAAAACACGTTTGATGAGTTTGAGCGAATTGTCGGCTTTAAGTATCTGCGCGGCATGCACCTGAACGATGCGAAAAGCGCGTTCGGCAGCCGCGTTGACCGCCACCACAGCCTGGGCGAAGGCAATATCGGTCACGATGCCTTCCGCTTTATTATGCAGGACGCCCGCTTCGACGGTATTCCGATGGTGCTGGAAACCATCAATCCGGATATCTGGGCGGAAGAGATTGCCTGGCTGAAGGCACAGCAAACCGCAGAACAGGCGGCATAAAAAAAGCCGGGTTGCATTAGCACCCGGCATTTTTTATTGCTTACTGCTTACGCTGCTTTTGCCACAACTTCCGCTTCCGGACGTTTCAGCACCGCGTAAGACAGGCCCGCCACCAGCGTACCGGCAACAATCGCCAGCAGATAACCCAGTACTGGGGTGATGGCGCCAGGGATCAGCAGGACGAACAGACCGCCGTGCGGCGCCATCAGCTTCGCGCCAATCGCCATGGAGATGGCACCCGTTACCGCGCCGCCGACGATACAGCACGGCAGAACACGCATTGGGTCACGCGCCGCGAACGGAATCGCACCTTCGGTGATGAAGCACAGGCCCAGCACCAGCGCCGCTTTACCGCCTTCCTGTTGCGCTTTGTCGAACTTACGACGGGCAATAATCGTCGCCAGGCCAAGCGCCAGCGGTGGCACCATACCGGCCGCCATGATCGCCGCCATCGGCGCGTAAGTCTGGGTACTCAGCAGGCCAACGCCAAAGGCGTATGCCGCTTTGTTCACCGGGCCACCCATGTCGGTACACATCATGCCGCCGAGGATTGCGCCCAGCAGCACCGCGTTCGCCGTGCCCATGGTTTGCAGCCAGTGGGTCAGGCCCGCCAGGATACCCGCAACCGGCTTACCAATCAGGTAGATCATCGCCAGACCGACCACCAGGCTGGAGATGAGCGGAATGATCAGGATTGGCTTCAGCGCCTCCATACTCTGCGGCAGCTTCAGCTTCGAGCTAATCAGCTTCGCGACGTAACCCGCGAGGAAACCGGCGATGATACCGCCAATAAAGCCGGAGCCGGTGCTCACTGCCAGCATACCGCCGATAAGACCAGGCGTCAGACCCGGACGGTCAGCGATGGAGAAGGCGATAAAGCCCGCCAGCACCGGCACCATCAGCGCGAACGCTGAACCGCCGCCGATCTGCATCAGCGCAGCCGCAAGCGTCCCTTCTTCTTTAAATGCCGTAATACCAAACGCGAACGACAGTGCGATACACAGGCCGCCCGCAACCACCATCGGCAGCATGTAGGACACGCCGGTCAGCAGGTGACGGTATGCGCCCGCAGACTCTTTTTTTGCCTTCGGTCGGCGTTTTTGCTGCGCCGGTGGCCTGATACGGTTTGGCTTCTGCCAGGGCCTTATCAAACTCCTGCGCGGTCTTTTTCAGCGCCAGGCCGGTAGAGGTGCGGTACATCGGTTTGCCGGCAAATTTCGCCAGATCCACTTCGATATCTGCCGCCACAATCACCAGATCGGCCTCAGCGACCTCTTCCGGCGTAATGGCATTGCCCGCCCCAACGGAGCCGCGGGTCTCCACCTTCACCCACCAGCCGCGTTTTTTGGCTTCGGTTTCAATGGCTTCAGCCGCCATAAAGGTGTGCGCCACCCCCGTCGGGCAGGCCGTAACCGCGACAACGCGTTTCGGACCCGAGGCCGCAGCCGGAGCCGCCGCGACAGGCGCGCTGTAGACGGTCGCGTGACCTTTCGCTTCGCTCAGGAACAGTTCCGGGTGTGCCACCGCGCGATTAATATCGCCCAGCCACACTTTTTTGCCGTTCAGCGCGCTGTCAGCGGGAATTTTATCGCCCAGGACAATCGCCAGTTCGGCATCGCCTGGGTTATCAATGATGTCCAGGTGTGCTTTTTGTGCCGCCGCGCCCAGCAGGGTCTTCGCCATGTAGGCGCGAGCCTGTCCGAGACCGGAGTCAATGATCAGCAGCGTTTTCATTATTCCTCTCCTGCTGTTAGTTAAAAGGTTTAAGTCAACGCGCGCCATCATCGCGGCTAACTGGGTACGATCGGTAATACCGACATTGCTCTGGCTCACGGCCAGGGCTGCAACGGCGGTGGCAAGACGTAACGTATGTTCACTGGATTCACGCATCAGCAGGCCGTAAATCAGGCCGCCAACCATAGAATCCCCTGCGCCAACGGTGCTCACTACTTCCATTGACGGCGGTTTGGCAATCCATTCACCTGAAGCGTTAACCCACAACGCCCCTTCTGCACCCAGCGAGATCACCACGTGAGCAATACCCTGCTCGCGCAGCGCATGGGCGGCCTCAATCACATCTTTTAATTCCGGCAGCTTGCGGCCTGCCCAGATCTCCAGCTCGCGGCGGTTTGGCTTCACCAGCCACGGAGAGGCTTTCAGACCCGCCACCAGCGCATCGCGGCTGCTGTCGAAGATTATGCACGGGCACTGGCTGCGCAGGCGCGTCATCCAGTCGGTGAACGCTTCCGGGCTGACGCCGGACGGCAGGCTGCCGCTGACGCACACCATGTCGAACTGGCCCAGCCAGGTCAGGGAGTCGGTCACAAAGCGCTCCCAGTCAGCTGGCGTCACTTCGAAACCGGAGAAGTTAAGATCGGTCACTTCGCCGTCTTTTTCCGTCAGCTTAACGTTGATGCGGGTACGGCCCTGCACAACCTGGAAACGGTTGGCAATGCCCAGCTCGCTGAACAACTGCTGGAAGCCATCCTGGTTATCTTTACCGAGGAATCCGCCTACGGTGACGTCGATACCGAGATCCTTGAGCACCTTCGCGACGTTAATCCCTTTGCCCGCAGCATGCAGGCCAGTGGTACGCACGAGGTTAACTTCGCCGCGCTCAATTTCCGGGCAAAACCCCACCAGGTCATAAGCCGGGTTCAGCGTAATAGTCGCAACACGTCTGCTCATTATGCGCCCTCCCCCAGACCTGCCGCGATGGCGTCGCCAATTGCTTTCAGCGCTTGTTCAGCATCTGCGCCCTGCGCGGTGAAGCGCAGGCGATGGCCTTTCTTTACGCCCAGCGCGACGACTTTCATCAGGCTACGGCCGTTGGCCGGTTTGCCCGAACCATCCAGGTTGGTCACGGTAATCTCGCTTTCAAATTGTTTAATGGTGTTGACCAGCATGGTGCCCGGACGGGCATGCAGGCCGTGTTCGTTGCGCACCACGAACTCGGCGTTCAGCACGTCGTCCGTTAGCGCGTCGTCGCTGGTCAGCAGCGCCAGCACGGTCGCCGCATCGGCGTTCAGCAGTTTTTCAGCTTTATTGTTCAGCAGCAGATCGCCCAGACGCTTCAGCACCGAAACCGGCTGCTCATCGTTCATCGCCACGGTCACCAGCATGGCTGCTGTCTCGCCCTCAACCTCGAACGCGGTGGCGGCGCGGCTCACTGCAATTGCGCTGCGCAGGTTGCCTTCAGCGCTGTCGTTCAGCCAGATGCCCTGGCCGAGATTCAGCGGTTTATCGTTAATCACGCGCGTCACAAAGGTGGCATCAGCGGCACCCGCTTCTTTCAGGCGACCCGCGTTCAGCGCCTGCAGCGTGACCAGATCGGAGGCCACAACATCCAGCGTCAGCGTGTCGTTATCCAGCTTCAGCGCTTCACTCTGTTTTTCGCCCATCAGCAACGCCCGCAGCTCTTCAGCGGTTGTTGCAGACTTCAGCTGTTCCGCCACGGAGTCATCGCTCAGGACATGCGTCAGCTGACGCAGCAGGCCTAAGTGTTCGTCGCTGCTCGCCGCGATACCGATAGCAACATAAGCCACCTGGCCGTCGCCCCAGAGCACGCCCTGCGGGAACTGATAGACCTTAACGCCGGTTTTCAGCACCTGGTCGCGGGTGTCGGTTGTGCCGTGCGGAATGGCAATGCCATTGCCGAGGAAGGTGGAGGTCTGCTGCTCGCGCGCCAGCATACCGTTTACGTAGCCGTCCGCGACGTTACCCGCCTGCACAAGGGCAGCGGCAACCTGACGAATAGCCTCTTCTTTATCCCCGGCCTGAGCGCCCGGGTGAATATCCTGAACAGATAACTGGAACATGGTTCTCCTCTCCTGCTGAAAGTGAATCGTTTCAGCTTACATGAGAAAAAATGCGCTAGCCTGCTCCGTTTGTTAAAACAAGATAGCGCTGAAACGTTTCAAAAAGTCTTGCGCTTTCTGCAATGGCTTGCAAGAAATGTCGTATTTCCGATATCAGAATTTAGAGATACTGCACATTTCTTCTGCGTTCAGCTAAATTTTGCTGAAATTCAGCAAACCAGTTTCAGCTAAGTTCAGCCAGGTGGGGAGTAAGTTGAAATGCCATTTTGATTTTTCGTGGGGTAATTGACTTCACCCACTGTTTATTTTTTAACTGACGGCGTAAACTCCGCCCCTCTCTGTTACTCGCTAATTATAAAACATGCATAACACCCCTGCGGCCACCGCGCCGAAGCCCTTTGATTTGACGTCAACGGCGTTCCTGATTGTTGCCTTCTTCACGGGCATTGCCGGTGCGTTGCAAACCCCGACGCTGAGCCTGTTCCTGACCAACGAAGTTCACGCCCGTCCGGCGATGGTTGGCTTCTTTTTTACCGGAAGCGCCATCATCGGCATTCTCGTCAGCCAGTTTCTCGCCGGTCGTTCCGACCGCAAAGGCGATCGTAAAAGCCTGATCGTTTTCTGCTGTCTGCTGGGGGTGCTGGCCTGCGTCCTCTTTGCCTGGAACCGTAACTATTTCGTTCTGCTGTTCATTGGCGTTTTTCTGAGCAGCTTTGGCTCAACCGCCAACCCGCAGCTGTTTGCCCTTGCCCGCGAACATGCCGACCATACCGGGCGGGAAGCGGTGATGTTCAGCTCGATATTGCGCGCTCAGGTGTCGCTGGCATGGGTAATTGGCCCGCCGCTGGCCTACGCGCTGGCGATGGGGTTTGGCTTTACGGTGATGTACCTGAGCGCGGCGGTCGCGTTTGTGGCATGCGGCGCAATGGTATGGTTTTTTCTGCCGTCAATGCGCAAAGAGCCCAAAGTGGCAACGGGCGTGCTGGAAGCGCCGCGTCGTAACCGCCGCGATGCCCTGCTCCTGTTTGTTATCTGCACGCTGATGTGGGGCACCAACAGCCTGTATATCATTAACATGCCGCTGTTTATTATTAATGAGCTACACCTGCCGGAGAAGCTGGCCGGCATTATGATGGGCACCGCCGCGGGACTTGAGATCCCAACCATGCTGATTGCAGGCTATTATGCGAAGCGTTTTGGAAAGCGTTTTTAATGCGCATCGCGGCCGTCGCCGGGCTGCTATTCTACGTTGGCATGCTGACGGTCCATACGCCAGCCCTGCTTCTTGCTTTACAGCTGCTGAACGCCGTGTATATCGGCATCCTGGCGGGGATTGGCATGCTCTACTTCCAGGATCTGATGCCGGGGCAGGCAGGTGCCGCCACCACCCTTTATACTAATACCACCCGCGTGGGCTGGATTATCGCGGGCTCGATGGCCGGTATCGTTGCCGAGATCTGGAACTACCACACGGTGTTCTGGATTGCGCTGGTGATGTGTACGCTGACGATTGGCTGTCTGGCGAGGATCAAAGACGTTTAAGGCGCAGTGAGCGCTTCCAGCTCCAGCAGCCATGTCATTGCCTGCGCGCGCGTGCTGCTGCACATTTCAGCTGATGGCTGAAGCCCGGAACAGACCTTCGGGCGCAGGGGAGACTCAAAGATCATACACAGGTTGAATTCAGAGAGCTGAACGCAGCGGGTATTGGCGGGCTTGCCTTCAGGCATGCCTGGAATGGGGCTTGAAATGGACGGAGCGGTACAGCACGCGCCGCAATCTGGACGACAATCCATACATGCTCTCTCGGTGGCGAACACCCGTACAGTCGGGCATCGGGCGCACAGTAACACCTTTTGCGTATTGATAGCAAAAGCCACGAATTCCACTTGCCTGAAAGGCCGCGCGCGAGTAATTTGGCGCGATATTTTTTACCTCCCGTAGACAGGATTACTGCAATGCCAAGAGCGAACGAAATTAAGAAAGGTATGGTACTGAATTACAACGGCAAATTGCTGATTGTGAAAGACATCGACATTCAGGCACCAAGCGCCCGTGGTGCAGCGACGCTGTACAAAATGCGTTTCGCCGATGTGCGTACCGGCCTGAAGGTGGAAGAACGTTTTAAAGGGGACGATATCGTTGATACCGTGACCCTGACCCGCCGCTACGTTGATTTCTCCTACATCGACGGCAACGAATACGTGTTCATGGATAAAGAAGATTACACCCCGTACATCTTCACCAAAGATCAGATCGAAGAAGAGCTGCTGTTCATTCCTGAAGGCGGTATGCCAGACATGCAGGTACTGACCTGGGACGGCGTGCTGCTGGCGCTTGAACTACCGCAGACCGTGGATCTGGAAATCGTTGAAACCGCGCCGGGCATTAAAGGCGCCTCAGCAAGTGCGCGCAACAAACCAGCGACCCTGACCACCGGGCTGGTTGTGCAGGTGCCGGAATATCTCTCCGCTGGCGAGAAGATCCGCATCCATATTGAAGAAAAACGCTATATGGGTCGTGCTGACTGATTATGGCATTTGTCGGGTGGCGGCTTCGCCACCCGACAATTCCGGTTACAGAAGCTCCGGATACTTCGTCATCTTGAGCGCCAGCTCGACCCCTCGCACTTCCGCCATCCCCTTGAGACGGCCAATCGCCGAATAACCGGGGTTGGTTTTCTTACGCAGATCGTCCAGCATCTGGTGTCCGTGATCCGGACGGAACGGAATAGGACGCACATCGCCCGCCTGCTTGCGACGCGCCTCTTCAGCCAGAATAGCGTCGACCACCGCCACCATATTCACATCACCGCCAAGGTGCGCCGCCTCATGGAAGGTTTTTGGGTTCTCTTCACGGCAGGTCGCACGCAGGTGCGTAAAGTGAATGCGATCGCCAAAGGTTTCTATCATCCGTACCAGGTCGTTATCAGCGCGCACGCCGTAGGAGCCGGTACACATGGTAAAGCCGTTGTGGATGCTGTCGACCGTCTCTTTCAGCCATTGCATATCTTCAATCGTAGACACGATACGCGGCAGGCCGAGGATAGGACGCGGCGGATCGTCCGGGTGTACCGCCAGACGCACGCCGGCTTCTTCCGCAACCGGCACGATAGCGCGCAGGAAATACGCCATGTTTTCACGCAGCTGCTGCTTATCAATATTGCCGTATTCCGCCAGACGCGCGCGGAACTGATCCAGCGTGTACCCCTCTTCCGCACCCGGCAGGCCAGCAATGATATTGCGGGTCAGCTTCTCAACGTCCGCTTCACTGGCGGCATTGAACCATTCAAGGGCCTGCTGCTGCTCTTCAGCGGTGTAATCTGCTTCGGCGCCCGGGCGTTTCAGAATGTGCAGCTCAAACGCCGCAAAGGCAATCTGGTCAAAACGCAGCGCTTTCGAGCCGTCCGGCATCTGATATTCCAGGTCGGTACGCGTCCAGTCCAGAATCGGCATGAAGTTATAGCAAACCGTATCAATGCCGCAGGCCGCCAGGTTGCGAATGCTCTGCTGATAGTTTGCAATCCAGGTCCGGTATTCCCCGGAATGGGTTTTGATATCTTCGTGAACCGGAATGCTTTCTACCACAGACCAGGTTAACCCCTTCTCCGCCAGCAGCGCCTGACGCTGTTGAATCTCCTCAACCGGCCATACCTGGCCGTTAGGAATGTGATGCAGCGCCGTGACGACACCCGTTGCGCCAGCCTGACGCACATCATCAAGAGAAACCGGATCGTTCGGCCCGTACCAACGCCAGGTTTGTTCCATTGCCTCATCCTCTCAAGTTGTTATACCAATATGGGTTACTGCAATGACGACTACCATACATGTTTGCCGTGAAGGGTCAACACGCCGCCACACATTGATTGATCAAACTCACAGAACGGGGATATTTACGGCTTACCAATTTTATTTGCTGTCATATAACTTTAGACTGGCATTGTTAATTAATGGTTAATCAGGTGTGTATTTCATGAAGACAATTGCCTCAACCGCCCTTCCAGCCCAGGTTCAACAACCGCGCTACGATCGTCATCAACTGCGCTCCCGCATCGTCCATTTCGGCTTCGGTGCGTTTCACCGCGCGCATCAGGCATTGTTAACAAACCGGGTGCTGAATGAAAAATGGCGGCGACTGGGGAATTTGTGAGATTAGCCTGTTCAGCGGCGACGTGCTGATGAGCCAGCTGCGCGCGCAGGATCACCTGTTTACCGTGCTGGAGAAAGGAGCTGAAGGAAATCAGCCGATTATTGTCGGGGCCGTGCATGAATGCCTGAATGCAAAGCTGGACTCTCTGCCCGCGATAATAGAGAAGTTTTGCGAGCCGCAGGTGGCGATTGTGTCGCTCACCATTACGGAGAAAGGCTACTGCATCGATCCCGCGACCGGTAAGCTGGATTTACAAAACGTCCGGATCGTCCACGATCTGGAAAATCCCGCTGAGCCGCATTCCGCGCCGGGGATCCTGGTCGAAGCCCTTAATCGCCGCCGCGAGCGCGGCTTGCCTGCGTTTACCGTGCTTTCCTGCGACAACATTCCGGACAACGGCCACGTGGTGAAAAATGCGGTGCTTGGCATGGCGCATAAGCGCTCCCCGGCATTGGCGGAGTGGATCGAGGGCCACGTGAGTTTTCCGGGAACGATGGTCGACAGAATTGTTCCCGCCGCGACGGAGGCCTCGCTTGCGGAAATTCGCCGACGCGCTCGGCGTTGACGATCCGTGCGCCATAAGCTGCGAGCCGTTTATTCAGTGGGTAGTGGAAGATAATTTTTCGTCGCCGGGCGTCCGGAGTGGGAAGTGGCGGGCGTTCAGATGGTGCAGGACGTTCTGCCGTGGGAGCAGATGAAATTTACGCATGCTAACGGCAGCCACTCTTTCCTGGCGTATCTGGGGTATCTCGCCGGGTACGCGCATATTAATGAATGCATGGAGGACGCCACCTTCCGCGAAGCCGCCCAGGCGGCTAATGCTGGATGAACAGGCGCCGTACGCTGCGT
>OKVS01000543.1_pt1 | contig 11471 bp, 11 predicted proteins | sample 1606911 | NCBI WGS metagenome assembly OKVS01 (sample SAMN03281016, study PRJEB24777) | human gut metagenome | isolation source: fecal sample PR161 from 1 month old female Malay infant, caesarean... | reverse complement strand
CCGCGCAGGTTATCGCCGACACCATGGCCGCCGGTCACATGTGGCACGTCGACAAGCCATCACCGCCACCTGATCCGTGACATCTGTTGCGGGTATCAATGCGAAACTTCCGCGAGATGAAAACGGACGGGCTATATCGTCGATGCGACCTGCTGGTTGATCGAAGCGGCCAACGACGCGGCGACCCTCAAAGCCGGGAAACTGTATATCGATTACGACTATACGCCGGTTCCCCCTCTCGAAAACCTGACGCTGCGCCAGCGCATTACCGATAAATACCTGGCGAATCTGGTGTCATCGGTGAACAGCAATTAAGGAGCCTTAACCCATGGCAATGCCGCGAAAACTTAAATTCCTGAACACATTTCTGGATGGCGTCAGCTACCTCGGCGTTATCGAGTCCGTCACCCTGCCGAAAACTGACCCGTAAGCTGGAAAACTACCGGGGCGGCGGGATGTCCGGCTCGGCCCCGGTCGATTTCGGCCTCGACGATGATGCGCTGACGATGGAAATCTCCCTCGGCGGCTTCCCTGACGATGCTATCTGGTCGCTTTACGGTGCCGTCGGTACCGGGACGCTGCTGCGCTATGCAGGCTCGTACCAGCGGGACGATACCGGCGAAACCGTCGCGGTGGAAGTTGAGACCCGTTTCAAGGTGAAGGAAGTCGATAACGGCGAGAGCAAACAGGGAGAGGATACCAGCAGCAAGTTATCGCTGGTCTGCACGTACTACAGGCTGACCATGAACGGTAAAGAGCTGGTTGAAATCGACGTCCTCAACATGATTGAGAAGGTGAACGGCGTCGACCGGCTCGACCAGCACCGCCGCAATATCGGCCTGTAATTTTTCCCCGGTCAGCACGGCTGGCCGGTTAACCCCGAATCCGTAAACAGCGAGAAACTTATGAGCAAAGAAAATATCGTCACCCTGGAAAACCCCGTCAAACGCGGCGAGCAGGTCATCGAAACCATCACCCTGATGAAACCCAACGCCGGAACCCTGCGCGGCGTCAGCCTGGCCGATGTCGCCCGCTCTGAAGTCGATGCCCTGATTAAGGTGCTGCCGCGTATGACCAGCCCGTCACTGACCGAGTCGGATGTCGTGATGATGGATTTGCCCGACCTGATGGCGCTGGCAACGAAGGTGATCGGTTTTTTGTCGCCGAATTTGGCGGATTAAATTTCCCGAAAAACCTGTCGGTCGATGACCTGATGGCGGATATCGCGGTGATTTTTGCACTGGCCGCCATCAGAGTTGTATCCCATGAGCCTGACCGAGCTTACCACCTGGCGAGAAAAGGCCATTCAACGAAGCGGAAACACGAATGAGTAACGACGTTAAATTGCAGGTATTACTCAAGGCTGTTGACCAGGCGTCCCGCCCGTTTAAATCCATCCAGACAGCGAGCAAAACGCTGTCTGGTGATATCCGGGAGACGCAAAAATCACTGCGTGAACTGAACGGTCAGGCATACCGTATTGACGGGTTTCGCAAAACCAGCGCGCAGCTCGCCGTTACCGGTCATGCGCTTGAGAAAGCCAAAGCAGAGGCAGAGGCGTTAGGTACTCAGTTTAAAAATACTGAGCGCCCGACCCGGGCACAGGCGCAGGCACTGGAATCCGCTAAACGTTCTGCGGAAGGGTTACAGAGGAAATACAACAGCCTTACTGAGTCAGTGAAACGGCAACAGCGTGAACTCGGTGCCGTGCGCATTAATACCCGCAATCTCGCAAATGATGAAAAAGGGCTGAAAAATCGAATAAGCGAAACAACGGCGCAGCTTAATCGCCAGCGTGAAGCACTGGCGCGGGTCAGCGCGCAACAGGCACAGCTCAACGCGGTTAAGCAGCGATATCAGACCGGTAAAGCGCTGGCCGGAAACGCAGCGACAATGGGGGCCGCCGGTATTGGTATGGCAACAACCGGCACGCTTGCCGGGGTGGCGCTGATGAAGCCCGGTTATGATTTTGCGCAGAAAAACGCTGAGTTACAGGCGGTGCTCGGTGTGGCAAAAGACTCGGCAGAAATGTCAGCGTTGCGAAAACAAGCCCGGCTGCTGGGTGACAATACTGCCGCCTCTGCCGATGATGCGGCCGGTGCTCAGATTATTATCGCGAAAGCGGGCGGCGATGCGGCAGCAATCCAGGCGGCGACCCCCGTCACGCTGAATATGGCGCTCGCTAACCGTCGGACGATGGAGGAGAACGCCGGTTTGCTGATGGGGATGAAATCAGCTTTCCTGCTTACTAACGATCAGGTCTCTCACATCGGTGATGTCCTGTCGATGACAATGAATAAAACCGCCGCAGATTTTGACGGGTTGAGTGATGCGCTGACCTATACCGCGCCGGTGGCGAAAAATGCCGGTGTCAGTATTGAGGAAGCCGCTGCAATGGTTGGCGCACTTCATGATGCGAAAATTACAGGTTCAATGGCGGGGACGGGGAGTCGTGCCATTTTAAGTCGACTGCAGGCACCCACCGGGCAGGCATACACGGCGATTAAAGAGCTCGGGATAAAAACAGCAGACAGTAAAGGGAATACCCGCCCTGTATTTACCATCCTGAAGGAAATGCAGGCCAGTTTTGAAAAAAATAAGCTGGGTACCGGTCAGCGCGCTGAATACATGAAAACGATCTTCGGTGAAGAGGCCAGCTCGGCCGCCGCTGTTCTGATGAACGCAGCGCAATCGGGAAAGCTGGACCAACTCACTGCGGCATTTAAAGCCTCGGACGGCAAGACCGAGGAGCTGGTTAAAGTCATGCAGGATAACCTCGGCGGCGACTTCAAAGAGTTTCAGTCTGCGTATGAGGCTGTTGGCACCGACCTGTTTGACCAGCAGGAATCCTCCTTACGCAAACTGGTGCAGACAGCGACCGGCTACGTGCTCAAACTTGATAAGTGGATCCAGCGAAATAAAGCGCTCGCGCAGACGCTGGGGGTGATTACTGCCGTGGCGCTTGGCGTGGTGGGTATGATTGGGGCCATTGGGCTGATTGCCTGGCCGGTTATAACGGGAGTTAATGCCATCATCGCCGCTGCGACCGCGCTCGGTACCGTATTTACAACGGTGGCCGGAGGCATCATTACCGCTGTTGGTGCGATTTCCTGGCCGGTTGTCGCTGTTGTGGCTGCGATTGTCGCCGGGGCATTGCTCATCCGTAAATATTGGGAGCCCATCAGCGCATTTTTCGGCGGAGTGATTGAAGGGATGCGGGCCGCATTTGCGCCAGTAGCTGAACTGTTTGCGCCACTTAAACCGATGTTTGACTGGCTGGGCGGAAAATTGAAAACCGCATGGGAGTGGTTTAACAACCTGATTGCGCCGGTCAAATCATCGCAGGAAACCTTAAACAGTTTTCGTGATGCCGGTGTGTTGTTCGGCCAACGACTGGCGGATGCCTTAACGCTTCCACTGACGGCATTTAATAAGCTGCGCAGTGGTATTGACTGGGTACTTGAAAAGCTCGGCGTTATCAATAAAGAGTCCAGCACGCTTGACCAGACCGCCGCGAAAGCCAATGCCGCCACGCAGGGTAACTCTTACATACCGGTAACCAGTTCTTATGGCGGTTATCAGGCTTACCAGCCTGTGACGGCTCCCGCCGGTCGTACCTTCATTGACCAGAGCAGCCCAACCTATCAAATCAACATGCCCGGGTGGTGCGCCGGGCGGTCAACTCGGAAACCAGTTGCAGGACGCGTTAGAAAAATATGAACGCGATAAGCGGGCCAGAGCCCGAGCCAGCATGATGCACGATTAAGGAGGTGGATGATGATGCTAGCTCTTGGAATGTTTGTTTTTATGCGTCAGACGCTGCCCCATCAGACGCTACAACGCGATGCAGAGTATCGATGGCCGTCAAATTCACGCGTCGGTAAGCGTGGACGACCTTTCAGTTTTTAGGACCCGGGGGAGGAAAAAATCACCCTGGCCGGAACGCTTTACCCGGAGCTCACTGGCGGAAAGTTGACGATGACGGCCATTCGTTTAATGGCTGACGAGGGGCGCGCCTGGCCGTTACTGGATGGCACCGGCACGATTTACGGTATGTACGTCATCAATAATATCAGCGAGACAGGAAGCCAGTTTTTTGCTGACGGCACGGCGCGCAAAATTGATTTTACGCTGACTCTCACCCGCGTGGATGAATCCCTTGCGGCGCTTTATGGCGATATCGGCGAACAGGCAAAATCACTGATTGGCAAGGCGGGAAATATGGCCTCGTCAGTGGCTGGCATGGTGGGGATTAGCTGATGCTGGATATGCTTAATCTTAATGCGGGTGGCGTACTGACGCCCGATTTTATGCTGATGCTCGACAGCAAAGATATTACCGGCAACATCAGCAACCGGTTGATGAGCCTGACCATGACAGACAATCGCGGATTCGAGGCCGACCAACTCGATATCGAGCTTGATGATGCTGACGGGCTGGTCGAGCTGCCGTTACGCGGTGCCGTACTGACGCTTTACCTCGGGTGGAAAGGCTTTGCGTTGATTGGTAAGGGAAGTTTTACCGTCGATGAGGTTGAACATCATGGCGCGCCAGATACGGTGACAATCCGCGCCCGTAGCGCCGATTTTCGGGGGACGCTTAACTCACGTCGGGAAGAGTCCTGGCATGACAAGACGCTCGGCGAAATCGTGGCGGCGATAGCGACACGTAACAAACTGGTGTCGAGCGTTATACCGGAGCTGGCCGGAATAAAAATTCCGCATATCGACCAGTCACAGGAATCGGATGCCAAATTTTTGACACGGCTCGCCGAGCGAAACGGCGGTGAGGTTTCGGTAAAAGCTGGAAAGTTACTTTTCCTCAAAGCCGGTCGTGGGGTTACAGCCAGCGGAAAAGCCATTCCGCAGGTCACGATCACCCGCAGCGATGGCGACCGCCATCAGTTTTCTATTGCTGACCGTGGGGCATATACCGGCGTTACGGCAAAGTGGTTGCACACCAAAGACCCGAAGCCACAAAACAAAAGGTTACGTTAAACGCAAACCAAAAGAGCAGCATTTACGCGCGCTACAGCACCCCAAAGCCAAACCGGTAACGAAGAAAAAAAGCGGTGAAGACGCCGGAAGCCAGGGAGGGTGAATACATGGTCGGCGAGGATGACAACGTGTTTGCCCTAACGACAATTTTTTCAACCAAAGCGCAGGCCATGCGAGCCGCCCAGGCCAAATGGGACAAACTGCAACGTGGTGTTGCTGAGTTTTCTATCAGGCTTGCGACAGGACGCGCCGACCTCTACCCGGAGACACCAGTACAGGTTTCAGGCTTTAAGCGCGTCATAGATGAGCAGTCATGGACAATCACGAAGGTTATGCACTCTCTGAGTAATGGTGGCTTTACGACGAACTTAGAGCTTGAGGTTAGATTGTTGGATGTAGAGTACGGGACTGAAGGGGAGGATGAATAAATCTATTCTCAAATAGTGAAAAAATGACTATTATTAATTCACTTTATGTGAATTGTTGGGGTGTGAAATGTTCCATTGTCCAAAATGCCAGCACGCGGCACATGCGCGCACCAGTCGCTATCTCAGTGAGAATACCAAAGAGCGTTACCATCAATGCACTAACATAAATTGCAGTTGTACGTTCGTAACAATGGAATCGGTGGAACGTTTTATTGTTACACCAGGTACGATAGTACCGGCCCCACCTCATCCGACTGTTGGTGGTCAGCGGCCATTGTGGCTCTGATAAATCTCCGCTAAATGCCCGCCGCGCGCGGGTTTTTTTATGCGCTCAGGAAAATGGCGGTAAAAAATTCACCGCCATTTTATCGCCACTCAAAAGTGAGGCAACAAAAAAGCCACTCTTTAGAGTGGCTTAATTATATGATTTTAAATCTAAAATTTGGTGGCCCCTGTTGGGTTTGAACCAACGACCAAGCGATTATGAGTCGCCTGCTCTAACCACTGAGCTAAGGGGCCGTGGCGAGGGATTATAAAGTAACTGGCGATTGCAATCCAGCGTAAAGCGCGCAGCTGCTGTTTTTATAAACAATGCATTTTCAATCCTTTATAATCATGTTTTAGCCATACAGCCGGAGAAAACATGATTAGCGATATCCTTGCGCCGGGCCTGCGCGTTGTCTTTTGCGGTATCAACCCGGGGAAGTCCTCCGCCCATACCGGCTTTCATTTTGCCCATCCTGGCAATCGCTTCTGGAAGGTCATCCATCAGGCCGGGTTCACCGATCGGCAGCTCAGGCCGGAAGAGGAGCTGCAGCTGCTGGATACGCGCTGCGGCATCACCATGCTGGTAGAGCGTCCGACGGTGCAGGCCAGCGAGGTCGCCTTGCAGGAGTTACGCAGCGGCGGCCGTGAGCTGGTGCGGAAGATTGAGGAGTATCAGCCGCAGGCCCTGGCGGTGCTCGGCAAGCAGGCCTTCGAGCTGGCCTTTAACCAGCGCGGCGCGAAGTGGGGGAAACAGGCCATGACCATCGGGACGACCCAGGTGTGGGTGCTGCCTAATCCCAGCGGCTTAAACCGGGCGACGCTCGATAAGCTGGTGGCGGCCTATCGTGAACTGGACGATGCCCTGGCAACCCGCGGCCAGTAGCGGAGAGAGGCGACTTTCCCGGGATGGCCACCTGAACGCCATAAAAAAAGCTCCCCGCAGGGAGCTTTTTAACAGGCTGTAGACGATGCCCCGCGACGATTAATCGTCGAGGAAGCTACGCAGCACTTCAGAACGGCTCGGGTGGCGCAGTTTACGCAGCGCCTTCGCTTCGATCTGACGGATACGTTCGCGGGTAACGTCGAACTGTTTACCCACTTCTTCCAGCGTGTGGTCGGTGTTCATGTCGATACCGAAACGCATACGCAGCACTTTCGCTTCACGAGCGGTGAGGCCCGCCAGTACGTCGTGCGTTGCCGCACGCAGGCTCTCGGTGGTCGCAGAATCCAGCGGCAGCTCGAGGGTGGTATCCTCGATGAAGTCACCCAGATGCGAATCTTCATCGTCGCCGATCGGCGTTTCCATGGAGATTGGCTCTTTGGCGATTTTCAGCACCTTACGGATTTTGTCTTCCGGCATCAGCATGCGCTCAGCCAGCTCTTCCGGCGTCGGCTCGCGGCCCATTTCCTGCAGCATCTGGCGGGAGATACGGTTGAGCTTGTTGATAGTCTCAATCATATGCACCGGAATACGGATGGTGCGCGCCTGATCCGCGATGGAGCGGGTGATCGCCTGACGGATCCACCAGGTGGCGTAGGTGGAGAACTTGTAACCACGACGGTATTCAAACTTGTCTACCGCTTTCATCAGGCCGATGTTGCCTTCCTGAATCAGGTCGAGGAACTGCAGACCGCGGTTGGTGTATTTCTTGGCGATAGAAATAACCAGACGTAAGTTCGCTTCAACCATCTCTTTCTTCGCACGACGGGCTTTCGCTTCGCCGATGGACATGCGACGGTTGATATCTTTAACCTGCTCGATGGTCAGACCGGTTTCTTCTTCAATCTGCTGCAGTTTCTGCAGGCCGCGCTGAACGTCTTCTTTAACGTCATGCAGCTTCTCGGACCACGGCTTGTTCATCGCCACGGCGGCGTTGAACCAGGTTTCGCTGGTTTCGTTGCCGGTGAACAGGGTGATGAAGTTTTTCTTCGGCATTTTGCACTGTTCAACGCACAGCTTCATGATGATACGTTCTTGAGTACGAACGCGATCCATCATGCTGCGCATGCTGTTGACCAGGTAATCGAACTGTTTCGGCACCAGGCGGAACTGTTTAAAGACCTCGGACAGCTTGAGGATCTCTTCCTGCGCGGCGGCGTGGCTGCGACCTTTCGCTTTGATGGTGTCGCGAGTCAGCTCGTACTGGGTGCGCAGCTCGGCGAATTTCTCGCGGGCCAGCTCCGGGTCGATGCTGTTATCGTCATCGCTGTTGTCGTCGTCATCATCTTCTTCTTCATCTTCGTCGTCGTCCATCTCTTCCTGAGACAGCTCGGAACCGACGTGAGTGGCGGTCGGCGCCATATCTTCTTCAGCGTTCGGATCGACGAAGCCGGTGATCAGGTCAGACAGGCGAGCTTCTTCAGCTTCGACGCGATCGTACTGTTCCAGCAGATAGGTGATGGCTTCCGGATATTCCGCAACGGAGCACTGGACCTGGTTGATCCCGTCTTCGATGCGTTTAGCGATGTCGATTTCGCCTTCGCGGGTCAGCAGTTCAACGGTACCCATTTCGCGCATGTACATGCGCACCGGGTCGGTCGTACGGCCAATTTCAGATTCAACGCTCGACAGCACCTGGGCCGCCGCTTCTTCTGCGTCTTCATCGGTATTATTGGAGGTTTCAGCAAGCAGCAGATCATCGGCATCCGGTGCTTCTTCCATCACCTGAATACCCATGTCGTTGATCATTTGGATGATGTCTTCGATCTGATCGGAGTCGACGATATCTTCCGGCAGATGGTCATTGACCTCGGCATAGGTCAGATAGCCTTGCTCCTTACCACGTTGGACAAGAAGCTTCAGCTGTGACTGCGGGTTTTGCTCCATAAGACGGTATCCACACTTAATTCGTTTGATTGGTGTCGGCGATGGTGCTGCCAACCTTTAAAGCGAGGGCGTACTTATATTTTTGCCGCTGCCTCTCAGTGCGGCTGCCGGGGGCTTCCCGATCGATATTCGGCACTTAAGCCGTTAAATTTTTTATTTCTTCGCCAGTTCCTGGTTAATCATCCAGAGCTCCCGGCGTTCTTCGCTGCTTAAGCCATGGGTGCGCTCGCGAGCTATCAACTCTTCCTGGCGCAACTCAAGCATCGAATCAAACATATGGTTGAGCGAGTCGGTGAACGTTTTTTCTGCAATTTCCTTATCTGCTATATCGTCCCACATCGACAGTTTTTCAAGGGTAGCGGCCTCTTTTGTGCCGCGATAATGCTCTAAAAGTTGTCCGGTGGTCAGACCTGGCTGAGACAAACAAGTGTTGACCAGTTCTGAAAATAAGCCAAGTCCGGGCAACTTTTCGTGGTTCAAACCCGCCAGCGACGGCACTTGCGGAGCAAGTTCGGGGTTTTGCACCAGTAACCCTATCAGTATACGCATGGTTGTGCGTTTTAGCTGAGGCGCGGGGCGAACCGTGCCGTTTTCAGCCTGTTTAGGCATTAAACGTTCAAGCTGGCTGTCATCCAGGATACCGAGCTTGTTGCCTAACTCCTGACGCAGGTAGATGCGCAGCGTTTCGCCGGGCACCTGGCTGATTAACGGCAGCGCCAGGGTACTGAGCTGCGCGCGCCCGTCAGGGGTACTCAAATCCACCTGCGGCATCAGGCTGTTAAACAGAAACGTGGAGAGCGGCTGTGCCTGCTCCATCCGCGCTTCGAATGCCGCTTTGCCCTCTTTACGCACCAGCGTATCCGGGTCTTCACCGTCGGGCAGGAACATAAAGCGTAGCTGACGTCCGTCGGTCATATACGGCAGCGCGGTTTCCAGCGCTCGCCAGGCGGCGTCGCGTCCGGCTCGGTCACCGTCGTAACAGCAGATGACGTTGTTGGTCACCCTGAACAGCAGTTGAATATGATCGGCAGTGGTGGACGTACCTAACGACGCAACCGCGTAGTTAATGTCGTACTGCGCCAGCGCAACGACGTCCATATAGCCTTCGACGACCAGCAGACGCGGAGGTTCCGCATTGTCCTGCTGCGCCTCATAAAGACCGTACAGCTGGCGGCCCTTATGGAAAATATCGGTTTCCGGAGAGTTGAGGTATTTCGGCAGGGCATCACCCAGCACGCGACCACCAAAACCAATTACCCGGCCACGCTTGTCGCGGATCGGGAACATCACCCGTTCGCGGAAGCGGTCGTAGCTTCGTCCCTGGTCGTTAGTGACCAGCATGCCTGCGTCGATGAGGGATTTACGATCTTCGCTATTGCCGCCAAAACGCTTTAACACGTTGTCCCAGCCGGGCGGGGCGTAACCAATAGCGAAACGCGCAATCACATCGTCGCTCAGTCCGCGCTTGTTCAGATACTGACGCGCAGGCTCAGCCGCAGAGTGCTTAAGAGACTGTTGGTAAAACGAATTCAGGCCATCCATCAGTTGATACAGCGTTTGCCGCTGATGGCGCTCGATCTGACTTGGCCCACTGCCTGCTTCATACGGCACTTCAAGATTATGCATCGCCGCCAGTTCTTCGACGGTTTCAACGAACTCGAGCTTGTCGTAGTTCATTAAAAAATCGACGGCATTACCGTGTGCGCCACAGCCGAAGCAATGGTAAAACTGCTTTTCACCGTTTACGGTGAAGGAGGGGGTTTTTTCGTTATGGAACGGACAGCACGCATGGTAGTTCTTGCCCTGCTTTTTCAGCTTTACCCGCGCGTCGATGAGATCGACGATGTCGGTTCTGGCGAGCAGGTCATTGATGAAAACGCGTGGGATTCTTCCGGCCATATGCCCCAAAAATTTAAGCGACTTATAAACGAAAACAAGCCGCGCATTCCTTCCGGAAGCACGGCCTTACGACTACTACTCTGTCTGTCAATTGAGGGTGTTGGCCCTCAACAGATTAGTACAGACGAGTACGGCGTGCGTTTTCGCGAGCCAGTTTCTTCGCGTGACGTTTCACAGCGGAAGCTTTAGCGCGCTTACGTTCGGTCGTTGGTTTTTCATAAAACTCACGACGACGAACTTCAGCCAGAACACCTGCTTTCTCGCATGAACGTTTGAAGCGACGCAGTGCTACGTCGAACGGCTCGTTTTCACGTACTTTAATTACCGGCATGTAACTCTCACCTTTAATAAATTCGGTTTGCCGCTGGCATCAACGCCAGCTTATTTCAAAATGGTGCGGAATTTTACTGCAAATGCTGCTGCTTTGTAAAGCACCGATGCGATTTTGAAAGGGACTTTAATAAGGGTGAGGAGTATACACGAGCCTTCTTCCTGGGGCGAACAAAGTTTTACATCAACCCGCCCAGGCTCTACACTGCGCGGTATTGAAACGAGGTAAAACAAGTCATGCGTGTACTGGGTATTGAAACATCCTGCGATGAAACCGGCATCGCCATTTACGACGACGAAAAAGGGCTTCTGGCCAACCAGCTGTATAGTCAGGTGAAATTGCACGCTGACTACGGCGGCGTCGTGCCTGAACTGGCCTCTCGTGACCACGTGCGTAAAACGGTGCCCCTGATTCAGGCGGCGCTGAAAGAGGCCGGATTAAGCTCAACCGATATTGACGCCGTAGCCTATACCGCCGGTCCGGGCCTGGTCGGTGCGCTGCTGGTCGGCGCAACGGTAGGGCGTTCGCTGGCCTTCGCGTGGGACGTTCCCGCCATTCCGGTTCACCACATGGAAGGGCATCTTCTGGCGCCGATGCTGGAAGACAATCCGCCTGAATTCCCGTTCGTGGCGCTGCTGGTTTCCGGCGGGCATACCCAGCTGATTAGCGTAACGGGTATTGGCAAGTACGAGCTGCTGGGCGAGTCGATCGACGACGCCGCC
>OKVS01000540.1_pt1 | contig 11576 bp, 12 predicted proteins | sample 1606911 | NCBI WGS metagenome assembly OKVS01 (sample SAMN03281016, study PRJEB24777) | human gut metagenome | isolation source: fecal sample PR161 from 1 month old female Malay infant, caesarean... | reverse complement strand
CCCGTCCCCTGCGCAACGAGCGGCGTAACGCCCTGGCTTTATGCGGCCTTCATCGCCCTTATCACCTTGTCTCTAACGGCACCTCCAGCCCATCTGCCGGAGGTTTATTGCCCACTTTGGCCTGGCCGGTCGCCATCGGCATGCTGTGGGGGATCGGACAGACGGGCGCGCGCTCGCTGGAGGTGCTGGCAGGCGGCCGCTTAACCCCCTTCAAACTTACGCTTTTTACCGCTCTTGCCATGCCGCTGTGTTTTCTTGTGGGAATAAGCAGCACCCTGTTTGTCTGGTGCGCAGCCGGGTTTGTGCTGGGCTATGGCGCCATCAACGGGCTGGTCACCATAGTAAAAGCCACGCTGCCACTGGAGCTGTTTAGCGCGGAAAGCTATGCCCGCCGCACGGGCATGCTGCTTATCCCGGGCCAGCTGATGGCCGCAGCCGCACCGTTTGCCTATGCGTGGCTGAACAAAACGCTGGGGATCGCGGGTGCAATGGGAGTGTCGACGGGGTTAACGCTGGTGATTGCCGGGCTGGCGATAGCGATCGTGCGCCATCCCGGTAGGCAAACTGTATCGCACTGTATCCCGCACGACGCGCTGACAAACGGGTACAAAACGCCCCCTCCGGCAAATATCTCCGATACATAAAAATGGTTTTCTTTCCCTGTCGTCATTCAGAACTGATGAGGAGAGAACCATGATTCGTCGTTACGCAATTTTACCCCTGCTCGTCCTGGCCTCTGTAACACATGCCCAGGCCACGCCGCTGGACAACCTGAGCGCCGCGGACGTTAACGGCCCCGCCGCCGTTGCCCCGCTGGCGCAGCCGCAACCGCCAGCAAAACTGATCGTCGATCCGCCGCTTGCCGGGCCGCTGAGCAAAGGCGCGGTGTTTATTCAGTACCGGGCCGAAAACCTGCGCATCGAGCCGGTATTCGGCCCCGAGGCGCTCAAGGTGACCCCGCGCATCGGGCACATTCACGTGGTGGTGGACGGCGCGCCGTGGCACTGGGCTGACGCCAGCGGCGAGCCTGTGATCCTGGTGGGGCTGCCCGCCGGCAAGCACGAGGTAACGATCATCCTGGCTGACCCGACGCATAAGCCGCTCGACCACAAAACCATTGAATTTACCGTCCCGCCCCACGCGGCGATCCACCATTTTTAAGGAGTCTGAACATGAAAGCACTGTCTGTACTGACGGCGGGCCTGCTGGCACTTTCTGCCAGCGCCTTCGCGGAAAATAAAACCAGCGTCGTGCTGGTGCACGGCGCGTTTGCCGACGGCAGCAGCTGGAATAAGGTGATAACCCTTCTGCAGAAACAACACGCAGAGGTCATTGCCGTCCAGCTCCCGCTCACCTCGCTTAATGATGATGTTGCCGCCACAAAACGGGCCATCGCCCGGGCGCACGGCGACGTGGTGCTGGTAGGCCACTCCTGGGGCGGCACCGTCATTAGCGAGGCGGGCAACGATGCACGGGTAAAATCGCTGGTCTATGTGGCGGCGTTCGCGCCGGATTCCGGCCAATCGACGGCGGATCTGGCAGGTAGCTTCCCTCCGCCGCCGGGTAGCGCGGGCATCGCTAAAACGGCGGACGGCTATTTATACCTGCCGACAGAAGCCGTCAGGAAGGACTTCGCGCCTGACGTGAAGCTGGGTGAACAAAACGCTATCGCGGCCACGCAGGGGCCGATCAAAGCCGATGCGTTTGGTGAAAAGGTGACTCACGCGGCGTGGCATGATAAACCGAGCTGGTTTGTGGTCAGCAAGCATGACCGGATGATCAACCCCGACCTGGAACGTGCGATGGCGAAGGCGATACATGCGAAAACCACCGAGGTGGCCGCGAGCCACGTGTCGATGGTGAGTCAGCCGGAGGCCATCGCCCGGACGATTGAGCAGGCGAGGCGGACGCACTGAGGACAATTCGCCCGGCGGCGCTACGCTTGCACGAACCTACGTTTTCGTAGGCCGGGTAAGCGCAGCGCCTCCCGACAAGAAAGGCCGTCTCAGCCCCCCCTCTCTGCGGGATAATCGCGATTAATCCACGCCGTGGTCCTCTTCCCAGGTGAACATCCATTTGCGCACCGGACCGGCCATCACGTTGAGGTAGTAGCTGTCATACCCGGCCATCGTCGCCACCGGATGATACCCCTTCGGCACCATCACCACGTCACGGTTGTAGACCGCCATACACTCATCCAGCGTTCTGTCGTCGGTGTAGACGCGCTGCATGCAGAACCCCTGCTCCGGGTTGAGGCGATGATAGTAGGTCTCCTCCAGGTAGGTCTCCTGCGGCGGGTTATCCGTGTCATGCTTGTGGCTCGGGTACGAGCTGGTACAGCCCTCGTTAGTCCAGACCTCCACCACCAGCAGGCTGTCGGCGGGCTTGTCTTCCGGCAGAATGTTGTGCACGTAGCGCTGGTTGTGCCCCTTGCCGCGCGCTTCAGCGTCGATATCCTGCGGGGCAATCAGCCGCGTCGGGTACGAGCCCTTGCCCGGCGCGGCGCAGACCGCCAGCTCCAGCGCCGTCAGCGCCTTCACCTGCACCGTCTCCTGCGGGGTAACGTACACCGCCCACGGCTTGATGCGCTCGAACGGGCTCATCCGCTCGCCAATATCGTTAAACTGCGCGGAAGGCGTGGTGATAGAGGCGCGCCCGGCGACCAGCACCAGGCAGCGTTCTTCCCTGACGGCGGGCAGCGTCAGCGTCTGCCCCTCCTGCAGCTCATACGCCTCAAACCCGACGTACCCCCACCCTGCGCGTTCCGGGGTGACGGACTGAGTGCGCCCCTCCGCGTTCGGCTGCTGCCAGCGTGATAACAGACGTGACATGTCACCTCCTCAGATAAGCCCGGCGTCGCGCGCCAGGCGGCTCAGGTTGTTATACCCCAGACGAGCGTAGGTCAGCGGATGGGCAATCGCCGGATCCTGCTCGGCCTCCACCACCAGCCAGCCGCGATAGTCCTGCGCCTTCAGCAGACTCATGATCGGCGGGTAATCGACGCAGCCATCGCCCGGCACGGTAAACACGCCGCTCAGCACCGCATCGAGGAAGCTGGTTTTGCGGTTTTTCACGTCCGCCAGCACGTCGGCGCGCACGTCTTTGCAGTGAACGTGGTTGATGCGCGACGCCCAGCGCTGCGCCACCGCCAGCGGATCGGCCCCGGCAAAGGTCAGGTGACCGGTGTCCAGCAGCAGTCCCACCGCCTCTCCGGTGTGGGTCATCAGGTTGTCCACGTCGTCGGCGGACTCAATCACCGTACCCATGTGATGATGGTAAGCAATCTGGACTCCCTGCTGCTGCGTGTAGCGGGCAAATTCGGTGAGCTTCTCGCCGTACTCCTTCCAGCGCGCCTGAGGGAAGCGCGGACGCAGATGCACCGGGGTCTGCTGCTCGCCGTGAATGCAGCCGCTCACTTCCGCAAAGACCAGCACCTTCGCCCCCAGCTCGCGCAGCAGCGTCAGGTGCGGCTGCACGGCGGCGATCTCCGCCTCCACGCTGCGCTCCAGCAGGCGGCCGGAGTACCAGCCGGAGACCAGCTGCAGGTCGTGGCGCTGCAAAATCGGGCCAAGCAGGCGCGCTTCACGCGGGAATTTGTTGCCCAGCTCAAAGCCAGCAAAACCGGCCTCTTTCCCTTCGCTCAGGCAGGTCTCCAGCGAGGTTTCCGCGCCGAGGGAAGGCAGATCGTCGTTCGTCCACGTCAGCGGGTTAATGCCTAATTGCACACTCATTGTTATCTCCATTATGCGTGTCCGCGCTCGCGCCACCAGGCGATAAGCTGCAGGTAGTTGTCCCGGATGCGCGCCACCAGTTGCGCATCGTCAATATCGTGCTTCAGCCACGCGCGGGAGGCGTCGCCAAACAGCGTGCGCCCCACGGCGAAGCCTTTAACCAGCGGCTGCCCCGCTGCGGCCTTGAAGCCAGCGCGCAGCTGTTCCGCCGGAGCGTCCAGACCGAGAATCACCACCCCGCGGCAGTGCGGGTCCCGGCGTTCGATAATCTCGCCGAGCGCCGTCCAGCCGTCGGCGGAAAGCGGCGGCAGCTTCCACCAGTCCGGGTAAATGCCCAGGTTGTAGAAGCGGGAAATGGCGCGCAGGTAGAGCTCGTCGCTGCGCGGCATGCTGGCGGGCAGGATCACCTCCAGCAGCAGCTCGTGCCCGGACCGGCAGCAGGCGTGGTACACCTCAGCGATTTTCTGCTCCTGCTCCAGACGCAGGCCGTGGGCGTCTTCCGGGTGGAAGAAGACCAGGCACTTCACCACGTGCTCCTGCGGCCAGCTGATAAGCTGGGTGCCGATATTGCCGTGCTCCATCTCCAGCGGGCGGGAGCCCGGCAGCTCAATGGGGCGACCAATCCACCACCCTTCCCCGGTGATCGCGTTCAGCGCGTCCTGACCAAAGGTGCCGTCGCACAGCAGGCCGGCTTTGCCCTCCAGCCCGGCGCGGCTCGCCGCCTCGCGGCTGGCCTGCAGGATCAGCTGCTTCAGCGCCGGAATGCGCTTAAGCGACGCACCGCACTGCATCGCCATATCCTCAAGCTGGCTGCGGTGACGAAGGCCATCACGCACAGCTCCGGCCACTCGCGGCGGCGGGTGGTGACCCGGTGCAGATGATTAAGACGCGGGTCAAGATCCGGGCGCGGCACAACCGCAGCGCGGGAGAGATAGTCATCCAGCTCGATTTGCTCGGCATCGCCGGGGCGCAGCCGTGGCGCGAGACCACCAGCGCGCCGCAGGCGTTGGCGTAGCGGCACGCCTGCTCCCAGCCCTCGTCGTTCAGGTAGCCGCGCAGCAGGCCGGACATAAACGCGTCCCCCGCCCCGAGAACGTTCAGCACCTCCACGCGCACGCCGGTCACCGTCAGGCCGTCGTCCAGCCGGGACGGAATGGCGTCGGTATAGACCGAGCAGCCGAGCGCGCCCGCGCTTGCAGGCCAGCGCTGCTTCACTGACGGTGCGCACTCGCCCCAGCGCCTGCAGGGTATCCGTGCTGCCGCCCGCAATGTGGAACTCCTCTTCGGTGCCGACAATGACGTCGAAGAGGTGCAGTACCTCCTGCAGCTCGCGGGTGACCTGGTCGGCGGCGATAAAGCGCGTTTCGCCGTCGCCTAAGGAGGTGAGCCCCCACAGCACCGGACGGTAGTCGATGTCCAGCACGGTGCGCACGCCGTGACGGCGGGCATAGCCCAGCGCCGTCAGCACCGCCTCGCGGGTCTGCGGATGAGAAAGATGGGTCCCGGTGATGGCAAGACAACGTGCCGAGGCAATGTAGCTTTCATCCACATCGCTGGCGGTAATCGCCATATCCGCGCAGTTATCGCGATAAAAAATCAGAGGAAAGGTGTCCCGGTCTTTAATGCCGAGCAGCACCAGCGCCGTGAGGCGCTCTTTATCGGTAATCAGATGGCTGGTATCGCAGCCTACCTGGTTGAGCTCTTCGCGCAGGAAGCGGCCCATATGTTCATCGCCGACGCGCGCCAGCATCGACGAGCGCAGGCCCTGGCGCGCGGTGCCGTACGCCACGTTGCCGGAGGATCCGCCAAGGTATTTGGCGAAGCTCGACACGTCCTCCAGGCGGGCACCAATCTGCTGACTGTAGAGGTCTACCGCCACGCGGCCCATGCATATCACATCAAACTGCTTTTCCACGTTGATACCTCATCAGACAATGTCGTTCACGTTCAGCCAGCGGCCTTCCCGGTGCGAGAGCGCAATCGCGTCCAGCACGCGCGACACCTTCCAGCCCTCTTCGAAGTCCGGCCACATCGGCGCGTCGGCGGCAATCCCGTCCACCAGGTCGCGCACCTCCACCGTTTTTTGATCGTTAAAGCCAATTCCGTGGCCTGCGCCCATGCAGAACGCGGCGTAGTCCGGGTGCGCCGGGCCAACGAGCAGCGTGCGGAACCCCTGACGGTTCACCGGATCGTCATGCAGATAGAGCTTTAGCTCCGCCATGCGCTCCTGGGTGAAGCTGATGGCGCCCTTCGTCCCGGTGATCACGTACGAGAGCCCCATCTTGCGGCCGCAGGCGACGCGGGAGGTTTCAATGACACCCTGCGCCCCGCCCGCGAAGCGCACCATCGCGTGGGCCTGATCCTCGTTTTCCACCGCAATCATCTCTGACGATCCGGCCTTCGCCGGGCGCGCCGGGACCACGATCTTCAGATCGCCGCAGACCTGCTCGATATCGCCCACCAGGTACTGAGCCATATTGACGATATGCGCCGCGAGGTCGCCCAGCGCGCCCAGCCCGGCGGTCTCTTTAAAGCAGTGCCAGTGGATGGGCGACAGCGGGTCGGCCATATAGTCTTCGTTGTGGGTGCCGTAGAAGTGGATCACCTCGCCAATCTCGCCGCGGGCGATAATCTCTTTCGCCAGCTGCGCCGTCGGGTTCTTCATGTAGTTGAACCCCACCAGCGTTTTCACCCCGGCCCGCTTCGCGGCGTCGACCATCTCGCGCGCATCATGGGCGTTGAGCGCCAGAGGCTTCTCCGAGTAGACGTGTTTGCCGTGGCGGATCGCCTCCAGCGCCATCTCTTTATGCAGGTGGTTGGGTGAGCAAATATCCACCACGTCAATGGCCGGGTCGGCCACCAGCGCCCGCCAGTCTCCCGTTGAACGGTTAAAGCCAAACGCCTGCGCGCGCTCTGCCGCCAGCTCCGGCGTGACTTCCGCCACCATCTCGCGCACCAGCCTGCCGCGCAGGTTGAACACCCGTCGGGGCCTGGGCATAGGCGATAGCGTGCGCCTTGCCGATATACCCGGTGCCAATCAATCCAATACGAACCTCTTTCATCGTGATCCTCACAGTGCGCCGCGACGGCTCTTGGCGTAGGTATCGAACGCCACCGCCAGAACGATAATTAACCCGGTGATAATCTGCTGGTAGTAGGCCGAGACGTTCATCAGCACCAGACCGTTAATCAGAATGCCCATGATGATGGAGCCGATAATGGTGCCGCCGATGCGCCCGTAGCCGCCCATCAGCGAGGTGCCGCCAATCACCACCGAGGCGATGACGCGCAGCTCAAAGGAGATCCCGGCCACCGCCTCGGCGCTCCCCAGACGCGCGCTCAGGATGAAGCCCGCCAGCCCGGCCAGACAGCCGATCAGCACGTAGACGCTGACGAGCACGCGCTTGACGTTAACCCCCGCCAGGCGCGCCGCCTCCGGGTTGCCGCCGATGGCGTAGACGAAGCGGCCCCAGCGGGTTTTATGCAGCGCCAGATAGCCGCCGACGGCGACGATGGCGAAGATCCAGATCGGAATGGAGATGCCGAGCAGCTCCCCGCGTCCCCACCAGCGGTAGCCGGGGTCAAAACCGGCAATCGGCGCGCCGTCGTTGATCACCAGCGTCAGGCCGCGCCAGATGGTCATCCCGCCGAGGGTGACGATAAATGGCGGCAGACGCAGGCGGGTGACACCCAGGCCGTGCAGGAAGCCAATCGCCGTGCCCATCGCCAGACAAATCCCCAGCCCGATCAGCCAGCTCATGCCGCCCCAGGCGTTCGGGTCGACGGTGGTGAAGTTATCGCCCTTAATGACGTACGCCGCGGTCATGGCGCACACCGCCAGAATGGAGCCCACGGAGAGGTCGATCCCGGCGGTCAGAATGACGAAGGTCATCCCCACGGCCATGATCCCGTAGATGGAGACTTCGGTCAGGATGTTGAAAATATTGCGTTCAGAGAAAAAGTTGCTGTTCTGCGACTGAAAGAAGATCAGCAGCAGGATCATGAAAATCAACACCCCGAAGCGCTCGAAGAAGGCGATGGGATCGATGCGTCCGGCGCGTTTGACCGGGGCCTGCGTTTTAGAAATCATCTGCGTCATGAGAAACTCCGTTATGCCGCGTTCAGGGCGTTGTGGTTGATGGCCATCATCGTCATCAGCCGTTCTTCGTTAGCGTCGTCACCGTGGATCTCGCCGGTCACCCGTCCTTCGCTGAGGGTGATGATCCGGTCAGACACCGCCATCACTTCAGGCAGATCGGAGGAGATCACGATCACCGCCACGCCCTTTTTCGCCATGTCAAACAGCACCTGGTGCACTTCCGATTTGGTCCCCACGTCAATGCCGCGCGTCGGCTCATCGACGATCAGCACCCGCGGGTTGAGCGCCATGCAGCGCGCGAGGATCACCTTCTGCTGGTTACCGCCGGAAAGCTTGCGCACCTCCTGCGCGCTGTTGACCATTTTGATCTGCAGGGCCTGCCGGTAGGACTCAATCAGATCGTCCTCTTTGCGGGTGTTCACGAACCAGCGCCACTGCAGCAGCGAGGAGAGGCACGAGAGCGACAGGTTGTCGCGAATCGACAGTCCCAGCACCGCCCCCTCTTTTTTACGGTCTTCGGGCACCAGCGCCACGCCCTGGTCGAGGGCATACAGCGGGTCGCGCGGCTGGTACGGCACGCCGTCCAGCTCAAAGCTCCCTGAGGTAAAGGCGTCTGCGCCAAACAGGCAGCGGGCCACCTCGGTGCGTCCCGCGCCCACCAGCCCGGCAATGCCCAGAACTTCCCCGGCATGGACGTGGAAGCTGATGTCGTGCAGGGCGATGCCGTGCGGATCCAGCGGCGGCTTTTCGCGGCTCAGCCCCTTCACCGCCAGGCGGACGGGTTTGTCTTGATGATGGGTTTCGCTGGCGGGGCGACGGTTAAAGGCCACGTCGCGCCCGACCATCAGGCGGATCAGCTGTTCGACGTTGGTTTCCGCCACCGCGCCGGTGCCGGTGAAGCGGCCGTCCTGAAATACGGTGAAGCGATCGCAGAGCTGGAAAACTTCGTGCAGGCGGTGGGTAACGTAAATAATGCTCACGCCGCGGTTTTTGAGCTCCCGCACCACGCGGTGCAGGCTTTCCACCTCGCTATCGCTCAGCGCGGCGGAAGGTTCGTCCATGATGATCAGGCGAGCGTTGAGGGTCAGCGCCCGGGCTATCTCCACCATCTGCTGCTGGGCAACGCTCAGACGGGCCACAGGCGTGGTCGGCGCAACGTTTAGCTGCAGGTAATCGAGAATGACCTGCGCCTCCTGGTTTACCGCCCTTTCGTCGACGATCAGGTTCCGTTTACGCGGCTCGCGCCCGAGAAACATGTTTTCCGCGACGGTCATGTTGGGCAGCAGGTTGAATTCCTGATAGATGGTGATAATGCCCTTGTTCTGCCGTTCCACCGGGGAGTCGTCCACCGGCAGCATTTCGCCGTTGAACCAGATATCCCCGCGGGTTTGCGGCTGCGCGCCCGCAAGCGCCTTCAGCAGCGTGGATTTTCCCGCTCCGTTTTCCCCCAGCAGGGCGTGGATCTCCCCCGCGCCGACGGTCAGCTGGGCGCTGCTTAGCGCCCAGACGCCGGAAAAGCTTTTTGCCAGGTCGGTCACTTTCAGTAAGGGTTGCGACATCGGTCTGCTCCTCCTCATGTTGAGCCGCCAGAGGCGGCTCGGGACATATCAGTTACCGGCCTCACCGATACGCTCAGCCTGCTGCAGGTTCTCTTTGGTGATAAGCGTTGGCGGGTAGTCGGCCCCGGTGATGGCTTTCTTCTCGCGCACGTTGGCCACCAGCTGGCTCATCGCCGTCTGCACCGCAAAGCCCGGACGCTGATCCGCCGTTACCGCCAGCCAGCCATCACGCACGCGGGCCAGCGCTTCCGGCACCGCATCAAAGCCGGTCACGAGGATTTCACCCGGCTTCACGCCCTGGCTCTGCAGGGCTTCAATCGCGCCCAGCGCCATATCGTCGTTGGCGGAGAGGATCACCTGCGGGCGTTTCGGTAGCGAAGGCAGAACGCTTTCGACGATGCGCATCCCTTCAGAACGCATCCAGTTGCCGGTCTGATCGGCGACGATCTTGTACTTATCCCCGCCCGCCTTCAGGCTGTCGCGGATCCCTTTGGTGCGTTCGATGTTGGAGGAGGAGCCCGGCTGGCCGGTGAGCAGGATGATCTCTGCCCCGTCGGGGAATTTGGTTTTGACGAAGTCGCCAATCGCCTGGCCACCTTTGTAGTTGTTGGCGCCAAAGTGGGGCACTTTCTTCTGGCTGTCGACGGAGCGGTCAAGGGTGACCACCGGCAGCTTCGCATGCTGAATTTCATCCACCGCGCTGGAGACCGCGTTCACGTCGTTCGGGGAGACGATAAAGCCCTGCGCCCCGCGGGTGATGGCGTTTTCCAGGTCAGCCACCTGCTTCGGTGAACTGCCCTGCCCGTCCAGAACCTGAAGCTTCACGCCCATCTCTTTCGCGGCTTTCACCGCCGTGCGCTGCATGTGAACCTCAAACGGCATGGCCAGGTTTGGCGTACTGAAACAATCTGCTCGTTTTCGGCGAGGGCGGCCCCGGACGTCATGGCGATGAGGGCGGCTAAGATCAGTTTTTTGCATTATTATGTCTCTCTGTGTAGGGTTGTTGTGTTTAGAGGACGATCTTCGCGCTGGCTACGCAGCGACTCCAGCGCTTTATCCGCGAGGTACAGCGCACGTTCACCATCATCGCCGCTGCAGTCAGGCACCGCTTCGCCGCGCAGGACCGCAACAAAGTGTTCCCATTCCGCGGCGTAAGCGGATTTGTAGCGCTGCAGGAAGAAGTGTTCCGGCAGCGCGCTGGTGCAGCCCTGTTTGCCGTAGTGCTGCACCTGGTTTTCCAGAATATTGCCGGCGCACAGCAGCCCTTCGGAGCCGTGCAGCTCCAGGCGCTGGTCGTAGCCGTAAGAGGAGCGGCGGCTGTTGACGATGGTCGCCATCGCGCCGGAGGCATATTTCAGAACGATAAACGCGGTATCGATATCCCCCGCCTCGCCAATCGCCGGGTCCACCAGGTTACTGCCCTGGGCATACACCGAAACCGGCTCTTCGCCCATGATGAAACGGGCCATGTCGAAGTCGTGAATGGTCATATCGCGGAACATGCCGCCGGAGACGCGCACGTACTCCGCGGGCGGCGGAGACGGGTCGCGGGAGATGATCAGCAACGATTCCGGCTTGCCGATGCGCCCGGCCTGGGCATCGGTTTTCACGCGGCGGAACTGCGGGTCAAAACGGCGGTTAAAGCCGATGAACAGCGGCACGTCGTACTCTTTAACCACTTTCAGGCAGTCGCGCACGCGGGCGAGGTCGAGGTGTACCGGCTTTTCGCAGAAGATAGCCTTGCCGTGGCGGGCGGCCATTTCAATCAGATCCGCGTTGGGTGTCGGTGGCGGAGGCGATCAGCACGGCGTGAACGTTAGGGTCGGTCATCGCCTCATCCACGCTCTGCTGGCGGGCCTGATACTGTGCGGCGAGACGGGTGGCAAATTCCTGATTCGGGTCAACCACGGACCAGAGCGTGGTCGCGCCGTGGCTGGCGATGTTAGCTGCATGTACCTGGCCAATTCGGCCAGCGCCCAGTAAAGCAATGTTAAACATAACGGCTCCCGGTGTTGGTGAATGCTGTGAACTAACGACCCTTTAAATAAAACATTTATTTCATTTTTATAAATAGTGAAAATTTATGTTTTTGAGTGCGGGTTAACACTTTTGAGATGTATGAGATAATTTTTGTTATCAATCTCACAACATGAAAGAAGGTACTGCTCACCCCTCACTCCGGCCTCT
>OKVS01000539.1_pt1 | contig 11584 bp, 13 predicted proteins | sample 1606911 | NCBI WGS metagenome assembly OKVS01 (sample SAMN03281016, study PRJEB24777) | human gut metagenome | isolation source: fecal sample PR161 from 1 month old female Malay infant, caesarean... | reverse complement strand
CTTTTCAAGTTACATGACGCGACAGGCAAACCCTTTCAGATACAGTCCTTCCGGGTAGGTAGCAATCACGGGGTGATCGGCTGCCTGACGGAACTGCTCTATAAATTGTACATCACGACCAGCATCTATTGCGGCATCGGCGATGATTTTTTGGAATAAATCGGTGGTCATCAGCCCGGAGCAGGAGAAGGTGAGCAGCACCCCGCCCGGGTTCAGCAGCTGGATGGCCAGCATGTTGATATCCTTATACCCACGACAGGCGCCCATCAGCTGGCTTTTGTTTTCCACAAACTTTGGCGGATCCATCACGATGACGTCGAACTTCTCGCCCCGATCGCGATATTTACGCAGCAGCTTGAAGACGTCGTCGCGTATAAATTCGGCTTTGCTCAAGTCCAGTTTGTTCAGCTCGACGTTCTGTTTTGCCACGTCCAGCGCTTCCTGCGAGGTATCCACGCTGACCACCTGGGCACAACCGCCCATCAGCGCCGAAACGGCAAAACCGCCGGTGTAGGAGAAGCAGTTCAGCACGCGTTTGTCGGCAACGTACTGACGCGTCGCGAGACGGCTGTCGCGCTGGTCAAGGTAGTAACCCGTTTTGTGCCCGCCCTGAATATCCACCAGCAGCTTCATGCCGTGTTCTTCAATCGGCAGCAGGGCAGGCGGCAGCTCACCTGTGACCGGGCCCTGCGTCAGCTCCATGCCCTCTTTTTTGCGCACCGCCACGTCGCTGCGGTCGTAAATAGCGCATTCCGGGAACAGGGTTTGCAGCGCGCTAATCAGCGCGGCACGCTGATACTCCGCCCCTGCGCTGAGGAGCTGCAGCACCAGGAAGTTGCCGAAGCGATCGATGGTCACGCCCGGCAGGCCGTCGGATTCACCGGCAATGAGGCGATAGCTGTCCAGCCCGTCGCGCTTTGCCAGCCAGTCACGCCACTGCTGCGCCTGCTGCAGGCGGCGGACGAAGAAGTCAATGTCGATGGTTTCGTCTTTATCGAAGGTCCAGACGCGCGCGCGGATCTGGGAGGCTGGCGAGTAAGCGCCTCGCGCTAACCATTTCCCCTGATGGTCAACAATATCAATGGTTTCACCGAGGCTGGCTTTGCCTTCCATACGGGCAACCGCGCCGGAAAAGACCCAGGGATGACGGCGCAGTAATGACTTCTCGCGCCCTTTGGCTAACACTAAACGTACACTCATAATTTGCTGTTCTGTCGATTCAAGAAAATGGCCGCCATTTTCCCGAGTTCGCTGGGGAAATGCAACGCGCCAGACGGATAAGGAGAAGGAAGATGTCAAAAGTCTGCACCATTGCCTGGGTCCACGGCCTTGTTCAGGGCGTCGGGTTCCGCTACAGCACCCAGCGCGAAGCGATGACGCTTGGGCTAACGGGATACGCGCGAAATATGGACGACGGCAGCGTTGAGGTGGTCGCCTGCGGCGACGCGGAGCAGGTTGAAAAACTAATGGCGTGGCTGAAAGCAGGCGGGCCGCGCAGCGCCCGGGTTGATAAGGTCTTAACGGAACCGCATCAACCCGGCAGGGAATATGTGAACTTCGGTATTCGGTATTAAATACACTTCACCGGTTTAGGCAGGCCGGCAATTTTGGTGGCCTGTTTTGCCGGGCCCTTCGGGAACAGGCGATACAGATAGCGGCTGTTGCCTTTTTCTTCGCCAAATTTGTTGGCCATCGCCTTGACCAGCATGCGGATGGCCGGAGAGGTGTTGAACTCGAGATAAAACTCGCGCACAAAACGGACCACCTCCCAGTGTTCGGGGGAGAGGGCGATACCTTCGTTTTCGGCGATTTTCTCCGCCAGCGGCTCGCTCCATAGCGTGGTGTCTTTCAGATAGCCTTCGCTATCGGTCTCAATTTCCTGGCCTGCAAAAATGAACATAGTGCTCTGTCGATAAAGTAAAAAACGCCCCTAGTCTAGCAAATAAGGGGCGGCGTGAGAAACCTCGACCTACAGAAGAAGCTGGAGCAGATTGTTGGCATTAAGCTTTTTCAGCGCGTTGCATTTATACGTCGACACCTGTTTTTCACTCATCTGCGTCATATGCGCGACATGCCGTACCGATTGTCCGTTCACCAGCCTGTCGAGCACGTTGAACTCCATGCCTGTCAGGCAACAATTCAGGGTGCGCACCCGGCGGGGCTCTCTGGCAAGCAGATACGCCGCATCCGCAACGGCAATCCGGTCATCAATGATATATAAGGTCAGCGTGGCAAACCGCTTTCGCAGATGGGTAGCCAGTGCCCAGCCTTTTTCATTGCACACCAGATAAACCGTTCCTTCCCAGCGCCTGGCTTCCAGCTCCAGAAGAATGTCGACCAGCGCCAGGTGCGTCCCCGCGACGGAAAAGCGGCAGCGAACAACGAGGGTGTCGCAGGCCAGCAGCGAACGGCACCACTTTACCGTACCGCTCTCAACCTGCGTCTGAGCGTTACGGCGCAGAAGGGCGTAGCGCAACCCTTCGGCATAAAAATCGATTGTTGTCGAGGATGGCGTAACTCACGATGGCCTCTTTATAAGGTACTGGGCGTATAGATAACGCGTAGCGTGCCGGTGTAATCCCCGGCATTTTTGCTGCTGGCAGCAAACGCGGGCGTTTTCAGAATGATGGGGGCGGGGACACAAAGTACGCTCTCCCGTCCACCCGGCAGCACAACCTGACGCAGATATTGCGGGTCATTAGTGCCCTGCCAGATCAGCGTTTTGCCATTCGCCGCGGTTTCTGCTGCGCCCGTTACCGGGTTGATCACCGTAACCTGATAATCGAGCCGATCCCGTGCTTCGGTCTGGCTTCCACCGCGTCGTCTGACGGAAAACGCTCCCTCAGTACGGCCCGTGGCCGCTAAACCGTCATCCTCAAAGCGCAGATAGACGCGCGTGCTGGCGCTGTTTTTACCGTCATACAGGCACATATCCAGCGCGCTCTCGCCCTGGATTTCGCTGCCGCCGGGCCGCCCCGGAAAATTGGTCAGATTGAGGTTAACCAGCGGGGTTGAGTGGGGGAACGCCGGCAGATAAATCTGCTGGTTACCCGGATCGACCACCTCAATGCGTATCGTCGCCTGCCAGCGGGCTATGGTGAGGTAGCCCGGACACCCGACGTTGACATCGTTAAAGTTGCCCCCGCAGTCGGCGCTTCCCCATTCGCGCAGGTTCTGCTTCAGCGTTGCGGTCCAGATGCCCGGCTGGGCGAGCTTATCCAGTTCGCCTTTAACGATGTAAAAATCAAAATAGGGTTCCCGGTTCCAGGCCGAGAGATCGCCGGTACCGCCGCTGACAAAGCTGGCAAAGGTGAAACTTTGTTGTTGATAAACATATGTTTTTCCCCCATAGATCTTCACATCTGCTGTTTTATTTGTCGACGTGTGGGTAAAACGCAGCGTAATGGCGTAGGGGGCGGCCGGGTTCGCGGTAAACCAGACCGGCGCTGTCATACACGCTCCGTTCGTCGGGTCGGTGCGGGACTCGCAGGTCAGGGTGTTGCGTCCCCACTTTTGCGGGTCGATAGTGTCGTAACCGCTCGGTTCATGGACCCAGATATCAAAACGCGCAGGCGGCACCGCGCGATCGTAGCTAATCCCTACGCTGGAATTTCTTCCGGCAGGGACGCCCGCCAGCGTCTGACAGCTCCACAGCGTCAAAAAAGTAAAACAAAGAGGTAGTTGTTCACATCATTTCCCTTTGGTGAGGTGCTCTGCATTCATGGCCGTTGGCCCCGTAGGCACGTTCCGCCCGGCGAGCATCAGTTGCGCCTGGTGCTGGACCGAATCCGGCAGGGCGGAGAAAGTGAGTTCCCGACACGGGATCGACCCGACGTAACGCACCACGTCGCGCATGCTTTTCACGCTCAGTTCACACTGATAAAACTGCTGCTGACGCACCAGATAAAGATTGCGCAGCAGGGCGTCGCTCTGGGCGCTGAAACCGCCATTGCCGAGATCGTTCCAGCCGTTCACGTTCAGCGGTACGCCGCCCACGAACGGCGAATGATGTTCGTCAGTGAGCTGGCCGATCCAGGTGTAGCGGGTGGTGGTTTGCACGTCCCGGCGAAGCATTTTGCCCGGCACCATAAAGAGCGTCCGGCTCCCGGAACCCTGCGTGATTTCACTGCTTGCGCCTGATGAGACGTTCAGCGACTCATTAACCGTCAGCGTTGTTGGCTGATAACCCGGCACCGCAAAAAGGGCACGGCTGTTGGCCGGGATATCCGCGGTGCCGCCGTTATCCAGCGAGACGGCGACGCGTGAATCCCGGGAATCCTCAGGCGTAGCCACGTTTACCGCAACGGCAGAAGCCGGGCGTCCATCGCCCCAGCGGCCAAGCCACAGCCCTGAGCGCGACAGGGCAAGGGTGGAGCTGTAGTTGCCGCTGCTGCTTAACGTATGGCGCCCATCCTGGCGGTCCCATGCGTCGCTCACCGTCAGGCTGGCGTTACCAAAACGTCCGCCCTGGCGCGTGTACGCCGAGGCATTGAGCGAATCGCTGTTGATCCCCGACGCGCTCAGCCCGTATTCATTCTCGCCGCGCGCGTCGGCATACCAGTTGTGCGCCACGTTGTAGCTCAGCTGGTTTTTCTGATGCTGCTGGTGCTGCCAGGTTGCACCAAGCGAGGTATAGCCTGACGCATCGCCCTGACGCTTATGCGCCAGTGAGAGGCTAATGCTCAGATAGCCGCCTTTGTCTTTTCCGTCGCGAGAGTGGTCGTTGCGCATAAACAGGTTAATGCTGCTGTTGATGTTCAGACCGCGCGCGCTAAAGGTATTACTCAGCCCGCCTTGCCAGGCCTGCGTGCGGGAGCGGGTCATATACACCGGCTCCCACGGCAGGCCGGCATCGTGACGATCGTCATGGTCAGGCAGTTCCCGGCGCGTAACGTAGCGCCCTTCGTTGCGGTTATCCGAATACCCCAGGTTGGCGTACCACGAGCCGACAGGCACGGAGAACATGACCGAGAGGCTACGATAACAGCCGTTGACGGCGTCAAAACCTGCGCTGCGGGTATCACAATTTTCTGCGGATAACGCGTTGCGGTAGAAGCTCAGCGAAAACCCGTCGTTATAGCTGATTTGCTGGATATTGCCGCGTTGGCCCTTGCTGCCGTAGAGGTAGCTAAAGCGTGTGCTTAATACCCCGTCGATCGGGCCCGCGTTAAAGCCGCGGCTCCAGTCGAGGGCATTTTCCAGGAAGTGCTGCCTTTTCATGACGGTTGCGCCGCTGGTCAGCGCCAGCGTCGGGGTGACGGGCAGGCGTATACCCGCCTGTGCGACCGGGCTGCGTTCATCATTGCGATCGTTATTAGCCGTTTCCCCTGCCTGCATAAACCACTCGACGCGGTCGAATGGCGTAATGCCCGTACGGGTAAACGGAACCTGCTCGGTACGGGTCAGGCGGTTGTTTTCGTAAACTGACAGCGTCACGGTATAGCTTCCATCCGGAAACGCGCGGGTATCCAGAGTTTGTGCCCCGGCATTGAGGTAAAAGCTGGCCAGCAGCTCCTTGCCGCGGCGCGCGTCGATACGCGCATCGTGCGAAAGCAGCACCGTAATGGGCGTGCCCTTCGATTGCTGAACCGGGTTGATCCATGCCCGGGTCGAGCCCGTGCGCAGGCCACGTATTTTGCCCAGCGGCAGCTGGCTGAGGTTAATATTCCCCCCGGCGTTGCTGAACAGGTCGCGGGTATCCATCTCGCCTATCTGTAGATAATATTCACGCCATAAATCCTGGCGGAACCAGGCATTGTTAACGGTCATTTCCTGCTGCTGCTGATGACGCGAGCGTTGCCCCAGCCAGGTCCAGTCGAGGTTAAGATAGCCGTCCTGGGTCAGCGCCAGCGCCCCGTTGCCCTGAACGGTGGCAGACTGATAATCCCTGTCGGCAACGAAATTGATATTTTGCTGATGAATCAACGCGTTTTCGCTGTCCTGGGTGGGCTGATACCACTGGTTTTCCTCCGAGGGCTTTGGCAAAAAGCGCTTATCAAAAAACAGGTTTATGCGAGCATTGTTTTCGTCATAGATGATGGCCGCACGGCGGGTTTCGAGATAATCACACCCCGTGCGGAGCCGTTGCTGCTGCAGGCCAGGTTGCCGTTACGGGCAAGCGGAACGGCCAACGCTGCGGAAACGGAGCCGATAAGGGCAGGATCGTCGTTAAACTGACGTTTGATGGCCGCGACCACGGTTTCAGGTGCGACAAAACTGACCGTTTCAAGATTGATATCGGTTTCGAAAAGGCCAAGCGACTCGCCGTATAAGCTCACCTCTGTCCACATGCGCTGCGTTTTCGCCAGGTCCTCGAATCCGGCCGGGACGGCCATCTCAGCGCAGGCGATGTGGACAGATGCGGGTAATAAAGCAACAAAAAGGAGAGTATTTCTGTGAAACGCCATGAACGAGCCTCGACATCATCCTGACGTCAGAGGGCGGGCGCCCTCTGACGTTATTCCTTAGGTGCTATGGTGTTACGCACCGCCTTCCGTGGTGGTCGCCTGAGTCAGCATCAGGCTTACAACGCCGCTGTACTGGCCGGTTTTCAGAATGCCTTTGGTGGTCTGGGAAATGGTCAGAGGCAGAACCGCAGAACCGTTTTCAATGCTGCCCGGGAACAGTTCGGTTCCGGTAAATTCGGCATCGGTGGTGGACAGAGTTTTATCACCCAGAAGAACCGTCATCGGTACAATCTGATCCCCATCCGTGTTGGTGAGCTTAGCTGCGCTAACGAGGCGTACTTTGACGTTACTGGTAGCGGAGTTGGACCATACCTTGGTGTTCAGGCGGTAGCTTTCCAGGCCCCGACCCGGCAGATACTGCATGTCGATGCTGGCTGGCAGCGGCGTGTTATCGGCCTGGGTCATATCCAGCTGTGAATCAACGCTGGCGTTGACGGTAATATCTTTCTGGATCGCCAGCGCGCTGGCAGATGTGGTCATCGCGGCAACGATCATCAGAGGTTTAATAAATTTACGCATTGATATCTCCATATTTTACAAATGAGCACCCTGGCTCTTTAAACAAACCACAAGGGTTTTTACAGTGACGTCGTGTTATTGCACGACGGGTAAGTCAGCTTCTTCAGCGGTTTTTTTCACCCAGTTGAAGTAGCGGAATTTGTATTTCTTGCCGTTTACCTGATTAAGCGTTTTTAATTTCCGCTCGGTATCCGGATAAATCGTGGCGTCTTCTTTAATCCATTTACAGACGTCCTCTGACTGAAAATACCGATCTCCCTGAGCGGCACGCGCAGGGTGCCGGCGTTGGTGACGGTCCCCCGTGCGGGATCGATATGCAGCGAAACGCGCTCCGTGGCAGGTGCCAGATGTACCAGCGCCCCCCAGATAACATTGACCCCAAGCTTTGCCGTCGCTGCCGTGCTTTCGGGCTGGCCGGGAATAATGCTGTCCGGCTGTTTCACCCCTTCAAAATAGACTCGCCAGGTGGTCTCTTTTTCCGGCGGCGTCAGTGAAACAAGGCGCACCACGCGCATTGCACCTGCAGCCAGGGCAAATTTATCGGGCGTCACCACGACGCCGCCTTCTTTCCACGAAGCAACGTCAATCTCTTTTTCCTGGGCCGTTCCGGGGTTAAGAATTTTCTTTTGCCTCACCCGAATGAACTGAATATCATCCGTTTTCGATGCCACTTTTATTTGTGCTGCGCCGGCGCTATCCACGTTAAGTTCCATTGGATAGACGCTCATATTGGCCCTTGTCATTTCTGAGAAAAATGACAGCGACAGCGCGGCGACATAAAACGCGGTTGTCATATTCACTTTTTGTTTCTGTTTCACATTCAGCCTGCCTGCTCTGAGTTCTTGTGCGGTTTTTAACACCAGGACACCGTCTGCTTTCGTATCGCTTCAGGGCAGGGAAACTTTAACCAGAACAGCAGGTTGTGAAAATTTGTATTAGTTAACCGCTGATATACAGTGATTTATCCTGATTTGCTGGGCTTAAAGTTGTATAGTTAAAAGAAAATGCCGCTACCCAGGATGGGAAGAAAATTCCTGTTGATGAAAAAAGAACCAGCTCAGGAAGCGATTTTCTTGCCGATGTCACAGGGATAAAAAAGCCTGCGGTAATAGCTGAGAGTGAAATATGTTTTTTATATGCAATAATTCGTTGTTATTTGATCCTGAAGCACATGCAATTAGTCTTGTTGGTCAACCGGAGTCTGTATTAACGCTCTCGGCGCCAGCCGTTCGCCTTTTACAGGAGTTTATTCGTCATAAAGGGCACGATCTGAGTCGGGAGGAATTAATTACACGCGTCTGGGAGGAGTATGGCTTTACGCCGTCTGGAAATAACCTCAACAAAGCGGTCAGTGAATTACGCAAAGGCTTCCAGTCTCTTGGCGAACATCATAATTTCATTGTGACGATACCCCGGTATGGATTCCGTTTTGTTGCCGATGTGATTTGCCAGCCTGCGCAAATTGTTCAACCCGCTGAAGCACAGCCGTTCTCTTCCGTCGTGCCGCCAGAGGCAAAACGTCAGCGTATTTCCCTTAAATGGGGCGCCGCGGCAGCGGCATTGTTAGCATCAGCACTGGGGTTAGGCCTGCTGTTTAACCAGCAGCAGAAGATCGCTATACCGATGACGCCAAAGCCCGTCGCGCAGAAAATAGCGGGCTGTAGCATCTGGCTTATTAACGATCATGGCCGGCCGCTGGTGCTCTCGAAACTGGCGGGGCTGCTGGAGGCGAATAATGTGGCGTGCGCGCGCGAAGCGTACAATATCTACTATTTCAGCGCCCGCTTTAACCTTGCAGTTGCGGATGAAGTGTTCATTGGTGCATGCCCGGTCAATAAAACCAGCCTGTGCAAAACCATTCGCTATAAAAGCGGGGCAGAAAAATGAAAATGAGACTTCTGTTTGCTGCGGGTGGGGCGCTTGCTGGCGGCGCGCTGGCGCTCTTTATTTATTCCGGGGGCATATATAAGCGTGATGCGCTGGCCTGCAGTACGGAATTTAACTTTACGCGTAACGAGGGAAAAGCGAATGAGGTCCGGGTCAATACCGTGGCCCAGTTCTATTTTCATCGGGACGGCACCGGCTTAACAACGTACAAAGGTGCAGCTATGGCTGAAGGCCGGGGCATGATCGTTGACAGGGATATGGATTTTACCTGGTCGCGACGGGATGATGATAACGTTATCGTGTTGAGCTACACCAAAACCTGGCGTCGGCATAATGACAATACCCCGGACGAAAAGTGGGGAGGCTTTGCGAGGCCGACAGCCCGCTATTACCTGACGATCTCCGAGCTTGCGCCCGCCGTGTGGCTGATACAGGACCGGCTCTATCCCACCTATATTTGCCGAGGTGACTAGAGCATAAAAAAAGGAGAATGCCTGAGGCATTCTCCTTTTTGTTTCAGCAGGTCTGCTTAATCGCGGCTGGCGAAGCCCAGGATGCTCAGCAGGCTGACGAAGATGTTGTACAGCGACACATACAGGCTCACGGTCGCGCGGATGTAGTTGGTCTCACCGCCGTGAATAATGTTGCTGGTTTCATACAGGATCGCGCCGGATGACAGCAGGATAAACACCGCGCTAATCGCCAGGTGCAGGGCAGGCAGCTGCAGGAAGATGATTGCCACCATACCAATCAGCACCACCACGATACCCGCCATCAGCATACCGCCGAGGAAGGACATATCCTTGCGCGTGGTCAGCACGTATGCCGAGCAGCAGAAGAACACCAGCGCGGTACCGCCCAGCGCCATGCCAATCACGTCACCCATACCGGCAGACAGATACGCGTTCAGGATCGGCCCCAGGATATACCCCAGGAAGCCGGTGAAGGCGAACGCGGAAAGAATACCGACCGGTTTATCAGCGGTTTTGTAGGTCAGGAACATCAGACCGTACATCCCCACCAGCGTCAGGATCAGGCCCGGAGACGGCAGCATCAGCACGGTGCTGGCGGTGGCGGTGATCGCCGAAAACGCCAGCGTCAGGCTGAGCATGAAATAGGTATTGCGCAGCACCTTGTGGGTGCTGAGTAGCGATGTGCGGTCGCGTGAGGAAGTAATTATACGATCCATGAGTCACTCTCTTATGACAGATGTAATTAACGGAAAGAATAGGAAACGGCGCGCCAGTCTCAAAGTGGTTTTACCCATCTTTACTCAGCACGTTAGCGCTGAAGGTGGGCATTTCTTCTGCAAAAGCATGTGTAACCAGTATGAACGGCGGTTTAAAAGTATTTACCAGATCAACCTCTTATAGGTTACTGAAAAATATTGCGTTATTGCCTTTCGGGCGCTAAGAGTTATCTCCGGATCGTCATAAAACAGACAATAAGGCGAAGAAAATGAAACCACAAACACGCACGCGCTTTACGCTCTCTTTACTCACCGCCGGGATCCTGTGCGCCAGCACGGCAACCTGGGCGGCTAACGTGCCGGCAGGAACAGCGCTGGCCGAAAAACAGGAACTGGTCAGAAACAATGGCAGCGAACCGGCCTCGCTCGACCCGCATAAAGTCGAAAGCGATATCGAATTCAACATTATCAGCGATTTATTCGAAGGGCTGGTGAGCGTCTCCCCGTCAGGGGAAATTCAACCCCGGCTGGCTGAAAAATGGGAGAACAAGGACAACACCGTCTGGACGTTCCACTTACGTCCGGGCATCACCTGGAGCGACGGGACGGCCATTACCGCAGAGGATGTGGTCTGGAGCTGGCAGCGCCTGGTTGATCCAAAAACCGTTTCACCGTACGCCAGCTATCCCGGCAACATGCATATCGTCAACGCGGCCGATATCGCTCAGGGGAAAAAATCCCCCGACACGCTGGGCGTAAAAGCAATTAACGATACCACGCTGGAAGTGACGCTCACCCAGCCCAACGCGGCGTTCCTGGCGATGCTGGCGCACCCGTCGCTGGTGCCGGTGGATAAAGTGCTGATTGGCCGTTTCGGTGAAAAGTGGACTAAACCGGAGCATTTCGTCAGCAGCGGAGCGTATAAGCTGTCCCAGTGGGTGGTCAACGAACGCATTGTGGCGGAGCGTAACCCGCGCTACTGGGATAACGCGCATACCGTTATTAACAAAGTCACCTATCTGCCGATCACCTCCGAGGCCTCGGATGTGAACCGCTATAAAGCGGGCGAAATTGATATTGTGTATACGGTACCCATTAACCAGTTTGCTCAGCTGAAGAAAACGCTGGGCAGCCAGCTGGACGTCTCCCCGCAGCTGGCGACCTATTACTACGAATTCAACACCACCCGTCCGCCGTTCAACGATGCCCGCGTGCGCAAGGCGCTGAACATGGCGCTGGATAAAGACATCATCGCTGAGAAGGTGATGGGGCAGGGGCAGCGCCCGGCGTGGCTGATTAGCCAGCCGGACATCGGCGGGGTCAAGCTGCTGAATCCGGATTACGCCAGCTGGCCGCTGGACAAGCGTATTGCTGAGGCGAAAAAACTGCTCAACGAGGCCGGGTATAACGAAGCCATCCTCTGAGCTTCAACCTGCTCTATAACACCATCTGAATCGCCACCAGCGCATCGCGATTGCGGCCAGCTCTATGTGGAAGAAAAACCTCGGCGTAGACGCGAGAG
>OKVS01000538.1_pt1 | contig 11606 bp, 8 predicted proteins | sample 1606911 | NCBI WGS metagenome assembly OKVS01 (sample SAMN03281016, study PRJEB24777) | human gut metagenome | isolation source: fecal sample PR161 from 1 month old female Malay infant, caesarean... | reverse complement strand
CGCCAGTAGGCCAGCGTCGCCAGCATCCGTTTTACCGCCAAGTCCTTCACTTTCGCTCAGGCTGCGGGTTCATTACTGCGGTTCGGCATTAGCTGGCCTTCGCCGGTCAGATGCGGGAAGCGTTTACCAAGCTGGCTTCAGACAGCCGGCGATGACAATCGCCGTCAGGCTGCCCAGCATCACCATCGGCAGCACGCGTCCCAGCGCAACGCCCTGATCCATATGCATCAGCGCCGCATAGCCAATCGACAGCGGGATCGCCCCCTCGCCCACGCCGCCGGCCATAATCGGCAGCACGATAAAGAAGAAGACCTGGAACGGATCCATCCCCAACAGACTCCCCACGCCGACGCCGACCACCATACCGACAACTTCGCCGCACAGCATCGGCAGGAAGATCTTCAGGAACCCCTGAATCAACGTGGTGCGGTTCATGCTCATAATGCTGCCAACGATAATGCAGCAGATGTAGAGATAAAGAATATTGGTCGATTTATAGAATTTGGTGGTGGATTCAACCACCACATCCGGCAGCAGGCCGTAATGGACCAGCGCGGAAGGAATAAAGGTGGCGCAAATCGCCGCCGCGCCAAGCTTACCAAGTACCGGCAGGCGCTTGCCGAACTCGCCGCAGGCAAAACCGAAGAAGGCCAGCGTCGCCACCATCACCACGATATCGCTCGGCAGCTTGCCGCCAAGGCAGTCCAGCGCGATAAGACCGCCGGCCAACAAAAATAGCGGCAGCGGGATAATCCCCACTTTCCAGCTATCCATCACGTGCCACCAGCGCTGCTTCAGCGAGGCCTTCGGTTTGTTAATAGGTTCAAGGGTTGCAGAGAATGCGTTGTCTGTGGTGCTCATAAATTCAGCCCTGTAGTTATTATTCCTGTTCAGGGTAGAGGGGGGAGCACGGCGTTAATGTGAGAAAAGGCAGATTAAAAAAGAAGTTTTAATGGTCATTATGGTTTTTATGGTTTCTATTGGGCATCGTGATACATATCTGATTTCTAAACGTGGTTTTTATGGTTTTTTTATTAACCGGATAATTACCCTTTATAAATAGGCGCCGGTAGATAAATTATCCCTATGGCCGCTGACGATATCGTTGCCGCATCTCAAATACTGTGCGCATAACTATGAAAGTTTCATTTCAATTTAAGCTGTTCATCTCCCTGGTGGCCTTTTTCTCCATCCTATTCGCTCTGCTTGGGGTCTATTATTATCTCGACGCCAGCCGCCAGCTGTATCAGGAAATGAGCGCCAGGGCGAAAATTCAGGCAGAAGAGATTGCGTTGATGCCCAATCTGCGCCAGCAGGTTAGCCTGCACGACCCGCAGGCTATCGGCGCTTTCATGAAGCAAATCGCCGTCCACAGCGACGCCAGCTTTATCGTCATCGGTGATGATAAAGGCGTGCACCTGTTTCATTCCGTACACCCGGAATGGGTCGGCACCCGCTTAGTGGGCGGCGATAACCAGGCAGTGCTGGAAGGCAAAACTATCACCACCATCCGTAAAGGCGGTTTGGGCGTCTCGCTACGCAGTAAAACGCCCATTGTCGATGATAACGGACGGGTGATCGGCATCGTCTCCGTTGGCTATCTGACCAGCTATCTCGACAGCATTACCGTGCAAAAGGTGGTGAATATTTTTGTCGCCGCCATTCTGTTGCTGATCGCCCTGTTTATCTTCTCCTGGTATTTTACCCGCAGTATTAAAAAACAGATTTTTTCGCTGGAGCCGCGCGAAATTGGCCTGCTGGTGCGCCAGCAAAAAGCGATGATGGAATCGATTTTCGAAGGAGTTATCGTTATCGACAGCCAGCGACGGATTGAGGTGATTAACCACGCCGCCCGCAGCCTGCTGGGGCTTAAGCAGCCCGCGCATCTGCTGCGCGGCAAATCGATTGATAGCGTGATCGCCCCGCAGCCGTTCTTCGCCAGCGGCGCAATGCTGGCGAATGATACTCACGATGAACTGTGTCGCTTTAACCAGTTGACGGTACTCGCCAGCCGGGTGCGCATTATGCTGGAAAACTCGCTGCAGGGTTGGGTGATCACCTTCCGCGACCGCGATGAAATTAACGCCCTCACCGCTCAGCTAAGCCAGGTGAAACGCTATGTCGATAACCTGCGCATTATGCGCCACGAACAGCTCAACCGCATGACCACGCTCTCCGGCCTGCTGCATATGGGCCACTACGACGAAGCCATTCGCTATATACAGGCGCAATCGGAGCATGCCCAGGAGCTACTGGACTTCATCTCCTCGCGTTTCCGATCGCCGACGCTATGCGGCCTACTGCTGGGTAAAGCCACCCGCGCCTATGAAAAAGGCGTTGAACTGAGCTTTGATCCGGCCTGCCGTATCGATCGCCCGCTGTCGTCGCTGATGGAGTCGGAACTTATTTCGATCATCGGCAATCTGCTGGATAACGCCATTGAAGCCACGCAACGCGCCGAACTACCGCACGAGCCGGTCGAGGTACTGATTCAACTCAACGCCCGCGAGCTGATGATTGAGGTGGCCGACCGCGGTGTCGGTATCCGCCCGGATATCCGCGAGCGTATTTTTGAACGTGGAGTGACGACGAAAACCCGTGGCGATCACGGTATTGGTCTGTATCTTATTGAACATTATGTGACTCAGGCTGGCGGCACGATTGAAGTCGCCGATAATGCGCCGCGCGGAACGATATTTACTCTGTTTATTCCCGCCGACCCGCCAGCCCATCCGCAACCGGAGACCAACGATGCATCATGATCTGGTCGATGTGCTGATCATCGAAGATGAAAACGAGCTGGCCCGCCTGCACGCCGAGCTCATTCAGAAACACCCGCGCATGCGGCTGGCGGGAACGGCCGCCTCGCTTTCCCAGGCACGGCAGATGCTGAACGCCAGACCGCCGCAGTTGGTCCTGCTGGATAATTATCTGCCGGACGGCAAAGGCGTTACGCTGATGACCGACCCGCTTCTGGCCAACGCCAATTGTTCGGTCATTTTCATCACCGCCGCCAGCGATATGGAAACCTGCAGCCAGGCGATACGCAATGGCGCCTTCGACTACATTCTCAAGCCGGTCTCATGGAAACGGCTGAGCCAGTCGCTGGAGCGCTTTATTCAGTTTTATGACCAGCAGCGGGAATGGAAAATCGTCGATCAGCAAAACGTTGATTCCCTGTATCAGCTGCAGGCTAAAAATTTTCGCGCCGATAACGGCAGCAAGGGCATCGAGGAAAAGACCCTGGCGCTGGTGCAAAATTTATTTCATGGCCGCGAAACGCACTGCTTTTCAGTGGACGAAGTGGTCAGCGAAACCGGACTGAGCAAGACCACCGCCCGTCGTTATCTCGAGCACTGCGTAGAAGTGAGTTTTCTGGAAGTGGAAATGCTGTACGGTAAGATTGGCCACCCGCGGCGGATGTATCGCCGCGCGCGGGGCGCGAACTAAGGCTTCTCCCCGCAGGAGAAGCCTCACGGTTTTCAGAAGCCGCGCTGCTCTTTGATGAGCTCCCAGGCTTTCTGGATCTCCTGCGCTTTCTGTTTCGCCATTTCCATCATCTCCGGCGGCAGCCCTTTGGCCACCAGCTTGTCCGGATGATGTTCGCTCATTAATTTACGATAGGCGCGCTTGACGGTTGTGGCATCATCGGTCGGTTTCACGCCGAGCACGTTACAAGCGTCTTCAAGGGTCGGGCCGCGCTGCGCCTGTTGCCAGCCGCCATTGCCGCCGCGCTGACCATAGGATTGCTGTTGCGAGCCGCCGCCGAACTGCGCGCCGCCCTGCATCATACGCAGGAACTGCTCGAACTGCGCGCGCGAGATACCGAGCTCGTCGGCGATAACAAACAATACTTCGCGCTCATTGGGATGTAATTCGCCGTCGGCGAAGGCCGCCTGCAGCTGAATTTCCAGAAACATCCTAATTAAATCGAAGCGACCAAAGCAGACGCTACGCAGCTGACGCATTTTCTCGCGCAGCGGATAATTATCGGCCTTACCGGCGCGAAAAGCCTGCTGCGCCGCGGTGCGCGACTCGCCGTGCAGGTTCATTCGATCCATCAGCACATTCGCCACATGAATATCGGCTTCCGTGACGCGGCCTTTCGATTTGGTCAGATGCCCCATCACTTCAAAAGTGGTGGAAAAGAACAGCGACTGCCGCTCCTGCTGGTTGGCAAATAAATTCAGGCGACGGCTACGGGCCCGGTCAAACATATGGCCGACTAAAAAGCCAAGCACCACGCCCCAGAAGCCGCCACCCATCAATAATGCAACCGCTACACCAATCACTTTACCCAAATACTGCATAGACTCCCCAATCTTTCCGCTACCAGTTAAGCTATATCTGACCGCACGTTACCAAGCGTTGACGCCACGGTCATGTGGGACATCGCCTATAATTTGCTTTATCATACTCGCCATTCTACACAGTGCCTAACGCTCAGAAACGAAACGAGCGGATTAAGACTAGCGCGATTAAGATGAGTACGTTAGGCTCTGACCGTTTGCAAGCCGCTGCCACAAGATGACGGAACAACAAATAAAACGTATGAAAAAACGTATCCCCAGCCTCCTGGCCACCATGATCGCCAGCGCCTTGTATAGCCAACAGGGCATGGCCGCCGATCTCGCCACGCAATGTATGCTTGGCGTGCCAAGCTATAATCGCCCTCTCGTTGAAGGGAAGCCTAACGATCAGCCGGTGACGATTAACGCCGATCATGCGAAAGGCAACTACCCTGATAATGCCGTATTTACCGGCAACGTTGATATTAATCAGGGGAATAGTCGCCTACAGGCCGACGAGGTGCAGTTGCATCAGCAGCAGCCGGCGGGACAACCGCAGCCGGTGCGTACCGTTGATGCGCTTGGCAACGTTCATTACGACGACAACCAGGTCATTCTGAAGGGACCAAAGGCGTGGTCGAACCTGAATACCAAGGATACCAACGTCTGGAAAGGCGACTATCAGATGGTTGGCCGTCAGGGGCGCGGTACCGCCGACCTGATGAAACAACGCGGCGAAAACCGCTATACCATTCTGGAAAACGGCAGCTTTACCTCTTGTCTGCCGGGTTCTGATACCTGGAGCGTCGTCGGCAGCGAGGTTATCCATGACCGCGAAGAGCAGGTTGCCGAAATCTGGAACGCGCGCTTCAAGCTTGGCTCCGTCCCTATTTTTTATAGCCCGTATCTGCAGCTCCCGGTCGGCGATAAGCGCCGCTCCGGCTTCCTGATCCCCAACGCCAAATACAGCACTAAAAATGGCGTTGAGTTCTCGCTGCCCTATTACTGGAATATCGCGCCGAACTTCGACGCCACCATTACGCCGCACTATATGAATAAACGCGGCGGCGTAATGTGGGAAAACGAATTCCGTTATCTGACCCAGGCGGGCGCAGGTTTATTCGAATTCGATTACCTGCCTTCCGATAAAGTGTACGAAGACGATCACTCCAACGACAGCAACAGCCGCCGCTGGATGTTCTACTGGAACCACAACGCGGTTATCGATCAGGTGTGGCGTCTGAACGCCGACTACACCAAAGTCAGCGACCCGGATTACTTTAACGACTTTAGCTCTAAGTACGGCTCCAGTACCGACGGCTACGCGACGCAGAAATTCAGCGCCGGTTACGTTAACCAGCATTTTGACGCCACCGTGTCGACTAAGCAGTTCCAGGTCTTCGACCGTAGCTCAAGCAACTCCTACGGCGCCGAACCGCAGCTGGATGTTAACGCCTATCAGAATGACGTTGGCCCGTTCGACACCCATCTGTATGCGCAGGCGGTGCACTTCGTCAACACCAACGGCGATATGCCGGAAGCAACGCGCCTGCACATGGAGCCGACGATCAACCTGCCGCTGTCTAACGGCTGGGGAAGCATCAATACCGAGGCGAAGCTGCTGGCGACCCACTATCAGCAGAACAACATTGATGAGTACCGTGCATACGCGCAGCGGCAATATAACAACAATCCATCGAGCGATAATCAGAACGCACTAAACTCCGCAAATGCTCTGAAAGATTCGGTTAACCGTGTGATGCCGCAATTCAAAATTGACGGCAAATTGGTCTTCGAGCGCGATATGCAGGAGGGTTATACCCAAACCCTGGAACCGCGCATGCAGTACCTGTATATCCCGTATCGCGACCAGAGCCATATCGGCGTCTACGACTCGACCCTGCTGCAGTCCGACTATAGCGGCCTGTTCCGCGACCGCTCCTACAGCGGTCTGGACCGTATTGCCTCGGCAAACCAGCTTACCACCGGAGTCACATCTCGCGTATATGATGACGCGGCCGTTGAACGTTTTAATATTTCCGTTGGTCAAATCTACTATTTCACCGAGTCTCGGACCGGTGCGGACAACATCAACTGGGAGAATAACGACACCACGGGTTCACTGGTGTGGGCCGGCGACACTTACTGGCGCATCTCCGATGACTGGGGTTTACGCGGGGGGATCCAGTATGATACGCGTCTGGATAACGTCGCAACCGGCAACGGAACCATTGAATACCGCCGCGACGAAAACCGCTTAGTGCAACTGAACTACCGTTATGCGAGTCCGGAATATATTCAGGCGACGCTGCCTTCGTATTCCACCGCTCAGCAGTACAAAGAGGGTATTTCTCAGGTAGGTATGACCGCCAGCTGGCCGATTGTCGATCGTTGGTCTGTGGTCGGCGCATACTACTTCGATACCAATACCAAAAAAGCGGCTAACCAGATGTTAGGGGTGCAGTACAACTCTTGCTGCTACGCTATCCGCCTTGGCTACGAACGTAAGCTCAACGGCTGGGATAACAACAGCAACGGCGGCGAGAGCAAATACGATAACACCTTCGGTATCAACATCGAACTGCGTGGTCTGAGCTCCAACTACGGTCTTGGCACCCAGCAGATGCTGCGCTCGAACATTTTGCCGTACCAGAGCTCCCTGTAAGGCGTCTGGTTTAAAACGTAATCCGCATTTGCGGTTAATTGAAATGGAAAAAGTATGAAGAACTGGAAAACGCTGCTTCTCGGTATCGCCATGATCGCGAATACCAGTTTCGCCGCCCCGCAGGTGGTCGATAAAGTAGCGGCTGTCGTCAATAATGGCGTTGTTCTGGAAAGCGACGTCGATGGTCTGATGCAGTCGGTGAAGCTCAACGCTGGTCAGGCGGGACAGCAGCTGCCGGATGACGCAACCCTGCGTCATCAGATCCTCGAAAGATTGATCATGGACCAGATCGTTCTGCAAATGGGGCAGAAAATGGGCGTAAAAGTCAGCGACGATCAGCTTGATCAGGCCATCGCTAACATCGCCAAACAGAACAACATGTCGATGGATCAGATGCGTAGCCGTCTGGCCTATGAAGGCATCAACTACAACACCTACCGTAACCAGATCCGTAAAGAGATGCTGATTTCGGAAGTGCGTAACAACGAAGTGCGCCGCCGCATCACCGTGCTGCCGCAGGAAGTTGAAGCGCTGGCCAAGCAGATTGGCGATCAGAACGATGCCAGCACCGAGCTGAACCTGAGCCACATCCTGATCCCGCTGCCGGAAAACCCGACCTCCGATCAGGTTGCGGCTGCGGAAGAACAGGCGAAGTCCGTCGTTGAACAGGCCCGTAGCGGCGCTAACTTCGGCAAACTGGCTATCACCTATTCCGCTGACCAGCAGGCGCTGAAAGGCGGCCAGATGGGTTGGGGCCGTATTCAGGAGCTGCCGGGCATCTTCGCGCAGGCGCTGAGCACCGCGAAGAAAGGCGATGTTGTCGGTCCGATTCGTTCCGGCGTCGGCTTCCACATCCTGAAAGTGAACGATATGCGCGGCGGCAGCCAGAATATCTCCGTCACCGAAGTTCATGCCCGTCACATCCTGCTGAAGCCGTCGCCGATCATGAATGACGCCCAGGCCCAGGCGAAGCTGGAGCAGATTGCGGCAGACATTAAGAGCGGTAAAACGACTTTCGATAAAGCAGCGAAAGAGTTTTCTCAGGACCCGGGCTCCGCCAACCAGGGCGGCGACTTAGGCTGGGCAACGCCGGATATCTTCGATCCTGCGTTCCGCGATGCGCTGATGCGCCTCAACAAAGGCCAGACTAGCGGTCCGGTTCACTCCTCCTTCGGCTGGCACCTGATCCAACTGATGGATACCCGCAACGTCGACAGAACCGACGCCGCGCAGAAAGACCGCGCTTACCGCATGCTGATGAACCGCAAATTCTCTGAAGAAGCGGCAACCTGGATGCAGGAACAGCGCGCCAGCGCTTACGTCAAAATTCTGAGCAACTAAAGTTCAGCCCTCTGCGCCACGTTAAGACGTGCCGGAGGGTAGACCGGTCACCCCAGCAAACGCTGGGGTTGACTGCGTAGCCGGGCAATAACGAGCCCGAAGGAACGTTTCTATGCAACGTGTTGTTATCACTCCCGGCGAACCCGCAGGGATTGGTCCCGACCTTGTCGCCGAGCTTGCGCAGCGCGACTGGCCGGTTGAACTGGTTATTTGCGCCGATGGCGCCCTGTTAACTGACCGAGCCTGCCAGCTCGGTCTTCCTTTATCGCTCCTCCCCTACGATCCAACGCGCCCTCCGCAGCCGCAGCGGGCAGGAACGCTCACGCTGCTTTCCGTCCCCCTCAACGCGCCGGTGCAGCCGGGCGTGCTCGATGTCGAGAATGGCAGTTATGTGGTGGAAACGCTGGCGCGCGCCTGCGATGGCTGCCTTAATGGCGAATTCGCGGCGCTGATTACCGGGCCGGTGCACAAAGGCAACATCAACGACGCCGGCATCTCCTTTACCGGTCATACCGAGTTCTTCGAAGAGCGCGCTCACGCCAGTAAAGTGGTCATGATGCTGGCGACCGAAGAGCTGCGGGTCGCGCTGGCCACTACCCATCTTCCGCTGAAGGCAATAAGCGAGGCGATTACGCCGGAGCTGCTGCGCGAAGTGATTACCATCCTGGATGCCGATCTGCGGCATAAATTTGGTATCGCTCAACCGCACGTGCTGGTTTGCGGCCTGAATCCCCACGCCGGCGAAGGTGGCCACATGGGGACGGAAGAGATCGATACCATCATTCCGGTGCTGGAAGAGATGCGGGCGAAGGGCATGAATCTTAGCGGTCCATTGCCTGCGGATACCCTTTTTCAGCCAAAATATCTCGATAATGCCGATGCGGTACTCGCGATGTACCACGATCAGGGCCTGCCCGTGCTAAAATACCAGGGCTTTGGCCGTGGCGTGAATATTACGCTCGGTTTACCTTTTATTCGTACCTCCGTTGACCACGGTACCGCGCTGGAATTAGCCGGTCAGGGAAAAGCGGACGTCGGCAGTTTTATCACGGCGCTTAATCTCGCCATCAAAATGATTGTTAATACCCAATGAATAATCGAGTCCATCAGGGCCATTTAGCCCGTAAACGCTTCGGGCAAAACTTTCTCAACGATCAGTTCGTGATCGACAGCATTGTCTCGGCCATCAATCCACAGAAAGGCCAGGCGATGGTCGAAATCGGCCCAGGTCTCGCCGCGCTGACCGAACCGGTCGGCGAACGCCTCGATCAATTAACCGTTATCGAGCTGGACCGCGATCTGGCGGCCCGCCTGCAGACGCATCCGTTCCTCGGACCTAAGCTGACCATTTACCAGCAGGATGCGATGACCATGAATTTCGGCGAACTGTCGGAGAAAATGGGCCAACCGCTGCGCGTCTTCGGCAACCTGCCGTACAACATCTCAACGCCGCTGATGTTCCACCTCTTCAGCTATACTGATGCCATTGCCGATATGCATTTTATGCTGCAGAAGGAAGTGGTTAATCGTCTGGTTGCCGGGCCGAACAGTAAAGCGTATGGTCGTTTAAGCGTAATGGCGCAGTACTACTGCCAGGTGATCCCGGTACTTGAAGTTCCGCCGACCGCCTTTACGCCGCCGCCAAAAGTGGATTCTGCCGTCGTGCGTCTGGTGCCGCACCGCACCATGCCGTACCCGGTGAAGGATGTCCGCGTGCTGAGCCGTATCACTACTGAAGCCTTCAACCAGCGCCGTAAGACCATTCGTAATAGTCTCGGCAATCTGTTTAGCGTTGAAGTGCTGACGGAGCTGGGCGTCGACCCGGCGGTACGTGCGGAAAATATTTCTGTAGAGCAGTACTGTAAGATGGCCAACTGGTTATCCAACAATCTGCCTTCGAAGGAGAGCTAACCATGATTAATTCGCCTCGTGTTTGCGTCCAGGTGCAAAGCGTCTATATCGAATCGCAATCTTCTCCGGAAGAAGAGCGCTACGTCTTCGCTTACACCGTCACCATTCGCAACCTGGGGCGGAGTCAGGTTCAGCTTCTCGGCCGCTACTGGCTTATCACCAATGGACACGGTCGCGAGACGGAAGTCCAGGGTGAAGGGGTGGTCGGCGAACAGCCGCACATCCCTGCCGGCGAAGAGTATCAATATACCAGCGGCGCGGTTATCGAAACGCCGCTGGGCACCATGCAGGGTCACTATGAGATGATTGATAGCAACGGCGTGCCGTTCAATATCGAGATCCCTGTCTTCCGTCTCGCAGTTCCAACGCTTATACATTAAAACAATGGCTACATACCTTATTGGCGACGTTCATGGTTGCTACGATGAACTGATCGCATTGCTGGAGCAGGTGGAGTTTAACCCTGATACGGACACACTGTGGCTCACTGGCGATCTGGTCGCACGCGGCCCCGGCTCTCTGGAAGTGCTGCGGTTTGTGAAAACGCTCGGCGATAGCGTGCGCATCGTATTGGGCAACCATGACCTGCACCTGCTGGCGGTATTTGCCGGCATCAGCCGCAACAAACCCAAAGACCGCCTGACGCCGCTGCTGGAAGCGCCCGACGCTGACGAACTCCTTAACTGGCTTCGTCGCCAGCCGTTGATGCAGGTGGACGAAGAGAAAAAGCTGGTGATGGCTCATGCCGGCATCACGCCACAGTGGGATCTGGAAACCGCCAAACAGTGCGCGCGCGATGTCGAAGCCGTGCTAGCCAGCGACTCCTATCCGTTCTTCCTCGACGCGATGTACGGTGATATGCCGAACCACTGGAGCAATGAGCTCAGCGGCCTGGCGCGCCTGCGCTTTATCACCAACGCCTTCACCCGCATGCGCTATTGCTTCCCGAACGGCCAGTTGGATATGTACAGCAAAGAGGCGCCGGAAGACGCGCCCGCCCCGCTGAAGCCATGGTTTGCCATTCCGGGCCCTGTCGCTCGCGAGTACAGTATCGCCTTTGGCCACTGGGCGTCGTTGGAAGGCCGCGGTACTCCGGAAGGGATCTACGCGCTGGATACCGGCTGCTGCTGGGGGGGCGATCTGACCTGCCTGCGCTGGGAAGATAAAACGTATTTCACCCAGCGTTCCAACCGCCAGAAAAAGCCTCGACGAGGGCGAAGCGGTCGCCTCCTGAGTCGATCCCGGATAGCGGCGCGCTGCGCCTTATCCGGGCTACCCGCGGCGCCGTTTTTTTGTCGGGTGGCGGCTACGCCTTACCCGACCTTACGGCCTGTACCGTTGTGAGCTGAAGCTCTCAACTCTACTCTCTCCCCATGGCTACTGAAACTGCCGGTGTTGGT
>OKVS01000537.1_pt1 | contig 11647 bp, 14 predicted proteins | sample 1606911 | NCBI WGS metagenome assembly OKVS01 (sample SAMN03281016, study PRJEB24777) | human gut metagenome | isolation source: fecal sample PR161 from 1 month old female Malay infant, caesarean... | reverse complement strand
GCTCAATAACCTGCGGGCCGGTTTAGCCCCAGACGTGCTTCGCGGGTCACAATCAGGTAGCTGCAAAGCGCCGCCGCGATGGACATCCCGCCGAAGCAGCCCACGGTCCCGGCCACAATCCCGATAACGGGCGTGTAGCGACGCAGGTCAACAATCGCCGCGTGGATATCGGCAATCGCCGCCAGGCCGAGGTTGGCTTCCTGCAGGCGTACGCCGCCGGTTTCGAGGCACAGCACCGCCTGCGTCGGGATACCGTTGCGGTTATCTTCCGCCGCCAGCTCCAGCGCTGCTGCCATTTTCGCGCCGGAGACCTCGCCCATGCTGCCGCCCTGGAACGCGCCTTCAATCGCCACGACGACCGCAGGCTGGCCGTTGATAGTCCCTTTCGCGACCACCATGCCGTCATCGGCCTGCGGCACAATGCCCTGTGGCCCCAACCACGGAGAGATAATGCCTGCAAACGGATCCAGCAGTTCGCGGTAGGTGCCCTCGTCGAGCAACGCCTGCGCACGCTGGCGCGCTTTTAATTCGATAAAGCTGCTGTCATCACGCATGGCTCACCCCTTCAAAAACCTGTTCGATACGAATGCGCGCCACGCCCGGCGTCGCGCCAAAGTCGTGGATGGTCAGTTTGCCTGCGGGCAGACTGCTGACGGTCTCCAGGCGGCTGAATAACGCCTCCCAGCGTCCCCGGCTGTTGTCGACGGAGGTGGTGATATCAATGGTTAAGGTCTGGCCCGGTTCGGCGGTGAACAGCACCTCCATATCCCCGGATCCAACTACCCCTGCCAGCGCCCGGCCGCTTAACGTGCGGCTGGCTGGCATGGTCAATGTGATTTTTTCCATAACATCCTCTTAATGCTTTGAATAGGGCGTTTCGACACGGTCAAGAAACAGCGTGGCGGCAAGCAGGTCGGCGGCACCGCCCGGTGAGGCATTGAGCGTCAGCATCTGGCGATCTAACCGCGCCAGCGCCTGCTGCCCCGCGAGCGTTGCGCATCCTCCGGCGTTCAGTACCGCCCGGGCGCCGTTCTGCATGGCGTCCAGCCCCTCCATTCCGGCGCGCGACATCACGCAGGTATCGGTGAGCGAAGTCATGATTGCCATCAGCGCGTCGAGTCTGGCGTTTGTTTCGCTGCTGCCGTTGAGACGGCTCAGGCGAAGCTGCGGCAGCGCGCGCTGCATGATGTGCGGAAACGCCTGCTGAGCCTCTTCCCGCGCGCCCGGTACGCGGTAGCGGTGCGTGGCGCGTAACCCCTTACTGAACACCTTCGGTGCCGCGTCGTCCGGGAGTTTCGCCAGCTGTGCGGCGGTGTTAGCGACGGTTTGCGCGCGGGCATCGCCGCCCAGCATCGCCACCGCGCTCACCAGCAGCCCCAGCGCCCAGATTGCGCCACGGTGCGTATTCACGCCGTCGGTGGCGATCATCATCTGCCGTTCGCCTTCACGGCCAAGGCGGCCAACGGTTTGCCGTAGGGCAATATCCGCCGGACGCTGCCAGCTCTGCTGCGCCAGCGCCTGAAACGTGGAGGTCAGGCTGTGCGCGGAGCGCTCCATCAGCGCAAGCGATAAATCGTGGTGCGCGCCGTTCCCCCGACTGTCCACCAGACCGGGTTTCGGGCTTAAGCGTGCTTCGTCAATCAGACACTGCGTGGCGGTTCGCGCCAGCCATCGGCACCGCCTTCAACCTGAATCTGGGGCAGTAGTGTCATTACCAGCTCCGGAATTTCGCAGGTGGGTTGTAGAGACCGCCGGACCACTCAACGAGGTCAGCCATGCTGCCCGCCGCCAGCAGAGAGCGGGTGGCATCGGTACGGCGAATCCCCATGTCTTCCGGGTACACGACCTTGCCGCTCTGGCGCAGTTCCGCCACGCGTCTGGCATCCACGCCCAGACCGATATCGGTGATACCGGCCACGGCTGCGACCATGGCGCGACGCTCTTCCAGATCTTTTGCCCGGTAGAGGTAGGCAATCCCCTCTTCCGTCAGCACGTGGGTGACGTCATCGCCGTAAATCATCACCGGTGCCAGCGGCATGCCGGAGGCTTTCGCCACGTCAACGGCGTCCAGTTTTTCCACGAAGGTGGGCTTCACGCCCGCCTGGAAGGTTTCCACCATCTGCACGACCAGTTTTTTTACCGCGTTGCATCGGGTCGGGTTCGGTGATCATGTTCAGCCAGGCCGGAGTGGCGTGGCGACGGCCGTGTGGATCATGGCCCATGTTCGGCGCGCCGCCGAAGCCGGAGAGACGACCACGGGTCACCGTTGAGGAGTTGGCGTAACCATCCACCTGCAGGGTTGAGCCGATAAACATATCCACCGCGTACTGGCCCGCCAGCTGGCAGAAGGCGCGGTTGGAGCGCATGGAGCCGTCAGCACCGGTGAAGAACACGTCCGGACGGGCGCGGATGTACTCTTCCATCCCCAGTTCGCCGCCGAAGCAGTGCACGCTCTCCACCCAGCCGCTTTCAATTGCCGGGATCAGCGTCGGATGCGGGTTCAGCGTCCAGTGTTTACAGATTTTGCCCTTCAGGCCGAGCTGTTCACCGTAGGTGGGCAGCAGCAGCTCAATTGCCGCGGTGTTAAAACCGATCCCGTGGTTCAGAGACTGCACCTGATGTTCAGCGTAGATGCCTTTGATGGCCATCATCGCCATCAGGATATGTTCCTGTTTGATCAGGCGCGGGTCGCGGGTAAACAGCGGTTCGATAAAGAATGGCTTGTCGGCCACCACCACGTAGTCAATCCAGGAGCCTGGGATATCAACGCGCGGCAGGTCGCATTCGTCGTCCACCAGCTCGTTAACCTGTGCGATGACGATGCCATCGTGGAACGCGGCGGCCTCCACCAGCGCCGGGGTATCTTCGGTACTTGCCCCGGTGTAGAGATTGCCTTTGCGGTCTGCTTTAAACCCGGCGATCAGCGCCACGTTTGGTGAAAGGTCGACGTAAAGACGCGAATACAGTTCGATATAGGTATGAATAGCACCGATTTCGAGTTGACCATCCTCCAGCAGCTGGGAGATGCGCAGGCTCTGTGTGCCGGAGAAGGAGAAGTCCAGCTTACGGGCAATGCCCTTCTCAAAGATATCCAGATGTTCACTGCGGCCAACGCTTGGCATGATCATGTGCAGGTCATGCACAATTTGCGGGTTTACTTCGGCCAGCGAGCGGGAAAGAAAATCCGCCTGCTTCTGGTTGTTGCCTTCCAGAACGACCTTATCGCCTGGCGCGATCAGCTTTTCCAGCATGGCGACAAGGTCGCCGGTTGGCAGAACCTTGCCCTGCACCGGTACGGAGGCCAGACGACGCGCTTTTTCGCTGCGTCGGGTGTTCCATTGCCGGGTGGGTATTTGCCCAGATAACATTATTAACCTCCTGATTCAGCACATCATTTTGATTTGCTTAACGCTGAGTAAAGTCTGCACCCTGGCGGAAAAGGCATCAATTAAGCGTAGAGTGGAATCATTAGCCTGAGAGTAATAATCAAGGTAAATATTTGTGATCGGGATCAGTTCATGCTTCGGAAAACCAGGCTAAACGGGGTACAATTCGGAAGGTATAGTAAATTTCTGACAAGAATCAGCATCGCCCTTGATGACCAAATCATTCCCTCAGACTTCGACCTCACCGCCGAAGACAGCACTGATTTCGTGCCCAATGCGCGGCGTGGCCAACTGCCACCTGCAGACCATGCTGCCGCGCCTGATCCGGCGCAAGGTGCAGTTCACTCCGCACTGGCAGCGGCTGGATTTGCCGGACGGTGATTTTCTGGATCTCGCCTGGAGCGAAGATCCCGAACAGGCGCGCCATAAACCCCGCCTGGTGGTGTTTCACGGTCTGGAAGGCAGCCTGCACAGCCCGTATGCCCATGGGTTAATCCAGGCGGCAAAAGCGCGCGGCTGGCTGGGCGTGGTGATGCATTTTCGCGGCTGCAGCGGCGAGCCGAATCGTCAGAAACGCATCTATCACTCCGGCGAAACGGAAGATGGCACCTGGTTTTTGCACTGGCTGCGGAATAATTTCGGCACCGTGCCGACGGCGGCGGTGGGCTATTCGCTCGGCGGAAATATGCTGGCCTGTCTGCTGGCCAAAGAGGGAGACGCGGTACCGCTGAATGCCGCGGTGATTGTCTCTGCCCCCTTCATGCTGGAACAGTGCAGTTACCACATGGAGAAAGGCTTTTCCCGGGTCTATCAGCGCTATCTGCTCAACCTGCTAAAAGCCAATGCAGCGCGCAAGCTGAAGGCCTATCCGGATACCCTGCCAGTAAGCCTGCGACAGTTGAAAAAGGTCCGCCGCATTCGTGAGTTCGACGACCTGATCACCGCCAAAATTCATGGGTTCGCCGATGCCATTGACTACTATCGTCAGTGCAGCGCCATGCCGCTGCTCAGCAAGATCACTCAGCCGACGCTGATCATTCACGCGAAAGATGACCCGTTTATGGATCATCACTCCATCCCTGCACAGGAATTTCTGCCCGACAACGTCCACTATCAGCTGACCGAGCACGGCGGTCATGTGGGGTTTGTCGGCGGAACGCTGCGTCGCCCGAAAATGTGGCTGGAGACGCGCATTCCTGACTGGTTAACCCCGTTACCTGGACGGTGCAACATCGATTATCCCCTGGCAGGATCTGGCGCCCGAAACGCTCGATAATCTGATTGAAAGCTTTGTCTTGCGTGAAGGCACCGATTATGGTGAACATGAACGCTCGCTTGAGCAAAAGGTCAACGATGTTAAACGCCAGCTTAAAAGCGGCGACGTGGTGCTGGTGTGGTCAGAACTGCATGAGACAGTCAATATCATGCCCCGCAACGCGTTTCACGGCTGATCTTTCAACCTTTCCAGTCAGGGAGTTGCTATGTCTGCCAGACATCCGGTTATTGCCGTTACGGGGTCGAGTGGTGCGGGAACCACCACCACCAGCCTCGCGTTTCGCAAGATTTTCGCCCAGTTGAATCTCCGCGCGGCGGAGGTCGAAGGCGACAGCTTTCACCGCTATACGCGCCCGGAGATGGACATGGCCATCCGCAAAGCGCGTGATTTGGGCAAACACATCAGCTACTTCGGCCCGGAGGCCAATGACTTCGGCCTGCTGGAGCAAACGTTTCAGGAGTACGGCCTAAGCGGCAAAGGGCAGTCCCGCAAATATTTGCATACCTACGACGAAGCCGTTCCCTGGAATCAGGTCCCGGGCACCTTTACCCCCTGGCAGCCGCTGCCGGAACCTACCGACGTGCTGTTTTACGAAGGATTGCACGGCGGCGTGGTGACGCCGCATCACGACGTGGCGCGACATGTGGATCTGCTGGTCGGCGTGGTGCCGATCGTTAACCTGGAGTGGATCCAGAAGCTGACGCGAGACATCAGCGAGCGCGGCCATTCACGCGAGGCGGTGATGGATTCGGTCGTGCGCTCAATGGAAGATTACATCAATTATCTGACACCACAGTTTTCCCGCACCCACATCAACTTCCAGCGTGTGCCGACGGTGGACACCTCCAACCCGTTCGCGGCCAAAAGTATCCCGTCGCTGGATGAGAGCTTTGTGGTGATCCATTTCCGCAATCTCGACGGCATCGATTACCCCTGGCTGCTGGCGATGCTGCAGGGCTCGTTTATTTCCCACATGAATACGTTAGTGGTTCCCGGTGGAAAAATGGGGCTGGCAATGGAGCTGATCATGACGCCGCTGGTGCAGCGGTTGATGGAAGGGAAGCAGATCGCATAATCATATTCCCTCTCCCGGTGGGAGAGGGTTAGGGTGAGGGCATCAACACGCACGATGCCCCATCAATCACGCCTCGATCACTTCATACGAATGGGTAATTTTTACCGCTTTCTCCAGCATTAATGCCACAGAGCAGTATTTTTCCGCAGACAGATCCACCGCGCGTGAGACGGCAGCATCTTTCAGCGCTTTCCCGGTGACAACAAAATGCAGGTTAATGTGCGTGAACAGGCGTGGCGCCTCTTCGCGACGTTCTGACGTGAGCTTGACTTCACAGTCGGTCACATCATGACGGCCCTTTTGCAGAATCGACACCACGTCAATCGCGCTGCATCCCCCTGCCGCCATCAGCACCATCTCCATTGGGCTGGGTGCTTTATCGCCGGAGTTACCGTCCATCAAAATCTGGTGTCCCGACGAAGACTCGCCCAGGAACGTTAAACCTTCTACCCATTTCACGCGCGCTTGCATATTCATTAGCTCCAACGTTGCATTTTTGGTGACAGATTACGCGTGCGTTACATTTCTCGCAATGGAAGGCGACCTGCGTCATGCTGAAGCGAGACACCAGGAGACACGCGGCGAAAGCTATGCTAAAACAGTCTGGATGCTACAGTAATACATTGACGTTACACATGTATGCAGAGGACATCAAACTTTACTGGCTGCGAAACGTTACGACAGCCGACTTCCCAGGGTATGGGTAAGAATTCGATTGCAACCCCAGAGTCCGGATGCATCTGATGACTCTGGTGACAGCTTATAACAGAGGATAACAGCGCATGGTGCTTGGCAAACCGCAAACAGACCCGACTCTCGAATGGTTCTTGTCTCATTGCCACATTCATAAGTACCCATCGAAGAGCACGCTGATTCACCAGGGTGAAAAAAGCGGAAACCTTGTATTACATCGTCAAAGGCTCGGTGGCAGTGCTGATCAAAGATGAGGAAGGCAAAGAGATGATCCTTTCCTATCTGAACCAGGGCGATTTTATCGGTGAACTGGGCCTGTTTGAAGAAGGCCAGGAACGTAGCGCCTGGGTTCGTGCAAAGACAGCATGTGAAGTGGCTGAAATTTCTTATAAGAAATTCCGTCAGCTGATTCAGGTTAACCCTGACATCCTGATGCGTCTTTCTTCCCAGATGGCGCGCCGTCTGCAGGTGACGTCAGAGAAAGTGGGTAACCTCGCCTTCCTGGACGTGACTGGCCGTATCGCGCAGACTCTGCTGAACCTGGCGAAACAGCCAGACGCGATGACCCACCCGGACGGCATGCAAATTAAAATTACCCGTCAGGAAATCGGTCAGATCGTCGGTTGCTCCCGCGAAACGGTGGGCCGTATTCTGAAAATGCTGGAAGATCAAAACCTGATCTCCGCCCACGGTAAAACCATCGTGGTTTACGGAACCCGTTAATCCTGCCTAAACGGCGTGCCATCGCGAGGTGTCACGCCGTTTTTGTCTCTATTCCCCATGTGGCGCAGGCTGATCTATCACCCGGAAGTTAACTACGCACTACGACAAACGCTGGTGCTGTGTCTTCCCGTGGCCGTGGGCCTGATCCTGGGACATCTTCAGCAGGGCCTGCTGTTTTCTCTCGTCCCCGCCTGCTGCAACATTGCCGGTCTGGACACGCCCCATAAACGCTTTTTCAAACGTCTGATAATTGGCGGCTCGCTGTTTGCTGGCTGTAGCCTCGCGGTGCAGCTTCTGCTGGCTCGTGATATTCCCCTGCCGCTGATCCTGACCGTGCTGGCGATGACCCTCGGCGTCACCGCCGAAATCAGCTCGCTCCATGCCCGTCTGCTTCCCGCGTCACTCATTGCGGCCATCTTCACCCTGAGCCTCGCCGGTAATATGCCCGTGTGGGAGCCGCTGTTGATCTACGCCCTCGGCACGCTGTGGTACGGGCTGTTTAACTGGTTCTGGTTCTGGCTGTGGCGGGAGCAGCCGCTGCGCGAATCTCTGAGCCTGCTCTACGTGCAGCTTGCGGATTACTGTGAAGCCAAATACACCCTGCTCACCCAGCATACGGATCCGGAGAAATCCTTACCGCCGTTGCTGACGCGCCAGCAAAAGGTGGTAGACCTGATAAGCCAGTGCTATCAGCAGCTGCATATGCTCGCCGCCAACAAGAACCACGAATATAAACGGCTGTTGCGCACCTTTCAGGTGGGGCTGGATCTTCAGGAGCATATCTCCGTTAGCCTTCACCACCCGCAGGAGGTGCAAAAGCTGGTTGAGCGCAGCCATGCCGAAGCGGTGATCCGCTGGAACGCGCAGACCGTCTCCGCGCGCCTGCGGGTGCTGGCCGATGATATTCTCTACCACCGCTACCCCACGCGCTTTAACATGGACAAACAGCTCGGCGCGCTGGAGAAAATTGCCCGTCAGCACCCGGATAACCCGGTCGGCCAGTTTGCCGCCTGGCACTTCAGCCGCATCGCCCGCGTGCTGCGCACCCAGCGCCCGCTTTATTCCCGTGACCTGATGGCGGATAAACAGAAACGTCTGCCGCTGCTGCCGGCGCTGAGAAGCTACCTGTCTCTGAAATCTTCCGCTCTGCGCAACGCTGCAAGGATTAGCGTCATGCTCAGTATCGCCAGCCTGATGGGCATGGCGCTCCACCTGCCGAAACCATACTGGATCTTAATGACCGTGCTGTTTGTTACCCAGAACGGCTATGGCGCCACGCGGGTGCGCATTCTGCACCGGGCAGGCGGCACGATGGCGGGGCTGATTATTGCGGGCGTGACGCTGCATTTTCACGTGCCCGAAGGCTATACCCTGGCGGGCATGCTGGTGATCACCCTGGTAAGCTATCTAATCATTCGCAAAAACTACGGCTGGGCCGATGGTGGCTTTACGGTGACGCGGTATATACCCTGCAGCTGCTTACGCTTAACGGCGAACAGTTTATTGTTGCCAGGCTGATTGATACCCCTGATCGGCTGCCTGATTGCCTTCGGCGGCATGGTCTGGCTCTGGCCGCAGTGGCAGAGCGGGCTGCTGAGGCAGAACGCCCACGACGCGCTGGAGGCCGATCAGCAGGCCATTCGTCTGATCCTGAGCGACGATCCGCAGCCCTCCCCGCTGGCGTATCAGCGGATGAAGGTCAACCAGGCGCACAACGCCCTGTTTAACTCGCTCAACCAGGCGATGCAGGAGCCGGGCTTTAACGCGCATTATCTGGCGGACATGAAGCTGTGGGTCACGCACAGCCAGTTTATCGTTGAGCACATCAATGCCATGACCACGCTGGCGCGCGAACACACAATGCTGACGCCGGATCTGGCGCAGCGCTATTTGCAGTCGTGTGAAATTGCGTTGCAGCGGTGTCAGCAGCGTCTGGAGTATGACGCGCCGGGCGAGTCGGGGATTCGAACATTCTGGAGGCACCGGAGACGCTGACCCACGGCCCGATGAGCACCCTGGAGCAGCATTTGCAGCGCGTGCTGGGACATCTGAACACCATGCACACCATTTCGTCGGTGGCATGGCGTCAGCGCCCGCATCACGGCATTTGGTTAACGCGGCGGTTAAAGCGAACCGAGTATTAGCCTTTTACGATCTTCTCGACCGCCGCGGCAAAGCGGGTTAACCCGTCGTCAATATCTTTCTCTTCCACCACCAGCGACGGCGCAAAACGCATCACGTCCGGCCCGGCGTTGAGCACCATCACCCCTTCGCGAGCGGCGGCATGCAGGAAATCGCGCGCGCGGCCTTTGTACTGCGGCTTAAGCTCCGCACCAATCAGCAGCCCCATGCCGCGGATCTCGCTGAAGACGTCGTACTTATTGTTAATCTGCTGGAGATGCTGCACAAACAGCTCGCGTTTCGCGCTAACGCCGTTTAGCACCTCAGGGGTGTTGATGATGTCGAACGCGGCACCCGCCACGGCGCTCGCCAGCGGGTTACCGCCGTAGGTCGAGCCGTGAGACCCGACGTGGAACGCAGAGGCAATCTCCTGCGTCGTCAGTACCGCACTCACCGGAAAACCGCCGCCGAGCGCTTTCGCGCTGGTCAGAATATCCGGCGTCATGCCGTAGTGCATGTAGGCAAACAGCTCTCCGGTACGCCCCATCCCGCACTGCACTTCATCAAACACCAGTAGCGCCTGATGTTCGTCGCACAGTTCGCGCAGCCCTTTCAGGAATTCCGGGGTTGCCGCGGTCACGCCGCCTTCGCCCTGAATCGGCTCCACCACCACCGCGCAGGTGTGGTCGTCCATCACCGCTTTCACCGCGTGCAGATCGTTAAACGGCACGTGGATAATGTCGGCTGGTTTCGGACCGAAGCCGTCGGAATACTTCGGCTGGCCGCCAACGGAGACGGTAAAGAAAGAGCGTCCGTGGAAGGCGTTATGGAAGGCGATGATTTTAGTTTTGTACGGGCTGTGGCGCGTAGTTGCGTAGTAACGCGCCAGCTTAAAGGCGGTTTCGTTGGCTTCGGTGCCGGAGTTCATAAACAGCACGCGCTCGGCAAAGGTCGCATCAATGATCTTGCGGCCCAGGCGCAGCGCAGGTTCGTTGGTGAACACGTTGCTGGTGTGCCACAGGGTTTCGCCCTGGGTTTTCAGCGCGTCCACCAGCGCAGGATGGCAGTGGCCCAGCGCCGTGACCGCAATACCGCCCGCGAAATCCACATACTCCTTGCCCTGCTGATCCCAGACGCGGCTGCCTTTCCCCTTCACCGGGATAAACTCAGCCGGTGCATAAATCGGCAGAATCACTTCATCGAATGTCGCGCGGGTAATTGCTGGTTGTTCAGTTGCCATGTCATGCCCATCCATTTTATGTCATATTCATTGTGAAAATATAATCATAAAATATGCATAAAAACTCACAACAAGGCAACAGATATTCAGCGATTGAGGAAATTTGCCAGCAGGGCGTGCCCCTGCTCGCTGAGGATACTTTCAGGGTGGAACTGGACGCCTTCGAGATCCCACTCGCGGTGGCGAATCCCCATGATCTCCTGCGTATCGCTCCAGGCGGTCACGTCAAAGCAGTCGGGCAGCGTCGGTGGGTCAATCACCAGCGAATGGTAGCGCGTCACGGTTAGCGGGTTATTCAGCCCGGTGAATACGCCCGTGCCGGTGTGGGTGACCGGCGAGGTTTTGCCGTGCATCACTTTCGCGGCTCGCACGATGGTAGCCCCAAATGCCTGGGCAATCGCCTGATGACCGAGACAGACGCCCAGGATCGGCAGCCTGCCGGCATAGTGGTGAATAACCTCCAGAGAAATGCCCGATTCCGATGGCGTACACGGTCCCGGCGAAATGACAATTTTCTGCGGAGCCAGCGTCTCAATATCAGACAGGCTGAGTTCGTCGTTGCGGCGGACAACCACCTCTGCACCCAGTTCACAAAAATACTGGTAAAGGTTCCAGGTGAAGGAATCGTAGTTATCAATCAGCAGAATCATGGCGGCTCCCGAAAAAAATGCCGCCCTATTCTACTCAGATTCCCGCGCTTCGCTCACTACTTTGGCAAAGATAGCGTTCAGGGCGGACAAATCTCCCGTTGCGCCGCTCTGGTTAGCCGCGACCCACTGCTCAGGATCGATATCGCGCCAGTCCAGCAGGTAACCCGCATGGATCGCCAGCTGTTCAAAGAAAACACGCTGAGCAATGCCATTACCGCTGGCAAAAGGATGCAGCATATTGATTTCACAATAGTAATGGCTTATCCGCTCGATAAACTCCTCTTTCTGAAGACCCACCAGGTACCGGTCGCTTTCCAGTGCCGACATCAATTCATTTGCCCATCTTCTCAATGTATTCGAAATGGCAAAAAGGAATGTCCCCTTTGAAAATATCAGTCCGTACGGTATTCACCTGCCCGTTTCATCTCTCTACGATACAAGATGGCGGTGAATAAGGCACAGATGGGGCAACCCATGGCGCTG
>OKVS01000535.1_pt1 | contig 11667 bp, 13 predicted proteins | sample 1606911 | NCBI WGS metagenome assembly OKVS01 (sample SAMN03281016, study PRJEB24777) | human gut metagenome | isolation source: fecal sample PR161 from 1 month old female Malay infant, caesarean... | reverse complement strand
GAACTTTGATGAGATAGTTAGTAACCTAGTAATAGAGAAAGATATAGCTTATGAATCATCAATTTTAGAGGGGAATAAGTTAGATGTATATTATCCTAAGAATCTTAATAAAAAGGCGCCAATATTAATGTGGATACATGGTGGTGGATATATAGCTAATAGTAAGGAGACTGTTAAGAATTATATGATGACCTTGGCTAATAAAGGCTTTGTCGTATTTAACATAGATTATGCCTTAGCTCCAAAGTATAAATATCCAAGTCAAATAGTTCAATGTAATGAAGCTTTAAAATATGTCTTTGAAAATGCAGAGAACTTTAATGGGGATAGGAAGAATATTTTTATTGGAGGAGATTCTGCTGGGGCTCAAATGGCTAGCCAGTTAGCTGCAATTATAAGCAATGAGGAACTATCTAAGAAAATGAATTTAAAACCAAGTATAACAAATAAGTTTTTAAGGGGAGTAATATTATTTTGTGGATTATATAATATGGATTCTCTAAGGGCAACTAAATTTCCAGGTATAAAAACTTATATGGAAGCATTAACTGGAGAGAGCAATTTTGAAAATTATGAAAGAATAGATGAATTAGCTACTATTAAATATATAACTCCTAATTATCCAAGTACCTTTATAACTGTTGGAGATATTGACCCCTTTGTAGATCAAGGAAAAGAGTTAGCATCTTCTTTAAGAGCTTTAGGAGTAAAGGTTGTTTCAAGATTTTTTTGAAAATAAAGGACTTTGGCATGAATATCAATTTAAATTTTCAGTTAAAGAAGCTAGAGAAACCTTTAAAAGTGTAATTGAATTTTTAAATGATAATAGTAAAAGTATGAATTAAGTTTGCTTTTAATATAGATTTAAACTTTAATTAGGATGGAGATAAAAAGGAGGCTTACCTTAAAGCATGTTATGTGCTATAAGGTAATCCTCTTTTTATTATATGAATACTAAAAGATAATTATATTGAAAGTTACTTTTATGTTTATTTAAGCATCATATGAGAAATAACTAATTTATATAGTAGCTTATGCTACTTGTTTATATTTAAGTATGATACATAAATTATATTTTAAAATCTTAAAGTTTATTTTTAAGTTTTGCACTATGTTATTAACCGCATGAAATAGAGTATAATCACAATAGAGCTTAGTATATTTGCTTTAGTTCATAGTCTATTTATAAGAGTTATAGAACTATATATTAAACTATAGCTTAGTATCTTTAGTTTCCAGAACTTTCGTAAGATGAAACCCCTTTAAGCCATATTCTGTATGATACAATTATTGATAAAACACCTACTATTAAAGTTAGTATAACTCCTATGAAGAAGCTTTCCTTGCCAAGGAGATATGTTCCAGGGTAGTATCCTGTAAAAGCAAAGGGAATTATAAAGGTTAATAAAAATTTTATAGCACCAGGGTAAATACTTATAGGATACTTAGAGAAATCACTTAATCCATAGGCCATTTGAACATGTCTAAAGCTTGTCTTAGTCCAAAAGGATATGGAGGCTGTAGCAAGCTTAACTCCTGTATAGATTAAGGTTCCTCCAATAACAGCAATTATAAAGCCTATGATCCAAAGGGGAGTAATATTTACACTAAGCTTTATTGCAGAATAAACCACAAGAATAAATCCAACTACAAGTTCTCCAAAACCATCAGGTTGAAATCTTTCAGCTATTACTTGAAATAGTGGGTTTAAAGGTCTTAATAAATATCTATCAAACTCTCCACGAACTATGCTTCTACCAGAAAAAATCCATAATAATCAGTAAATATGTGATCAATTCCCCTTGGAATTTTGAGAAAAATTACCATATATAAAGATTATTTCGTAAAAACTCCATCCAGAAGGGTGGGTACATTATTAAATATAAGAGAAATAAAAATTATAGAGGTAGCTTGAACTAGAAAAAATCCTAAAATACCATATATGAAATCCTCTTTATATTCAAGTAATGTCTTTAGGTATTGCTTCAAAAATTGCACATATATTCTAGCATATCTTTTCATAATTCTAACCTCCTTGAATAGTTAATTTATCAATTACTTTATTCCACATAATTTTAGATAATACCATAAGAATTACTACCCATATAAGTTGTAATCCAAGGGATTTAGCTATTTCAATGTAACTTAATTTGTTAAGATAAATCATAGCTGGAGTATATATAATTGAACTAAAAGGTAAAAAGTTAAATAACTTTTGAACTATTTCAGGGAAGAATGTAAGGGGGATCATTGCCCCTGAAACAAGCATTATAATAGCTCTAGCAATTTGACTTATTCCCCATATGTTATAAAACTTAAAAGATAGTAGTCCAAAAATATAAGAGTAATAAATATTGATTAAACATCCTAAAATAATACTAATTAAAAATATAAATATTGAAGCTAAGTTAATATTTATTCCATTTAATATTGCGTAGGTGCTAATTAAAATTGCGCCAGGTAAAAATAGTGTTAAAAAGAAAAATATAAAGTTCCCTATGCCTATAAAAATTATTCTAAGCCTATAATTTATAGGTTTAATCAGATTTGTAGAAATTGATCCATCTCTAACCTCAAAGGATATCTCTTGGCTTATATCATTACTGGTAACGATTCCGATTAAAAGTGTAATCATAACATAAGTAAGCATTTCCTTTAGGGTAAATCCATTCATAATTCCTTCTTGAGAACTACTGTAAATAGCTATCCAAAGAAAGTAAGTAACACTTATCATAATTAATTGTCCTATTAGTCCCATAAGTAGATTGGCTTTATAAGATGAAAGAGCTTTAAAAGTACCTTTAGCAAAGGAACTATAAACTCGTATTGTTTTAAAGAAATCCATAGCTACACCTCATTTCTATAGATTTTCTTAATAATATCTTCAATGCTACTTTCTTTTAATAAGAAATCTAAAACATCAACTCTTTCAATAACCTTTGAAATAATTTTAGAAGATGTTATTTTATTTTTATTAAAGGTTATAATAAGTTTTCCAGATTCAATATGTTCACTTAAATCATCACTAGAGAAGGTTTCAATAGGTATATTACTTTCAGATTTTAAAATTTCCTTAATGTTTAGTAAGGTTTTAAAATCTTTCTTACTTTGAATTTCTAAGGTTGTCATATAACCATATTTTTTCTTAATGTCATCTAAGCTTCCATCATATATCTTAGTACCTTTGTCTATGATTATTATTCTTTTACATAATTCCTCAATATCACTTAAATCGTGAGTAGTTAGTATGACAGTTGTTCCAAATTCTTTATTTATTTCTTTTATGGCTGTCCTTACTTTTTCTTTTACAACTACATCAAGTCCAATGGTGGGCTCGTCTAGATATAGTATTTTAGGATTATGTATCAAAGAGGCAGCTAAATCTCCTCTCATCCTTTGTCCAAGAGAAAGGGTTCTAACAGGCCTTGTCATGAATTCTTCTAAATCTAAAACCTTATTTAAAATTTCATGTTTTTTTCATATACTTCATCTGGAATAGAGTAAATATCTTTTAATATTGTAAAGGTCTCAGATAGTGCTAAATCCCACCAAAGTTGAGTCCTTTGACCAAAAACAACACCAATATCTTTTAGCATTTTTTTCTCTTTCCTTATAGGGAACTCGTCCATTTACTAACACCTGACCAGAGGATGGGGTTAGTATTCCTGTCATCATTTTAATGGTTGTGGATTTACCAGCACCATTAGAGCCTATATAACCTACGATTTCTCCACTTTTAATTTCAAAGGAAATATTTGATACTGCTGTTTTTGAATCAAAATCACTAGTAAAAAGTGATTTAAAGGCTCCTTTAAGTCCACTTTCTTTTTTACGAATCTTAAATTCCTTAGTTAAATTTTCAACTTTTATCAAAAATCACCTCCTAAAAAGTTCTCAATAATTCCCCTTAGCATATTGATTAAAAGCAAAATTTTTTTCTTTTGAATACGATTAACCAATGATACTTTAATTATACTTTTTAGTTCATTTTTTCAATAAAAATTACAATTGGAAAATTTTAAAGAGATTTAAATAGAAATACACTATGATTTAGATATTGTAATTTTTAATTATATACCTGAGTAAATCGATAAGAATTATGGTATAATAAATAAAATAATAATATCTTAATAATTAGAAAATAATAATATTACATAAAAATAATAAATCAACATGAATAGGAGGATATAATAATGAAATTGGATAGAAAAGATATTATAGATATTTTTAATTTTAGATTTGCTACAAAGGAATTTACAGGAGAAATAATACCTAAAGAGGATATGGAGATGATTGCAGAAACAGCTAGATTATCTCCAAGTTCATTTGGACTAGAGCCTTGGAAGTTTCTTATTGTAGAAAATAAAGAATTAATTAAAGAAATTTCAGAAGTATCTTGGGGATTTCAAAGACAAGCTTCAACAACAAGTCATATTGTAATTGCTTTAACAAAGGCAGGAAGTGAAGTTAAATATGATTCAGATTATATTAGAAACCTTTGGATTAATACAAAAGGTGTTTCAGAAGAGTTTTTTGAAGGAATAAAAGATGTATTAAAAAACTTCCAAGTTGGAAAGTTAGAAGCTGATGAAACAAATGAAAAATTACTTGAATGGTCAAAAAGACAAACTTATATAGCATTAGGGAATATGATGACAGCAGCTGCTATGAGAGAAATAGATTCATGTGCTATTGAGGGATTTGATAAAGAAAAGGTAGAAGAAATATTAGCTAAAAAAGGGATTTTAGATAAAGAAAAATATGAATTAACATATTTAATAGCCTTTGGATATAGGAAAGAAGATCCTAACAGAAAGAAATCAAGACTTCCAAAAAGTGAAGTAATTCAATGGGTAGAATAAAGTATATAATTTTCTAAATTAAAATGAGCTGTATCAATATATATTAATAAAAAATATTTTGATACATGCTCTTTTTTTATGAAATAAATTTTCAAAAACAAAAATTATAGGAATAAAAGTGAAAAAAATATGAATAAAAATGGCTTGAAACATAGGTTGTAGGCATATTTGGAAAAACTAAGAACCATAAAATAGAAAAATATTTTCAAAAAGTATTGAAATTCTGTGGGAAAAGGATTACAATAAAAACATAAAGAAAATAATTTTCAGAAAAAGGTGATAAAATGTTAGACGTGGTAAAAGGAAATTTAATAGTTTCTTGCCAAGCTTTATCAGATGAACCTTTGCATAGTTCTTTTATTATGGGAAGGATGGCTATAGCAGCTAAGCAAGGTGGAGCAGCGGCCATAAGAGCACAAGGCGTTAATGATATTAATGAAATAAAAGAAGTTACTAAACTTCCTATCATTGGAATAATAAAAAGAAATTACGATGATTCAGAAATTTATATAACTCCAACTATGAAGGAAGTGGACGAGCTTTTAAAAACAGATTGTGAAATGATAGCATTAGATGCTACAAAGAGAAAAAGACCTAATGGTGAAAATGTAAAGGATTTAGTTGATGCTATTCACGCAAAAGGAAGATTAGCAATGGCTGATATATCAACTTTAGAAGAAGGTATTGAAGCAGAAAAATTAGGATTTGATTGTGTATCTACAACACTTTCAGGATATACACCATATTCTAAGCAAAGCAACAGTGTTGACTTTGAACTTTTAGAAGAGTTAGTAAAAACGGTAAAAATTCCAGTTATTTGTGAGGGAAGAATAAACACTCCAGAAGAACTAAAGAAAGCACTTGATTTAGGTGCATATTCAGCAGTGGTTGGAGGGGCTATAACAAGACCACAACAAATAACTAAGAGATTTACTGATATTTTAAAATAAATCAAATATTTAAAGGATTTTGGGAGGAGAAAAACAATGAAAGGTATTTATTCAGCATTATTAGTTTCATTTGACAAGGATGGAAACATCAATGAGAAAGGTTTAAGAGAAATAATCAGACACAATATTGATGTATGTAAAATAGACGGGCTTTATGTAGGCGGAAGTACTGGAGAAAACTTCATGCTTTCAACTGATGAAAAGAAAAGAATATTTGAAATTGCTATGGACGAAGCAAAAGGACAAGTTAAATTAATAGCTCAAGTAGGATCAGTTAATTTAAAAGAAGCTGTAGAGTTAGCTAAATTTACTACAGATTTAGGATATGATGCAATCTCAGCAGTTACACCATTCTACTATAAATTCGATTTTAATGAAATAAAACATTACTATGAAACAATAATAAATTCTGTTGACAATAAACTTATAATTTACTCAATTCCTTTCTTAACAGGAGTAAATATGTCAATAGAGCAATTTGCTGAACTTTTTGAAAACGATAAGATTATCGGTGTTAAATTCACAGCAGCAGACTTCTACTTATTAGAACGTATGAGAAAAGCATTCCCAGATAAATTAATATTTGCTGGATTCGATGAAATGATGTTACCAGCTACAGTACTTGGTGTTGATGGAGCTATAGGATCAACATTCAACGTAAACGGTGTTAGAGCAAGACAAATCTTTGAAGCTGCTCAAAAAGGTGACATTGAAACTGCTTTAGAAGTTCAACATGTAACTAATGATTTAATAACTGATATCTTAAATAATGGTCTTTACCAAACAATAAAATTAATTCTTCAAGAGCAAGGTGTTGATGCAGGATATTGTAGACAACCTATGAAAGAAGCTACTGAAGAAATGATTGCAAAAGCTAAGGAAATTAATAAAAAATATTTCTAAGAATTAAAAGTTTTAAAGTATAGTGAGTTTTTAAGAGAAATGAAATAGTAGGCTAACTTAAAAAAGTTAGCCTACATAAAAAATTAAAGAGGGGAGAATTGGTATGCAAGGGTTTACGAAGTTTGATTTAGTTGTACTAGTTGTTTACTTAGGAGCTGTTCTTTACGCAGGGTTAAAGTTCTCTAAGAAGGAAATGAAAGGTAAAGAGTTCTTCAGAGGTGACGGAACTATCCCTTGGTGGGTTACTTCAGTTTCTATATTTGCAACTTTATTAAGTCCAATTTCATTCTTATCACTAGCTGGTAACTCTTATAAGGGAACTTGGATAATGTGGTTTGCTCAACTTGGTATGTTTGTAGCAGTACCTCTTACAATAAGATATTTCTTACCAGTTTATAGTAGACTAGATATAGATACAGCTTACGAATATCTAGAAATAAGATATAAAGATAAAGGGCTTAGAATTCTTGGAGCTATAATGTTCATTATTTATCAAATAGGACGTATGGCAATCATAATGTATTTACCATCAATGGTATTAGCAAATCTTACAGGAATAAATGTTTATTTACTTATAGTAGCAATGGGCGTAATAGCAATAATTTACTCATACACAGGTGGATTAAAGTCAGTTTTATGGACAGACTTCATTCAAGGTTGTGTACTTATAGCAGGTATCGTTTTTTCATTAATATTCTTAATTTCAACAATCAATGGTGGATTTGGAGCTATTATGCATGAATTAACTGAAGGAGGAAAATTCCTATCTTCACAAGAGCCAATATTCAATGCAAATATATTTAAAACAAGTGTATTCCTATTAATAGTTGGGGGAGGATTAAATACTTTCTCATCATATATCTCAAGTCAGGATATAGTGCAAAGGTTTACTACTACTACAGATATAAAACAATTAAAGAAAATGACTTATGGTAACTTAGTATTATCATTATTTGTAGCAACTGTATTCTATTTAATAGGAACAGCTTTATATGTTTTCTATAATCAAAATCCACAGTTATTACAAACTGCTCAACAAGACCAAAATTTTTGCATCATATATAGCATTCCAATTACCAGTTGGTATAACAGGTATAGTTTTAGCAGCTATATATGCAGCAGCTCAATCAACACTTTCAACTGGATTAAACTCAGTTGCAACAAGCTGGACTTTAGATATCCAAAACTTTATAACAAAAGATATGTCAATGGAAAAGCAAACAAAAGTTGCTCAATATATATCATTAGGTGTTGGTATAGCTTCAATAATTATGGCAGTAATCCTTGCAAATGGTGGAGTAAACTCAGCTTACGAATGGTTTAACGGATTTATGGGACTTGTTCTTGGAGATTTTAGCAGGAATCTTCGTATTAGGAATATTCTTCAAAAAAAGCTACAAAAGCAGGTGCATATGCTGGGATTTATAGCATCAGCAATAGCTGTTGTAGTATGTAAATATGGCGGATTCGATGTAAGTATCTGGTCATACTCAATCATATCAATAGGTGTTTCAGTTATAGTTGGAATGATAGTTTCACTAATGACTCAATCTCAATTAGTTGATAAGAAAACTTTAAATGAAGCAACAGTTTACTACAATGAAAGTGAAATAGCTAATAGTTAATATAAATAAAAAATAATGTTTAATTAGAGTAAGTGTTGATTTTTAGATAGATTTAAAATTATCTGAAGATCAGCACTACTTTAAAATTGAATGTTTTAGAGGTGAATGAAATGATATTCGGCAATTTAATAAACTTAGAAAGTTATGATTATCTACCAAAACTTGTTAAGGAAGCTTTACTACATGCAAAAAATAATAATGTAATAGAGTTTGAACCAGGTACTCATGAAATAAAAGGCGAAGAGTTGTTCTTTAATAGAGTTAATTACACTACAAAAAATAAGGAAGATCGTTTTTGGGAAGGTCATAAAAAAATATATAGATGTTCATGTGGTTTTTAGTGGAAGAGAAAGAATAGATCTTAACTTTAAAGAAAATTTAGAGTTTAAAGAGTTTGTTGAAAAAGATGATTTCTTATCTTTTGATGGCAAAGAAAATTCTACAGTTGTTTTAGAAGAAGGAGATTTCCTTATCTGTTATCCAGAAGATATACACATGACTTGTTTAAAGGCTGATAATGAGCCTTCAGATGTAAAGAAAGCTATTTATAAAGTAATTTTATAGTATTTTATTTTATGAGGTTGTATCAAAGCTTAAAGTAATAAACCGAGGAGCTAGAATTATTTAGGTTTGTAATTTTTATTTTAAGTTATTTTTGATGCAACCTTTATTGTTTATAATAGACTTAGAGAATAATAATTTTATTAGAGGTGATATGTATGGGTTTATTTGCAGTTATAGATATAGGCGGAACTAGTATAAAATACGGAGTTATAAATGAAGATGGAACATTATTAGAGACTAATGATAGAGACACTGAAGCGTATAAAGGTGGACTTAGTATAATAGATAAAGTTAAAGATATAATTCATGAGATTAAGATTAATAATGACATAAGTGGAATATGTGTATCAACAGCAGGAATGGTATGTCCTAAAGAAGGTAAAATAGTTTATGCTGGTCCAACAATACCTAATTATACTGGTGTTGAAGTTAAGAAAATATTAGAAGAAGAGTTTAATTTGCCTTGTTTCGTTGAAAATGACGTAAACTGTGCAGCTTTAGGAGAATTCTTTGGGGGTGCTGGTAAAGGAACTCATTCAATGGCTTGTTTGACTATAGGAACAGGTATTGGAGGAGCTTTAATAATAGATGGTAAAGTACTACATGGTTTTAGCAATTCAGCTGGAGAAATTGGATATATGATGGTTAATGGAGAGAATATTCAAGATATTGCATCAGCAAGTGCTTTAGTTAAAAATGTAGCACTTAGAAAAGGCGTTGAACCTAGTAGTATAGATGGAAGATATGTATTAGATAACTATGAAAATGGTGATTTAATATGCAAGGAGGAAGTTGAAAAATTAGCTGATAATCTAGCTTTAGGAATTTCAAATATTGTTTATTAATAAATCCTGAAGTGGTAGTTTTAGGTGGAGGAATAATGGCTAGAGAAGAGGTGTTTAGACCTTTAATAGAAAATAGCTTAAGAAAATACTTAATAGAATCAGATTTATAATAACACTAAAATAGCCTTTGCAAAGCTTAAAAATACTGCAGGAATGAAGGGCGCTTATTATAACTTTAAAGAGAATTTTAATAAGTAGTTATCTTTTGTAATTTTACTTGAAATAAAGGACAATAATATAATTTATATAAATTATGGAGCTTATATGACAAGAATGATATACTTAAAATATTATATTTGACTTAGTTTTAGAGTGTTTTAAATTATTTATAAGTATTTAATATAACCATAGAATTGAGTCAAAATATTAAAACAGTAAGAGGTACTTTATGGGAATATTAGAACAATTAGAAAATCCAAAATTTAAAGCAACTAAGTCAGAAAAGACATTAATTGAATATATAAAGTCAGATTTAGACAATATTATATACAAATCAATATCTATAATAGCTAAGGAATCAGGAGTAGGAGAAGCTACCATAACAAGGTTTACTAAGAAGTTGGGGTTTAATGGATTCCAAGACTTTAAAGTTACTTTAGCAAAAGAGATTTCAAACAAAAAAATACAAGTATTATAAACTTGCATGTTCATAGGGATGAGAGTGTAACAGAAACTGCAAATAAGATGTTAAAATCATCTATTAATATATTAGAGCAAACAGTTAAGCAGATTGATTTAGATTTAATGTGCAAATGCAGAGATTTAATAATGAATGCTAAGAGAGTTTATTTCATAGGTATAGGTTATTCAGGAATAGCTGCCACAGATATAAACTATAAATTCATGAGAATTGGATTTACAACAGTACCAGTAACTGATAGCCATACGATGGTTATTATGTCATCTATAACAAATGATGATGATGTAATAGTTGCTATTTCAAACTCAGGTACTACTAAAGAAGTAATAAAAACTGTAAAACAAGCTAAAGAAAATGGTACAAAGATAATAACTTTAACAGAAGATAGTGATAATCCATTAAGAAAGTTATCTGATTATGAATTGACATATACATCAGCTGAGACAATCTTTGAGACAGGATCAATATCATCAAAAATACCACAAATATTTTTATTAGATTTATTATATACAGAGGTAATTAAAGAAATGTTTAGTGAAGCTGTTGAAAAGAAAATCAAGACTACTAGTGCAATTCTTAATGATTAAAATTGTATCTTATTAAATAATTAAGAACTTAAAATAAGTTTGTAAGAGAGCTAGTATATTAGTAATATCTATAGTTTATAAGAGATACAAGGTTTTTTATTTAAAGTTAAATAAAAAGTTTAGATTTTATATTAATTAAAGTTAATTTAATAAAAAAATAGGTCACAGTAATAAAGCTGTGACCTATTTTACTTTGTTCTTTTAGATAAAACTATATCAAAACAAGTTATTCCAAAAGCAAAGCCTAATGAGGAAGGTAACATTTTACTTAATTTTAAGTCTGGCAATGGTAATAAAAAATCACCAACTAAATTAAGCATCATGATTCCTATAAAAAACATTAAGAATTTAACTCCTTCTTTTTTTACCTCTTCAAAAGTAAAATGTTTAACTGTAAATAGGACTCTTACTAATATGTATAAAGGAATAAGTATTGCAAATATGGCGTAAGCTGTAACAAAATTAAGAACTGCATTGCTTGGAATATCCCTATATATTATGAAGAGTGTAACTATAGTCATAAAAATAAATAAGGAGTAAATGATTCCATCTAAAGTACGTACATTTCCTTTTTTCAATTTAATCCCCCCTGTTGTAATCTTTCCTATAATATGATTATACACAAAATTTTAACCAATTAAATAGTTTAAGTGGATGACATGTGAGTTACAAAGACAATTAAATTTACCTA
>OKVS01000534.1_pt1 | contig 11667 bp, 18 predicted proteins | sample 1606911 | NCBI WGS metagenome assembly OKVS01 (sample SAMN03281016, study PRJEB24777) | human gut metagenome | isolation source: fecal sample PR161 from 1 month old female Malay infant, caesarean... | reverse complement strand
ACGTTGTCAGCGCGCTTGGCGGCAAAGACAACATCGTCGCCGTCACCCATTGCATGACGCGACTGCGTTTCGTCCTGAAAGACGAAACCGCTACCGATACCGCACGCCTGAAAAATATCAGCGGCGTACTGGGCGTGGTACGTAACGACAACCAGTGCCAGGTGATTATCGGCAATACCGTTTCTCAGGCGTACCGTGAGGTGGTGAGCCTGCTGCCAACCGACCTGCAGCCTGCCGTGCCGGAAGGCCCACAGAAATTGACCCTGCGCCGCATCGGTGCCGGGATCCTCGACGCGCTGATTGGCACCATGTCGCCGCTGATCCCGGCGATCATCGGCGGCTCGATGGTCAAGCTGCTGGCGATGATCCTTGAGATGACCGGCGTGCTGGAGAAAGGCGCGCCGACGCTCACCATTTTGACCGTCATCGGCGACGGGGGCGTTCTTCTTCCTGCCGCTGATGGTGGCAGCATCTGCCGCGGTGAAATTCAAAACCAACATGTCGCTGGCGATCGCCATTGCAGGCGTGCTGGTGCACCCGAGCTTTATCGAACTGATGGCGAAAGCCGCGCAGGGTGAGCACGTCGAATTCGCGTTTATCCCGGTGACGGCGGTGAAATACACCTACACGGTGATCCCGGCGCTGGTGATGACCTGGTGCCTGTCGTATATCGAACGCTGGGTGGATCGCATTACCCCGGCGGTGACGAAAAACTTCCTCAAGCCGATGCTGATCGTGCTGATTGCCGCCCCGCTCGCCATCGTGCTGATTGGCCCGCTGGGCATCTGGATCGGCAGCGCCATCTCCGCGCTGGTCTACACCATCCACGGCTATCTGGGCTGGCTCTCCGTGGCGATCATGGGCGCGCTCTGGCCGCTGCTGGTCATGACCGGGATGCACCGCGTCTTTACCCCGACTATCATTCAGACCATTGGCCGAACGGTAAAGAGGGGATGGTGATGCCGTCGGAAATTGGTGCCAACCTGTCGCTCGGCGGTTCATCCCTGGCGGTGGCATGGAAACGAAAAACCCGGAGCTGCGCCAGACGGCGCTGGCCGCGGCGGCTTCCGCCATCATGGCGGGCATCTCTGAACCGGCGCTGTACGGCGTGGCGGTTCGCCTGAAACGCCCGCTGATTGCCAGCCTGATTAGCGGCTTTATCTGTGGCGCGGTGGCCGGTATTGCGGGGCTTGCCAGCCACTCAATGGCAGCGCCGGGGCTATTTACCAGCGTGCAGTTCTTCGACCCGGCCAACCCGATGACCATTGTCTGGGTATTCGGCGTCATGGCGCTGGCGGTCGTGCTCTCCTTCGTGCTGACCCTGATATTAGGCTTTGAAGATATCCCGGTCGAAGACGAGGCTGAAAAAGCCCGCGCCCTGCAGAGCGCGCCGGTGCAGGCCAAAACCGCACAAGTTTAACCGTATAACGAGGTAGAAATGTCTGTTTTTCCACAAGGATTTTTATGGGGCGGCGCGCTTGCCGCCAACCAGAGCGAAGGCGCTTACCGTGAAGGCGGCAAAGGGCTGACCACGGTCGACATGATCCCTCACGGCGCAAACCGCCTGGCGGTGAAGCTGGGTAAGGAAAAGCGTTTTTCCGCTGCGTGACGACGAGTTTTACCCAAGCCACGAGGCGATCGATTTTTACCATCGCTACAAAGAGGACATCGCCCTGATGGCGGAGATGGGCTTTACGGTGTTCCGCACCTCGATTGCCTGGAGCCGCCTCTATCCGAACGGCGACGAACCGCTGCCAGAACAAAGAGGGCATTGCCTTCTATCGCGCGGTGTTTGAAGAGTGCAAAAAGTACAACATTGAGCCGCTGGTCACCCTGTGCCACTTCGATGTGCCGATGCATCTGGTGACGGAGTATGGCTCCTGGCGCAACCGTAAGATGGTCGATTTCTTCGCCCGCTACGCCCGCACCTGCTTCGAGGAATTTAACGGGCTGGTGAAATACTGGCTGACCTTCAACGAAATCAACATCATGCTGCACAGCCCGTTTTCCGGCGCGGGGCTGGTGTTTGAGGAAGGTGAAAACGAGGATCAGGTGAAATACCAGGCCGCGCACCACGAGCTGGTGGCGAGCGCGCTGGCGACCAAAATCGCCCACGAGGTGAACCCGGAAAACCAGGTCGGCTGCATGCTGGCGGGCGGTAACTTCTACCCGTACTCCTGCAAGCCGGAAGACGTGTGGATGGCGCTGGAGAAAGACCGTGAGAACCTGTTCTTTATCGACGTGCAGGCGCGCGGCAGCTATCCGGCCTACTCTGCCCGCGTGTTCCGCGAAAAAGGCGTTGTGATTGTGAAAGATCCCGGCGACGACGAACTGCTGAAAAACACCGTCGATTTTGTCTCGTTCAGCTATTACGCCTCGCGCTGCGCGTCGGCGGACATGAACGCGGGCAACACCAGCGCGGCAAACATCGTGAAGTCCCTGCGTAACCCGCATATTCAGGTAAGCGAGTGGGGCTGGGGCATCGATCCGCTCGGCCTGCGCATCACCATGAACATGATGTACGACCGCTACCAGAAGCCGCTGTTCCTGGTGGAAAACGGCCTGGGAGCGAAAGATGTCGTTGATGAAAACGGCGAGATCAACGACGACTATCGCATCAGCTACCTGCGCGAGCATATCCGCGCGATGGGCGATGCGATTGAGGACGGCGTGCCGCTGATGGGCTACACCACCTGGGGCTGCATCGACCTGGTGTCGGCCTCAACGGGCGAGATGAGCAAGCGCTACGGGTTTGTGTACGTTGACCGCGACGACGCCGGGAACGGCACGCTGGACCGCAAGCGCAAGAAGTCGTTCTGGTGGTATAAGAAGGTGATTGCGAGTAACGGGGCGGATCTGGAGTAGCCTGTTGCCCGGTGGCGCTGCGCTTACCGGGCCTACAAAACCGTAGGCCCGGTAAGCCGCTGCTCAGAGCGGAGAAAACCCTCCATCCCCAACCCACCCTGCCAGCCGCGAATATACCTCTTCCACCGCCGCCTTCACCGGCGGCGTCATCGGGTAATAAAACCCGACAATGTCCGGCTGGATCCCTAAAAACAGCACCTCGCCCACGTCGTCCCTGATCTGATCGACAAGGTAGTTCAGCGGCATATTGTGGGTGGTCATCATAAACATCTCGGCGATGTCGTCCGGGTCAATCAGGCGGATTTCGCCCGGGTTCAGCCCCATATCGGTGGCATCGACGATTAGCAGCCTTTCCGGGTGCAGCTCGCGAATGGCGACCACATCGTTTTCCGGCGCGCTGCCGCCGTCAATCACCACCCAGTCGCCCTGCGGGTTCGCGGCGCACATCTCCGCCAGCAGCGGGCCCGCGCCATCGTCGCCCATCATGCTGTTGCCGACACACAGTAAAACGTCAGTCACGTAATCTCCTCACCATCAGGTAGATGGCGCTCTCCTGATGAATATCGTGCAGCATGCCGAGCAGCGTTTTGCTCCACGCCTGCTGCGCCGGGGTTTGCCTGCCGAGCGCGGCGTCAAAGGCGTTGGCGAGCATCGTGATATGGTTGGCGTCGATGACGATCTCGCCATACTTCGGTACGCCCTCCATCTTGCGCCGCGCGGTGCTGCCCTCCTCCAGCGTGGCGATCCACGCCAGGTATTCCGTCCACGGGCAGCTGAGCGCCGCCTCCAGACAGTCGATCACCCCGAGGTGGTGCCCAATCGCCAGGCTGTAATAGACCACCTGCTGCGCCGCATCCGGCGTGGCATCGTTCTCATCAATAAACTTACGGCTCAGCTGGCTGAACACCACCGTTTCACTCATCGGATACGCGCCTCATCCACAATGCTGTTCAGGTTTGCCACGATCTCATTGAGACGCGGATCGTTTTCCGCCTCCAGCCAGCGCGCCACCTGATGGTCGCCCTGGCTCAGCAGGCGCAGGTAATCGTCGGCAATCTGACGCCCGTAGCGATAGCCCGCCAGCCTGCGCGCCATGCGGTCCACCTTCACGCGCAGCGGCTGGACCATGTCCGGATGCAGAATGGCCGCGGGCTGGTTGTCGATCTCGCCAGGTGCGCGGGCGTGGATCTTCTGCTCCAGCAGGCCGAGCGCCATCGCAAAGCCGTACAGCGTGGCGGCAGGCGTCGGCGGGCAGCCCGGAATATAGACATCCACCGGCACGATTTTGTCGGTGCCGCCCCAGACGCAGTAAAGATCGTGGAAGATGCCGCCGCTGTTGCCGCAGGCGCCGTAGGAGATGCAGATTTTCGGTTCCGGCGCGGACTGCCAGGCGCGCAGCGCGGGCGATCGCATGGCGCGGGTCACCGCCCCGGTAAACAGCAGAATGTCCGCATGACGCGGGGACGGTACCACTTTGATGCCGAAGCGCTCGGCGTCAAACAGCGGCGACAGGGTGGCGAAGATCTCGATCTCACAGCCGTTGCAGCCGCCGCAGTCCACGCGGTAGACGTAGGCCGAGCGTTTGATTTTTTTCAGTAGCGACGCTTTCATGCTGGCGATGGACTCCTCCACCGTCAGCGGCACCGGAATGCCGTTATCGTCGCGCGGGCCGAGTAAGTTTTCCATCAGCTGGCCTCTCTCATATGGCGGGTAATATCAATGCGGTCGGACGGCAGCAAGCACTTCTGACGTTTGCACTCCGGGCAGGTTTCGAAGCTTTCGCGGTGATGCTCCGCGCGGGCGTCGCCGTTGTGCTGCAGCAGCGCGATGGCGTAGTCGATCTCTTTTTGCACGGCGAAAGGACGCGTGCAGACGCGGCAATTGCACAGCGCGAAGCGCGACTGCTGGAGGAAATCCTCTTTTTTCCACACCGCCAGTTCGTACTCCTGAGAAAGTCGAATGGCGACCGTCGGGCAAACCTCCTCGCAGCGGCCGCAGAAGATGCAGCGCCCGAGGTTAAACTGCCAGGCCAGCTCGCCGGTTTTAAGATCCGTTTCCACCGTTAAGGCGTTCGACGGGCAGGCGTTGACGCAGGCCGCGCAGCCGATGCACTGCTGCGGGTTGTGCTCCGGCTTGCCGCGAAAGTTTTTATCCACCGGGATCGGCTCCAGCGGATAGCTGCTGGTCTGCGCGCCGGTTTGATTACTTTTTTGATAAAGGTAAACATGGCGTGTCCTTATTTCAGTCGGCGAGTTCTTGCGCTCGATGCTGTAGTCGCGTCAAGCTCTTTTGGTACGGCACTACCTGGCTTTTCTTCTTGCGCACGTCCACCACCGTCATGCGGTCAGTACAGGAGTAGCACGGGTCGAGGCTGCCGATGATCAGCGGCGCGTCAGAGACCGTATTACCGCGCAGCATATAGCGCAGGGTCGGCCAGTTGGCGTAGGTCGCCGCACGGCAGCGCCAGCGGTACAGCTTCTGGTTGTCGCCGGTCATGCTCCAGTGGATGTCGTCCCCGCGCGGCGCTTCGGCAAATGCCGAGGGCAAAGCGGTTTGGAATGTAGGTGAAGCCCTCCACCATCAGCGGACCGCCCGGCAGGTTGTCCAGGCCGAAGTCAATCATGTTCAGGGGCGGTGTAGACCTCGTTGATACGCACCTTGAGGCGAGAAATAACGTCGCAGCCCTGTTCGCTGTGCACGGTCATCGGCAGCAGGCCGTAGCCGACGAACGGGTGATCGGCGCGAGTATCGCGGGCGTGGCCGCTGGCGCGCACCATCGGGCCGACGTTGCTGAAGTCGCGGGCAATTTCCGGATCGAGGCGACCAATCCCGACGGTGCGCTGCTCAATGTTTGGCGTGCTGAGCAGCATGTCCACCAGCTCCTGCACGTCCCGGCGCATCTGCTGCGCCAGCTGGCGGGTCTTGATCATGTCGTCTTTCAGCAGGTCGCGGCGGATCCCGCCCGATCAGATTCAGGCCGTAAGTTTTACGCGCCCCGGTGAGGATCTCCGCCATCTTCATCGACGCTTCGCGCACGCGGAAGAACTGCATAAACCCGGAGTCAAAGCCGACGAAGTGACACGCCAGGCCGAGGTTCAGCAGGTGCGAGTGCAGGCGTTCCACCTCCAGCAGAATGGCGCGGATCATCTGCGCGCGCTCCGGCACCACGATCCCCATGCCGTTCTCCACCGAGGTGGTGTAAGCGGTGCTGTGGGCGAAGCCGCAGATGCCGCACACGCGGTCAGAGAGGAACGTGACCTCGTTGTAGCCCATGCGGGTTTCCGCCAGCTTTTCCATGCCGCGATGGACGTAGAACAGGCGGTAGTCGGCGTCGATAATGTTTTCGCCATCGACGAACAGACGGAAGTGACCCGGTTCGTCGGAGGTGACGTGCAGCGGGCCGATCGGCACCACATTGTTCTTCTTGCTGCCCAGCTCGTTGATGAACTCGTAGGTTTCGCTGTCGGTGGTCGGGGCCGGACGCTGGCGGTAATCCATGCTGTCCTTACGCAGCGGATAGAGTTCATCCGGCCAGTCATCCGGCAGCACCAGACGACGCTCGTCCGGCAGGCCGACCGGCACCAGGCCGTACATGTCGCGCACCTCGCGCTCACCCCAGACGGCGGCAGGAACGCGCGGCGTTACGGACGGGTATTCCGGCTTGTTCGGGTCGACCTCGACGCGCACGGTGAGCCAGCACTTCTCGCCCTGCTCCATCGACATCACGTAGTACACCGCGTAGTTACCGCACAGCTGGCGCTCGTCGTTACCGAACAGCACCGACAGCCAGCCGCCCTGCTGGTAATAGAGAAACTCCACCACTTCCGGCAGGTAGTTCACCTTCACGGTAATGGTGATCTGATCTTTGGTTTGCCAGGACTCCTCCAGCACCACGCCGGGGAAAGCCTGATGCAACGCGGCGAGATACTGCTGACCTTTCTTTTCTTCAGACATAAACACTCTCTTTAATCACGCCACCAGCAAGGAGACGAACGCTAAAAATGCAAAACCAAAACCGGCCCAGGTGATGCGCGAGGTTGCCGCAAAACGCAGGCGTGCCATGCTGTTTTCAAACAGGGCGATGACCAGCACGCCGACCAGCAGCTTGAGGGCGGCAACCACCACGGCCAGCAGCAGGCCGCCCACAGAGAAGTGCGTCATCTGCCCCCACGGGAAGAAAACGCCCACAAACATCTGCAACACCACCAATTGCTTAAGGCTGATGCCCCACTTCAGCACCGCGAAGCCGTAGCCGCTGTACTCGGTAAGCGGCCCTTCCTGCAGCTCCTGCTCCGCTTCCGCGAGATCGAACGGCAGCTTGCCCATCTCAATAAACGTGGCTAACGCGCAGGCGCAGAGTGCCAGCACGAGCGGGATGGAGCGGGCCACCGGCCAGTGGTAAACGGTGTCGGTGATAAAACTGATGTGGGTCGAACCTGCAACCTGCGCGGCTACCCACAGCCCCAGCAGCAGGATCGGCTCCACCAGCACGCCGAGCATCGCCTCGCGGCTGGCGCCGATGCCGGTAAACGGGCTGCCGGTGTCCAGGCCCGCAATCGCAAAGAAGAAGCGCGCGATGGCGAAGAGGTAGATGAGCGTAATCAGATCGCCGAGTACCGGCAGCGGCGAGCCTACCGTGACCACCGGCAGCGCGGTGGCGATGGTGAGCATCACGCCGACCATCACGAACGGCGTCAGGCGGAACACCCAGCCCGCGGCATCCGGCGCGACGCTCTGGCGGGAGAGCAGCTTGAAGAGATCGCGGTACTCCTGGAGCACGCCAGGCCCGCGACGGTTGTGCATTCGGGCGCGCGCCACGCGCGTGATGCCCGACAGCAGCGGCGCGGCGGCGAACAGCACCAGCGCCTGAAGAATTGCCAGTAACAGACTCATGTCAGGCTCCTCGTGAAATCACAATCACTACCAGCACCGCCAGCTCGATCAGCGCCAGTCGGCGGAACAGCAAGGGCACGGCAGCACTCTGCCAGCCCGGCACCCAGCCCTGCGGGTTAAGCCACTGGCGCAGCTTCAGCACGGCGGCGAAGTTCTCCTTCACCGGCATGGCAAAACCGTGGGCGGTAATGACCATCGACGGCTCGTGTTGGTAGCCGCAGGCCCACGCCGCGCCGCGCGAGCGGGAGGCGAGACGGTCGCGTCTGAAGAACAGCATCAGCACGAACGGCAGGAGCGGCCCGGCGATCAGCAGCAGCGCCATCATCGGCTGGGAGACAACGGTATGCGCCGTCGCCAGCGGCAGCGGAACGGCGTGGCCCAGCAGCGGCAGCAGCCAAGGCGCGGCAACCCCGCCCGCAATGCAGCACAGCGCCAGCGCGACCACGCTGGTGGCCATCAGTACCGGGGCGCAGCAGGCGTTCTCCGCTTCACGGGTGCGCGGCGCGCCGAGGAAGGTGACGCCGTAGACTTTCGCCATGCACATCACCGCCAGCGCCCCGGTAATCGCCAGGCCCACCGCCAGCAGCGGGCCGAGCAGCCGCGCGATAAACGCGTCGCTCTGGCCGAGCGCGAAGAAGGACTGATAGATCACCCACTCTCCGGCAAAGCCGTTCAGCGGCGGCAGCGCGGCCATCGCCATCAGCCCCACCAGCATGGCGAGTGAAATCATCGGCATCTTTTTGCCAATCCCACCGAGCTTTTCGATATCGCGATGGCCGGTGCGGAACCAGACGCTGCCCGCGCCGAGAAACAGGGTGCTCTTGAACAGGCTATGGTTGACGAGGTGATACAGACCGCCGATAAACCCGGCGGCAATCAGCGCCGGTTGATTGAGTGCCAGGCCGGTCACGCCTGCGCCGATGCCGAGCAGGATAATGCCGATGTTTTCCAGGGTGTGATAGGCCAGCAGACGCTGGATGTTGTGCTCCATCAGGGCGTACAGGCCGCCGACAAAGGCGGTGATCATCCCCGCAATCAGCAGCGCTACCCCCCACCACAGCGGCGGCTGACCGCCCGTCAGGGTAATCGTCAAATGCCGAACAGACCGACCTTCATTACCACCGTCGAAAACAGCGCGGCGGCGGGCGCAGAGGCATTCGCGTGCGCCTGCGGGACCCAACCGTGCAGCGGGATAATCCCGGCCAGCAGGCCAAAGCCGACTGCGCCCAGCAGCCAGACGTCGTTCCCCCAGCGGCTGGCCGTTAAGCGCGGCAAAGTCCAGGGTGCCGAAAACGCTGCCACACCAGCCAGCAGGCCAGCGCCAGCAGCAGCGTGCCGAGGCGTCCGAGCGCAAACCACAGCTTGCCGGAGGCGCTGCAGCCGGTCAGGAACACGCCACACAGCGCCATGATCTCCGCCATCACCACCAGCGCGCCAAGGTTGCTGGCGATAACCGTGCAAACCGCGGCGGCCATCAGCAGATTGACCAGCAGGCCGTTGGCTTTGGTCTGCTGATGGCGGTGCCAGTCGATATTGAACAGGCTGATAAACAGCCCGCACAGGCCAAAGGTCACCAGCCAGATGGCGTTCAGCGGCGTAATCGCCACGGTATGGCGAATCAGCGGCATGAGTGTTTCCACGGATTGTCCGCCGAGCAGGACGACACCGCCCGCCGCCAGCGTCATCAGGCTGCCGACTGCCCCGCCGATACCGGCTATCCAGCCGCTCAGGGTTTTATGGAAAGAGAACACCAGCGCCAGCGCGGCGGCGGCGGCAAAGTACGCCACGGCGCTGTTAATCATAAATATCGCGTTCATTTCGCCCCCTCGTTAAGTGCCTGCAGAAGCGAAAGATCGCCGACGTCGGTATTAATGGTCAGCTCGCGCTTGCGCCTGCTGGTGCGGGCGATATCGCGGATGTTAACCAGGATCAGCGCTTTGGTCGGGCAGGTCCGCACGCAGGCCGGGCCCTGTTCGTCAAAGCTGCACAGGTCGCACTTCACCGCGATAGCGCGGATGCCGGGCACCCAGTCCAGCAGCGTGCTCACGCGTGCCGGAGCCGGTGGCGCAGGCGGCGCTTTCGGGGTATTGGCGTTCGCCGGGATATGCAGCGGGCGGCTGCCGGAGAATTCAATGGCACCGAACGGGCAGGCGATGCCGCACAGTTTGCAGCTTACGCACAGGCTCTCGTTGAGCTGGACCGCGCCATCGACGCGGGTGATGGCATTGACGGGACACACGCCCGCGCACGGGGCATCTTCACAGTGGCGGCAGAGCTGCGGGGCAGACTCTTTCTCATTACGCATGACGCGCAGGCGCGGCATGGACTGCAGCCCGTGCAGGCGGTGCGTTTCCGAACACGCCGCCTCACAGGTTCGACAGCCAATACAGACCGTCGAGTCAGCAATTACAAAACGGTTCACCGGGCAATCCTCTGGTGATGGTCATTTTTGACGACGAAAAACTGTCTCATCGACACTTTTCGACATTCGGTTATCAGGCAAGATTTGCGGGGGCCTTATCCACGACGAGCTGTTTGAGGTCGACCGGCAAGTCGTGCTCAACCGCGGCGTAGAGACCGTTGTAAACCGGCGCGATTTTCTCCAGATAGTGCTCAAGCACCTGCTGGCGATCGCGGTTGCTGACGTAGCCGTCGACCATACCGTCGGCCATCAGCTGCGCCTGCGCAATACGTTGTTTTTCACCCTCTTTATTCTCAACGTAGTACTCGATGGTGTGGCTGTTAAAGCTGTCTGCCAGGGTCACAAAGACCGTGAAATGACCGAACAGGACAAAGCGCATATCCCCCTGCGCCGCACAGCTCATTGCATGATGCAGTCGGGCTTTTGACAGGGTGATCCCCTGAACCAGAGAGTTACAGTAGAGTTGCCACTGATCCTGAAGCTGCTGGTGGCGCTGCGCGATGTAATCCGCTTTTTCGCTAATTTCCCAAATAGTCATAGAAGGTATCCGGTTAATGGAGATAGCGGCTGTTAAGCAGATTCCGTGCCAGTTTTTAATGTGTTGATTTGAATGATTTTTATCAAAAAAGACACTGTCAACGCCGCCGTGTCGACGTGTCATTTCGACAGCGCTGACATCGTCACGCCGTAACGCAAATCAAGCTGGCACCGTTATTGCATTTACTGGCGCAAATCATTGAGGAGGCGTCATGCACGAAATCACCCTCTGCCAGCGGGCTCTGGAACTTATCGAACAGCAGGCAGTGCAAAACCACGCGAAGCGCGTCACTGGCGTCTGGCTGAAGGTCGGGGCGTTTTCCTGCGTCGAGATCAGCGCCCTGAATTTTTGTTTTGAGCTGGTGTGCCGCGGCACGCTGGCGGAAGGCTGCGAACTGCATATTGAGGAGCAGCAGGCGGAGTGCTGGTGCGAGCAGTGTCAGCAGTACGTCACCCTGCTCTCATCAAAGGTACAGCGCTGTCCGCAGTGTCAGAGCACCGGGCTGCGCATCGTGGCGGATGACGGTATGCAGATCCAACGCCTCGAAATCGAGAAGGAGTAAAGTATGTGTAGTACCTGCGGTTGCGCCGAAGGCAACCTGTATATAGAAGGGGATGAGCACCGTCCCCACTCCGCGTTTCGCTCCGCGCCCTTTTCCCCTGCCCCGCGCCCTGCGGCAGCCCTGACCGGCATTACCTTTGCGCCGCAGCGTTCCGACGCGGGCGACCTGCATTACGGCCACGGCGAAGCGGGTACCCACGCGCCGGGCATGAGCCAGCGCCAGATGCTGGACGTGGAAATCAACGTGCTGGACAAAAATAACCAGATCGCCGCCCGCAACCGCGCCCGCTTCGCCGTCCGCAAACAGCTGGCGCTGAACCTGGTCTCCAGCCCCGGTTCCGGCAAAACCACGCTGCTGACCGAAACGCTCAAACGCCTCAACGGGCGC
>OKVS01000533.1_pt1 | contig 11720 bp, 8 predicted proteins | sample 1606911 | NCBI WGS metagenome assembly OKVS01 (sample SAMN03281016, study PRJEB24777) | human gut metagenome | isolation source: fecal sample PR161 from 1 month old female Malay infant, caesarean... | reverse complement strand
ATTATATAAGATATTATTTTTAAGATGTTATTTTGAAAATAGGTTTAAGAATGGGGATTTTTAATTGAAGATTAATTTAGCTTATATTAAATAGTATTTATGATTTTTACACAGAATAAAGAGTGGAAGATTAATTGTATTATTTGTATATACTTTAAATGATAAAGGTTACATAAGGGATACTCTAATCACTGAATATGATACATTAAATTTCTAAAATATTATATTATAGCATAATATATAGAAAAATAAATTAACAAAATGTAAACTTTAAATAAAAACATTGAATAATTCTTTTTGTAATGTTAATATCTATCTGTGGAAACGATTAATAGAAAAGTATGGAATTCAAATTAATATTTTTAAAGTAATGAAAAGGAGATTATGAAATGAAAATATTTATCGATACTGCCAATGTAGAAGAAATAAGAAAAGCTAGTAAATTAGGAGTTTTAGCTGGAGTAACAACTAACCCTTCATTAATAGCAAAAGAAGGCAGAGATATTAAAGAAGTAATTGAAGAAATATGTAGCATAGTAGATGGACCAATAAGTGCTGAAGTTATGGCTTTAGAGTGCGACGAAATGGTTAGAGAAGGAAGAGAATTAGCTAAAATACATAAAAACATAGTTATAAAAATACCTATGTGTGAAGAAGGTTTAAAAGCTGTAAAAGTATTAGCTAGTGAAGGAATAAGAACAAATGTTACTTTAATCTTCTCACCATTACAGGCTTTATTAGCAGCTAGAGCTGGTGCATCATTCGTAAGTCCATTCTTAGGAAGACTTGATGATATAGGAAATCCAGGAATTGAAATTGTAACTCAAATCGCTGAAATGTTTGCTTTACATGGAATAGACACTGAAATAATATCTGCAAGTGTTAGAAACCCAATGCATGTTTTAGATTCAGCTATGGCAGGATCACACATTGCAACAATTCCTTATAATGTTATACTTCAAATGGTAAAACATCCTTTAACTGATGCTGGTATGAAAAAATTCATTGAAGATTATAACAAAGCTTTCAATAAATAATATAATCTGCATTTACAATATAAATTAATACATTAAATTATATTTATAAAAGAATATATTTTACTTATAGTCAACAATTAACCCTTAAAAGAACTATCTAATTTAGATAGTTCTTTTATTTTGGTAGATTAGCTATTATCTATTATATTAAGGTTATTTTTATATTAATTTTCATAAGTTCATATTTTATATTATGGATTTTAAGAAGAATAGTATTATATGAAAAAGAGTTATCTAAAGAATAGATAACTCTTTTTATTTATAAAAATAATTTAACCTTAAATAAAGTATCTGTAAATAAAATACATACTAAAGTAGAAAATATACATGTTATTTATTGGTATTAAAGGATAAAATTATAAATGTAAACATTTAACATGAAATTAGGGGGGAGAAAAATGGTAGAAATGCATGAATAAGAAGATTGCCGCAATAATAGCAGCTGCCGTTATTGTAGGACAATTACCAATTTCAGTACTTGCTACACCTGTTAATGAAGCTGGAGATGAGATTAATAGTGAATCAGCTGAAATTTTAACTAATAGTGATGAAGAAGCTGAGGCTTATATTCAAAACTATGATAGACCAGAGGGGATTACTTGGACAAAATTAGCAGGCTCAGGAAGTGTTGAGGTAACTGATGGATTTTTATCAGTTACTAATAATGGAGATTATAGAATTATGGAGGATCAATCGCCTAATATAAAAAATGGTGAGTTAGAAAGTAAATTTACAGTTGGAGGTTCTCAAACTGGAATAATATTCAGAGCAACTGAGTCAAACTATGGAATGATCAACTATAACTCAGGTACTGGCTGGGTTATAGAAAATAAAAATAGTTGGGAGGATATTACAGGACCAAGACTAAATAATGGAGATGTTGTAACAGTTAAGGCTACTTTTGTTGAAAAGCATTTAACTGTTAATGTTTCTGTAAATGATGGAGAATTTGAAACTATATATGATAAAGAATCAGATTTAATTCCATTACAAGCTGGTAAAGTTGGATATAGAGGATGGGGTAATGCTAAAACTACCAAATTTGATTATATTAAGTATGCTCCTATGACTATAGATAAGGGACCTATAGTATCAATAAATGAAGTAAATGTAGAAACTTATCCAAGAGTTAAGCCTATTTTACCATCAAGTGTTACAGTAAATCATGAAAATGGTATGTCTAGTATTAAGGATGTTTCTTGGAATTATATACCTAAGGAAAGTTATTCAAAGCCAGGTACATTCAAAGTTGAAGGTACAGTTGAAGGTACAGATGTAAAAGCAATAGCTAATGTAACTGTAAGTTCAGATTTAGCATATTATGAAACTAATTTTGAAACAGAAGAAACAAGAGGAGATTGGCAAGTTGTACAAGGAGGAGGATCTCCAAGTTATGAAGAGGGTAAAGTAAAAATACCTATGAATGGAGTATCAATAGCTGTTGATATGAATTCTCCAGAGGTTAAGAACTTTACTTATGAAACTGATTTTTCTGTTGACAATAATGGAGGAAGAATAGGTCTATTATTTAGATATGTATCAGAAACTGAGTGGGGAGCTGTTTGTTATGATAATGGTTCTTGGGTATGGAAAACTGGAGATGGCAAATATGGTAATTTCCCAGGAACATTTACACCAGAGCCAGGAAAAACTTACAGAATAAAGCTTAAAGTAGAAGATACAAATATTACTATGTGGGTTGATGGAGAGAAAATAGGGCAAGTTGCAGTATCTAATTTACCAGATGTAAGAGGAAAAGTTGGCTTAACTGGATGGTTTGGAAATAAAAATGTTACTTTAGATAATCTTGTTGTTGAGGAATTAGGTGGAATAATGGCACCAGAAGTAGGTCCATTAGAAGAACAAAGTATAGAATCAGATTCTATGAAAGTTGTTTTAGATAATAGATTCCCAACTGTTATTAGATATGAGTGGAAAGGAACTGAAGATGTTTTATCAGGGGCATCTGTAGATGATTTAGAAGCTCAATATATGGTTGAAATTAATGGTGAGAAGAGAATTCCAAAAGTAACTAGTGAATTTGCAAATAATGAAGGTATATATACATTAAACTTTGAAGATATAGGAATGACTATTACTTTAAAGATGACTGTTAATGAAAATAAATTAAGAATGGAAGTTACTGATATTCAAGAAGGGGATGTTAAACTTCAAACATTAAATTTCCCAAATCATAGTTTAGCTTCAGTAAGCAGTTTAAATAATGGTAAAACAGCCTCTGTTCTAACAACTGGTGACTGGAATAACATAAATGAAGAGTTTACAGATGTTGCTAAGGCAAAACCAGGGGTTAAGGGTAAAACTTATGCATTTATAAATGATGATAAGTTTGCTGTTACTATAAATAATAATACTATTGAAGGTGGAAATAGGGTTGTATTAACAACAGAAAATGATACTCTTCCTGATAATACAAACTATAAAAAAGTTGGAATTTCAAACGGTACTTGGACTTATAAAGAAATTCTTCAAGATACAACAGATCAAGGAAGTAAGCTATATCAAGGTGAAAAGCCATGGTCAGAAGTAATTATAGCAAGAGATGAGAATGAAGATGGTCAAGTAGATTGGCAAGATGGTGCTATTCAATATAGAAAAAATATGAAAATTCCAGTAGGTGGAGAAGAAATAAAAAATCAAATGTCATATATTGATTTTAATATTGGATACACTCAAAATCCATTCCTAAGATCATTAGATACAATTAAAAAGCTTTCAAATTACACAGATGGATTTGGCCAATTAGTTCTTCATAAAGGATATCAAGGAGAAGGACATGATGACTCTCATCCAGACTATGGTGGACATATTGGTATGAGACAAGGTGGTAAGGAAGACTTCAATACCTTAATAGAACAAGGTAAGGAATATAATGCTAAAATAGGTGTTCATATAAATGCAACTGAATATACTATGGATGCATTTGAATATCCAACTGAATTAGTTAACGAAAATGCTCCAGGATGGGGATGGTTAGACCAAGCTTATTATGTAAATCAAAGAGGAGATATAACTAGTGGTGAATTATTCAGAAGACTTGATATGTTAATGGAAGATGCACCAGAGCTAGGATGGATTTACGTTGACGTTTATACAGGTAATGGATGGAATGCTCATCAATTAGGAGAAAAGATAAATGATTATGGAATTATGATTGCAACAGAAATGAATGGACCATTAGAGCAACATGTTCCATGGACTCACTGGGGTGGAGATCCTGCATATCCAAACAAGGGAAATGCAAGTAAAATAATGAGATTTATGAAAAATGATACTCAAGATTCATTCTTAGCAGATCCATTAGTAAAAGGTAATAAGCATTTATTATCAGGTGGATGGGGAACTAGACATGATATAGAAGGTGCTTATGGTACAGAAGTATTCTATAATCAAGTATTACCTACTAAGTATTTACAACATTTCCAAATAACTAAGATGAGCGAAAATGAAGTATTATTTGAAAATGGAGTTAAGGCTGTTAGAGAAAACTCTAATATAAATTACTATAGAAATGATAGATTAGTTGCCACTACTCCAGAAAATTCAATTGGAAATACTGGTATAGGGGATACTCAATTATTCTTACCATGGAATCCTGTTGATGAGGCAAATAGTGAAAAGATATATCACTGGAATCCATTAGGAACTACTTCAGAATGGACTTTACCAGAAGGATGGACTTCTAATGACAAAGTTTATTTATATGAATTATCAGATCTAGGAAGAACTTTAGTTAAGGAAGTACCAGTTGTAGATGGAAAGGTTAATTTAGAAGTAAAACAAGATACTCCTTATATAGTTACTAAGGAAAAGGTTGAAGAGAAGAGAATAGAGGACTGGGGATATGGCTCAGAAATAGCTGATCCAGGATTTGATTCTCAAACTTTTGATAAGTGGAATAAAGAATCTACTGCTGAAAATACAGATCATATAACTATTGAAAATGAAAGTGTTCAAAAGAGATTAGGTAATGATGTTCTTAAAATAAGTGGAAATGAAGGCGCTGATGCTAAAATTTCTCAAAGCATAAGTGGATTAGAAGAAGGAGTAACTTATTCAGTATCTGCATGGGTTAAAAATGATAATAATAGAGAAGTTACACTAGGAGTTAATGTTGGTGGAAAAGATTTCACTAATGTAATAACAAGTGGTGGTAAAGTAAGACAAGGAGAAGGTGTTAAGTATATTGATGATACTTTCGTGAGAATGGAAGTAGAATTTACTGTACCTAAAGGAGTAAATTCAGCTGATGTTTACTTGAAGGCTTCAGAAGGAGATGCTGACTCAGTTGTACTAGTTGATGACTTTAGAATATGGGATCACCCAGGACACACTAATAGAGATGGATATGTATTCTACGAAGATTTTGAAAACGTAGATGAAGGTATATCACCATTTTATTTATCTCCAGGAAGAGGACATTCAAATAGATCTCACTTAGCTGAGAAGGATATATCTATAGATGCTAATCAAAGAATGAACTGGGTACTTGATGGAAGATTCTCATTAAAATCTAACCAACAACCAAAGGAAATAGGTGAAATGTTAACTACAGATGTTTCATCATTCAAATTAGAACCAAATAAAACTTATGAATTTGGATTCTTATATTCATTAGAAAATGCTGCTCCAGGATATTCTGTAAATATTAAGAATAGAGATGGTGAAAAGATTGTAAATATTCCTTTAGAGGCTACTGGTTCAAATTATGCACAAGATATTTTCACTAAAACTAAATCTGTAACTCACGAGTTTACAACTGGAGATTTCGCTGGAGATTACTATATTACTTTAGAAAAAGGTGATGGATTCAAAGAAGTAATATTAGATAATATTTATGTTAAAGAAATAGATAAGTCAATTGAATCACCAGAATTAGCTCATGTAAACTTAAATACAGTAGAACATGACTTAGAAGTTGGACAAAGCGTTCCATTTGCTATAAATGCATTAATGAATAATGGTGCAAATGTTAACTTAGAAGAAGCTGAAGTTGAATATAAAGTTTCAAAACCAGAAGTTTTAACTATTGAAAATGGAATGATGACTGGAGCTTCTGAAGGCTTTACTGATGTCCAAGTAAATATTACTGTTAATGGAAATAAAGTTTCTTCAAATACAGTAAGAGTTAAGGTTGGAAATCCAGAAGTTGAGGAGGAAGAAGTTATAGTAAACCCAGTAAGAAACTTTAAGGTTACTGATAAGACTAAGAAAAATGTAACTGTAAGCTGGGAAGAGCCAGAAAAAACTTATGGATTAGAAGGTTATGTTCTTTATAAAGATGGTAAGAAAGTTAAAGAAATAGGTGCTGATAAAACTGAATTTACATTTAAGGGATTAAACAGACACACTATTTATAACTTTAAGATTGCTGCTAAATATTCTAATGGTGAACTTTCAACTAAGGAATCAATAACTGTTAGAACTGCTAGATAATAAGTTTTAATTATTTTAATTAGATTGAAGTAAATTTTAAGCAAGTAGTATAAGATTTTATATAGAGTCTTATACTACTTTTGTTTTAAATTTTATTGACTTTGAAATTACAAAGTGTATAATAAATTTAAAAAAGTTTAGAAATAACTGTTTAAAAATTTTTTGGAGGATGTTATGCTAAATTTATTAGTAAAGGGATTAGTAGCACAATTTTATAGCTTTTACTCTAGCTGGGGCTTTCATTTTAGCGCTGGATCTTTTATGTGCAACAAAAACTATGCTCTTTTAACTAATGGGTTTGTATAATTAGCGTGATAGATATTAATATTATAGTAATATTGTATTATAATTTATTTGATAGAACTCATTAAAGTGGGTTCTATTTTTTTGCAATAGTATAATTTAAACAGTTTAATTTTACATTTAGACTATTTTAGATAAAAAGGTTAAAATAAAAAGGAGGGCGAATTATGATAGTTATATTAAAATCCAGGAACAAAGGAAGAGGAGATTTTAAAATTTGATAAAAAAGGATAGAATCACTTGGAGTTGAGACTCAAAGAATTTCTGGAAGTGAAATGTGTGTAATTGGTTTAGTTGGAGATACAAGTAAAATAGATCCTGCTAAAGTAGAAGCAAACAAAAATGTAGAGAGAATAATGCCTGTTCAAGAGCCCTTTAAAAAGGCAAATAGATTATTCCATCCAGAGAACTCTATAATTGATGTCTTAGGAAATAAAATTGGTGATAAGAAAATAGCATTAATAGCTGGCCCTTGTTCCGTAGAGAGTGAGGAACAAATAACTGAAATAGCCAAAGAAGTTAAGGCATTAGGGGCAAGTTTCTTAAGAGGTGGTGCATTTAAACCAAGAACTTCACCATACAGTTTCCAAGGGTTAGAACTTGAAGGATTGGAGCTTCTAAAAAGGCTAAGGCAAAAACAGGTCTTCCTATAGTTACAGAAATAATGTCAACTAGTATGATAGAAAAGTTTATTGAAGATGTTGATGTTATTCAAGTTGGAGCAAGAAATATGCAAAACTTTGATCTTTTAAAAGAGCTTGGAAAGACAAAAAAACCTATTCTTTTAAAAAGAGGATTGTCAGCTACAATAGAGGAACTTATAATGTCAGCAGAGTACATAATGGCCGGTGGAAATGAAAATGTAATTCTTTGTGAAAGAGGAATTAGAACCTTTGAAACTTATACAAGAAATACCTTAGACTTAAGTGCAATACCTGCTATTAAAAAACTAAGTCATTTACCAGTAATTGTTGATCCAAGCCATGCAGCAGGAAAGTCATGGATGGTAGACCCTTTATCAAAGGCAGCCATAGCTGTAGGTGCAGATGGATTAATAATAGAAGTACATAATGACCCTGCTAATGCCTTATGTGATGGTCAACAGTCAATTAAACCAGAAGAGTACGGAAAGCTTTTAGAAGATTTAAGAGCTATCGCAAAGGCTGTTGGTAGAGAGTTATAGAATATTATTTAATTTAGTGGGAGTGTTTAAACTCCCATTAAATTTATACTTAAATAGAAATAACATAATAAAATTAATATTTTTATAAAACATAAAATTAAAGGGTTTGGAGTGATAAAAATGAAAGTTTTAAGAGTAAATTTAGATGAAAAAAGTTATGATATAGTAATTCAAAAGGATTTAAAAGATTATTTTGGAGAATACATAAAAACTGTATTTGATGGGAAAAAAGTAGCTATTATAACTGATGATAATTTAAATGATATATATGGAGAGGCTATAAAGAAAAAACATAGAAAAATGAAGGATTTGAAGATTGAAGTTATTTCTGTTACACCAGGAGAAAAGAGTAAATACTTTTAGTGTATTACCAGGAATATATAATAAACTTTTAGATTTTAAACTAACTAGAAGCGATTTAATCATAGCTCTAGGTGGCGGGGTTGTTGGAGACCTTGCAGGTTTTGTTGCATCAACCTTTTTTAAGAGGAATTAGCTTTATACAAATACCTACATCATTATTAGCTCAAGTTGATTCTAGCGTTGGTGGTAAGGTAGCTGTTGACTTAGAAAGAGGTAAGAATTTAGTAGGAAGCTTTTATCATCCAGAATTAGTATTAATAGATCCCAATATGCTTGGAACGCTTCCAGAAAAATATTTTAATGATGGCCTTGGAGAGGTAATAAAATATGGATGTATTAAGAGTAAAGAGTTATTTGAAAAGTTAGAGGGCTTTGAAAATAAAGAGGATCTAAAAGAGAATATTGGAGAAATTATTTATGAATGTTGCAATATAAAAAGAGAAGTGGTTGAAAATGACGAAAAAGATTTAGGAGAAAGAATGGTTCTAAACTTTGGTCATACTTTAGGTCATGCCATAGAGCAAATTTATAATTATGAAACTTATTCTCATGGGGAAGCTGTTGCCATAGGAATGAATATGATAAGCAAGATTGCAGAAGAAAAGGATCTTACTAAAAAAGGAACAGCAGAAAGAATTGAGAGTTTATTAAAGAAGTATGGATTAAATACTGATGTTAACATTGAAGATAATGGATTAGCTAGAGAAGCTATAAAATTAGATAAGAAGAATTTAAATGGAAATTTAAATGTTATCCTTTTAAAAGATATTGGGGAAGGATATATATATAATACAACTGTAGAATTTTTTTGAATAAATGCATAGGGGGTTAAGTGAATATTAATTTAAAGTTATTACTTTATAAATAACTTAACAACTTGGTTTCATAAAGGATTTAGAGCTAATTTAATTATTTCTCTAGTTTTTTAAATTTAGAATTAATATTGGTTTTGAAACAGAGGATAAAATTTATAGTGTAATTTGAAAATAAGTATAGGGAGTGGGTAAAAGTGAAAAAGGTAATTATAACTCCTAGTAAGTTAAAGGGAAGTGTAAAAATACCACCTTCTAAAAGTATGGCTCATAGAGCTATTATTTGTGCTTCTTTAAGCAAAGGAGAAAGTGTTATTTCTACATAGATTTTTCAGAAGATATTATTCAACTAATGGAAGGATATGAAATCTTTAGGAGCAAATATAAAAGTAGAAAAAGATAAACTATTATAAATGGAGAAAATATTTTAAAGGATTCTAATTATAAAGTTATTGATTGTAATGAATCAGGTTCCACTTTAAGATTTTTAGTTCCAATTTCCTTAATAAAAGATAATAGAGTTAATTTTATCGGTAGAGGAAATTTAGGGAAAAGACCATTAAAAACTTATTATGAGATTTTTGAGGAGCAAGAAATTAAGTATTCCTATGAGGAAGAAAATCTTGATTTGAATATAGAAGGAAGCTTAAAAGGTGGAGAATTCAAAGTTAAGGGAAATATAAGTTCTCAATTTATAAGTGGTTTATTATTTACTCTTCCTTTATTAAAAGATGATTCTAAAATAATAATAACTACAGAACTTGAATCTAAAGGATATATAGATTTAACTTTAGACATGATAGAAAAGTTTGGAGTTACAATAAAAAATAATAATTATAGAGAATTTTTAATAAAAGGTAATCAAAGTTATAAGCCTATGAATTATAAGGTTGAAGGTGATTACTCACAGGCTGCTTTCTATTTTTCAGCAGGGGCCTTAGGCTCAGAAATAAATTGTCTTGATTTAGATTTAAGTTCTTATCAAGGGGATAAGGAATGCATTGAAATATTAGAGGGTATGGGTGCTAGGCTTATAAAAAATCAAGAAGAGTCTTTAAGTATAATTCATGGGGATTTAAATGGAACAATTATAGATGCTTCACAGTGCCCAGATATAATTCCAGTTTTGACAGTGGTTGCTGCTTTAAGCAAGGGAGAGACTAGGATTATAAACGGAGAAAGACTTAGAATAAAAGAATGTGATAGATTAAATGCTATCTGCACTGAGCTTAATAAACTAGGTGCAGATATAAAGGAATTAAAAGATGGACTTATAATAAATGGAGTTAAAGAGTTAATAGGAGGAGAAGTATATAGTCATAAAGATCATAGAATAGCTATGAGTTTGGCTATTGCTTCTACAAGATGCAAGGAAGAGGTTATTATAAAAGAACCAGATTGTGTTAAAAAATCTTATCCAGGATTTTGGGAAGATTTTAAGAGCTTAGGTGGAATTTTAAGAGAAGAATAATATATAAAATATTTGACAGAAAGGAGGAAGCTTTTAGAGATAATATGCTTTAAAAGCAAAGAAATGGGAGGAGTTTGGGGTAATAAAATAAAATTATCTATATTTGGAGAATCTCATGGAGAAGGAATAGGAATAGTAATAGATGGAATAGAACCTGGAATAAAAATAAATATGGATAATATAGAAAAAGATATGGAAAGAAGAGCACCAGGAAGAAATAGTTTATCAACTCAGAGAAAAGAAAGGGATAAACCAGAAATTTTAAGTGGAATATTTAATGGAATCACCACAGGGGCTCCTATTTCAATGATAATAAGAAATACAGATAAAAGATCTAGAGATTATTCAAAAATAAAAGATGTAATGAGACCAGGCCATGCAGATTTCCCAGGGTATGTAAGATATAATGGCTTTAATGACTATAGAGGTGGAGGACATTTCTCAGGAAGAATAACAGCGCCCTTAGTTTTTGCTGGAGCCTTAGCTAAGGAAATACTTAAGGAAAAAGGTATAACTATTGGTTCTCATATTAAGCAAGTTGGAAAAGTTAAGGATTCTTCCTTTGATGCATTAAATTTAAAGAAAGAAGATTTAGAAGAACTTTTAACTAAAGAACTTCCAGTAATAGATACAAATAAAATAGAAGAAATTAAGGAAGAGATTACTTCATATAGAATGGAAGGAGATTCTATTGGAGGAATTGTTGAGTGCGCCATAGTAGGATTAGAGGCTGGTATAGGAAATCCATTCTTTGATTCTTTAGAAAGTACCATAGCTCATTTAGCTTTTTCAGTGCCTGCTGTAAAGGGAATTGAATTTGGAGCAGGTTTTGACTTTGCAAATATGAAAGGTTCAGAAGCAAATGACGAATATTTCATAGAAGATGAAAAAGTTAAGACATACTCTAATAATAATGGAGGAATAACTGGTGGAATATCAAATGGAATGCCAGTTATATTCAGAGTTGTTATAAAACCTACACCATCTATTTCTAAAGAACAAAGAACTATAAATATAAAAAATATGACAGAGGAAGTTCTAAGTGTAAATGGGAGACACGATCCTTGTATAGTTCAAAGAGTCTTAGTTGTTAT
>OKVS01000530.1_pt1 | contig 11792 bp, 13 predicted proteins | sample 1606911 | NCBI WGS metagenome assembly OKVS01 (sample SAMN03281016, study PRJEB24777) | human gut metagenome | isolation source: fecal sample PR161 from 1 month old female Malay infant, caesarean... | reverse complement strand
AACATGGCAGCTACAGTTCACTTACACCGCCTCTCAGCCCGGTACACACCAGAAAATTATTGATATGGCCATGAATGGCGTCGGATGTCGCGCCAGTGCACGCATTATGGGCGTTGGCCTCAACACGGTTTTACGACACTTAAAAAACTCAGGCCGCAGTCGGTAAACTCACGCATACAACCGGGCAGTGACGTCATTGTTTGCGCGGAAATGGACGAACAGTGGGGTTACGTCGGCGCTAAATCACGCCAGCGCTGGTTGTTTTACGCGTATGACAGGATACGGAGGACGGTTGTGGCGCACGTCTTCGGTGAACGCACTCTGGCCACACTGGAGTGCTGTCGGCCTTTGAGGTCGTGGTATGGATGACTGGCCGCTTTATGAATCACGCCTGAAGGGAGAACTGCACGTTATCAGCAAGCGATATACGCAGCGCATTGAGCGGCATAACCTGAATCTGAGACAACATCTGGCAAGGCTGGGACGGAAGTCACTGTCGTTCTCAAAATCGGTGGAGCTGCATGACAAGGTCATCGGGCATTATCTGAACATAAACACTATCAGTAAGTTGGAGTCATTACCGCGTTAATGCAGCGCATAGATATGATGAGATTCAGCTTAACTATCGCGATGGGGGGAAAGAAATAGCGAAGGAGGGATACAATTTAACTCTGGATCGGCCATAAAAAAAGCCAGTATGAAACCGATCACTCCGGATGAGTTCCGGGTGATGAAATCGTATCTGAACGTCATGTGAAGTTCCTTTGGCCTGGGCATGATCCCGCAACTCTTGCCCTGATACGTCTATTTTGTGAGGCATTATGACAAAGCAAATATTACCCAATGAACTGGCTGAAATCGTCACCGGTCTTCTTATTAAACCTGAACTGCTAGGTGAGCTTGACTCCGTGAGGCGCACCAGGCCTTCATGCTGGATATTGGACGGGTTATTGCTGATCACTGCGGTGGACTGGTCAACGGTATTACGGATGGTGACGTAGCAAAACCCTATCTTTCAGACATTGAGTGTACCCCCATTCTCCATATCGAACCTGATGACCGCCTGCCTTCGACTGAACGTAACGTATGGTCAAATTATCATGTTGAAGCGTGGGCAGACGAGGGACACGAAACTATCCTCGACACGGCGATCCGAGAGTCTGACAGAGCTGCCCTGCAAACTATCCTTATTGTAGCTGCGCAAAAAGGATGAGCCGGTGCTCCTGTTATTAAACGAATGACGGACTGACATATCCCTGAAGGTGAATCGGTTTGCCTTGAAGCGGATAGTGGAATCTATACGGCCACCTACCATCTTGATAACCAGACTTCAATCGAGGGCGCGGAAGATACGGGCCAGCTTTGCTCAGGTGTATTACTTGAAACAATCAGTGCATGCCAGCGCTACATCTGAAAAGTGTCGGTGGTGATACGCTTTTCCACGTACATCCTGCACATGGTGGACTTGTCCGGCACCACCCACTGTTGGGATACTGTTTCAGCGTGCTGAATGTTATGTATCACTAATCATTGAAACTGCTTGATTTCATGCCGTCAGGGTATCATGCTCAGACCATGCACATCAGACACTCACCGGAACAGATTGCTGTCCTCGAGGCTCAGAATTGACACAGTCGTGTCCGCCGCGTCTGCGACAGAACTCGTTGTGTGCTCATTTCTGCTCAAGGCTGGTCAACCGAATTGATTGCCCGGCCCCTGCTTATCCACGAGACTACCGAAATGTGCCATATCGAGGGTCATATTGATTACGGCGAGCTGATCTCTGCAACGGCGACTCACAGGAGCACCTCTGTTATGAAAACTCAGCATAACTGATTTGTTTGCTGACCGATGAAGTCCACTTTAACATATTCAGTATTATTGCCCTTATCATGCAGCGTTTCAGTGTTTCTTACAGCATTCCGGGCATGAATATATGGTTTCACCGCAATGGGTATTCATGGGATTAGCCAACCGCAGTCTCACATAAGTTAAGCGAAATAAAACAGCAGCAGTTTATGGCTGAATATGAGAATCTCCATCTCGCTGCGGGTATTAAATGGCGGAAATGGGATCGCAGTGCAACGGGACACACTTTGACCACACAGAGCAGGAATAAATGATGTTACGAGGAACAGAAAGAAAAGCAGCATTAGAAAGCCTTTCCCGAGCCAGAACGCGTTATGAATCGCAGGCAACGGATACCCAGACTGCAATCACTGATCTGTTTTTACTGCGTCAGAAATGCAGCAAAGACCTGATTGCCCGTTGCGAGCACTTCGTCAACCGTCTGGCGAACACGCCAAAAGAGTTCGATAAATCCTGGAGCGAGCTAAAAGCGGAAATTGAAGAATTCGACGATGTGGTCGAAAAGCTGGAAGAGGAGTATCGCGCCTCTCACGTGGGTAAAGGCACCGCCGCTGCGGGTGTTGCCGTGGGTGCAGGTGTGGCGGCGTTTGCCCCGACTGCCGCACTGGCGATTGCAACTACCTTCGGCACGGCCTCTACCGGAACAGCAATCGCCACACTGAGCGGTGCTGCGGCAACCAATGCCGCCCTGGCTTGGCTGGGTGGCGGTGCGCTCGCGGCAGGCGGTGGCGGGATGTCTGCGGGAAGTGCACTACTGGCGCTTGCAGGCCCGGTCGGATGGGGGATCGGCGCGATGGGTATAGCAGGCGGAACCTTACTCGCACGTCGTAAAAACGGCAAAATCATCGATCAGGCTCAGACTGAAGAGCGTGAAGTACTTTTGGAAACCTCAAAACTGCGCATAGTGGGACGTAGCGCGGAGGAGCTGAAGGTGCTGACCTCTGAGCATTATCAGGGTACAGAGGGTATTGTGGATGTACTGGAAAAAACCGCGCCGCGCGATTACAGCCAGTTCAATGCGCATCAGAAAGCGCAGCTGGGTGCATTGGTTAACCATATCAATGCCTTGTCAAAACTGATCAACAAGAAAATCCAGTGATCGACGTAATGAAAAGTCATACTCCGTTGTGCGATCAGCTCATAGGTAGTGCGGTAAATGCCCTTAATCAGGCACGTATTGACGATATGGTTGTAAAACTCTCTCATCAGGATATTGCGTTTGTTCTGGCTCGTGAACAGATGCAGAAGGTACGTGAATTTTATCGCTTCGCCGGGCAATATTCTCGGCAGCATGAACACCAAACATGGCGAAATAGCCGAGCAGGTTGAGGTGGGCTTACGGAACTCAGAGCAGGCCATTAAAGAGGGGCTACAAGATGCCACCACCTTTCGAGCTACGTTTGAGGGAGTGGGCCGCAACGCACGGGTGGATTATCTGATTGATGGCATAGAGGTTCAGTCGAAATTCATTAACGGCACTAACAAAAATCTGATGCATATCCTGAAGCACATGGATGAGTACTCCAATTTCGGTAAGGATGGGTCGTTCTACCATATTCCGAAAGATACCTGGCAGGAGATACAGGATGTTCTTGACGGCAAACCCGTTGAAGGACTCAAATCGACCACGATTGAGGCGATTAAAGCAAAAGTCGCTGAAATTGAGAGTGAAACACAGCGGCCTTTTGCTGAAGTGGTGCGTCCGGGCATCTCTGATTATAAAGATGTGCAACTAGGGAAAATCAACGAGACGCTCGATAAGCACGATCAGGAGCTCGCCAGACAAAACGACGCGAAGCGCACTGAAATCATCGATGACCATCAGCATTCACTGGCTGAAGGGATGCGCGCAACGGCGATGGGGGCCGCTGTGGGTGGGGCCTTTGCGCTCGGAACCGGGATATATCGCAAATACCGCGACGGTAAAAATATCTTCCTCGGCGACTTTGATGCCCAGGACTGGCAGGACGTTGGGCTGGATACGCTGAAAGGTGTAGCTGTCGGTGGCGTATCCGCCGGGGCGATTTACACCCTGACCAACTGCGCGTCGATGGGCGCTCCCTTTGCCAGCGCACTGGTCACTGCGACCAAAGGTGTGGCGAGCCTTGCCCTCTCTTATCAGCGCGGGGAGATTGACCTGGATGAGTTCACCGATCTAGGGCTTATTGTCTGCGCAGAGTCGGCCATTGTTGGTGCCATGACCGTGGCAGGACAGGCCTTGCTCCCTGTGCCGGTACTGGGGGCGCTCATGGGCTCGATTTCCGGGAAGTTTATGGTCACCGTGGCTAAAAGCCTAGACGGTAAAGCACGTCATGCATTACAGGCACGCATGGATGAGTTTTCCCGCCGGTTAAATACTCTCGAGCAACAGGTGCTTAATCGTATCATATCCGAATTTGCCGCCCTCGGCGAACTGACGGCTGCTGCCTTTAATGTCGAAAATAACCTTCAGTTGCTGGAAGCAAGTATCACACTTGCACAAGTGCATGGCGTTGAAAAAGACAAAATCATTAAAAATGCGGATGATCTGGATGCGTTTATGACGGCCTGATGTTGGGATAAATGTGTTTAAGATTAAAACAGCCCCATTTGCAAAAATGAGGCTGTTTTATTTATATATTTTACCTAAGTAACTTCATGACGGATGATAGAAGTACTCCTACAACTGCCATCATGCAGCGCCATGGGCACAGGCTCCAGCAACTTGAAGTACCATCTGTATAGGTATGACTACAGAGGTCTGAACTCTATACTTGTGAAGAAACAGTAATATACTGCCCTCCGTCGATCCAGAGTATGGGGTTACCGCATCAGATTTTACTGAGCAAACAATCACGAAAAAGTTACTTTTTTCTCAGGAGGTGCCTGGACCCTTGCCCTTCATTTTGACGCGAGCAGGATGTCAGCACCTTACGTGCGGTTACTGTTATTCGCGTCCTGGTGGTATAGTGCAGCGGCTGGCAGAAGTAACCTACTATCCAACGGAATAAGATCACGATGAACGTCATTCAGCCCCGCATGCTCTCTGTATTTGATTTTGACGGTACGTTAACGCGGCATGATAGCTTTATCCCTTTTCTGCGGTTTGCCTTTGGCAATCGGGCGTTTTCGCGACGTATCGTCAGCATGGCTCTACCCACGTTACGCTGTATGCGTAAGCAGATGACGCGTGATGAGCTTAAAGAAACGCTCATTACAACTTTTCTTACTGGTGTTGAGGAAAAGTGGGTGTCTTCTAAAGCAGAGGAATTCTGTCAGCTCTACTGGCATCGCCTCATGCGCCCGGCAGGTTTGATTGCTGTGGCGAATGAAGTCACTTCCGGCGCGATCGTCACCTTATGTTCTGCGTCGCCGGAAATTGTACTCAGACCCTTTGCCGAAAAACTTAGGATCAAACTGATTGGTACACAATTAGAGACAAAAGACGGCATTCTGACCGGCAGAATCAGTGGTCATAATTGCAGGTGCTCACAGAAAATTATCCGGCTTGAAAAAGAATATGGACCTCTGACTGACTATCATCTTCGGGCATGGGGTGATACGCGGGGTGATTATGAACTCCTTTCCGCAGCGACTGAGCCTCACTGGCGTCACTTCCATCAAGGTTTCCGTCGTAAACTTCCGTCGAAGCTAATCATCAGATAAAAATTGCCCTTTATCGTTCTGCAATTTCTTCTTTACATAAAGGCAACATATATTCTACATTTAACAAATGTAACTGGTCAAAAAAAGAGTGCATCCTGGTAAATCGGTAGCTCGGACTATTAGGTATGCTTCAACCTGTTACCATTGGAATACCTACTTTCAGCCCGCTTTTCCGAGCGGGTTTTTTTCATCCCTGCCGATGTGTTCCTGGGTCTAAATTACTGGGTGAAGTTGGGTTTCAGCGATCACATCTGCGTATAGCCCTGTTTAGCTCTGCGTACTTTGAAAAGGTGTCGTCATGGCAGCAGGCCTATCGCCCCTTACCGGGGCGATGATTCAGATAATGCCTTCCTTTTTTGCCAGTCCAAGCCAGTCTTTGAACTCTTCGAGAAGTTTTTCATACAACTCTTCGTCCTTTATGTGGGCAAAATTATCGATCGCAAAAAAGTTGCTGTTGTCTACGCGACGGTCGCTAAAGGTGTCCAGCCTCTCCAGAATCCCATAATTTGATCCGCCCAGTCCCACGAACTTCCAGAAGACAGGATAGTTGGCTGAGCGGCGGATGGCCTCTTTAATTTCTCGTGTTTTGCTGATCCCGCCATCTGTAATGCACACGACAAAAACGGGTAAGGTGCTGTCCTTGAAATAATCGATAACCTCATTCATGACTGGCGGCTCATTGTTCGTCCCGCCAAGGCCGGGAAGGATTTCCCAGGCAGATCGTTTACCTGTGTTCTGAATGGCAGCAATGTATCCGTCAAGATTGTCCAGTGTGACGTCAGGATATTTCTTGTGACGCTCAGCAAAGCCCCATACATCCATCGTGCCGTCATCGTCGAACTGGACAGACAGGACAGCTATACGGTCAAGAACGGCCTGTACATGCCCTTTTTTAAACTGGCCGGTCATAGAGCCTGAGGCATCGAGAACAAAAGCGACTCGTGCTTCAACGGTATCCAGTTTGTGTTTTGCCAGCGAAATACTGGCTTTCTTAGCCAGGCTGATAAGCGCAGGCGCTTTACCTTCGAGTTTCTTTTCAAGGCTGATCCGGGCTGGTTGCGGTACAACTTCTGCTGCAGGTTCCACGTCCACACCATAGCTGACTGCCAGTGGCTCAAGCCCGCCATTAAATCCCTGCCCAAGCGCCCTGAGCTTCCAGTTGCCCTGGTGTCGGTAAACTTCCCCCATAATTACAGCCTTTTCTGTGCGGCCATTGAGATCGACAAAAAAGGTGGCCTGACTTTCAGCAGAAAGTTTCAGTTGCGCGAGGCCGCTTATCGTATCACTGCCATCTATCACCATAGAGATTGCAATCTTCTGAATCGTATCCGGGATCTGGTCAAGCGCAAAATGAACGACTGCGTGCTGGTGACCGGGGTTGAGTTTCACACTGCCACCGGCAGCACTGAGATTGTTGTAAAAGATAAAATCGGCATCGCCTGTCACTTTTCCCTCAGCATTCAGCATAAACAGGCAAGTCTCAGGGGTACTGTGGAATCCTGGGCTGGGGGGATAATCAAGCCGGAGAGTCAGTGTAGCTGTGTGAAGCGGAATGTTCTGCCCTGATTGTAAATGCATTTAGGCTCCTTGTTGCCGGGTAAAGGGATCACTCAGCGGGTAGAAAAAACCCCGGACAGGCCGGGGTTTGGTTTTACTGGTTTATCAGATGTTGATGCCGTGCTGGGTTGCCAGCGCAGCCAGGCCACCAGCAAAGCCCTGTCCTACAGCCTTAAACTTCCATTCCGCGCCATGGCGATACAGTTCACCGAAAATCATTGCGGTTTCAGTTGAGGCATCTTCTGACAGGTCAAAGCGTGCAATCTCGGAGCCATTATCGTTGTTCACCACACGCATAAAGCTGTTACTGACCATGCCGAAATTTTGCTTACGGCTGTCTGCTTCATGAATGGTGACTGCGAATACGAGTTTCTTAACGTCAGCGGCCACTTTTGTCAGATCAATTTTGACCTGCTCATCGTCACCGTCGCCTTCACCGGTACGGTTATCACCCTGATGCTGTACTGCGCCATCCGGGCTGGTGGTGTTGTTATAAAATACGAAATGCGAATCGGACAGCACTTTACCGTTTTCGCCAACAAGGAATACTGATGCATCCAGATCAAATGCCTGACCATCAGTAACGCGTGCATCCCAGCCCAGGCCAACCAGAGCAACATTCATGCTCGGGGCTTCTTTAGTCAGAGAAACATTACCGCCTTTAACGAGAGAAACAGCCATTTTTTGCTCCTGCTAATCGTAGATATCGGGTCGTGGATATCGGGGGCATCACCCCCGAATGATTTGGGTAAGAAAGTTACTTTTTATCAGGACGCGTTGATGCCGTACTGAGCGCACACGGAAGCCAGTCCACCAGCATAACCCTGGCCAACCGCACGGAATTTCCATTCTCCGTTGTGACGATACAGCTCCCCAAACAGCATGGCAGTTTCAGTAGAAGCGTCTTCTGTCAGATCGTAGCGAGCAACTTCAGTCTGATTGTCATCATTCACCAGACGGATAAATGCGCCGGAAACCTGACCGAAGCTCTGGCGACGAGCCTGAGCATCATGGATAGTGACAACGAAAATAATTTTGTCGACATCCCCAGGTACCGCGTCCAGTTTGATTTTGAGGGATTCATCGTCGCCATCACCTTCACCGGTACGGTTATCACCGGTATGAATAACGGAACCATCAGCAGATTTCAGGTTGTTATAGAAAATGAAATCTGCATCGCCACGAACCTTGCCATTGGCTGCCAGCAGAAATGCGGAAGCATCGAGGTCAAAGTCCTGACCGTCCGTAGAGCGTGCATCCCAGCCAAGGCCAACCAGGACATTTTTCATGCTTGGCGCGGTTTTGCTCAGGGAAACGTTGCCGCCTTTAGATAGTGAAACGCTCATCTATTTATCCTCTTTCGTTAATCATTAATCAGCTGAGATCAGCTTTCTTTATTTTCAGCTTCCGGCTTTTCCGGAAAGATGACACTGGCCAGAATACCAAGAGCCAGTACACCCAGTACGACATACAGGCTGGTGGTCGCAGACAGGCTGTAACCATGGTGCCAGATGTGATCGGTAGCGTTCAGACCCAGCTTAAACGCAATGAAGAACAGCAGGACGATAACAGCTTTCTCCAGCTGGGACAGATACTGTTTCAGGGCTTCCAGTACGAAATACAGAGTACGCAGGCCCAGTATTGCGAACATCATGGCGCTATACACAATCAGTGGTTCACGACTGACTGCAATAATGGCCGGGACAGAGTCGAAGGCAAACATTACGTCAGAGAGTTCCACTACAGCCACACATAACATCAATGGGGTGGCGTAAAGCGCTGCCTTTTTCAGTCGCCCTACAGATACGTCTTTGTTTTCTGGCTTAGCCAGTTCGGCGTCCACTTCTTTTTGTGTCAGCAGGAATGCATGTCCGGACAGTTTCGGCCAAATCGGGAAGAAGCGTTTAACCAGGCGATAAGCAAGGTGCTGAGAATAATCCTCAATTTCGTCATCATCCCCACCGCCTTTGAGCATCATGACCGCAGTCCAGGCAACAACAACGGCAAAGATCAGCTCGACATAAGGGCCAAGACTAAGCAGACCGGTACCGATCGCAACGAAAATCCCCCGGAAGACGATAGCGCCAATGATCCCCCAGTACAGAACCCGGTGACGGTAACGGTCCGGAACTGAGAACCATGAGAAAATCGCCATCATGACAAACAGGTTATCAACTGACAGCACCTTCTCAAGGGCATAACCCGTGACAAACAGGCTGGCAACCTCGGCACCGTGATGCACATACAGGAAACCGGCAAATGCCATCGCGACAACAACCCAGAAAACGGACCATAAGGCTGCGCTTTTGAGGGAAATTGGCTTGTCATGTCGGTGCATGAACAGGTCAATAAAGATGGCGCCGACCGACAGAGCAACAAAGACCGTCACTGTTTCAGCCGGAAAACCGATGTGAGTGGAAACCATATCGTACCTTTATCCGTTGTTTATCAGAGGCCAAATTCAGCCGGGTCGAAACCCAGCGAACGGGCAATTTCACGGACAGCACTCTTCTCATCATCATCGAAGTTGCCATCACTTTTAGCGACAGCAATACCGACACGAAGAGCCAGTTGAGCTGCCTCTGGCTGGTCTTTCAGGGCGAGGATATATTTCATCGTTTCGCCTTTTCCGATTTCCAGATCAAAGTCGAAACTGGTCACCAGCTTGTTAAAAAATTCGATAACTTCTGCTGTATCGAAGACTTTCAGCTCTTCTGAGGATCGCAGAAATCCAATCATCTTCTGTTTTTCTTCGGAGCTAACGCCGTCACTGGCAACAGCGATACGGGCGCATACCGCGACGGTACCCTGCATAAATTTCTTGTTTTTGTAACGGCCTACCTGGCGGGTCAATTCCTCACGACCCGAGGTCAAAGCCCCTTTTCACACTTTTTGTCGAAAAAAACTCATTCTCATACCCTCATCATTGCGTTTATTTGGAACCTCTGGACCAGCGAAAACCCCCAGCCAAAAGCGCGGTCCATTTCCTCCTGGCCTCTGAAGTACTGGTTAATACGTTCCACACGAATGGAACCGTTCTCGTTGACCAGACGGGCAATCGCACACAGCGTGCGTTTGTTATCACCTTCAGTCAGACGCGATTCAATCGGTGTGCTCAGGAACATGTAATGTCACCACGCCATCAGTTTTGTCCCCAGCTGGGCACGCCCTGATAGATAAAGGCATAAATCAGTACCTGGCGGATTTCTTTCCATTCGCGGCCATTAATGTGAAGCCATTCCCCATCCAGAGCCTCGCCGGTACGATCATCACCCTGAAGTTGAACATAAGGCTCAGAGTGATAGTTACCAAAAGCATTACCGAGTGCCTGAACAACTGACTTATAGCCATCTGCGAGCTCAACGAATGCACCGAGATCCAGGTCTATCGCTTTGTTCGAACCAAACATACCGCCCAGTAACCCGCCTGAACCCGAGCCACGATGCCAGTTCAGATTGATGCGGATTTCACCAAAATTGTCTTTTTTGGCAAGGCTGATGGCAGGCTTCTCTTTGGTCAGAGAAACTTTACTCAGGCTAACTTTAGGCGGAGCCGGAGGCGCTGGTGGCGGAGTGACTGGAGCTGGCTCATCCGCGACGTTGACGCCATAGTACTCAGCGAGAGGTTTCAGGCCGCCATTGAAGCCCTGGGCGATAAAACGAAATTTCCAGTCACCATTCCTGCGATAGACTTCACCGAGGATCAGAGCGGCTTCCTGACGACCGCTCAGTTCTACCTGACCACTGATCAGCGAGGTATTGCCACTTTCAATTTGTATGGACAGATGATTCAGGGAGGAAACTGTATGGCTGCCGTCACAGGTAACGGTGAACGCGACTTTCTGCACGTCGGGCTTGAGGCGGGACAGATCAACGGTGAAAACGCTATTGGTCCCTTCAGTACTGAAGCTAATGGAACCATCTTCATTACGGGGTTGCCCGTAAAAGACCATATCGCTGTCACCCCGAACTTTCCCGTCAGCGAATAATCGAAACGCCGAAGCGTCAACAGGACCACCAGAAATGATCCTCACGCGGAGATCCTGAGCAATTAAAGGGGCATTGCCCCCCGGTGTCAGATTCATGCTTTTACCACCGTACTGATGATATCGCGCTGCATATCGTCGATTGTGCGGCCACTGCTTGCTTTACCGTGGGCGGTAAAATCCCAGTTTCCGTTGTTGCGGCGCAGGGAAGCGATGATGATACCCGTATGAGCACCTTGTTCCGTCAGCTGATAGCGGGCCAGTTCTTTATTGGTCTGATCCACGACGCGACAGAAGGCGTTATCGACATCGTTGAAGGACTGCCCACGAAAGCTGTTCACGGTAAAGGCGAGGTATTCAACATTTGCCGGCAATTTTGTGAGATCGACGCGAATGATTTCATCATCTCCATCCCCCTCACCCGTCAGGTTATCGCCGGAGTGGACGACAGACCCACAGCTGGATTTCAGTTTACGAAACCAGATGGTGTCAATTTTATTACCTGCGGCATCCAGAAGAACGCAACCTGCATCCAGGTCTATGGAATCATTGCCACCAAAAATGCTGCCAAATAATCCCTTTTTCTTAACAGGATCCCAACCCAGTCCGAACTGAAGCTGGCTGAGAGCAGTGGATTGTTTGCTGAGTGATACTGTCTGGTTTTTACTTAAAGAAACCATATTCATTCCTTAAAAGGTATTGACCGGATTTTTATAAAATTCATTTTCAAACAGAA
>OKVS01000529.1_pt1 | contig 11800 bp, 12 predicted proteins | sample 1606911 | NCBI WGS metagenome assembly OKVS01 (sample SAMN03281016, study PRJEB24777) | human gut metagenome | isolation source: fecal sample PR161 from 1 month old female Malay infant, caesarean... | reverse complement strand
CATTTGGAGATAAGCGATGCAGCAGTTAGCCAGCTTCTTGTCCGGTACCTGGCAGTCTGGCCGGGGCCGCGACGCGGCGATTCATCACGCCATCAGCGGCGAAGCACTCTGGGAAGTGACCAGCGAAGGGCTGGACATGGCGGCCGCCGTCGCTATGCCATTGAGCATGGGGGCGAGGCATTGACGCGCCATGAGCCTTTATTGAACGTGCCGCCATGCTGAAAGCGGTGGCGAAACACCTGCTCGGCGAAAAAGAGGCGTTTTATGCCCTGTCCGCCCAGACGGGCGCGACGAAGGCGGACAGCTGGGTCGATATTGAAGGCGGCATCGGCACCCTCTTCACTTACGCCAGCCTGGGCAGCCGCGAGCTGCCGGACGACACGCTGTGGCCGGAAGATGAGCTAATCCCCTGTCGAAAGAAGGCGGCTTTGCGGCGCGCCACGTTCTGACCTCGAAATCCGGCGTGGCGGTACACATCAACGCCTTCAACTTCCCCTGCTGGGGAATGCTGGAAAAACTGGCGCCGACCTGGCTTGCCGGGATGCCCGCTATCATCAAGCCCGCCACCGCTACCGCGCAGGTGACGCAGGCGATGGTCAAATCCATCGTGGACAGCGGACTGGTGCCGGACGGCGCCATCAGCCTGATTTGCGGCGGCGCGGGCGATCTGCTCGACCAGCTCGACAGCCAGGACGTGGTGACCTTTACCGGCTCCGCCAGCACCGGGCAAAGCCTGCGCGTGCACCCGAATATTGTGGCGAATTCGATTCCGTTCACCATGGAAGCCGACTCCCTGAACTGCTGCGTGTTGGGTGAAGACGTCACGCCGGAGCAGCCGGAGTTTGCCCTGTTCATTCGGGAGGTGGTCCGCGAAATGACCGCCAAGGCCGGGCAGAAATGTACCGCCATTCGCCGGATTATCGTCCCGCAAAGCCAGGTTGATGCCATCAGCCAGGCGCTGATTGCCCGTCTGGAAAAGGTGGTGATGGGCGACCCGGCGCAGGAAGGGGTGAAGATGGGGGCGCTGGTCAACGCTGAACAGCGCGCAGACGTGCAGGAGAAAGTGGATCGGCTGGTCGCCGCAGGCTGCCAGATCCGTCTGGGCGGCAAAGCGGATTTGCAGGCCGCGGGGGCGTTCTTCCCGCCGACCCTGCTGTACTGCCCGCAGCCGGATGAAACCCCGGCGGTGCACGATACCGAAGCCTTCGGCCCGGTCGCCACGCTGATGCCGTATCGCAGTGCAGAGCACGCCATGCAGCTTGCCCGCGCGGGCGGCGGCAGCCTGGCAGGGACGCTGGTCACCGCAGACCTGAACATTGCCCGCCAGTTTATTGCCGGCGCGGCACGCGCCCACGGGCGTATTCAGATCCTTAACGAAGAATCATCAAAAGAGTCTACCGGCCACGGGTCCCCACTTCCTCAGCTAATGCACGGCGGCCCTGGCCGCGCGGGCGGCGGCGAAGAGCTGGGCGGCCTGCGCGCGGTGAAGCACTACCTGCAGCGCACCGCGATTCAGGGTAGCCCGACGATGCTGGCCGCCATCGGCAAGCAGTGGGTGCGTGGCGCAGCGGTGCAGGAAGATCGCGTCCATCCGTTCCGTAAATACTTTGAGGAACTGCAGCCGGGCGACAGCCTGCTGACGCCGCGCCGCACGCTGACGGAGGCGGACATCGTCAATTTTGCCTGCCTGAGCGGGGATCACTTTTATGCCCATATGGACAAGATCGGGGCGGCAGAGTCGATCTTTGGCGAGCGCGTGGTTCACGGCTACTTCCTGATCTCCGCCGCGGCGGGACTGTTCGTTGATGCAGGCGTCGGGCCGGTGATTGCCAACTACGGCATGGAAAACCTGCGCTTTATCGAGCCGGTCAAGCCGGGCGACACCATCCAGGTGCGTCTGACCTGCAAGCTCAAAACGCTGAAGAAACAGCGTACCGCCGAGGAAAAACCGACCGGCGTGGTGGAATGGGCGGTAGAGATTTTCAACCAGCACCAGCAGGCCGTGGCGCTCTACTCCATTCTGACGCTGGTGGCGCGCCAGCGGGGTGATTTCAGCTAACGTTCTCCCTCATCCTGACCCTCTCCCCAACGGGGAGAGGAGATTGCTCTGCACGACCTGTGATTTATCTCAGCGCCTTTTTTAACCTGGCAAGACCAACAAATAACCTGGCAGATGCAGGCAAACGCTTTTCTCAGGCGCCTGTCAGGATAAGGCTGTCACAACACAATAAGCCCTAAAAACACAACAAGATGAGGTCTACGATGGGAAGCAATTCTTCTTTTTCTGCCCGTAGAACGGCGCTGGCTATGGCCGTTGCGCTGTGTTGCGCCTGGCAATCCCCTGCTTTCGCCCACGGCAGCGAGGCGCATTTGGTCCCGATGGACAAAACACTGCAGGATTTTGGCGCGGACGTTCAGTGGGATGATTACGCACAGATGTTCACCATTGCGAAAGACGGCGCCTTCGTGAAGGTCAAACCGGGCGCAAAGACGGCCATCGTCAACGGTCACCCCCTCAAGCTTGAAGTGCCGGTAGTGATGAAGGACAAAAAAGCCTTTATCTCAGAGACCTTCATCAACGATGTTTTCCAGTCTGGTCTTGACCAGACCTTCCAGGTTGAAAAACGCCCTCACCCGCTAAACGCGCTGACGGCGGACGAAATTAAGCAGGCTATCGGGGTTGTGAAAGCCTCTGCGGATTTTAAACCCAATACCCGCTTTACCCAGATCGCCCTTGCGGAACCAGAGAAAGCCAAAGTGTGGGACTTTGTGCTCAACGGTACGGCAGTGGACGCCCCTCGCCAGGCGAAGATCGTCATGCTCGACGGCAAGCACGTTATCGAAAGCGTAGTGGACCTGAAGGATAAAAAAATCCTGCGCTGGGAGCCGGTGAAAGACGCGCACGGCATGGTGCTACTGGATGATTTCACCGCGGTTCAGCAGATCATTAACGAGAGCTCGGAGTTTGCCGAGGTGCTTAAAAAACACGGCATCACCGACCCGAAAAAAGTGATCACCACGCCGCTTACCGTCGGCTACTTCGACGGTAAAGACGGCCTGAAGCAGGAAGACCGCCTGCTTAAGGTGGTGAGCTATCTGGACGTCGGCGACGGCAACTACTGGGCGCACCCGATCGAGAACCTCGTGGCCGTGGTCGATCTTGAGCAGAAAAAAACTCCAGAAGATTGAAGAAGGTGCCGTTGTGCCGGTTCCGATGACTCCGCGCCCCTATGACGGCCGCGACCGTGTCGAGACGCCGAAAAAACCCGCTCGACATCATTGAGCCGGAAGGCAAGAACTACACCATTACCGGCGACATGGTGCACTGGCAGAACTGGGATTTCCACCTGAGCCTGGACTCCCGCGTCGGCCCGATGATTTCGACCGTCACTTACAACGACAACGGGAAAAAGCGTCAGGTGATGTATCAGGGATCGCTCGGCGGCATGATTGTCCCTTACGGCGATCCGGACGTGGGTTGGTACTTCAAGGCCTATCTCGACTCCGGCGACTACGGCATGGGCACCCTGACCTCGCCGCTGGTGCGCGGTAAAGACGTGCCGTCCAACGCGGTGATGCTCAACGAAACCATCCCGGACTACACCGGCGCGCCGATGGAGATCCCGCGCGCGATAGCGATTTTCGAACGCTACGCGGGGCCGGAATATAAGCATCAGGAGATGGGCCAGCCTAACGTCAGCACCGAGCGCCGCGAACTGGTGGTGCGCTGGGTGAGTACCGTGGGCAATTACGATTACATCTTCGACTGGGTGTTCCATGAAAATGGCACCATCGGCATTGACGCCGGCGCGACGGGTATCGAGGCGGTGAAAGGCGTTCAGGCGAAAACCATGCACGACGCCACCGCCAAAGACGATACAAAATACGGCACGCTGATCGACCACAACATCGTGGGCACCACGCACCAGCACATCTATAACTTCCGTCTTGATATGGACGTGGACGGCATCAACAACAAGCTAGTGGCGATGGACCCGGAAGTGAAGCCGAATACCGCCGGCGGCCCGCGCACCAGCACCATGCAGGTCAATCAGTATGACATTGATACCGAACAGCAGGCGGCACAGAAGTTTGACCCAGGCACCATCCGACTGCTGAGCAACACCAGCAAAGAGAACCGCATGGGCAACCCGGTCTCGTACCAGATTATCCCTTACGCGGGCGGTACCCATCCGGTGGCGACAGGCGCGAAATTTGCGCCGGACGAGTGGATCTACCATCGTCTGAGCTTTATGGATAAACAGCTGTGGGTGACGCGTTACCACCCGGACGAGCTGTATCCGGAAGGGAAATTCCCGAACCGCTCTATCCACGATACGGGTCTGGGCCAGTACAGCAAGGATAACGAGTCGCTCAACGACCAGGACGACGTGGTCTGGATGACCACCGGCACCACCCACGTCGCACGCGCGGAAGAGTGGCCGATCATGCCGACGGAATGGGTGCATACCCTGCTTAAACCGTGGAACTTCTTCGACGAGACACCAACGCTCGGGAAGAAAAAAGACGAACAGAAATAAATAACGTACCGGGCACAATGCCCGGTTTTATCCATTTACTTGCTGAATACCTCTCCCCGATTATAGTTATTTCTACTTCATTTTTTTATTTCATTTCGAATCACTTTCAGCCAGGACGCGAATTTTCCACAAGCGACGTAATACATCATTGAGAGGTTTTAGGATGAAATTCAATTTGATCGTCAGGAGTCTTGCTCTGGCTGGACTTGTTATTTCCGTCAGTTCCGCTGCCGCAGAAGCCCCGAAGGACGCCACTGCAGCGACACAGCAAGTCAATAACGCCCTGTTTAATCAGCTTCCCTTCTCCGATAACACCGATTTTACGAATGCCCATAAAGGCTTTATTGCGCCTCTTCCTCAGGACATTATCAAAGGGGAGCAAGGAAATGTTATCTGGAATCCACAACAATATTCGTTTATTAAAGAGGGAGATAAAGCTCCTGAGACTGTTAACCCCAGTTTATGGCGTCAATCTCAGCTGATTAATATTAGCGGCCTGTTTGAAGTAACCGACGGCGTTTATCAGATTCGAAATCTCGACCTGTCGAATATGACCATCATCGAAGGGAAAGAAGGTGTTACCGTGGTTGACCCGCTGGTTTCGGCAGAAACGGCGAAAGTCGGGATGGAGCTCTATTTTAAAAATCGCGGCAAAAAACCTGTCGTCGCCATAATTTATACCCACAGCCACGTTGATCACTATGGCGGTGTGCGCGGCGTGGTGGAAGAAGCTGACGTGAAGTCCGGCAAGGTAAAAATCTACGCCCCGGCCGGTTTTATGGAAGCGGCCGTTGCCGAGAACATCATGGCGGGTAACGTGATGAGCCGCCGCGCCAGCTATATGTATGGCAACCTGCTGAAACCCGATGCTAAAGGCCAGGTGGGTGCCGGTCTCGGGACCACCACCTCCGCCGGGACAGTGACGCTGATTGCCCCGACAAACATCATTGAAAAAGACGGCCAGAAAGAGGTCATAGACGGCCTGACCTATGACTTTATGCTCGCACCGGGATCCGAAGCACCGTCAGAAATGCTCTGGTATATCGAAGAGAAAAAACTGATTGAATCCGCTGAGGATGTGACCCACACCCTGCATAACACCTACTCGCTGCGCGGGGCCAAAATCCGCGAGCCGCTACCGTGGTCGAAATACATCAACCAGGCGATTGTACGCTGGGGTGATAAAGCCGAAATCATCATGGCACAGCACCACTGGCCGACCTGGGGCAACGACAACGTGGTCAACCTGCTGAAAAGTCAGCGTGACCTCTATCGTTACATTAACGACCAGACCCTGCGTATGGCGAATGAAGGGCTAACGCGTGACGAAATCGCTGCTAACTTCAAGCTCCCGGATTCGCTGGCGCATACCTGGGCTAACCGCGGCTATTACGGTTCGGTGAGCCACGACGTGAAAGCCACCTACGTGCTTTACCTGGGCTGGTTTGACGGCAACCCGGCGACGCTTGACGAACTGCCGCCGGAAGAAGCCGCGAAGAAATTCGTGGAGTATATGGGTGGCGCGGATGCCATACTGAGCAAAGCGAAAACCGACTTCGATCAAGGAAACTACCGCTGGGTAGCGCAGGTGGTGAGCAAAGTGGTCTTTGCCGATCCGAACAACCAGGCTGCACGCAACCTGGAAGCGGATGCGCTTGAGCAGCTTGGCTATCAGGCAGAATCCGGCCCGTGGCGTAACTTCTATCTGACCGGAGCGCAGGAGTTGCGTAATGGCGTGGTGAAAGGTCCAACCCCGAATACCGCCAGCCCGGATACCGTACGGGCAATGACCCCGGAGATGTTCTTCGATTATCTTGCCGTACACATCAACGGACAAAAAGCGGGCGATGCCAAATCGGTGTTTAATATTGATCTGGGTAATGATGGCGGGAAATATAAGCTGGAACTGGAAAATGGCGTGCTGAACCATACGGCGAACGCCGAGGCAAAAGATGCTGATGCTACCATCACTCTTAGCCGCGATACGCTGAACAAAATTATCCTCAAAGAGATGACCCTCAAACAGGCGCAAGACAACGGTGATGTGAAAATCGCTGGCGACGGTGCAAAACTCGACACCATGCTCGGTTATATGGATAAATTTGATTTCTGGTTTAACATTGTGACGCCGTAACGATGCATACGTAAGGGCGGCCTGTCCGCCCTTTTCTGCTTAACTTATTCCCTGGACGGGGTAAACAGCGTCAATGGAAAAAAGAAAAAAAACCGACACTTGAGCGAGCAACCTGGCCGACGCGCCACGCCATGGTTATGCACGGGCTGGCGATGAACCTGCCCTGGCTGGCTTTCGTCAACATCAGCTTCGCCGTGATGATTCTGCTGCGCCATGTTCTGCTTAACGCCAGCGATCCCCTTTATCCCCACTTGCCGCATATGATGAAAATGGTCGACGCTTCGATGCTCGGCATTATTATCCTCTCGGCTGCACTGATCCTTATGGGCTGGCGGCGCATCGCCGGTATCAGCGTAGTGCTGTGTATCTGTAGCGCTATCTGGTCGATATCGTGCTTCTGGTTCATCACCGATTTACTGCTGCCCCACGTCTGGCCGCTGTGCGTTATTTTATTACTCGCTGGGTTAACGGCCCTCTACCTTTTACCCTGTGGGGTTGCTCGCCTTCGTGCTCCCGCTCTGGATAACCCTGCCGATTGCAAGCTGGGTACTGAATGATGGCCTTAATCTTCACTTCGTTATCATCTGGAGCGTCTTTTCGCTGATCCTGATCTGCGGGCGATTCATCCTCTTAAGCTGGTTTGACGAGGCCTGGCGACGTAACCAGCAAAACCAGCTGCTGATCTCACGACTGGATGCGCTGGCGCATCAGGATCCCTTAACCACAACCGCCAACCGCCGGAAGATGGAGGTGGTGCTGGAGAACGCGGTTGAGCAGAAGAAACCGTTCTCGCTGATTATGCTGGATATTGACTATTTCAAACGCTACAACGACACCTACGGTCACCAGGCGGGTGACGAATGTCTGACGCGGGTGGCGCGGGTGCTGAAGCAGTCGGTGCGCACACCTGAGGATGTGGTGTCACGCTACGGTGGCGAAGAGTTTCTGGTGATTCTGTTTAATTGCCCTGAAGCCATCGCGGAAAAGGTCGCCCTGCGTATTAAGGACGGCCTGCGCGCGGAGTCCATACCGCACAGCGCGTCATCCGTCAGCGATCGTGTCACCGTGAGTATGGGGATTGCGGGCATGGTCGAGGGGCTTGCGGGTACCGAGGTTATTGCCCGCGCCGATGCGGCGCTGTACCGGGCGAAAGAGGCCGGGCGGGATCGGTGGTCGCTTTGAATAACGCCGGGTGGCGGCTACGCCTTACCCGGCTTGTTTTTTAATACCGCACGCAAACCGACTTGGTTTCGCACCAGCCGTCCAGCCAGTCCGGGCCAAAATCACGTCCGGTGCCGGACTGCTTCATGCCACCGAACGGCAGGTTGGCGTCAATCAGCGTATGGCTGTTCACCCAGACGGTGCCCGCCTGCAGCCGATCGGTGTACTCCAGCGCCTTGCTGATATTCTGCGTCCAGACGCTGGCCGTCAGGCCATATTCGGTGTCGTTCGCCAGCTGGAGCGCCTCTTCTCCGTCGGATACTCGCACCAGGTTGATCACCGGACCAAACACCTCTTCTCGGGTTAACCGCAGCGCGGCATCCGGGTTCACCACCAGCGTAGGCGACACGTAATAGCCTTTGCCCTCCGGACCGCGGTTACCGACGATCAGCTCCGCATTGCGCGACGTCGCCTCGTCGAGGAAGGTCTGCACCTTATCGCAGTGGGCGCGCGACACCAGCGGGTTGATAAACGCCTCCGGCGACATGCCCGGCCCGACGCTCAGGGATTTCACCGCCTGTTCGAACCCGCTCACCAGCGTGTCAAAAAGCGGCGCTTCAATGTAGATGCGCGAGCTCGCCGCGCACACCTGCCCCTGGTTCAGGAAGCTGCCGGTCATCAGTCCTTCGATCACCCACGCCGGGTCCGCATCCTTGAGTACAATTGCCGGGTTTTTCCCGCCCAGCTCCAGGGTAACTCCGGTTAGCGTGTCCGCCGCCGCGCGGGCAATTTGCTTACCCGTTGCCGTCGAGCCGGTAAAGCTCACCTTTGCAATATGCGGGTGTGAGGTTAGCGCCGCGCCACACACTGCGCCGCTCCCTGTTACTACGTTGAACACCCCGTCCGGGATGCCCGCTTCGCTGGCCAGCTCCGCCACGCGCAGCAGGGTTAGCGGCGTGGTTTCAGACGGCTTAATGACGATAGAGCAGCCCGCGGCCAGCGCTGGCATCACTTTCCACATCCCGATCATCAGCGGGAAGTTCCAGGGCACAATCCCGGCCACCACACCAACCGGCTCCTTACGCGTCCACGCCTGGTAGCGCGCACCCTGCGGCAGCGGGATGGAAAGATCGAGGGTTTTGCCCGCAATTTTGGTGGTCAGCCCGGCGGTGTAGCGCATCCAGTTAAGGGTGCAGCCCACTTCAAAAGCCCGGGAGATGTTAATTGATTTGCCCTGCTCCAGCGTTTCAAGCTGGGCCAGCTCCTCGCCGTGCTGTTCGACCAGATCGGCAAAATGGAGCAGGATCCGCTCGCGCTCCGCCGGTAATTTTCCGGCCCAGCTGCGGGCCACAAAGGCGCGCCAGCCGGACATAACGGCCCGGTCAACGTCATCGACGCTGGCATCGGCGGTCGAGGCAATCACCTCGCCCGTGGCCGGGTTGTAGACGTTCAGCCGCTTTTCGCTGTCCGACGCGGCCTGACGCCCTTCAATCCACAGGCCGTGGTGTCGGTCTAAAAACTGCTGCACGGCAGGCAGAATAGCCACCGATGATTCAGACATAGGATACTCCTTCGTTATTCTTCGCAGGGTGTTCATCCAGTCTATGTGGGGTTTTGCATTCTCGCTTTTGTCTCTGTGACATTCGCTTTGCCACCTGTGACAGGTGCCGCAAATCGCGATAATCGCCGCTTATATCGCTGTTACCGGTGAGTGTTCTTTCCTATAGTCAGCCTCATAGCTCTGACAAAATGCAACACAAATGCAACATGCGAAAACGTTGACGGTGCAGCGAGAGAAACGATGGCGTGTGCAAGCGAGCAGGAACAGTATCAGCAGTGGCTGGCGCAGATTAACCAGGTTTGCGGGCGTTTTAACGCCCAGCCCACCGAAGGCAAATTCTTCGGCGAGCTGGAGACCAGCTACGCGCGCAGCCTGAAGCTCAGTACCGTCACCGCCGGCGGCGTTAACCTGTTCCGCTCCCGACGGGAGATCGCACAGAGTAATGATGCCTGGTTCTACACCGTCTTCCAGCTTGAAGGCAGCGCGCAAATTGAGCAGGATGAGCGTCGCGCGGTGCTCAGAACCGGGGATATCACGCTGATTGACGCCTCCCGTCCTTGCTCGATCAACTGGCTGGAAAAGTCCCGCCAGATTTCGCTGCTGGTTCCCCGTCAGATTATCGAGCAGCAGTGCCGCTTTCAGGAGATAAGCTGCGCGCTCGCCCTTTCCCGCACTTACCCACGGTCCAGCTGAGCCATCGCCTGCTGATGGAGAGTATGAACAACCCCGACCTGAGTGACCGGGAGAGTGAAGCGGCGCTTGAGGCGATGGTCTGCCTGCTGCGCCCCGCGTTCCAGCAGCGCGACGTGATTCAGCCGCGCAAGGAGCGCCAGTTTCAGCACGTTGTGGCGCTGATTGACAACCATATTCAGTCTGAATCGCTGCGTCCGGAATGGATTGCCGCCGAGAGCGGAATGTCCGTACGCAGCCTCTACCGCTTGTTTGCCGAGAAGGGGCTGGTGGTAGCGCAGTACATTAAAAACCGTCGTCTGGATCTCTGCGCGCAGGAATTGCAGTCAACCGGCGACGATGAAAAGCTGGCGGGCATTGGCTACAGCTGGGGATTCACCGACCATAGCCACTTTTCAACGGCCTTTAAGCAGCGTTTTGGCGTCTCGCCGGGTGAATACCGCAAGCGCTACCGCTAGCTATTTTTTCCAGCCACTTACCGTTAATGCCCTTCACGTACTCGCCCGGCTGCGCGCGGGCCACCAGCTTTTGCCCCGCCATTTTCGCCACTTCATCAACCGGCAAATTATTGCTGTCAGCCAGCTTCTGATAGCTCTCCGTGCGCGCTGCGTTAATGCGATTCACCAGCTCCAGCGTTTCGGCATCCTGTTGGATCGGAGCAAGATAGCCGCTCAGGGTTTCCCCCAACGCGCCCCTGCGCGCGGGCATCGTTTAAGGTCAGCGCAGCCGCCTGCACGTTTATACTCAGGGCCAGTAAAAGTCAACGCTAATCGTTTCATGGCATCCTCAGAACAGATCGCTGCGCGATTTCAGCAGGGCTTCAACGTCTTTATCGACCTTGATGTGGATCTCGTGTTCGATTTTGACATTCATATTGATGGTAATCGGCTCCTTTGGCGCAGCGACTTCAATGCGCGGCGTACAGCCGGTCAGTAGCGCGGCAACGGTGAGCGCACCAGCCATCTTTTTCATTGTTGTTCCTCACTTTCCTTGCCAGTCAAACTGCGGAGACCGGGAATCGCCGCGTGTTGCTCAAACCAGGTTTGCAGGTTGTCGCCAAAACGCAGGCTGCGCCACAGGGTAAAGACATTCTCGCCATGGGTGTAGTTCAGATTGACGGAGCTGCTTTTGCCGTCCACGCGGCTGGTCCCCTTGATGGTCGCCTGCATGGTTAATTCACCCAGGTTATCTAAATTGATTCTCGTCCACGACTGCGAAATTTCCATGTAGCGGAGCCAGTTAATCGCTGCGCCCGCGACCATATTATCCTTCACGATGGCGTCTGCCGTATCTTTGTCGATGCGCAGCGTCATTGGCCCCGGGTTGGTCAGCCAGCCATCTTTAATGATCCATTTTTCATTGTCCAGCCAGAACGGCAGCGCCCCGCTCACCGGGCCCGACAGGGTAAACTGCTTCGGGTTGACGGCGCTGATCAGCTCGCTTGAGGAGATATTGTCCACGCGCAGCAGGGCCGGATCGTGCTGCGGCATCCGCAGTTGCTGCATGGTGATCTTCCCGCCGAGCGTTTCAACCTTAACGTTGGTGAGCAGCATCGGGTTGTCCTCCGTCCAGGGGTAATTCCCCTGCAGGTCCGCGGTAATCGTTGCGCCGCGGGTCACCAGGTTTTTCCCACTTTCGCCAATTGCGCAAACGTTGAACCGGGCCGCGCGTGCCCAGGGGACCAGGTCCCCCTCGCCGTGCAAGCGGGACGGC
>OKVS01000527.1_pt1 | contig 11812 bp, 13 predicted proteins | sample 1606911 | NCBI WGS metagenome assembly OKVS01 (sample SAMN03281016, study PRJEB24777) | human gut metagenome | isolation source: fecal sample PR161 from 1 month old female Malay infant, caesarean... | reverse complement strand
GCAGCGAATACAGCCTTTCTCTTCCTGCTCTTCACCCATCTCGGTCGGGGAAGGCGCGAGCAGGCAGTTGGTGATTTTAACCACCGGCACATCGAGCCACGGCAGGGTAAAGCCCATCAGGGGGCCGCCCATGATCACCATCTGATCGCTGCCCGGGCAAAAGTCAGCCTGCTCCAGCAGGTGACGCACCGGTGTACCCAGACGTGCCCAGACGTTGCCCGGACGAGAGACCGCTTCCCCGGTCAGCGTCACCACGCGCTCGGTCAGCGGCTCGCCGTCGATCACCGCGCGCTTCACGGCGTACGCGGTGCCCACGTTCTGCATCAGCACGCCGATATCCGAAGAGCGTCCGCCGTGCGGGACCTGCTTGCCGGTGAGGATCTGTGTCAGCTGTTTAGCACCGCCAGAGGGGTACTTGGTCGGAATGACGCGCAGGCTGATATCATGGCTACCGGCCAGCACGGCGCGCAGCATCGAGATAGCCTGCGGTTTATTGTCTTCGATACCAATCAGCACTTCCCGCGGCTGCAGAATGTGCGCAAGGATGCGGATGCCTTCCACCACCTGGGCGGCGCAATCCTGCATCAGACGATCGTCGGCGGTGATGTACGGTTCGCATTCGGCGGCGTTGATAATCAGCGTCTGAATGTTATCGCCACCGCCGCGCAGCTTGACGCCGGTCGGGAAGCCCGCGCCGCCAAGCCCGGCCACGCCGAACTGATGAATGCGCTCGATGAGCGCTTCGCGGCTCTGGCTGCGGTAGTCGCTCCAGCCGTCACGGTCAATCCAGCGGTCTTCGCCGTCGGCTTCTATAATCACGCTCAGTTCCGACAGCGCGGACGGATGCGCCACCGTATGCGGCGCAATGGCGACCACCTTACCGGAGGTGGGGGCGTGCACCGGCAGCATACGTCCGCGACCAAAGGTCAGCGGCTGACCGCGAAGGACGGTATCGCCTTCTTTCACGCACAGCTCGCCCTCAGCGCCAATATGCTGCTTGAGCGGCATGACGTAACGCGTCGCCAGCGGAATTTGACGCAGCGGCGTGCCGTTGGACTGGGTTTTCATCTCTGGCGGATGGATACCGCCGTCAAAGTCCCAGATCTTCTCTTTTCTGAAAGCAGAAAATAACTTAAGCATGTTGTTCCACAGGAATATTGCGAACCGGAATGGTTTGAAGATCCCACTTCCAGCTTTCGGTAGTCGTTTCAACCGGGCGCAGCTCTATACATTGCGTCGGGCAGGGGGCCACGCAAAGGTTACAGCCGGTGCAAAGATCCGCCACAACGGTGTGCATGGCGCGCGTTGCGCCAACAATGGCGTCGACCGGACAGGCCTGAATACATTTGGTGCAGCCGATGCAGTTTGCTTCGTCGATCACCGCGAGGGCACGGACCGGCTCCTGGACTTCCGCATCGCCATCAACGGGCTGCGGATCGACGTTAAGCAGGGCGGCAATTTTCAGCATCACCGCTTCGCCGCCGGGCGCACAGCGGTTAATTTTTTCACCCTGAATGCCTACCGCTTCAGCGTAAGGGCGGCAGCCCGGGTAGCCGCACTGTCCACACTGACTTTGCGGTAAAAGCTCATCAATTTTTTCAACAACAGGATCGTCCTCTACCGCGAAACGGCGGGAGGCGTAGCCCAGGATAAGGCCAAACACCAACCCCAGGACGCTGATAGAGGCGATGGCAATCCAGATAGCATTCATTACAACTTCACCAAACCACTAAAGCCCATAAAGGCCAGAGACATTAAACCCGCGGTCACCAGCGCAATGGCATTACCGCGAAATGGCGCAGGGATATCCGCTGCTGCCAGACGTTCGCGAATCGACGCGAACAGCACCATAACAAATGAGAAACCGACAGCGGCGGAGAAGCCGTACAGCGCCGACTGCATGAAGTTATGGCCAAGGTTGATGTTCAGCAGCGCCACGCCAAGCACCGCACAGTTGGTGGTGATCAGCGGCAGGAAGATACCCAGCAGGCGATAGAGCGCCGGGCTGGTTTTACGCACCACCATTTCGGTAAATTGCACCACCACCGCAATGACCAGAATAAACGCCAGCGTGCGGAGATAGATTAACCCCAGCGGGATGAGGATCCAGGTGTCAATCAACCACGCGCAGATGGACGCCAGCGTCATGACGAAGGTCGTCGCCAGCCCCATGCCCATCGCGGTTTCCAGCTTTTTGGAAACCCCCATAAACGGGCACAGACCAAGAAACTTCACCAGAACGAAGTTGTTAACCAGCACGGTGCCGACAAAGAGCAGTAAGTAATCGGTCATTATTTAGCCTGAAATAAAAAAGCCGCCTATTATCGGACAAACCGGGGCAGGCGACAACAGGTTATCTGTAAGGTTATTACGGGTTCACGAAGGTGTTTTTCACACGCGTCGAACGTTTGAAATAGGGCACCAGCAGCGCCGCAGCCAGTAACGGGAAAAGCAGCTGGCGGACAGCAAGCGCGTCAGACACGGGCGAGAAAGCAAACGCTTTAACCGCCAGCAGAACCGAAATGAGCAGCCAGATAATGTAGTGCTTAGGCACACTCTTGCGGCGCTTAAAGAAAGCGATAGTCAGCCACAGGGTGTAGTACCACATCCCAATCGCGAAAACGAACGACACAAACCACATCGCTATATTCAGCACGCTTTGCGACATCAGGGTCTGAATAGCGTGAGGGGTAATCAGTGCGGTGGTATAAAGCAGCAGCGCAAGCGATGCGCTTAATAAGGCAACCAGCAGCCATGCCAGTGGGGCGATTAACCAGCCTCCGATGCGTTCTCCAGGCGTTGCGGTCATGAACTCTCCCATTATCTGCGCGAAATGTTGTACAGCCAGTTTGCAGGGCGGAGAGTATATAACATTTCGCGCGGATGGCTACTTTCTTATAAAACGTAACGCCATACGGACTTCGGCACCTCGCCGACGTTGAACAAGCGTCCGCCGGAGACCAGCTCCGCACGGCGATGGTCAGCGGCGCGATACATATTGATAATATCCTGATTATCCGACAGGGTGTAGTTCAGATGGTCAAACAGTTTTTCCAGGCTCTCAAGCGAATTGATCTTGCGAAATTTTAATAAATAGTCCTGAACTGTCATATTAATAATTTTCCATATAAAAGTGAGTAATACCAGTTAAGGTAATTCGGTCGAATAATAAACGGATTAATACAGACGTAAACAGCCCACTCAGATAACGCGACGAAATTAGGAGTTTTCTTTGCTGAAATTCAGGCACCGAAGGTGATGCCTGGAAGAGAAGGTTAACCGCGTTCACCAGGGCTGGCAATACGAAACTGACACATTATGTCACTCTTTAAAGCAGCAACCGGTTACTTAGGATGGGTGACGGCAGCAGGCTCCGGCGGCTGGTAGTTATCAATATGGCTGGCTACGCCGAGCAAAATGACCGAAACCCCAAGAACAATCCATCCCGCTAATTCAATGATTCGATTAATAATTGATGCCATGATTCACTGTTGTAATTTATCCATAAATACAGGTCGCAAATGTTACAGCGCTGTTTCTCTGACGGCAAGCGCTTTGGGAACGATTCCCTTAAACAAAATCAGAAGGTTAATACTATGTAACAAAAATAGCCAGTACAGCCTGCTATTTTAAGCGCCATGGCTCATTATTAATGAGGACAATGCCAGAAAGGCCAGTATGAAATAAGAAATGCAAAAAGAGGACAACACGATGAGTGATAACATCCGCGTCGGGCTTATAGGCTACGGGTACGCAAGCAAAACGTTTCATGCGCCTCTGATAGCCGGAACGCCGGGAATGGCGCTGGCGGCGGTATCCAGCAGCGACGCCGCCAAAGTCCACGCTGACTGGCCCGCATTGCCGGTTGTCTCCGAGCCTAAACACCTTTTCAACGATCCGAATATCGATTTAATTGTTATTCCCACCCCGAACGACACGCACTTCCCGCTTGCGAAAGCCGCGCTGGAAGCCGGGAAGCACGTCGTAGTTGACAAACCCTTCACCGTGACGTTGTCACAGGCGCGTGAGCTGGAGGCGCTGGCAAAAAGTCTGGGCAGAGTGCTGTCCGTTTTCCATAACCGCCGGTGGGACAGCGACTTCCTGACGGTTAAAACGCTTCTCGGGGAAGGCACGTTAGGAGAGATCGTTTTTTTTGAATCGCATTTTGACCGTTTCCGTCCGCAGGTGAGAAACCGCTGGCGCGAGCAGGCCGGTCCGGGCAGCGGCATCTGGTACGATTTAGCCCCGCATCTGCTGGACCAGGCCGTGAATCTGTTTGGGCTGCCGGTGAGCATGACGGTCGATCTGGCTCAGCTCAGGCCCGGGGCGCAGACAACCGATTACTTCCACGCGGTGTTGAGTTACCCGCAGCGGCGGATTGTGCTGCACGGCACGATGGTCGCGGCCGCGGAATCTGCCCGCTATATTATCCACGGCACGCGCGGGAGCTACGTGAAGTTTGGCCTCGATCCGCAGGAAGATCGCCTCAAAAACGGTGAACGTCTGCCGCAGGAAGACTGGGGCTATGATATGCGCGACGGTGTCGTGACGCGGACGGAAGGTGACGAGCTGGTTGAGGAAACCCTGTTAACGATCCCGGGTAACTATCCGGCTTATTATGCTGCCATCCGCGATGCGCTTAACGGAACGGGGGAGAACCCGGTTCCGGCGAGCCAGGCGATACAGATTATGGAGCTGATTGAGCTGGGGATCGAATCTGCCAAACATCGCGCCACGCTCTGTCTGGCATAAGTTTTAAATGCTTTTGTATGCCGGGTAAGGCGTAGAAGCCACCCGGCAAAGGGTTTACGCGGTTGCCACCTTATCCCGCAGCGCCTGCTTCTCCGCAGGCGTCAGGAAGGCGATCTCCAGCCCGTTGATCTGCGCCTGGCGGATCTGTTCGCGGCTCAGGCCCGCCTGCGGTGCGGCGATGTTGTACTCGTGGATGATATCCACGCCCTGAACCGCCGGATCGTCCGTGTTCAGTGAGGCCAGCACGCCGTGCTCGAGGAACGTTTTCAGCGGGTGCTGCGCCAGCGTTGCCACGGTGCTGGTCTGAATGTTGGACGTCAGGCACGACTCAATGCCGATGCGCTGCTCCGCCAGGAAATCCATCAGCGCGCGGTCTTCAACCGCCTTCACGCCGTGGCCGATACGCTCGGCGCCCAGCTCGCGGATGGCCTGCCAGATGCTTTCCGGGCCAGCCGCTTCACCCGCATGGACGGTAATGTGCCAGCCGGCATCGCGCGCGCGGTTGAAGTGGGAGAGGAACAGGCTGCCGGGGAAGCCCAGCTCGTCGCCAGCAAGGTCGACGGCGGTGATGGCATCGCGGTGCGCCAGCAGCGCTTCCAGCTCCTGCAGGCAGGCGGCTTCGCCGAACGTGCGGCTCATAATGCCGATCAGGCGGGTCCTGAACGTCGAAGATTTTACACCCTTCACGGACTGCCTTCAATGACGGCCTCCACCACGCCTGCAACGGGCAGGCTGTGGGTCATCGCCATATAGCCTGGCGAGAAGCGCAGCTCAACGTAGTGCAGGCCGTTGCGGGCCGCGTCTTCAATGTTCTCAAACGCCACGCGGCGGCAGGCATCCAGCGACGCCAGCATTTTCACGCCCCAGTCGAGTTTGCTCAGGAAACTGACCAGGTCCGGTTCATTGGAGGTGACCTGTACGTGTGGGATCAACGACTCAAGCGTCTGAGCGGGAAGCGTTAAGTTGAACTGGCGGCCAAGATCGAGGATGGTTTGGGCACGAATGTTACCGTCAAGGTGACGATGAATATCAGTTAAGGGCAGGCGTGTATCAATCATGGTCGCACTCTTTTCGGGTTAAAGTGCGCCATATTATAAAAACAAAACGGGGTAAAAAGCTATTTGCGCAAGGGAATATTCCGTTGCGCAAACAAATTACAGGAGCGTGTTGATCCCGGCGATGAGGCGCTGCACCCCTTGTTCCAGCTTGCTGCGTGGGCAACCGGCGTTAAGGCGCACGAAGCCGTTACCCTCGTTTCCGTACGTGTATCCCGGCATGATGGCGACTTTTTGCTGCGCGATCAGCACTTTTTGCAGTGCCCTGTCGTCAATGTTCAGCGGGCGCAGGTCAATCCAGGCCAGATAGGTTGCTTCCGGCGGCTGCCAGTTCAGTTTCGGAAAAGCACTGTTTAATTCCTGTGCGATATACAACAGATTCTCTTCCAGATAACGACGCAAGGCATCAAGCCACGGCTCTCCCTGCTGATAGGCGGCGATATGGGCCGTCAGCGCCAGCACGGAAGGGGAAGAGAGCCCATCCCGTCCTTTTAGCGCGCTGAGATAGCCGTTACGGCTCTCTTCATCGCCGATCAGGCCGTATGCGCCTGTTAGTGCCGGAATATTAAAGCTTTTCGAGCCGGAGGTGAGAAGCGCCCATTTGCCGCGCGCTACCGCATTCCACGGGGTGTGGCGATGCGCCCCCCAGACCATGTCCATATGAATTTCATCGCTGATAACCGCCACGTCATAGCGCTCACAGAGTTCCGCCATCTGCGTCAATTCATCCCGCGTCCAGACCTTGCCGGTCGGGTTCTGCGGGCTGCACAGCAGCAGAATTTTGTTTTCCGGTTTCGCCAGGGCCGCTTCAAGCGCCGCCATATTGCCCTGCCAGCCAGTCGCCTGCTTTTCCATCTCAACAGCCACTACCTGACGCGCATTGCCTCCAATGGAGTTGTAAAATGCATCGTACGCCGGGGTGTGAACCACCACGCCGTCACCGGGCTTTGACCAGAGGCGGATCAGCTCTGACACCATGTAGATGACGGAAGGGGCCCATAAACGATGGTTTCTTTATCAATGCGGCTGTTAAAGCGCTGCCGAAACCAGTGCTCAACAGCGGCAAGAAACTCGTCGTTTTTCCAGCGGCTGTAGCCCAGCACGCCGTGGTTGATGCGCTGATGCAGCGCGTCGGTAATGCAGGGGGCGGTGGCGAAGTCCATATCCGAGATGGTGAAGGGCAGCAGATCCGCCGCGCCAAAGCGGTCGGCGACGTAGTCCCACTGCGTACACCAGGTGCCGTGACGATCCACGACGGTAGAAAAATCAAACATGACGTTAATCCTTAAAGTAAAACCCCCTCATGAGAGGGGTTGAGGCATCAGGCTTCTACTGTTCGCATCAGGGTTGCCAGCTCATCTTTCACCGACTGAACCTGCGGGCCGATAACCACCTGCAAATTGTGCTGATTTAACTGTACCACGCCGATGGCCCGGTTGGCTTTCAGGGCGTTGGTATCCACTTTTGACATATCCGCCACCGACAGACGCAGGCGGGTGATGCAGTTATCCAGCGAGGTAATGTTATCCGCACCGCCCAGCGCCGCCAGAATGGCAGGGGTGTTATACCCGGATTTGCCCACGGTACCGGCCACCGCCTGCTCAACGCTGGTGGCGGTATCGGTATCGCGGCCCGGCGTTTTCAGGTTAAAGCGGGTGATGGCGAAGCGGAAGATACCGTAGTACACCGCGAACCAGATAGCCGCCACCACCGGCACCAGATACCACTTGGTTGACAGGCCGTGCAGGATCCCGAACACCACGAAGTCAATCACGTTGCCGTCGGTGTTGCCGATGGTGACGCCCAGCACCGCCATCACGGTAAAGCCCAGGCCGGTCAGCAGCGCGTGGATGAGATACAGCACCGGCGCAACAAACAGGAACAGGAATTCGATAGGCTCGGTGGTGCCGCCCACGACGCAGGCAATCACGCCGGAGATCAGCAGCCCTTTAATTTTATGTCGGTTTTCCGGGCGCGCGCAGTGGTACATCGCCAGCGCGGCACCCGGCAGGCCGCCGAGGAATGCCGGCATTTTACCCTGCGACAGGAAACGGGTGGCGCTTTCGGCGAAGCCGTGGGTCGTCGGACAGCTCAGCTGCGCCTGGAAGATGGTCAGCGCACCGCTCACGTCGTGACCGCACACCTCCATGGTACCGCCCGCTTCGGTGAAGCGAATCAGGGCCACCAGGATATGCTGCAGGCCGAACGGCAGCAGCAGACGCTCGCCGGTGCCGAAGATCATCGGACCAAAATCTCCCGCGCCGTTGATGATGCGGCCAATGCCGTTGATGCCCATCGCAAAGACCGGCCAGATCAGCGGAATGATCAGGCCGAACAGACCCATGACCACCAGGGTGACAATCGGCACGAAGCGGGTACCGCCGAAGAAGGCCAGGGCATCCGGCAGACGGATATTGTGGAAGCGCTCGTGCAGCATCCAGATAATCACCCCGGCGATCACCGCTCCGAGGATCCCGGTATCAATAGACTGGATGCCAATCACGCTCTGAATGTTGTTGGCCTTCAGCACGGCAGCATCGGTCGTCGGCAGAATGCCTTTCGCGGTCAGCCAGAAGTTAACCGCCAGGTTCATCACGGCGTAACCCACAAACCCGGCAAAGGCCGCGACGCCTTTATTCTCGCGGGCCAGGCCCAGCGGGATGGCGATGCAGAACATCACGGGCAGGAAGCTAAACGCGAAGGAGCCGACCTTACTCATCCAGATAAAGATCGCCTGCAGCACGGGAGTACCGAGGAACGGGATCAGCGTGATGACGTCTTTACTGCTCAGCGAGCTGCCGATCCCGAGCATGATCCCGCAGAACGAGAGGAGCGCCACGGGCAGCATAAAGGTTTTACCCAGTTGCTGGAAAAACTCCCACAGCGATATTTTTTGTGCTGTTTTCGCCGTCATAAAACGACTCCTTTATTGTTAAAATCAGTTTGCCTGCTTCAATGCTGCGAGAAGATAAAACGTTTTATCAAAGTTTAGTGCGCGCTAAATCACATTCTCAGGCTTTGACTGGTAGTATAAAGATAACGTATTGATAAAACGTTTTACCGATCTCATTTCAGGGAGTCACGCTGACACATGGCTGTAGCGAAAAAAGTCACCATCAACGATGTCGCGCTGGCGGCGGGGGTTTCCGTCAGCACCGTTTCTCTCGTGCTCAGTGGTAAAGGGCGCATCTCGCCCGCAACCGGCCAGAGGGTGAACGAGGCGGTTGAACAGCTGGGCTTTGTGCGTAACCGTCAGGCGTCGGCGCTGCGCGGCGGGCAAAGCGGGGTGATTGGCCTGATTGTCCGTGACCTGACGTCACCTTTTTATGCGGAGCTGACCGCCGGGTTAACCGAAGCGCTGGAAGCGCAGGGGCGGATGGTCTTTCTGCTGCACGGCGGGCGCGAGGCCGGGCAGCTTCTCTCCCGTCTCGATATGCTGCTGACCCAGGGGGTTGACGGAGTGATCGTCGCCGGAGCGTCGGGCGTGGGTAGCGAACTGTGCGAGCGTGCCGCCGAGAAAGGCGTGCCGCTGGTGTTCGCCTCGCGCGCCAGCTATCTGGACGAGGCCGATACGCTGCGCCCGGATAACATGCAGGCCGCGCAAATGTTGACCGAACATCTTATTCGCCGCGGGCATCAGCGCATTGCCTGGCTGGGAGGGAAAAGCTCCTCCCTGACGCGCGCCGAGCGGGTCGGCGGCTACTGCGCGACGCTGATTAAATACGGCCTGCCGTTCCACAGCGAATGGGTCGTGGAGTGTGAATCCAGCCAGAAGAAAGCGGCGGAAGCGATAGGCGCGCTGCTGCGAAGCAATCCGACGATCAGCGCCGTGATTTGCTACAACGATGTGATTGCCATGGGTGCCTGGTTTGGCCTGATTCGCGCCGGGCGTCAGAGCGGCGAGGGCGGGGTGGAAACCTTCTTTGGCCATCAGGTGGCGTTAGGGGCGTTCGCCGACGTTGGTGAAAACGCGCTGGATGACCTGCCGATAGTCTGGGCTACCACCCCTGCGCGGGAGATGGGCTACACGCTGGCAGAGAGAATTATGCAGCGCATCGACAACACGGACGTCCAGTCCGGGCACCAGATTGTCGCGGCGCGGCTGGTGACGGTGAAATAACTCAGCTCTGCTGCGTAAGCGGGTTGAGCGTCAGATGTGTCTCCAGGGCTTCTACAAATTTTCGTACTTTTGCCGGGATCAGCCGGGAGGTCGGGTAAACCGCCCAAATGGCCAGCGATTCCGGCTGAGCATCTTCCAGGACGATCCGCACGAGTTTACCCTCAGCAATGGCAGGCTCTACGTACCAGCGAGATAAATTTGCGATGCCGAGTCCCCCCAGACAAGCCTCGAAAATCGCCTCAATAGAGTTAGCCGAGAATCGGCCTGACACCTTTTGTTTGTAGCGCTGTTCACCCTTCTCAAACGACCAGTGTGTCGTATCTGAGGTGGTCAGGCAGCTATGTCCAGCCAGATCGTTAAGCAATTTCGGTGAACCGTACGCGGCGAGATACTCCGCGCTGGCGCAAAGCTCGCGGGGGTTATCACAGATGCGGTGTGCAACTAACCGGTTATCGCGCAGCGGTGCAATGCGTAACGCCACGTCTATGCCTTTCCCGACAATATCAATTTGCTCATCGGTTGCCAGCAGGTCGACCTGCAGGGCAGGATGTTGCTGCATAAACAGCGGCAACATCGGTGCAACGATCTTGCGTCCAAACGCCGCTGAGGCGGTAATGCGAAGGCGTCCGGACAGGTGCGTACCATCGGGAAACAGATCGGCCAGCGCGTTATTTTTATCTTCCAGCAACGCCTGCGCATGAGGCAAAAAAAACGTCACCATCGCTGGTGGGTGAGAGGGATCGCGTGGTGCGATGCACCAGCCTGACCCCCAGCTCAGCCTCAAGATTGTTAAGAGAGCGTGACGCCGCCATGGCGCTCATTGAGAGCCGACGCGCGGCGCCCGCCAGGCTACCCGTCTTAATCGCTTCGACAAACACTTCAACGTCTTCCAGTTTCATTATATCGCTTTTCGTTATTCTGCCTTATCAAAGTACATATCTACAGTATTTATCGTTACGCTGCCATAGTCTCTTCACAACCTGAAAAATATCAATCTGGAGTGAAGATGAAAAAGTTGAAAACGGTTCTGGCATTCAGCAGCCTGTTACTGGTAAGTGCCGCCTGGGCTGACGCACCTGCACAGGTGAAGCAGCAGGTCCCAGGCTATTATCGTCTGGCGGTAGGGGAATATGAGGTCACGGCGCTGTTCGACGGCTATAACGACCTTTCGCCGTCATTACTCCACGGTCTTTCAGACGACAAGGTTCGTAAACTACTGGCTCAGCATAAAATCGATGCCGAACGCATGCCGACCGCTTTTAACGCTTTCCTGGTTAATACCGGTAAACATCTGGTCATGATTGACAGCGGAGCGGGGCACTGCGTGCCGGAAACGGCCGGCCAATTGGTTAACAATATGAAAGCATCAGGCTATCGTCCCGAGCAGGTTGATACCATTTTCCTGACGCATCTTCATCTTGATCATGTTTGTGGCCTGAGCGATGCGAACGGTAAAGCGTTGTTCCCCAATGCCACCGTCTACGTACCGCAGGGGGAGGCCGACTACTGGCTTGATCCTGCAAAAGAAGCGAGCGCGCCGGCTAATGCGAAAGAGTATTTTGCTATCGCCCGAAAAGCATTGTCTGATTATAAAGCCTCCGGACATCTTAAAACCTTCGTTCCGCCAGCTTCGCCGATCCCGGAAGTCCAGACGGCCTATGCCGTTGGCCATACGCCCGGCAGTACCGTTTATCGATTTGCGTCGAAGGGGACGGCTATTAACTTCATTGGGGATCTGATTCATGCGCCAGCCGTCCAGTTCCCGCATCCTGAAGTGTCTATTCGCTTTGATGTCGACTCGAAAAAATGCCATCTCGTCCCGGGCGCAGGAATTTAACGCGCTGGCGAAAGACGGCGAGTGGATGGCCGCTGCGCATCTGCCTTT
>OKVS01000524.1_pt1 | contig 11875 bp, 14 predicted proteins | sample 1606911 | NCBI WGS metagenome assembly OKVS01 (sample SAMN03281016, study PRJEB24777) | human gut metagenome | isolation source: fecal sample PR161 from 1 month old female Malay infant, caesarean... | reverse complement strand
TTTTTTGCTATACTAGATAGGACTTTGAAAAGTAGGTGTACAGAATGAAACTTCAAGTAACTAAAAAAAGCAGAACATAAATTTAAAAAAAGGATATCCTTTAATTCAGAAAGAAGATTTGCAACAAGTGCCGGCGCCGTTGCCAACAGATTGGCTTACTTTGATTGATAGTAAAGGCCAGCGCTTAGCTGAAGGATATTTAGGCGAACAAAATAAAGGAATTGGTTGGTTGCTGTCATGGCATGGACCAATTAATCAATCTTTTTTTCAACAACTCTTTGAAATAAGTCGTGAGAAGCGGACGCCTTTTGAAAAGGATTCGCTGACAACCGCGTATCGATTATTTAATGGAGAAGGGGATGGCATTGGAGGAGTGATCATCGATCGCTATGCAGATTACGCCGTTTTTTCATGGTATAATGAAACCCTTTATCAGAAAAAAGCCGAACTTTTGACGGCGTTTCGCACAGTTTAACCCTGACATTATTGGTGCCTACGAAAAGATTCGCTTTTCCACAAAAGATTTACCCGAATCACAGTTTTTGTATGGCGAACAAGCACCCGAGCCATTACTTGTCACTGAAAATGGCGTTCAATTTGCTACCTATTTAAACGAAGGATTAATGACAGGCATCTTTTTAGATCAAAAAGAAGTTCGTGGTCGATTAGTAGATGGTTTTGCAGTAGGTAAAACAGTCTTAAATATGTTTAGTTATACAGGTGCTTTTTCAGTAGCTGCCGCTATGGGAGGTGCCGTGGCCACCACTAGTGTGGATTTAGCTAAACGAAGCTTACCGAAAACGACTGAGCAATTTGAAGTCAATCATTTAAATCTTGCCCCGCAAAAGATTATTGTTATGGATGTTTTTGACTATTTTAAATATGCTTCACGTAAAGGCTTGAGTTATGACATGATCATTTTGGATCCGCCAAGTTTTGCTCGCAACAAAAATGAAAGTTTTTTCCGTTGCTAAAAATTATGGGGAGCTAGTGAAAGATTCTATTGATATTTTAACGGATAAGGGAACGCTTATTGCCTCAACCAATGCGGCAAATTTATCCTTAGCCAAATATCAAAAAATTGGTGATTACTGCCTTGCAAGAGAAAAATGTCCGTTACAAGATTACGGACACGTATCAATTACCGGCAGACTTTCAAGTGAATCCTAATTTTCCAGAAGGTAATTACTTAAAAGTCCTGTTTATCGAAATTGAAAAATAATTTTTTACACCAAGCAAAAGTCCCAGCGCCGCTAATCGGCATTGGGACTTTTGCTTGGTTTTTATTTTATAGTAACTTTTGGGCTTTTTGGGTGTTTGCAAAATGCAGCTTCGCGTAGTTCGCTAATAAGTCTAGGCCGCCTTTTTTCAAAATACGGGCGGCTACTTGGTCTGATTTGCTGCCGGCACCAGAGGGCACAGAGAAACCCAATTCTGCAGATTCTTTGTCTAACTCTTCTAAAAAATGCAGCGCGGCTAATAATAGAGGCGGCAGCAACAGCAACATGATACTGCTCTCCTTTAGTGACGAAGAACAATTTTTCAGTGACTTGATTTTTTTCATTACGAACATATTTCCGATAATTATTTTCAGGGGTGAATTGGTCAATCAAAATCCCTTCTGGCTTTGTGGGAGCCAACTCTTGTAGCAACAGATAAATCGCTTGGTTATGCAAAGCGACTTTCATGTGTACAGCATTGTAGTTTGGTTGGATCTTATTGTATTTTTTGGTTCAACGATTAATAACTTGTAAGGAATCAGTTCTTTAATGACATGTGACAATTGAATAATTTGTGGGTCGGTTAATTCTTTGGAATCACGAACACCTAATGCTTTTAGTTTGCTAATCATGCTTTTGTCAACATAGGCAGCACAGACAGTTACTGGACCAAAATAGCTACCATTACCGACTTCATCGGAACCTATCACAGACCAGTTGCCAAAAATCAGCAGGCAGTGTAGTAGTCTGGGGAGAAACTTTTTTCTTTGGTGTGGTACTCGTTCCTTCCCAACGAGCGGCCTCTTTTTCAGCTTGAGGTCCCTGAAACATGACTTTACCTGATTGATAAGCGGTGATAGTAGTGGTGCCAACCTTGGCCACAAAGACAGTATAAGGGACCGTTTTATTTAAACGATTGGGTTGATAAACAGTGGTCATCTCTGCTAATGTTTTTTTACTAACTTTAATTACGTGATTCTGTGCCATCAATTGTTCCTCATTTCTTGATATTTCTTCTTTACTATAGTAAAGGAAAAACAAGTAAATGAAAAGGTTTTGCGTTAGCTTGTTCCTGAAAATGACAATGTTTAGGAAATGTATAATTTTTTTCTATAGTTGGGCGCTAGTTGTTATCTAAATTTTTATTCAGTGCTATACTGTGGGAGAGAAGGAGACGATGAAAGAGTCGACTAGAACAAGGGGTGATGTGTTTGAGAAGAAAAAAAGAAATGCAAGAAAATGAACCAATAGCAGTGACTGCTAACGCGGAACGCTATTATCCAGAAGATAAACAAGGCTTGACGGCCGCACAAGTTGAAGAAAGACAGCGAAAAGGCTTAGTCAATGCCGCCGTCGACACAGAGTTTATCACAACGAAACAGATTGTTATTAATAACGTATTTACGTATTTCAACTTAATTTTGTGGTACTAGGTGTGTTATTAATGCTGGTACAATCTTATAAAAATATGACCTTTTTGCCAGTAGTAATCATTAATACGGTCATTGGAATTTACCAAGAAATTAAGTCGAAGAAAGTATTAGATAGCTTAAATATTCTAAACGCTACAAAAGTAACCGTTGTGAGGGATGGCCAAGAACAAGAAATTTCGCCAGATGAACTGGTTTTGGACGATGTGGTGCTCTTTAAATCGGGTGAACAGATTTCTGGGGATGCAATTGTCTTATCTGGTGAAGTCCGTGTGAATGAATCCTTGTTAACTGGGGAATCTGATGAGATTACCAAAGTAGCAGATAGTCAACTTTTGTCAGGTAGCTTTATTGTGTCAGGTTCTTGTTATGCAAGAATTGATAAAATTGGCGCTGAGGCCTATGTTCATCAATTAACGCTTGAAGCGAAATCAATTAAAAAAGGGGAACAATCAGAGATGGTCGGTTCCATTAACCGTTTGGTGAAATGGGTAGGGATTATTATTATCCCGATCGGCTGTGTTCTATTTTTCCAAAGTTATTTCATCAACCATCAAGGGCTTCATGACAGCATTGTCTCCATGGAAGCTGCCTTGATTGGGATGATTCCGGAAGGGTTGTACCTTTTAACAACCGTTGCATTAGCTGCCAGCACAATGCGCTTAGCGAAGCGCGGCGTTTTATTGCACAACATGAAAAGTATCGAATCCTTAGCACGTGTTGATGTGTTATGTGTAGATAAAACAGGAACAATTACTGAAAACACGATGGAAGTCCAAGAGTTGGTTCCTGTGGTGAGTATCGAAAATGATGGTACAGACTTAACCAATGTCGAAAAATTAATTGGCGATTTTTGCCGAACAATGTCAGCTGACAATGATACGATGAAAGCGATGAAAGAATTTTTTGTTACTAATAATCAGAGGGAAGCCGTTAGCTATACCTCGTTTTCGTCTGTCGAAAAATTTAGTAGCGTGACTTTCCCAGAAGCGACGTATATTCTTGGGGCGCCAGAGATGATTTTGAGAGACAATTATGAAATGTATCAATCTGAAGTGGAACATTATACAAGTCAAGGCTATCGCTTATTGGTGTTCGGAAAGTATTTAGGAGAATTTCAGGAAACGTTGGCAGCAGAGGTTCAACCTCTAGGCTACATTCTTCTTTGGAATCCGATTCGTAAAGAAGCCAAAGCAACTTTTGAATATTTCGCTGAACAAAATGTGGCCATTAAGGTCATTTCTGGCGATAATCCTTTAACAGTATCCAATGTAGCACAAGCGGCAGGCATTATTGGTGCTGAAAATTATGTGGACGCGCGAACATTAACTACAATGGAAGCCCAGACAGAAGCTTTAGAAAAATACACCGTTTTTGGTCGTGTCACGCCAGAACAAAAGAAACAATTTGTGCTATTGTTGAAAAAATTAGATCATACAGTGGCGATGACAGGGGATGGAGTCAATGATATTTTAGCCATGAAAGAAGCAGATTGTAGTATTGCCATGGCTTCAGGAAATCAAGCTACAGCACAAGCCTCGCAAGTTGTGTTGTTGGATTCTGATTTTTCAACGATGCCGGAGGTTGTCTTTGAAGGCCGCCAAGTAGTTAATAACATTGAACGCTCTTCAAGTTTATTCCTTGTAAAAAATATTTTCTCCTTGCTGATGTCTGTCTTTGCTATGATTTTTGCCGTGACATATCCTTTACAACCGACACAAGTCACATTGATTAGTTTATTTACAATTGGTATTCCTTCGACATTTCTAGCTTTGGAACCAAATCATCGTCGCATTGAAGGGAAATTTCTTTTCAATGTGTTATCAAAAGCAATTCCTGGTGGGTTAACGGATATGTTAGTAGTCGGTGCTTTACTAATTTGTGGTGATATTCTTGCACTTCAAAAAACGGACATTTCAACGACTGCAACATTGTTGCTAGTTTCAGTCGGCTTTATGGTTCTTTATAAAATTAGTTCACCAATGAATCGTTACCGCAAGCGCGTAATGATTGGCTGTTTAATCGGAATGGTTATTACAAGTATTTCCATGAAAAACTTGTTCTCGTTAACTTCGGTATCGCCAACAGCCTTGTTACTTTTAGCCATTCTTTTCTTTGCAGCAGACTCAACTTTCCAACATTTATCAACCATTTCTGAAAAAACGTTCAATTATGGTTTTATAAGAAAATGACATTAGGAGCAAAATCACCGAGCCAAAATTATTTTGGTTCGGTGTTTTTTGTTTTTTATCGTTGGGAAAAATAAAAACACTTGCACCTAGTTAATCCTTGATAGTATAAACCTAACCAATTATTTTAGATAGGAAGGATTGAATAAAAATGAAAAAAAGAAGTTTTGTCTATTGGGGAATGTTTTTCATTCTTTTGTCGACGCTGATAACGCCTTTTCTGAAACTTGAAACAGGATATGCGCAAACGGAACCAACTAGTACCAGTGAAACCAATCAAATTTCTGCTACGCCAAACGTAGTGCCGCGTAAGCAAGTAGGCAACATTGTGACAGCGATTCAGCTAACGGACAAAGAGGGAAACCCACTTGGGACCATTAATCAATATACAGACATCTACCTCCGAATTGAGTTCAACTTACCGGATAATACCGTTAATAGTGGGGATACGAGTGTGATTACTTTGCCCGAAGAGCTACGTCTCGAGAAAAATATGACCTTTAATGTAGTAGATGATACAGGTGCTGTGGTTGCAATTGCACAGACCGATGTAGCAAATAAAACGGTCACGTTAACGTATACAGATTACGTAGAAAACCATGCCAATATTAGTGGGTCTTTATATTTTACAAGTTTGATTGATTTCGAAAATGTGGAAAATGAATCCAAGATTCCTATTTACGTCACGGTTGAAGGGGAAAAAATATTTGCTGGCGATCTTGATTACCAAGGTGAAGGCGATGATGTTAACGAAAAATTTAGCAAGTATTCGTGGTTTATCGAAGACGATCCAACCGAAATTTACAATGTACTACGGATTAATCCAACAGGGCAAACGTATACTGATTTAGAAGTGGAAGATGTGCTAAAAACAGCAAGTTTAAGTTATATGAAAGACACTATGAAAATTGAACGAGGACAATGGACACTGGATGGAAATGCTATTTGGCAATTCACGCCAGAGGAAGATATAACTGGTCAGTTGGCTGTCCAGTATGGTCCTGATGACCGTAATTTTCGGTGCATTTTGGCAATATTGGGACTAACGAATATCGTATCACCTATAAAACCAAAATCGATCATCTTCCCGAAAAAGGTGAAACCTTCACAAATTATGCAAAATTAACAGAAAATCAAACGGTGGTGGAAGAAGTCGAAGTGAGTCGTGTCTCACAAACGGGTGGTGGAGAAGCTAATGGTGAACAATATGTTGTTGAAATTCATAAAGAAGATGAAGCAGGCCAGCGTTTAGCAGGTGCAGAGTTTAAACTCATTCGTAACTCAACCAATCAAACAGTGGCCAAAATCACAACAGATCAAAACGGAACAGCGATTGTTAAAGGCTTGTTAAAAAGATAACTATACTTTAGAAGAAACCAAAGCACCTACCGGTTACCAGCTTTCGCAAAACAAGTATTTCAATAACACCTGAAGACTTTGGTAAAAACTTAGTTGCAACTGAAAACTGTTAGTGAATCATAAGATTTCATATCAACCAGTCGCTGCTTCATTTTTTAGCTGGAAAAGTTCTTTTAGGAAAACCACTGAAGGATGCTGAATTTCAATTTGAATTGTTAGATGAGAAAGGTACAGTACTAGAAACGGTTAGTAACGATACTTTAGGGAAAATTCAATTTTCACCATTAACCTTTGAAACTCCCGGAAACTATCAATACACCATTCGGGAAGTAAACACGCGACAGGCAGGTGTTTCCTACGATACGCACAACCTTCAAGTTCAAGTAACCGTCGAGGCGCTTTTAGGAAATCTTGTGGCGACTACTCAGTATGATGGAGGTCAAGTATTTACTAATCACTATACGCCAGAAAAACCTATAGAAAGTACCACACCACCAATGAGTGGGACAACAGATACTACCACGAATTCAACCACAGAAACTACTTCAATAACCATTGAAAAACAGGCGATTCGTAATAAGGAATTGCCAAAAACAGGAGAAACAAAAGAAAACGCGTTTCTTTTCTTAGGTAGCCTTCTTTTGATTCAAGGATTATTTATCTATTTTAAAACGAAAAAATAATCGCTTAGATAGTTTCAGTAATCGAGACAAAATGTGCAAATTTCGAGAGATTTAGCTTGTTCATTTGAGTTTGGAGTGGTTCTGTGCTATACTATCTTTAGCGTAATGATACTAGTTGGGAGTGAGCGGATTTCTGCTCACTCTTTTTGATGGAAAAGTCATCAGGACACGGTTCGTTACATCAATCTCGAAGGAGGCGAAAATTTTGAGTAGTGCTGTGGAAACTGTAACAAAGTTAGTCACACCAATCTTAGAAGAACAAAATTTTGAACTTGTGGAAGTAGAGTTTGTTAAGGAAGGAAAAAATTGGTTTTTACGAGTATTTATCGATAAAGAAGGTGGCATTGATATTGAGGAATGTGCCTTTGTCAGCGAAAAATTAAGTGAAAACTAGATGCAATGGATCCAGATCCAATTCCGCAAGCGTACTTTCTGGAAGTTTCTTCTCCGGGAGCAGAACGTCCGTTAAAGAAAGAAAGCGATTATGAACAAGCGGTAGGTAAGTACATTCATATTTCTCTTTATCAAGCAGTTGATGGAGAAAAACAGATTGAGGGTACCTTAGTCCATCTTGATTCAGAACAATTAACATTAAGTGTAAAAATTAAAACCAGAGTGAAGGAAATGACTTTTGAACGTAAAAATATCGCAAAAGCTCGTTTAGCCATTCAATTTTAATCAACAGACTCGAATGTAAAAAAGGGTCCACTAAAAGTTTTACTTTTAGCCGGACCTGTGACAAGTTTTAACGAGAAGTTTTTCCCTTGGAAGAAGAACCACTCGTTCAGCTTTAACGAATCCATAGGAGGAAAAGAAAAACAATGAGCAAAGAAATGTTAAATGCATTAGACGTATTAGAAGCTGAAAAAGGGATTCCTAAAGATACGGTGATTGAAGCGTTACAAGCAGCTTTAGTTTCTGCATATAAAAGACATTATGGACAAGCAAGCAACGTCGAAGTTGAATTTGAACCAAAAAAAGGCAATATTCATGTGTATGCTGTCAAAGAAGTAACAGAAGAAGTATTTGATTCACAATTGGAAGTTTCATTAAAAGATGCCGTTGCATTAAATGGGGCATATGAAATCGGCGACAAAATTCGTTTTGAAGTTACGCCAAAAGACTTTGGCCGCATTGCTGCCCAAACAGCAAAGCAAGTAATTTTACAACGTGTCCGTGAAGCAGAAAGAACAATTATTTATAATGAATTTAGCGAATACGAAAATGACATCATGCAAGGAATTGTTGAACGTCAAGATCGTCGTTATATTTATGTAAACTTAGGCAAAATCGAAGCAGTCTTATCAAAACAAGATCAAATGCCAAATGAATTTTACCAACCGCATGATCGGATTAAAGTTTACGTATCACGTGTTGAAAACACATCAAAAGGCCCACAAGTTTTTGTAAGCCGTAGTCATCCAGATTTACTAAAACGTCTTTTTGAACAAGAAATTCCAGAAGTTTATGATGGAATTGTTGAAATCGTAAGCGTCGCTCGTGAAGCTGGCGATCGTTCAAAAGTAGCCGTTCGTTCAACAGATCCTAATATTGATCCAGTGGGTACCTGTGTTGGTCCAAAAGGCCAACGTGTCCAAGCTATTGTGAATGAATTAAAAGGCGAAAATATGGATATTGTGGAATGGAACGAAGATCCAGCTATTTATATTAGTAATGCCTTGAATCCAGCTCAAGTATTAGATGTTATTTTTGATCCAGAAAATAGCAAAGCATGTACAGTTGTTGTACCTGATTATCAATTGTCATTAGCAATTGGTAAACGTGGTCAAAATGCGCGCTTAGCTGCTAAATTAACGGGCCATAAAATTGATATCAAATCAGAATCTGATATGGTTGAATTTTATGAACAACAAGCCAATCAAGAAGTTGCCGAAGTGGCAGAAGAAATGGATGAAGCAATTATCCATTCAGATATGACGGCAGATGATTACGAAAACTTGGCTGCTGAAGAAGCAGTTGTTGAAGCAGAAATTACAGAAGAATTACCTGAACAAGAATAACGTTTTTGGAGGGTGAAAAAATGAAAAAGAGAAAAATTCCAATGCGTAAATCGGTTGTTTCAGGCGAAATGAAACCGAAAAAAGAATTAGTCAGAATTACTCGCTCCAAAGAAGGCGAAGTGGCCTTAGATCCAACTGGTAAATTACCTGGACGTGGCGCTTACGTTGATTTGGATCCTGCGGAAGTCCAAAAAGCTTGGGATAAAAAAATTCTTGATCGTGTCTTAGAAACAAAATTAAGTGATGAATTTTATCAAGAACTATTGGATTATGTAACACATCAAAAAGCCCGCAAAGAGTTGTTTGGCGATGGAAAATAAAACCAAAATTTTGAACCTTTTAGGTTTAGCAATGCGCGCCGGTAAATTAGTCACAGGCGAGGAATTAACCCTTAAAGATATTCGTGCAAACAAAGCGAAATTTGTGTTTGTTGCGCAAGATGCCAGTGAGAATACTAGAAAGAAAATCAAGGACAAAAGTTCTTATTATAATGTTCCTGTTAGCGAACTGTTCAGTCAATTCGAGCTCAGCCAAGCGATTGGGCGACCACGAATGGTTATCGGAGTAACTGATGCAGGATTTGCCACCAAAATCAAGGAATTACTAAAAGGTTAGGAAGGTGATTGCATGGGAAAAAAAAGAATTTATGAACTAGCAAAAGAAATGAATAAAGCAAGCAAAGACGTTGTCGATAAAGCGCATCAATTAGGTATGGATGTTAAAAACCATATGGGCGCAATTAGTTCCGAGCAAGAAACAAAGCTTCGTCAAGCATTCGGAGGAGGAAGTACCGTAAATACTCAATCAAAAGCAACAAACAACCAAAAGCAACAAACAACACAAAATAAACCAGCCAATAAGAAACCAATGAACAATAAACCTGGTGAACAAAGAAATAACCAAAATCGTCCAAACAATCAATCAACGAATGGACAACAAAGAAACAACAACAACCAAAATCGTCACGGCCAAAGCAACACACAAAACCGTAGCAATCAAACAAATACAAACAATCAAAACCGCAATACCCAAAACAATAACGGTTCTACAACGAATCAAAATCGGACCAACCAAAATAACAATGGCGGGAACAACCAAAACCGTAACAACAATTTTGGTGGCGGTCAAAATCGTAATAACCGGAATAACTTTAATAACCAAAACCGCAATCGTTTCAACAAAAAAGGGAAAAAAGGCAAACATCAACAAGAATCAGCGAAGCCAGCAGTTCCAGCACGTAAATTCCGTGAATTACCAGATGTTTTAGAATATACAGAAGGTATGAACGTGGCGGATATTGCGAAAAAAATCCACCGCGAACCAGCGGAAATCATCAAAAAATTATTTATGATGGGTGTCATGGTTAACCAAAACCAAGCCCTAGATAAAGATACAATTGAATTATTAGCTGTGGACTATGGCATGGAACCGCAAGAAAAAGTTCAAGTTGATATTGCGGACATTGATAAATTCTTCGAACCAGAAGCAGTTGTTGAAGAAAACTTAACCACACGGCCCCCTGTTGTCACAATCATGGGACACGTAGACCACGGGAAAACAACATTATTAGATACATTGCGCCATTCTCGTGTGACTTCAGGTGAAGCAGGCGGTATCACGCAGCATATTGGTGCCTATCAGTTAGATATTGATGGCAAACCAATTACGTTCTTAGATACACCAGGACATGCGGCCTTTACAAGTATGCGCGCGCGTGGTGCCAGCATCACTGATATTACCATCTTAGTTGTTGCAGCGGACGATGGAGTAATGCCACAAACAATCGAGGCGATTAACCATGCCAAAGCGGCAAAAGTGCCGATTATTGTAGCAGTTAACAAAATTGATAAGCCTGGTGCGAACCCTGATCATGTGAAACAAGAATTAAGTGAACATGAATTAATTCCTGAAGAATGGGGTGGAGATACGATTTTCGTCAATATTTCAGCGAAATTCAATCAAAACATTGATGAGCTATTGGAAAATATTTTATTGATTGCTGAAGTAGAAGACTTAAAAGCTGATCCAACGCAAAAAGCAATTGGAACAGTGATTGAAGCGCGCTTAGATAAAGGTAAAGGTCCGGTTGCGACATTACTCGTTCAACAAGGAACTTTACATGTTGGTGATCCAATCGTTGTTGGTAATACTTACGGACGTGTTCGTGTGATGACCAATGACATGGGCCGCCGTGATAAAGAAGCAGGACCCGCAACTCCTGTGGAAATTACCGGATTAAATGATGTTCCTCAAGCGGGTGATCGTTTTGTGGTCTTTGAAGATGAAAAAACAGCACGTCAAGCAGGGGAAGAACGGGCTAAACGTGCGTTGCTTGAACAACGTTCAGCAAGTAGCCGTGTGACATTGGATAACTTATTTGAAAGCCTAAAAGAAGGCGAATTAAAAGAAGTTAATATCATTGTCAAAGCAGACGTACAAGGATCTGCCGAAGCCGTTTCAGCAAGTTTACAAAAAATTGATGTAGAAGGCGTTCGTGTGAAAATTGTTCACGCGGCAGTTGGGGCCATCAATGAAAGCGACGTAACTTTAGCCGCAGCAAGTAATGCGATTATTATCGGATTTAACGTTTCGCCCAACACCACAAGCGAAACAACAAGCAGAACAAGAAGAAGTTGATATTCGTTTACACCGTATTATCTATAAAGCCCTAGAAGAAATCGAAACAGCGATGAAAGGGTTTATTAGATCCAGAATTTGAAGAAAAAAATTACGGGTCAAATGACGGTTCGTGAATTGTACAAAGTATCTAAAGTTGGCACAATCGCTGGCTGTTATGTTACAGAAGGCTTTATTCGCCGCGATAGTGGCGTTCGTGTCATTCGTGATGGTATTGTTATTTATGAAGGTAAATTAGCAAGCTTGAAACGCTTTAAAGATGACGTGAAAGAAGTTAAACTTGGTTTTGAATGTGGTGCTATGATTGAAAACTTCAATGATTTACGTGTAGATGAT
>OKVS01000522.1_pt1 | contig 11899 bp, 15 predicted proteins | sample 1606911 | NCBI WGS metagenome assembly OKVS01 (sample SAMN03281016, study PRJEB24777) | human gut metagenome | isolation source: fecal sample PR161 from 1 month old female Malay infant, caesarean... | reverse complement strand
ATGAAGGCCGTAAAAACGGATGTTCCTTCACGATCGTCTTAAACGATGACGATACGATGGATATCAGCGTCAGTTTGCAATTAACCGAGCGCATGCTTGTTGCACAGGAGCAGGGCGCTCTGCACGCGACGTATTCCCTTGAACCGCCGCTGCCGGAGCCCGTCACGCGTCCGACGTCGTTGTACATCAACGGTGAGCTGGTCAGCCAGTGGGAGGCGTAATTTTCCCCCGCGCCGTGTTGTTTCATCCCGCATAAAACCCCGTCTCGTTGCTGCCGTTCCTCCTGAACGGCATTCTCTTCTCATGAATACATTAACTTCCATGAACGGTATCGCTCGCGCGATCCGCAATCTGATTCGTATCGGTGTTGTGACCGATGTTGACCTCAACAGGGGGCTTTGTCGTGTCCAGACCGGCGGGATGAAAACCACCTGGCTGAACTGGCTAACCTGTCGTGCGGGACGTTCGCGCGTGTGGTGGGCGCCTTCCGAGGGCGAGCAGGTAATGCTGCTGGCCATCGGCGGCGAGCTTGATACCGCCTTTGTACTGCCCGGCATTTTCTCTGACGACCATCCGGCGCCGTCCGGGTCGCCCGATGCCTTCCACGTCTCGTTTCCTGACGGCGCGGTGATTGAGTACGAACCCGGACGCGGAGCGCTGACGGTTGCAGGCATTAAAACGGCCGACATTACCGCCTCGGAATCGCTGACCGCCACCGTGCCGGAGGTGCGGGTGACGTCAACTTCCCGCATCACGCTGGATACGCCTGAAGTGGTGTGTACCAACAAGTTAATTACCGCCTCTCTTGAAGTGCAGCAGGGCGGTGTGATGGCCGGAAATATTGAGCATTCCGGCGGTAAATTCACCTCCAACGGGGTGCAGGTGGACAACCACGCGCACGGCAGCGTGCAAAGCGGCGGAAGCTGGACTAAGGGGACACAATGACGGTGCGATACAGGGGAATGAACAGGCAGACCGGGCTGAGCATTTCAGAGGCTGAACACATCCGGCAGAGCGTGCGCGACATTCTAGTCACGCCGATTGGCTCGCGGGTTATGCGCCGGGACTACGGCTCGCTGCTGGCGGCGATGATCGACAGGCCGCAGAACCCGGCGCTGCGCCTGCAAATCATGTCCGCTTGCTATTCCGCCATCCAGAAATGGGAGCCGCGGATAAGCCTGACGGCCATCACTTTCGAGCGTTCGGAGAACGACGGGACGCTGTATGTTGATATCACCGGCACGCGCCCGACCTCCGGACAATCCTTTTCTATCACCATTTCACTGAGTTAAACGCTATGGCTATTGTTGATCTGAGCCAGCTCGCCGCGCCTGATGTCGTGGAGGAGGTGGATTATGAAACGCTGTTGGCAGAACGAAAGGCCACCTTTGTCTCGCTCTATCCGGAAGAGGAGCGAGAGGCGATTGCACGGACGCTGACCCTGGAATCCGAGCCGATTGTGAAGCTGCTGCAGGAGAATGCCTACCGGGAAGTCATGTGGCGTCAGCGGGTTAACGAGGCCGCGCGTGCGGTCATGTTAGCCTATGCAGCGGGCAGCGATCTGGAGCAGATTGGGGCAAACGCTAATCTTGCGCGTCTGGTGATCGCCCCTGCCGACGACACCACGTTCCCACCCACGCCGGCTGTGATGGAGTCCGATACCGATTTTCGTCTGCGCATCCAGCAGGCGCCGGAAGGGCTGAGCGTGGCCGGTTCGACGGGCGCGTACCAGTTCCATGGCCGCAGTGCCGATGGCCGGGTAGCGGACATCTCCGTCATCAGTCCGCAGCCGGCGAACGTCACGATTTCCGTACTCTCCCGGGAGAATAACGGCATAGCGTCTGAAGAGCTGATCGCTATTGTTCGTAACGCCCTAAACGATGAAGACATCAGGCCGGTTGCCGACCGCGTTACCGTCCAGTCGGCCAAAATAGTTGATTACAGCATCGAAGCATCGCTTTTCCTTTTTCCCGGCCCCGAAAGCGAGCCGGTACTCAACGCGGCAAGAACCCGGTTACAGGCCTATATCACGGCTCAGCATCGTCTTGGACGCGATATTCGCAAGTCCGCCATTTATGCCGCTCTTCACGTAGAAGGGGTGCAGCGGGTGGAACTGACCGCACCCGCGGCTGACATCGTGCTTGATGAAACCCAGGCCTCATGGTGCAGCCACTACAGCGTAACCGTGGGAGGGAACGATGAGTAACACCCGCCTTTTACCGGTTGGCTCATCGCCCCTTGAGGTCGCGGCAGCGCGCGCCTGTGCGGACATCGAAAATACGCCCGTTCCGCTGCGCCACCTCTGGAATGTGGATACCTGCCCGGCGAATTTGCTGCCGTGGCTGGCATGGGCATTTTCGGTTGACCGCTGGGACGAGAGCTGGCCGGAAGCCACCAAGCGGGACGTGATCCGCGCGGCGTGGTTTATCCATGCCCACAAAGGGACGATTGGCGCCGTGCGTCGCGTGGTGGAGCCGCTTGGCTATCTGATTAACATCACCGAGTGGTGGGAAACCAACGATCCGCCCGGCACTTTCCGCCTTGATATTGGCGTGCTGGACACCGGTATTAACGAGGAAATGTATTACGAAATGGAGAGGCTGGTTGCTGATGCAAAGCCTGCCAGCCGCCACCTTATTGGCCTGAATATCATCCAGGACATTCCGGGTTATCTCTATACCGGCGCCTTGGGCTATGACGGCGACATCATCACGGTTTATCCCGAATAAGTGAGAGCACAATGACAGTGAAATATAAAACGGTTATCACCAAAGCCGGTGCCGAAAAACTGGCTGCAGCGACCGTCCCGAACGGCAAGAAAGTGAATTTTACGGCGATGGCGGTGGGTGACGGTGGGGGCACGTTGCCGGTGCCTGATGCCGGGCAGACGAAGCTGGTTAATGAAGTCTGGCGCCACGCGCTTAATAAAATCAGCCAGGATAACAAGCATCAAAATTATGTGATCGCGGAGCTGCTCATTCCGCCTGAAACCGGTGGTTTCTGGATGCGAGAAATGGGCCTCTATGATGACACGGGGACACTGATTGCCGTTGGGAACATGGCAGAAAGCTATAAGCCGTTGTTGGCGGAAGGTTCCGGACGTGCGCAGACCGTGCGTATGGTCATCATGGTAAGCGACATTGAGTCAGTCGAACTCTCGATAGATACGTCTACGGTAATGGCGACCCAGGAGTACGTTGATGAGAAGCTTGAAGAACATGAGCAGTCTCGTCGCCATCCTGATGCAACGCTAACGGCTAAAGGGTTTACTCAGCTTAGTAGTGCGACTGATAGCTCCTCAGAAGTGCTGGCGGCGACGCCGAAAGCGGTTAAGGCTGCTAACGATAATGCTAATGGCCGTGTGCCATCAGGAAGAAAGGTTAACGGACATATTCTGACGGAAGATATCAGTATCACCGCCCAGGATATTTTTAATACTCAGGCTGTGGAAATAGGTAATGCTGCTGATCTGAATGCCTACACCACACCGGGACTGTATTATCAGCCCTCAAACGCGCAGGCGCAAACCGGGAAAAAACTATCCTGAGGCTGTTGCCGGGGCGCTTGAGATTTTTAAACACGCAGGTATTACGCAGGTTTACCGGATATACGTTGGATCTCGTTCATATATCCGTACGCTGTACAGCGGTATGTGGTCACCATGGACAAAACAGTATGATACCGTAAATAAACCCACCCCTGACGAGGTTGGCGCGGTATCAGCAAATGGCGGAGGTTATAACGGCACATTCAGGTTTAGAAGTGTGGGCACGCTGCCATCTGAAAGAAACACAGCGACACTTGTAAGTGCTCAGCCTGGTGTGGGTGGGATTGTCTCTGGCGCGGTGTTTGAATGGTATGACAATTCAATGGCTATCGGTCTGACGAGAGGGGGAGGAACCGACGTTACCGGCTTCGCTATTTTGATGAATAATCATCTTCTGGCAACAGTTGCTCCTGATGGAGCGATTGCGAATAGTGGAAATATCTATTCAGGGCAAGGTGTATTTGAATCTGGTGGCAGAGTACGAGTTTACTCATCAAACAATCCACCCCCTCAGCAGGATTTAAGCCCTTATGCACGACAGGACTGGACACTGCAATACTTTGTCCGGGATGTTGCCATGGGTGCGGAGGGAGCATTTACGATTGTAAAAAATGCCTGGCAGCGTGTGCCTCCTGGATGTGCTATGACAGGCTACAACTTTGAAGGTGATAACCCCGGTGGCGATACCATTTTCTATCGCCCAATTCAGAAGTACATGTCTAATATCGGATGGATTACTGTAGGTCATACAGCATGATTACCCTTAAAAATTTCGTTCAATATGAACCAAAATACAAAGAGTTTTTGTTTAATGCTATATTTCTTCAGTCAGATGAGGGGCTTGACTGGTATTATCATATGTCACGATTTCAGCCTGAAACACTGAAAATTTGCTACGACAAAAATAATATTATTCGCTCTTTTAGTAATGATGCTGATCGCCTTTTTCCTCTGGGGATGTCAGTTTCAGAAGTTGATCCAACAGACGTGCCTGAAGGGCTGAATATACACGGTGAGTGGGTATGGAATGGCACTAAAATTATTCCACGCCAGTTGACCCGGGAGGAATTAATTCAACAGGCGGAAACCAGAAGAGGTGAATTGCTTGCCGAAGCTTCGGATGTTATTGCCCCCCTCCAGGATGCTTTCGAGCTCGGCATTGCAACAAACGAGGAAGCAGCCACGTTGTTACTCTGGAAGCGCTACCGGGTGACGCTAAACCGGCTGGATCTCAGTACTGCCCCTGATATCGACTGGCCCGAACTCCCTGCCTGACCCCAAGCCCTCCTTCCGGAGGGCTTTTCGTTTGTTGTGTAATCCTTTCCCCAACCCCAATACGTCGCATCAATCGCGCGCTCCACAGACAATAGCCTCACCACTAAACGAAGGAGTTAACCGGATGGGCGACTATCACCACGGCGTGGAAGTTATCGAAATCAACGATGGCACCCGCACCATTTCCACCGTCTCGACGGCAATCATCGGCATGGTCTGTACGGCCAGCGATGCTGACGACAAGACATTTCCTTTAAACGAGCCCGTGCTCATTACCAACGTACAAACTGCGATTGCGAAAGCCGGCAAGGCGGGGACGCTGTCCACTTCTCTGCAGGCGATCGCCGACCAGTGTAAACCGGTTGTCGTGATTGTTCGCGTGGCTGAAGGCACTGCAGAGACCCCGGAAGAGGCCCGCAAACAGACCGTTTCCAACATCATCGGTACCACTGATGAAAACGGTAAATACACCGGTCTGAAGGCGCTTCTCACGGCGAAAACGGTGACCGGCGTTAAGCCACGCATTCTCGGCGTACCGGGGCTGGACTCTCAGGAAGTGGCGACCGCTCTGGCCGCCACGTGCCAGAGCCTGCGCGCGTTTGGCTATGTCAGCGCATGGGGGTGCAAAACCATTTCTGAGGCGATCAACTACCGCAAAAACTTTAGCCAGCGCGAGCTGATGGTTATCCACCCTGATTTTCTGGCGTGGGATACCACTACGAATGCGACGACAATGGCCTGGGCGACCGCCCGAGCGCTTGGCCTGCGTGCCAAAATCGATCAGACAATGGGCTGGCATAAAACCCTGTCAAACGTTGGCGTTAACGGCGTCACTGGCGTAAGCGCTTCGGTCTCCTGGGATCTGCAGGAACAGGCCACCGACGCGAACCTGCTTAACCAGGCTGGCGTCACCACGCTGATTCGCAACGACGGCTTCAAATTCTGGGGTAACCGCACCTGTTCAGACGATCCATTATTCGTCTTTGAAAACTACACCCGTACCGCGCAGGTGCTGGCCGATACCATGGCGGAAGCGCACGCGTGGGCGATGGATAAACCCATCACGCCAACGCTTATCCGCGACATCGTCTCCGGTATTAATGCCAAGTTCCGCGAGCTGAAAACCAACGGCTATATCGTCGACGGCTCCTGCTGGTATGACCCTGAGTCGAACGACGCATCAACCCTGAAAGCGGGGAAACTGTATATCGATTATGACTACACCCCTGTCCCGCCGCTGGAAAATCTGACCCTGCGCCAGCGCATCACCGATACCTATCTGGCAGACCTGTCAGATTCGGTTAATAGCTAAGGAGCTGAAGCATGGCGTTACCACGCAAACTGAAATATCTGAATATGTTCAACGATGGCCTGAGCTACATGGGCGTTGTTGAGTCCGTCACCTTGCCGAAGCTTACCCGCAAGCTGGAGAAGTATCGCGGCGGCGGTATGCCCGGCTCGGTCTCTGTCGATCTCGGCCTGGACGATGATGCCCTGGCGCTGGAGTGGACCGTTGGCGGTCTGCCGGACGCCGCGCTGTGGGCGCAGTATGCCTCTCCGGGCGCGGACAGCGTGCCGCTGCGCTTTACCGGCTCTTATCAGCGCGATGACACCGGCGAAATTTCCGCCGTCGAAATCGTCATGCGCGGTCGTCATAAAGAGTTTGATGGCGGTGAAAACAAGCAGGGCGAGAGCGGCACCACCAAAATGTCCACCGAGTGCGCCTACTACCAGCTGACCATTGATGGCAAAGAGATCATCGAAATCGACATCATCAACATGGTGCTGAAAGTCGATGGCGTCGATCGCCTGGCAGAACACCGTAAGGCCATCGGCCTGTAACCCTTTAACCGGCCGGGATCGCCGGCCGGTAAGTTAACTTTGTGAAGAGTAACGAAATGGAAAATACCAACGAGATCGCCATGAACGAAAATCCACATATCGTCACGCTTGATAGCCCCGTTCAGCGCGGTGAGCAAAAAAATTTGAAAAGGTGACCGTTTCAAAACCGAATGCAGGGACCCTGCGAGGGGTATCGCTGGCGTCGCTGGCGCAATCTGACGTAGATGCGCTGATCAAGGTGCTGCCGCGAATGACCTCGCCAGCCCTGACCGAGCACGAGGTTGCGCGCCTGGATGCCTGCGATCTGCTCTCTTTTGCAGGCAAGGTGATCGGTTTTTTGTCACCGGCTTCGGCTCGCTGAAATTTCCTGAAAATCTGTCGGTCGACGATCTGATGGCGGATATCGCGGTGATATTTCACTGGCCGCCGTCAGAGCTATACACCCTGAGCGTGACCGAACTCCTCTTATGGCGCGAAAAAGCGCTGCAGCGAAGCGGAAACCACCATGAGTAATAATGTCAGACTTCAGGAATTGCTTAAGGCTGTCGACCGGGCAACCCGACCGCTTAACGCTCTCCATAACGCCAGCCTCACTCTCGCGAACGATATCCGCGATGCGCAGGTGGCGCTCGGGGCACTCGATGAGCAGGCGGGGCGTATCAACGGCTTCAGGAAAGCAAACGGCCAGCTCGCCATGACGGAGCAGTCCCTTGCTCAGGCGAAACAGCAGGCAGCGGCGCTGGCGGTGCAGTTTAAAAACACGCAAAACCCCACCCAGGCACAGGCTGATGCGCTGTCCGCGGCCCGAAAATCGGCAGCCGATCTTAAGCTTGAGTACAACAGCTTACGCTACTCGGTACAGCGTCAACGTGCTGAGCTCGCACAGGCGGGGATAAACACGCGCACGCTTTCGTCGGACGAGCGTCGTCTACGAACCAACATCAGCGAGAAAACGCAGCAGCTTAACCGGCAGCGGGATGCGCTGGCCCGCGTCAACCAGCAGCAGGAGCGGCTGAGTACCGTTCAGAACCGCTACGAGTCAGGCAAGCGCGCTGTCGCGCGGGTGCAGCAGCTGGCTAATGCGGGTGTAGGCATAGCAAAAGCGGGCTTTGACCAGACGTCCCGCTTTATGGCGCCTGGCATCAGCTTTGAAAAGCAGATGTCTGCCATTCAGGCAAACCTTGGTCTGGATAAGGGGGATTCCCGGCTTGAGGCCATTCGCCAGCAGGCGCGGGAGGTCAGTACCAGGACCGGAGTACCTGCAGATACGGTCGTCCGGGCACAGAGCGAACTGACCCGTTCAGGCTATGACGCCGATGGGCTGCTTGCGGCCACCGCGCCAACGGTCAACCTCAGCCTGGCGGGGAATGTCGACGCGGCAAAAGCGGCCGATATTATCAGCAGCACGCAGGCCGCGTACAGCCTGGCCGATGCGGACGCGGGACGCATCGCAGACGTGCTTACGCGCGGTTTTACCTCTTCGAATACCAGCCTCGCTGAGATGGTGGCGGCCGTCACCTCCGCTGCGCCCGCTGCGGATGCCGCCGGTATGGGGCTTGAAGAGACTACTGCGCGGCTTGGCGTTCTTGCGGAAAAGGGGATGAAAGGTGCCGCCGCCGGGGACGCGCTCAGCGCGATGTTGCGCCATGTTCAGACTCCGGATGCCATAAAAGCCGCGGGGGCACTGGTTTCCGCCGCGGGTGATGGATCGCTTGATGAAAAACGTAAGCAGCTGCTGGGGGCAAAGGGCAGTACCGCGCTCGTTGCGTCCGTTCAGACCGATAATCTTGACGGCGATATCCACCGATTCCAGGCTGCGTGGAGCGGGTTAAAGATTGATGTATTTGATAAAGCGGATGGCGCTCTGCGCAACCTGATAACAACCGCAACCGGCTGGCTCAGCACGGCCTCCCTTTGGGTGAATGCCAACCCTGAGCTGACGCAGACTCTCGCCAGCATTGTTGTCGGCGCGCAGGCGTTTGCTGGCGTACTGGGCGGCGTAGGAACAGTTATCGCCCCGGTTCTGACGGGCGTCAATATGATCATCACCGCGGCCGGGATGTTGGGAACGGTGTTCAGCGTAGTGGGGGGCGCCATCATGACGGTGCTGGGTGCCCTTAGCTGGCCGGTGATTGCCCTTGGTGCGGCGATTGCCGCCGGAGCCTTGCTGATTTTTTAAATACTGGGAACCCATCAGCGCCTTCTTTGGCGGGGTGATGGAAGGGCTTTCGACGGCCTTCGCACCACTGGGGGCGATGTTCTCACCGGTGATAACGGTATTTGATGCTATCTCGGAGAAGCTGGGCGGTATCTGGCAATGGTTCACCGATTTGGTTGCGCCGATCAAGGCGACGCAGGAAACGCTGGATGGCTGTAAAAATGCTGGCGTGATTTTTGGGCGGGCGTTGGGCGATGCGTTAACGGCACCGCTTGATCTCTTTAACAGCCTGAGCGGCAAGGCCAGCTGGCTGCTGGAGAAGCTCGGTCTGATCAAAAACGAGTCGGGTAACCTCGACTCCGCTGCGGCAAAAGCAGAAGCGGCATCCTCCTCTCCTGCGGGCAGCTCTTATATTCCGGGTACGGGGACCTATGGCGGCTATCAGGGGTATCAGCCAACCATCGCCACAGGGGGACGCTCTTACGTCGATCAGAGTAAAAGCGAGTACAACATCACGCTGCAGGGGGGCACGGCCTCCGGAATGGATCTGACGCGTCAAATCCGGGAGGCAATAGAGAATAGTGAACGTGAACAAGCGAGACGGCAGCAATCCAGCTTTATGTCTGGTTGAGGAGAGAGAAAATGTTAATGGTGCTGGGTCTGTTTGTCTTTGAACGACGAACCTTACCGTATCAGACAATGCAGTTTACAAAGGACTACCGCTGGGCGTCCAACGATCGCATCGGGAAGCCCAAAGCCTGGCAATATCTTGGCGAAGGTGAGACCTCCTTTAGCCTCACCGGAGTACTTTACCCGGAGCTCACGGGAGGGCGGCTTTCTCTCAAGGCGGTTGAGTTGATGGCGAATGAAGGGCGGGCATGGCCGTTGATAGATGGTACCGGCATCATTCACGGCATGTTTATCATTGAGAAAGTCACGCACACGCATTCGGATTTTTACAGTGATGGTACAGCGCGAAAAATTGAATTTTCCCTGTCGCTAAAACGCGTGGACGAATCGCTGATGAAGATGTTTGGCGATCTGAGAACGCAGGCTGAAGAGCTGGTGACTAGCGCACGTAATAGCATTGGAGGGCTGGTGGGATGATCGCCGAGATGAATATCCGGGCGGGCGGCAAAATCGCCCCTGACTTTATGCTTAAGCTTAACGACCGTGATATCACGCAAAATTTCAGCCACCGCCTTATCAGTTTATCCATGACCGACAAACGTGGGCTGGAAGCCGATCAGCTGGATATTCAACTGGATGATTCCGATGGGCTGTTAGACCTGCCAGCCCGGGGAGCAACGCTCTCCTTATGGCTGGGGTGGGAGGGAGCTCCGCTCCAGCCGAAAGGGAACTTTACGATCGACACAATTGAATTTCGGGGGGCGCCGGACACCCTGACCATTAGGGGATGCAGCGCGGATTTTCGTGGGAAGCTAAACGTGCGGCGCGAACAGTCGTGGCATGACACGACGATCGGCGCGATAGTCACTACTATCGCTCAGCGGAACCAGTTGACCACAAGCGTTGCGGCTGGGCTTTCATCCATTGCCATTTCTCATATTGACCAGTCTCAGGAGACTGACGCGGCGTTTCTCACCCGCCTGGCCGAACGCAATGGTGCATTTGTTTCCCATCAAAGCCGGGAAGGTCATTTTCATGAAAGCGGGCCAGGCCGTGACGGCCAGTGGCACAGCGATTCCCTTAATGATGATTGAACGTGGGGATGGCGATCGGCACCTTTTTTCCGTCGCCGACCGTGAAAGTTATTCCGGCGTGACGGCCAAATGGCTGCAAACGCGCGATCCAAAACAGCAAAATCCTCAATTGAGTATTAATCGCCAGGTTGGGGGCAGCCCACAGAGGTGCTACAGCATCCGGATGCCGCCGCGTCGGGAGCTAAAGGCATGGAGCCGAAGCCGCAAGAGAGGCTGGTGGGATCGGCGGAGAACGTGTTTGAGCTTGCTACGGTGTATGCGTCTGAAGAGCAGGCGCTCAGGGCTGCGGAGGCGAAGTGGCGCGCGCTTCAGCGGGGAACCGTGAAATTTTCTATCCAGCTGGCGCTGGGGCGAGCCGATCTGTTTCCCGAAACGCCGGTGCTGGTTAACGGCTTTAAACGAGTCATTGACGAGCAGGCGTGGATCATCAGCGAAGTGGTTCATACGCTGAGCGGGAGTGGATTTACCACGCAGCTGAACCTTGAGCTGAACGTCACCGACGAAAAATTTTCTGTGGATAGAGAGTAATTCATTTGCCATTACGTTGTTTTTGAGTATTATTAATTCACACAAAGTGAATTAAACGGAGGGTGTATGTTTCATTGTCCTAAGTGCAAGCATTCAGCGCATGCGCGTACCAGTCGCTATTTAAGTGAAAACACCAAAGAGCGCTATCATCAGTGCACCAATGTGGACTGCAGCTGTACGTTCGTGACGATGGAATCCGTAGAGCGTCTGATTGCAACTCCTGGCGCCTCTGAACGTGTCCGAACGGCTTCGTTGAGTCACGGTTAACGGCGGTGCCACCGGCTCATAAAAAACCAATAAAAAAGCCACTCAATCGAGTGGCTTAATTCTTTGATTCTACATCTAAAATTTGGTGGCCCCTGCTGGACTTGAACCAGCGACCAAGCGATTATGAGTCATAAAATAAGTATGTTTCTAATCGTTCGTCATTGACGCTTATTGTATTTTTAATTGCCTATAATCAATCGGTTATGAAGTTATTTTTGTTTCTGATTGGTTCTCTCGTTTCCCCATTGTACTATCCTTACCTGACCCATTACCTGACCCAAAATGGGCATTGGGTCAGGTAACGCTTATCCTCTGAAAGGTAACCTCATGGCCGCTAATCTTACCGAGACTGCTATACGCGGATTGAAGACAAAAAGCACGTCGTACTACGTGTGGAGCAACAGCGCTCAGCGCGGTACCGGCAGGCTTGGTGTCAAAGTTCAGCCTTCAGGCAGCAAGGTTTTTTATTTCCGTTACTACGTTGAGAAAGGGAAGAAAGAGAAATTCATCAGTGGCATCTGGCCTGAGATGAAACTGGTGACTGCCAATGAGCTGGCG
>OKVS01000518.1_pt1 | contig 11943 bp, 10 predicted proteins | sample 1606911 | NCBI WGS metagenome assembly OKVS01 (sample SAMN03281016, study PRJEB24777) | human gut metagenome | isolation source: fecal sample PR161 from 1 month old female Malay infant, caesarean... | reverse complement strand
CACGATAACAAACTCCAGGTTGAAGCCATCAAGCGTGGCACCGTGATTGACCATATCCCTGCGCAGGTGGGCTTTAAGCTGCTGACGCTGTTCAACTGACCGAAACTGACCAGCGCATCACCATCGGCCTGAACCTGCCGTCGGGCGAGATGGGCCGCAAAGACCTGATCAAAATCGAGAACACCTTCCTGACCGACGAGCAGGTTAACCAGCTGTCGCTGTACGCGCCGGACGCCACCGTCAACCGCATCGACGAGTACGAAGTGGTCGGCAAATCCCGCCCGAGCCTGCCAGAACGTATCGAAAGCGTGCTGGTCTGCCCGAACAGCAACTGCATCAGTCATGCTGAGCCGGTTTCCTCCAGTTTCGCAGTGTAAAAAGCGCGCGAATGACATCGCACTCAAATGCAAATACTGCGAAAAAGAGTTTCTCATTATGTGGTGCTGGCCAACTAATTGAGGTTGGTAATGAAATCCCGGCTGTTATAATGGCCGGGAACATTCTTAACGCTGTAATTCTGGAGAAAAAATGAGCAAAGTACTCGCGACGGAAAATGCACCAGCGGCTATCGGCCCATACGTTCAGGGCGTTGATCTGGGCAGCATGATCATCACCTCTGGCCAGATCCCGGTAAACCCGAAAACCGGTGAAGTACCGGCCGACGTGGCGGCGCAGGCGCGTCAGTCGCTGGAAAACGTGCAGGCTATCGTTGAATCTGCAGGCCTGAAAGTGGGTGATATCGTCAAAACGACGGTGTTCGTGAAAGATCTGAACGACTTCGCCACCGTTAACGCCACTTACGAAGCGTTCTTCACCGAGCACGAACGCCACCTTCCCGGCAGCGCTCCTGCGATGGAAGTGGCGCGTCTGCCAAAAGACGTGAAAATTGAAAATTGAAGCGATCGCCGTACGTCGTATACATTTTCAATAAACAGTAAGGCAGCTCGGGCTGCCTTTTTTATTTCGGTTATTTTTACTCTCCGGGTAAAATGACACAGAGCCAGATCCATTATTAGACTCTCCCTCGCCTAGTAATATTCTCTAATAATGGATGAGTAATGAAACTTTCAAAAATTGCACTTGCCCTCGCAACAGTGACCGTTGCATCTTCGGCATTTGCTCACGGATATATTGAATCTCCTGCCAGCCGCGCCTATATGTGTAAGCTGGGTCAAAATATTGATTGCGGCTCCGTGCAGTATGAACCGCAGAGCGTAGAGAAAACCTCCGGCTTCCCGACCGGGGCAGAGCCAGCAGACGGACACCTCGCCAGCGCGGGTATCTCTCAATATTCACAGCTGGATAAGCAGAGCCTGAATGCGTGGACTAAAAACCCGATGACCGCGGGCCCGCATGAATTTGTCTGGCACCATACTGCGCCGCATAAAACCACCAACTGGCGTTATTACATTACCAAACAAAACTGGGATCCAAATAAACCGCTAACTCGCGATCAGTTTGAATTAACCCCGTTCTGTACAATTAACGGAAATAGCCAGGCGCCAGCCGTAACTAAATCCATGACCTGTAATGTTCCTGAACGCACAGGTTATCAGGTAATTTACGGCGTATGGGAAATTGCAGATACCACAAACAGCTTCTATCAGGCTATCGACGTTGATTTCGGGAATGGCGGCAACGTTACCCCGGACGAAACGCCTGCGGTTGTGTCCGAGTGGAGCAAAACCCTGAGCGGCCAGATTGCCGGTAATAACCTGAACGTGGGCGATAAAGTTATCGCACGCTTCTTCGACGCCCACGGCGAAGTGACCGCCATGCGCACCGAGATGACCATCGGCTCTGCTGAACAAGGCGACGCTAACCAGTGGTCCTACGATCTGGCGCAGAAGATCAACACCGCGCAGCACGACGTGCGCGTCGGTGTGAAGGATGAAGCCGGTGACATCAGCCCGGTTCACGGCGCCAACAGCGTATTCGTGAAAGACGGCAGCACGCTGCAGTCCGTTGCTATCTCTTATGAAGAGCAAAAAGCGCAGGTGAATGAGACCATTGCCGTTACCGATCTGCAATACAGCAAAATCGAACATGGCAACGCGACCGTGACCTTCCACGTGAATACGCAGGGCGACGTGAATTTTGAAGCACACGTGATGAACCACCACGGTGCGGAAAAAGGCTACCTGAAGCAGGACATGAACAACAGCAATCAGGACGTCACCATGACCCTGACCGACGTGACCGCCGGCCACCACATGCTGAAATACTACGCGACCAATAAAGACGGCACCCTGTTCGCGCAGGACGTCCTGAACCTGATGCTGGAAGGCGATGCCGCTGCGGATAGCACCGGCCACCACGACTTTACCTTCCCGGACAATATCGCGTCGTACAAGGCAGGTACCGTGGTGCTTCAGCCTAAAGACGGTAAGACCTACGAATGTAAGCCTTTCCCGTACAGCGGCTTCTGCGTGCAGTACAGCCCAACCGCAAACCAGTATGAGCCAGGCGTTGGCGCACACTGGAAAGAGGCGTGGGTTCTGAAGAACTGAGTGGCCTTTATGCCCGGCGGCACTTCGTTTGCCGGGCCTACACCACGTAGGCCCGGTAAGCGCAGCGCCACCGGGCATGTGTGTTACTGATTTCGCGTGGCGCGTAGCAGCGTCTCCAGCGGATAGACCGCCGCAATCACCACCTCATCCTGCACCTTCGCCGCGCTGTCCAGTTCGCTCTGGATCGACGCGATCTCTTTGTCGTCCAGCGTCCCCTGACGCGCCACCAGATCCGTCAGCCTCAGGCCAATCGAGGCCAGCTTATCCACCTCCAGAATGACCGGCTTGATGGCCTTCAGCTGATAGCTGTTTTCGCTCAAGGCCAGCACGTCGCTGGTGTTGTTCTGCCAGCGGTTAAAGACGTGGCGCAGCGCCTCGGCGCTCTCCGTGTCTTCCGCGTCGCTCACCAGGTGGTCCGCCCACTTGTGCATCTGGCGCACGGTGGCGCTTTCGGCGTTCAACGCATCTGCAAGTCTGTTAAGCGGCTCAAACTGATGGTAGTTTCCGGCCTGGAACTTCAGGTGCTGGCGGGTGTAATACTGGGCCGGCTCGAGCGCCTGGGCGAGGATTTGCAGCGGCAGGGTGTCCGCATTGTTAGCGAGGCGCGTGAACTGCACCTGCTGCTGGGTATGCTGCTGCAGCCCGACGGAAACCGTCGACCAGCTGTCCATCGCCTGCAGGCGGGTATACATATTATCGACGTCGTTGACATCCTGCGCGGACCACAGCCGCTCCGCCACCGCAAAGGCGCGCGGCCACAGGCGGATGTCCAGCACCGGCGCGACCACGTTTTCCGCCCACAGCGCGGCTTCGCCGCCGAGCAGGTTGGCCTGATTCGCCACGTCCGGCACGACCGGAGGGGTACCTTTCGGCACGTCGTCCAGACGCGTGCCGCTAATCGGGTAGCGGGTGTTTCCCACCAGGAAATAGCCGGTGAGTTTGTCGTTATCAACGTTGACCACCGGGCGCGTTTCACCCATCCAGGTGTCGACGGTAAAGGTCACCTGGTTGTCGTCGCGCCACTGAATGTTATTCACCGCCCGACGCGATTTCCCGGCAAAATCAATAAAACCGCGCCAGCCGGCGTCGCCTTTCACCAGCGTAAAGCTGCCTTCCACCGGCTTGCCCTTCAGGCGCGGCATGGAGAAAGCCCAGCTCTGGACGCTGTCGGTGTCCGCTATCACGTCCACGCCATTCAGCCCCTGCGGCACGATTTCGTTGCGGTAGTGATAGGCGGTGGACTGGGGCTGGTCGAGGTAGAAGCCGGTTGAAAGAATGCCCTTATAGCCGTTCTGCGCCACCTGCCCCAGCGCGTCCTGTCCCTGCCAGGACTGGATCAGAATGCTTTTCGGCAGATCGGGATGGTAGATCTCGTCCCAGCCGACCATCTGCCGGTGGTGCTTCTCAATGATCGTCTCCAGCTTGCGGTTGAAATACGCCTGCAACGCGTGGCTGTCCGCCAGTTTGTTGTCGCGCATAAATCTCTGGATCGCCGCGTTCGCTTTCCACTGGCTGTCGTCCACCTCATCGCCGCCGATATGCAGATACGGATCGGGGAAGATCGCCGCCAGTTCGCTGACCATCGCGTCGGCAAATGTGTAGGTCGCCTCTTTGGTGGGATCCAGCACAGGCTTTAGTACTCCCCAGTGGCGCTCCATAGCGTACGGCCCCGGCGCACTCATCAGTTCTGGATAGGCGACGGCAATCGCTGAGGCGTGGCCCGGCATATCGATTTCCGGCACCACGCGTATGCCGCGTTCGGCAGCGTAACGCACAATCTCGCGCATCTGCTCAGGGGTGTAGAACAGCCCGTCGCTGGCAAGCTGGGTTAATTTTGGATAACGCTTCGAGGTAAAGCGCCAGCCCTGATCGTCAGTCAGATGCCAGTGCAGGACGTTGAGCTTAGCCGCGGCCATACCGTCGATCTGGCGTTTGATATCGGGTAACGGGATGAAATGGCGCGCCGAATCGAGCAGCAGCCCGCGCCACGGGAAGCGCGGCGAATCTTCGATGGTAACCCACGGAATCGAGGTGTTTTCGGCACCGTTCTGCATCAGCTGGAGCAAGGTTTCCATTGCGCGCAATGCGCCAAAGCGGGTGTTAGCGGAGATGTTCACGCCGTTGGCATCCACTATGAGTTTGTAGCTCTCATCGCTGTCCGGCAGCGGCTGCGGCTTCACCTTTTTAGCGATGGCGATACGGATGGTCGGCTTGTCAGGTTTTTCGGCCTGTGGCTGTAGCGTCCAGCCGGTTTGCAGCGCAATGCGCTGGCGCAGGCGGTTGACCGCGTCCCCCAGATCGTCGCCGCTGACGCTCACGGAGAGTTGATTGTTAAGCACCAGCGCGCCCTGCGTCGTCGGGCGTTCAACCTTCGCAGGCCAGGGCATCAGGGGAAGATCGCCTGCCGGCGCGGCAAAAGCGGAGGCGCCGAGCATAAGCCCGGCGGTTAAGAGACTGTACCGTAACATGAATGTTCCTTATCTGACGGGCCAAATACAGGCAAAACATTCTGTTAACATGCGTACAAATTGTCGTCAAGCGAATGCGCCGACGGAGATCACAGGTTGTTGAATTTGGGAGGAAAGCCAGATGCCGGGTGGCGGCTTCGCCTTACCCGGCCTACGTTTGGATTGTGGCAAAATGAGCTTACTGCCACCCATATCGACGCGCATAGAATCCTTTCACCATCTGGGTCAGCACCATATAACCCGCGAGGATCGCCACCAGCCACGGGAAGTAGCTCAGCGGCAGCGCCTGAAGTTGCAGGTAGCTTGCCAGCGGTGAGAACGGCAGCGCGATACCCAGCGCCATCACAATGCCCGTCATCACAATCAGCGGCCACGCGGCGCGGCTCTGGATGAACGGAATGCGGCGCGTGCGGATCATATGCACAATCAGCGTCTGGGACAGCAGACCTACCACGAACCAGCCGGACTGGAACAGCGTCTGGTGTTCCGGGGTGTTGGCGTGGAACACAAACCACATCAGGCAGAAGGTCAGAATGTCGAAGATGGAGCTGATCGGCCCAAAGAACAGCATAAAGCGGCCCAGATCGGCGGGGTTCCAGCGCTGCGGCTTCTGGATCTGCTCGTCGTCCACGTTATCAAACGGGATCGCTACCTGAGAGACATCGTACATCAGGTTCTGGATCAGCAGGTGCAGCGGCAGCATCGGCAGGAACGGCAGAAACGCGCTCGCCACCAGCACGCTGAAGACGTTACCGAAGTTGGAGCTGGCGGTCATTTTGATGTACTTGAGCATGTTGGCGAAGGTGCGGCGGCCTTCGATAACCCCCTCTTCCAGCACCATCAGGCTTTTTTTCCAGCAGGATGATATCCGCCGCTTCACGGGCGATATCCACGGCGCCGTCCACGGAGATGCCAATGTCCGCCGCACGCAGCGCGGGCGCATCGTTGATGCCGTCGCCCATAAAGCCCACCACGTGCCCTTCACGACGCAGCAGCGTCACAATGCGCTCTTTGTGCATCGGCGTCAGGCGGGCAAACAGCGTCGTGCGCTGGGCAAGCTGCGCCAGTTCGTCGTCGGTGAGGTGCTCGATGTCGCTCCCCACCACCACATCGCCCGCGTCCAGCCCCACTTCGTGACACACTTTGGCCGCCACCAGCTCGCTGTCGCCGGTGAGAATTTTGACGGTGATGCCGCTCGCCTTCAGCGCCTTCAGCGCCGGTGCGGTGGTCTCTTTCGGCGGATCGAGGAATGCGATGTAACCCTCGAGGATCAAATCGGATTCGTCGATACGCTGATAGTCCCCCTCCCGCGCGGGCAGGAATTTGCTCGCCACCGCCACCACGCGCAGCCCCTGACGGTTCAGGTTGTCGGTGACGCGCTTGATGCGGCGCAGCATGGTGTCGTCCAGCGGCACGATCTCCCCGTTGTGGCGCACCTGCGTGGAGACGTTCAGGATCTCCTGCAGCGCGCCTTTGCAGATCAGCTGGTGCACGTCCGGCTGCTCGCTCACCACCACCGACATGCGGCGGCGCTCGAAGTCGAACGGGATTTCGTCCACCTTCTGCCAGCGGCCGGAGAGCGTACGGGCGGCCTCCTCGTCCACGCCTTCCAGCACCGCCACGTCGAGCAGGTTTTTCAGCCCGGTCTGGTAGTGGCTGTTCAGCCACGCGCTGTGGAGCACGCGCTCGCTGGTTTTACCGGCGATATCGGTGTGGTTCTCCAGCACGATTTTGTCCTGCGTCAGGGTGCCGGTTTTATCGGTGCAGAGAATGTCCATCGCGCCAAAGTTCTGAATGGCGTCGAGGTGTTTGACGATCACCTTTTGTTTAGAGAGTTTGACCGCCCCGCGCGCCAGCGTGGAGGTAACAATCATCGGCAGCATTTCCGGCGTCAGGCCGACGGCCACGGAGAGCGCAAACAGCGCCGCCTCCCACCAGTCGCCCTTGGTGTAGCCGTTGATCAGCAGGACAATCGGCGTCATGACCATCATAAAGCGGATCAGCAGCATGCTGACGCGGCCAATGCCTTTCTGGAACGCATTCGGCTCGCTCTCCTGCTCGCTGACGCGCCCGGCAAGCTGTCCAAACCAGGTGTTGCCGCCGGTGGCGGTGACAATTGCCTGCGCCGTGCCGCTGACCACCGTGGTGCCCATAAAGCACAGAGTGTCGCACTCGAGCGGATTCATCTGCTGCGGGTCGCGGCTGCGCGATACCTTCTCAACGGGCAGGGACTCGCCGGTCAGGGAGGCCTGCGCCACGAACAGATCCCGCGCCTGGATGATGCGTAAATCCGCCGGGATCATGTCTCCCGCCGCCAGCTTCACCAGGTCGCCCGGCACCAGCTGGTCAATGGGCAGCTCAACCCAGGCGTTTTCGCCGAGGTCGTTAATCACGCGCGAGACGGTCGCGGTGTTGCTGACCATCGCCTTCAGGGCGTCCGCCGCTTTGGTGGAGCGGGCTTCCTGAATGAAGTTCAGCAGCGTGGAGATACCCACCATCAGGGCAATCACGCCCGCGGCAAAAAGATCTTCCGTCGCGTAAGAGATGATGCCGAGCACGGTCAGCAGCAGGTTGAACGGGTTGCGGTAGCAGAGCCACAGGTGCACCCACCACGGAGAGGGCTTCTGCGCCGGGATCTGGTTATCGCCGTGCACGGCGCGGATTTTTTCCACTTCAGACGCGTTCAGCCCTTCCGGATGGCCGCCAAAGGCGCGCCAGACTTCGTTTTCATCCATCGCCGCGACGTTCAGGCAGCGTTCGGTCAGGGACGCCGGGATCGCCGCTCCCGCCATGTTTTTGGCATTGGGCAGCGGATCGCGCTGAACAAGACGGTGTGGCAGATGGCGGCTCAGCAGCGCCTGCAGCTGCCGGGTGATATTTTTAAACATAGACATTCCTCCGCATCCGCCAGGCGGACGCAGCATTCCCTTCAGGCGTGGCAAAGCCGTACCTGTCAGGCACTCAATTTTTCAAGCAGGAACGTTTGGGACGTTGCTGCCTCACATTACCGGTGAGACAGCAAAAGCTGGCTTACCGGAAAGAACAAATTCTCCCGTTTAGGAGAGGTGCGGGATCGGGATCCATAAAGCCTCCGGTAAGTAAAAAAACAGGGTGTCGCCGCGCAGTATAAAGATTTAAGCGTACCCTTTGTGACGATTCGGGCGGTATTATACGCGCCTGCAAATAAACAGTACGTAAACCAGACTTTGCCCATAGCGAAATCGCGCTATAGCATTAGGCTCAATTGACCATTTTGTCGTTGTTACAGGGAAAACAGCATGCAGAACCGCCTTACAATTAAAGACATCGCGCGTTTAAGCGGCGTGGGGAAATCAACCGTCTCACGCGTGCTGAACAACGAAAGCGGCGTCAGCGAACGCACCCGCGAGCGCGTTGAGGCGGTCATGAATCAGCACGGTTTTTCCCCTTCCCGCTCCGCGCGCGCCATGCGCGGGCAGAGCGATAAAGTGGTTGCGATCATCGTTTCGCGTCTGGATTCCCTCTCCGAAAACCTCGCCGTTCAGACCATGCTGCCTGCCTTCTACGAGCAGGGCTATGATCCGATCATGATGGAGAGCCAGTTCTCGCCACAGCTGGTGGAAGAACATCTCGGCATGCTCCAGCGCCGTAACATTGACGGCGTGGTGCTGTTTGGTTTTACCGGCATTGACGAGGAGATGCTGAAACACTGGCAGCCGTCTCTGGTGCTGCTGGCGCGCGATGCCCACGGTTTTGCCTCCGTCTGTTATGACGATGAGGGGGCGATTATCACCCTGATGCAGCGCCTGTACGAAGAAGGCCACCGCCACATCAGCTATCTGGGCGTGCCGCACGCGGACGTTACCACCGGCAAGCGCCGCCACGAGGCCTATCTGGCCTTTTGTAAAAAGCACAATCTCCCTGCCGTGGCCTCCCTGCCGGGGCTGGGCATGAAGCAGGGCTACGAGCAGGTCGCCAGCGTCCTGACGCCGCAGACCACCGCGCTGGTGTGCGCCACGGACACCCTTGCGCTGGGTGCCAGCAAGTATCTGCAGGAGCAGCGCATTGATAACCTGCAGGTGGCGAGCGTCGGCAGCACGCCGCTGATGAAGTTCCTGCACCCTGAAATTATCACCGTCGATCCGGGCTACGCCGAGTCCGGCAGGCAGGCCGCCGCGCAGCTGATCGAGCAGATCAACGGGCGGAGCGAGCCGCGCCAGATCGTTATTCCTGCCCGTCTCTCATAACCCCCCCTGAATCGTTTATTGTGATCTTCGCCCGATTTCGGGAACGTTCCCATTTTCGCCGTCACGCTGAAGGAGTAGGCTTGCGCTCAGGTCATTACCCCCCTCAACATCTGTCATGAGGTTTCATGATGAGTAAAGTCAAACAAGCAGATATCGATCGGCTGATCGTCCTGGTCGGCGGCCGCGAAAACATCGCCACCGTCAGCCATTGCATTACCCGCCTGCGCTTCGTGCTGAACGATCCGGCCAAGGCCAACCCGAAGGCGATTGAAGAGCTTTCCATGGTGAAAGGCTGCTTCACCAACGCCGGACAGTTCCAGGTGGTGATTGGTACCGAAGTGGGCGATTACTATCAGGCTCTGCTGGCGACCACCGGACACTCTTCTGCCGATAAAGAGCAGGCGAAGAAGGCGGCGCGCCAGAATATGAAGTGGCACGAGCAGCTGATTTCCCACTTTGCAGAAATCTTCTTCCCGCTGCTGCCGGCGCTGATCAGCGGGGGCTTAATTTTGGGCTTCCGTAACGTCATCGGCGATGTGCCAATGAGCGACGGTAAAACCCTGGCGCAGATGTACCCGGCGCTGCAAAGCATCTATGACTTCCTGTGGCTGATTGGCGAAGCGATCTTCTTCTACCTGCCGGTCGGGATCTGCTGGTCCGCCGTGCGCAAGATGGGCGGTACGCCAATTCTCGGTATCGTACTGGGCGTCACGCTGGTCTCTCCGCAGTTAATGAACGCTTACTTACTTGGTCAGCAGATGCCTGAGGTATGGAACTTCGGCCTGTTTACCATCGCCAAGGTGGGCTATCAGGCGCAGGTCATTCCGGCCCTGCTGGCGGGTCTGGCGCTGGGCTTTATTGAGACGCGTCTGAAGCGCATCGTGCCGGATTACCTCTACCTGGTGGTGGTGCCGGTCTGCTCGCTGATCCTGGCCGTCTTCCTGGCGCACGCTTTTATCGGTCCGTTTGGCCGCATGATCGGCGACGGCGTGGCCTTCGCGGTGCGTCATCTGATGACCGGCAGTTTCGCGCCAATCGGTGCCGCGCTGTTTGGCTTCCTGTATGCCCCGCTGGTGATCACCGGCGTGCACCAGACCACGCTGGCCATCGATATGCAGATGATCCAGAGCCTCGGCGGTACCCCGGTCTGGCCGATTATCGCCCTCTCTAACATTGCGCAGGCCTCTGCGGTGACCGGCATCATTATCGTTAGCCGTAAGCACAACGAGCGTGAGATCTCCGTTCCGGCGGCCATCTCCGCCTATCTCGGCGTCACCGAACCGGCGATGTACGGCATCAACCTGAAGTATCGCTTCCCGATGCTCTGCGCGATGATCGGCTCCGGCCTGGCGGGCCTGCTGTGCGGCCTGAACGGCGTGATGGCGAACGGGATTGGCGTCGGCGGCCTGCCGGGGATCCTCTCCATCCAGCCTACTTTCTGGCAGGTGTTTGCCCTGGCAATGGCGGTAGCGATTATCGTCCCCATGGCGCTCACCACCGTGGTTTACCAGCGTAAGTTCCGTCAGGGCACGCTGCAGATTGTTTAACTTCATCTTTCGGGGCGCAGTTGCGCCCCTTTCGCATTTTGCAGGAACGCATTATGAATACCCTTCCTCACTGGTGGCAGAACGGCGTCATCTACCAGATTTTAACCCCAAAGGAGTTTTCCAGGGACACCACCGGCAGCGGCACCGGCGATCTGCGCGGCGTGACCCAGCGGCTGGATTACCTGAAAACCCTCGGCATCGACGCCATCTGGCTGACGCCGTTTTATATTTCCCCGCAGGTGGATAACGGCTACGACGTGGCGAATTACACCGCCATAGACCCGTCCTTTGGCACGCTGGATGACTTTGACGAGCTGGTTGCCGAAGCGCACGAACGCGGCATTCGCATCGTGCTGGATATGGTGTTTAACCATACCTCCACGCAGCACGCCTGGTTCCGCGAGTCGCTGAACCAGGAAAGCCCGTACCGCCAGTTCTACATCTGGCGCGACGGCACGCCGGAGCAGCTCCCCAACAACTGGCGCTCCAAGTTTGGCGGCAACGCCTGGCGCTGGCACGCCGAGAGCGAGCAGTATTATCTTCACCTTTTCGCGCCCGAGCAGGCAGATCTCAACTGGGAAAATCCGGCGGTGCGCGCCGAGCTGAAAAAGGGTATGCGAGTTCTGGGCCGATCGCGGCGTGGACGGCTTGCGCCTGGACGTGATTAACCTCATCTCTAAAGATCAGGATTTCCCGGACGACACCATTGGCGACGGTCGCCGCTTCTACACTGACGGCCCGCGCATCCACGAATATCTCCAGGAGATGAGCCGCGACGTCTTCACCCCGCGCAACCTGATGACGGTGGGCGAGATGTCGTCAACCTCGCTGGAGAACTGCCAGCAGTACGCGTCGCTTGACGGGCGCGAGCTGTCGATGACCTTTAACTTCCACCACCTGAAGGTGGACTACCCCGGCGGCGAAAGTGGACGAAGGCAAAGCCGGACTTCGTGGCGCTGAAAACCCTTTTTGCCGCCACTGGCAGCTGGGGATGCACAACAAAGCCTGGAACGCGCTGTTGCTGGTGTAACCACGACCAGCCGCGCATCGTGTCGCGCTTCGGTGACGAAGGGGAATACCGCGTTCACGCCGCGAAGATGCTCGGCAGTGGTGCTGCACGGCATGCAGGGCACGCCGTATATCTACCAGGGTGAAGAGCTGGGCATGACCAACCCGCACTTCAGCCGCATCA
>OKVS01000515.1_pt1 | contig 12070 bp, 13 predicted proteins | sample 1606911 | NCBI WGS metagenome assembly OKVS01 (sample SAMN03281016, study PRJEB24777) | human gut metagenome | isolation source: fecal sample PR161 from 1 month old female Malay infant, caesarean... | reverse complement strand
AACTGCGGCGCACTGCCGGAACAACTGCTCGAATCTGAACTGTTCGGCCACGCCCCGCGGTGCGTTCACCGGTGCAGTCAGCAGCCGGGAAGGCTTATTCCAGGCGGCAGAAGGCGGTACGCTTTTCCTGGACGAGATTGGCGACATGCCTGCGCCGCTGCAGGTCAAATTACTGCGCGTGCTGCAGGAGCGAAAAGTGCGCCCGTTGGGCAGCAACCGCGATATCGACATTAACGTACGCATCATCTCCGCCACGCACCGTGATTTACCAAAGGTAATGGCGCGCAATGAGTTTCGTGAAGATCTTTACTACCGCCTGAACGTCGTGAACCTGAAAATTCCGGCGCTGGCCGAGCGTGCGGAAGATATCCCTTTGCTGGCGAATCACCTGCTGCGCCAGTCTGCGGATCGCCACAAACCGTTTGTGCGGGCGTTTTCCAGCGATGCGATGAAGCGGCTGATGGCCGCAAGCTGGCCGGGAAACGTGCGCCAACTGGTCAACGTGATAGAGCAGTGCGTGGCGCTGACGTCGTCACCTGTCATCAGTGACGCGCTGGTGGAGCAGGCGCTGGAAGGCGAGAACACGGCACTGCCGACGTTTGCCGAAGCGCGTAACCAGTTCGAGCTAAACTATCTGCGTAAGCTGTTGCAGATCACCAAAGGTAATGTGACCCACGCGGCACGCATGGCCGGACGCAACCGCACCGAGTTTTATAAGCTGCTGTCACGCCATGAGCTGGAAGCCAACGATTTTAAAGAGTAGTACCGCAAACTTCGAATGAATATGATACTGTGAGCAATCGATTACGACGCGGCTTACAGGCAAGAGTTTAAGGACCCACCATGAAAAAGATTGATGCGATTATTAAACCTTTCAAACTGGATGATGTACGTGAAGCGCTGGCGGAAGTAGGCATCACCGGAATGACCGTGACGGAAGTGAAAGGTTTTGGTCGTCAGAAGGGCCACACCGAGCTCTATCGTGGCGCAGAGTACATGGTCGACTTTCTGCCGAAAGTGAAAATTGAAATCGTGGTCAGCGACGATATCGTCGATACCTGCGTGGATACCATTATCCGCACGGCGCAGACGGGCAAAATTGGCGACGGTAAAATCTTCGTCTTTGACGTGGCGCGCGTGATCCGTATCCGTACCGGCGAAGAAGACGACGCCGCGATTTAACCATTCGCCACCCGGCGCAAAAAAAGCCCCTCGAACGAGGGGCTTTTTGCGTTACAGCACCTTATGCGGCCCGAAACATTCGTAATGAATGTTGTCTTTATTCACGCCCAGCTCAACCAGCTGCTTCGCGGCATACTGCATAAACGCCACGGGTCCACAGACGTAGAACTGCATTTCCGGCGCGCTAAACGTCCCTTCCATCTGGCTTAAATTCATCAGTCCTTCGCTGTCAAAGCGTGCGGCAGTGCGGTCTGCCTCCGTCGGCAGGCGATACCAGGTATGCGCGGTGAAACGCGGCAGGGTCGCTCCCAGCGCTTTCACTTCATCCGCAAAGGCGTGCACGTCGCCGTTCTCCGCTGCGTGGAACCAGTTAATCTGCGCGCTGTGGTTTGCTTTCGCCAGCGTATCCAGCATCGCCAGCATTGGCGTTTGGCCCACGCCCGCGGAGATCAGCGTGACCGGGGTATTGGTTTCAATGGCCATAAAGAAGTCGCCCGCCGGCGCGGCCAGATGGACCACGTCGCCCACGCTCGCTTCGTTATGCAGCCAGTTGGATACCTGACCGCCGTCCTCGCGCTTCACCGCAATGCGGTAGCCTTTGCCGTTTGGTTTGCGGGTCAGAGAGTACTGGCGGATCTCCTGGTGCGGGAAGCCTTCAGGCTTCAGCCATACGCCCAGATACTGGCCCGGCTGGTAATCGGCCACCGGCTGGCCGTCAACCGGCTCAAATTCAAAACTGGTGATAAGCGCGCTGCGCGGCGTTTTCTCGACGATACGGAAGGCGCGCGTTCCTTCCCAGCCGCCGTTCTTGCTGGCGTTTTCGCTGTAGATCTGCGCTTCACGGTTGATAAACACGTTTGCCAGCACGCCGTAGGCTTTACCCCAGGCGTCCAGCACCTCCTGGCCCGGGCTGAACATTTCGTCCAGCGTTGCCAGCAGGTGAGTGCCGACGATGTTGTACTGCTCGGGTTGGATCTGGAAGCTGGTGTGCTTCTGCGCGATTTTTTCCACCGCAGGCAGCAACGCCGCCAGGTTTTCGATATTACTGGCGTAGGCCGCGATGGCGTTGAAAAGCGCTTCACGCTGATCGCCGTTACGCTGGTTGCTCATATTGAAAATCTCTTTGAGCTCCGGATTGTGCGTGAACATGCGATCGTAGAAATGGGCGGTAAGTTTAGGGCCGGTTTCCACCAGCAGGGGAATGGTGGATTTAACGGTAGCGATGGTTTGAGCGTCAAGCATGGCAGCTTCCTTCTGGTATTACTTAATGATGTATTTTAAATGCATCTTATAAAAAATACCCATGCTTTGTAAATGGTTCTTTGCAAGATGAAAAATACGCATCACAAACCTGAAAAGAAATCCGCTGGAAATAGTGAGATCTTTATTCCTCAAACCCTTGCGTGGCGTGAAGGAAAACGTTTGCGTAAAATCGTTTGTCAAGACCTGTTATCACAGAACTATTCAGTTATACTGTTGCCCGTCGTCCAACAGGACTGCCTTTTCAGGCCAAAATTTACTTGTTAGCTGAGTCAGGAGATGCGGATGTTAAAGCGTGAAATGAACATTGCCGATTATGATGCCGAACTGTGGCAGGCTATGGAGCAGGAAAAAGTACGTCAGGAAGAGCACATCGAACTGATCGCCTCCGAAAACTACACCAGCCCGCGCGTAATGCAGGCGCAGGGCTCTCAGCTGACCAACAAATACGCTGAAGGTTACCCGGGCAAGCGCTACTATGGCGGTTGCGAATACGTTGATATCGTTGAGCAGCTGGCTATCGACCGTGCGAAAGCACTCTTCGGCGCTGACTACGCGAACGTTCAGCCGCACTCCGGCTCTCAGGCTAACTTCGCTGTTTACACCGCGCTGCTGCAGCCGGGCGATACCGTTCTGGGTATGAACCTGGCGCAGGGCGGCCACCTGACTCACGGCTCCCCGGTTAACTTCTCCGGCAAACTGTACAACATCATCCCTTACGGTATTGATGAGTCCGGTAAAATTGACTACGAAGACATGGCGAAGCAGGCTAAAGAGCACAAACCGAAGATGATCATCGGTGGCTTCTCCGCTTACTCCGGTATCGTTGACTGGGCGAAAATGCGTGAAATCGCTGACAGCATCGGTGCTTACCTGTTCGTTGATATGGCGCACGTTTGCGGGCCTTATCGCCGCAGGCGTTTACCCGAACCCGGTTCCTCGACGCTCACGTTGTGACCACCACCACCCACAAAACCCTGGCGGGTCCACGCGGTGGCCTGATCCTGGCGAAAGGCGGTGACGAAGAGCTGTACAAAAAACTGAACTCTGCCGTGTTCCCAAGCGCGCAGGGCGGCCCGCTGATGCACGTTATCGCCGCAAAAGCGGTCGCGCTGAAAGAAGCGATGGAGCCAGAGTTCAAGGTGTATCAGCAGCAGGTTGCTAAGAACGCCAAAGCGATGGTGGAAGTGTTCCTGAACCGCGGCTACAAAGTGGTTTCCGGCGGTACTGAAAACCACCTGTTCCTGCTGGATCTGGTTGATAAAAACCTGACCGGTAAAGAAGCTGACGCTGCCCTGGGCCGCGCCAACATCACCGTGAACAAAAACAGCGTGCCAAACGATCCGAAGAGCCCGTTCGTGACCTCCGGTATCCGTATCGGTTCTCCGGCCGTGACGCGTCGCGGCTTTAAAGAAGCGGAAGTGAAAGAGCTGGCTGGCTGGATGTGTGACGTTCTGGACAACATCAATGACGAAGCGGTTATCGAGCGCGTCAAAGGTAAAGTTCTGGATATCTGCGCACGCTTCCCGGTATACGCATAATTCCTCTGCTTTGCAGAAATAAAAAAGGCCGCGCTTGCGGCCTTTTTTTATGGCTTAACGCCGGTCCAGGGAAATGGCCCCTGGTCCCACAATCGCCAGCAAAATAAACGCGCCAGCAATACTGACGTTCTTGTAGAAATTAATCATATTCGGCACAACCGCATCTCCGGTCATATCCCAGTAGTGGTGACCGATAATCGCCGTGCCCAGCGTATAGAAGACAAAGAGCACCGCGAGGGGGCGGGTGAAAAAGCCGAGCACGACCAGGATAGCTGCGGGAATCTCCATTACTACGGCGATAATGGCCGCCAGCATCGGCATGGGGGCACCGAGCGACGTCATATACTGAACGGTGCCGCTAAACCCCGTCAGCTTGGGATAGCCAAAAATAATAAACAGGACAACGATGGCAATACGGGCAATCAATAGCAGGAAGGAGCGTGAGGAGCCGAAATCGAAATAACGTAAGCTGTTCATGGCAAACGACCTCTTCAGGCGATTTCTTTTAAACGTAATACAATTTTGCCGCTCACGCCATACGCCGACCGGCTGTCCAGGACGTTAATTTATCGTTAATTTATAGCGCGCTAACGACTTGCTAAAGTGCAGGATAAACGCCAGACTATCGCCTCCATTTCGGGAGGGATTCATGGTCTTGCATTCCACGCGCTGGCTGGCGCTCAGTTATTTCACCTACTTTTTTAGCTACGGTATTTTTCTGCCCTTCTGGAGCGTCTGGCTCAAGGGAATTGGTTTGACGCCAGAAACCATCGGCATTCTGCTGGGCGCGGGGCTGGTGGCGCGTTTCCTCGGAAGCCTGCTGATTGCCCCCCGCGTCAGCGATCCCTCCTTACTGATTAAAGCGGTGCGCATTCTGGCCCTGCTGACGCTGGTCTTCGCGGCCTGCTTCTGGGTCAGCCACCAGTTTGCCTGGCTGATGGTGGTGATGGTTGGCTTTAATCTGTTCTTCTCCCCGCTGGTGCCGCTGACGGATGCGCTGGCGAACACCTGGCAAAAGCAGATCACCATGGATTATGGTCGCGTGCGTCTCTGGGGATCGATTGCCTTCGTGATCGGCTCTGCGCTGGTGGGGAAACTGGTCAGCCTTTACGACTACCGCGCGATTCTGGCGCTGCTGAGTATCGGTATTGCCTCGATGCTGCTGGGAATGCTGCTGCGCCCGTCGGTGATGCCGCAAGGGGAGAGTCGCCATCAGGAGAGCGCTGGCTGGCCAGCCTGGCGGAGCCTGGTGGCCCAGAGCTGGCGTTTTCTGGCGTGCGTCTGTCTGCTTCAGGGGGCGCATGCGGCGTACTATGGCTTCAGCGCCATCTACTGGCAGGGGGCGGGCTACTCGGCCTCTGCTGTCGGTTACCTGTGGTCGCTGGGGGTGGTGGCAGAAGTCATTATTTTCGCCCTGAGCAAAAAGCTGTTCCGCCGCTTCGGCGCGCGCGATCTGCTGCTGCTTTCCGCGGTCTGCGGCGTGGCGCGCTGGGGGATTATGGGCTGGACGACCGAACTGCCGTGGCTGATTGTGGCGCAGATCCTTCACTGCGGCACCTTCACCGTGTGCCACCTGGCGGCGATGCGCTATATCGCGGCGCGCGAGGGCGGGGACGTGATCCGTCTGCAGGCGGTCTACTCTGCGGTGGCGATGGGCGGCAGCATTGCGGTGATGACGGTCTTTGCGGGCTTTCTGTATCAGCATCTGGGACACGGTGTGTTCTGGGTCATGGCGCTGGTGGCGCTTCCGGCGATGTTTGTTCGACCGAAAGTGGCCGCACGGGCGTAGCTACGATTCCAGCATGGCGCGAATATGTTCCTGCTGCTGCGCGTTAAGTGATTCAACCGCGTGGATCAGCGGCGGCGAGAACAGCGGCAGCACGGTAGGATAGGGGGTGATAACCAGCGCGGCTTCGCGCGGTGCCCCCTCTTTCTGGAACGCCTGCAGCGTCAGATAGCGAATGTTGAGCGGCAGCAGGGTTAATTCGCGCAGCTGCTGTTCAATCACCTCCTCACAGGATTTATCCTCCCCGGTCAGCAGCACTACCTGTTTTTCATGCAGATCGGTCTCCTGCATCAGCCAGGCGCCGAAAATAACCGCTACCAGAGCCATCTCTTCATCGGAGAACCGCAGCCCAAATTCGGCTTCCAGCTCAAAGAGTGCCTCTTTCGTGGTGCGTAACAGCCGGGGATAGAGACGGTGAATTTCCTCGGGCAGGCTATTGTCGATGCCGATCTCAAACAGCGAGCGGTCCAGCGCCTGAGCCAGATGGATATACAACTGATCGGTCAGCCCCTGCTCATCGCTGAAGTTCATCCCGGTCTGCGAGCGGAAACGGGCCACCATGCGCACAATGGCGCGGCGCAGGCGCTGATCCTGCTGGTGTTTATCAAGCACCGGATCGGGCGTGCGGAGCATCATAAACAGCAGCGCCAGAAACAGCTGCTCGTCCACGTGCGCGCCCTGCGGCACGCGCCGCTTCCAGTGACGAACAATTTCCTGCGCCGTAAAATACTCTCCCCGCGACTGGGTCCAGCTGCGCTGCGCGTGGGAAAACTGCGGCGTATTCCCTAAGTGGTGCTGGATGAGGCAGTATTGCAAGTAGAGCTGTAAGAACTGGACGTCCCGGCATTCAAACTGACGCTGCAGCTTGCGTGAGCAGAAGCCGATCAGCGCCCGCAGATTAGCATCGTCGTAGAGCGGCCGCGCGATGCCGTGCTGTTTAAGCGCGGTTTTTAAGGCTGGGGTAAACTGGTGCGAGACAAACTGCGGACAAAGGCGGAGCGCCCTGCGCAGCCAGTGCAGCAGACATAAACGCTGATTCAGGGCAGTGCCTTCAATTCGGTAGCTGCCGTCATGGTGCGTGACGATATCCAGCCGGTGATAGCGCTGGATTTCATCGCGCGTCTCGGCTATATCTTGCCGTGCCATGACCTCGTCCACGCCGTTGGCAGCGATTATGTTCTGTGCGGTGACGGCAGCATCGGGCAGGTAAAGCATCAAAAGCACCTGGCAGCGGCGCTGCGAACTGGAAAGCACAGATGGAATTTCAAGCGTCGTCATCATCTGTCGGGTATCCAGTGTGAATGTTTGATAAGAATAGCTAAAGGATGGGCGCTGAAAAGCGCGCCGGCAGGCCTTTCACTCAGGATTGCTGGGGAACATCACAGAATTTTTGACGTGAGGAATTGATGCAGACAGTTAAACAAAATGCGATGGCGTTATTTTTGGCGGTTATCACCTTTACCGCCAGCGCACATCCTCACAGTTTTATCAGCCTGAAAACCGAGCTGGTCACCGACGGCACGCAGCTGAGCGGCCTGAAAATGCGCTGGACGATGGATGAAATCACCTCGGCGGATCTGCTTTATGATGCGGGTAACGCGAAGCCCGGAGACGAAATCTGGAAAAAGCTGGCGGCAGAAGTGATGGCCAACGTGCTCGGGCAGCACTACTTCACCGAGTTCTGGCATAACGGACAAAAGGTAAAGTTCCTCAATCGCCCGACAGAATACGGCATGTCCCGCGACGGACATCAGGCGGTGCTGACGTTCGTGCTTCCACTGGCGCATCCGCAGCCGCTGGCAGGACAAACCTTTACGTTTTCTACCTTTGACCCAACGTACTACGTCGATATGAGCTACGCCGAGGACAGCGACGTGCAGCTTCCTGCGTCGTTGCAAAAAAACCTGCAACATTACGGTTCACACCCCGAAGCCCAGCGAAGAGACGCTGAATTTTGCTGTCTCTCTTGATAAAGAGGATGCCCCACCGGAGGACATGGAACTGGGTAAACAGTTTGCGCAGAAGGTAACGTTACAATGTCAGTGATCTCCTCTCCGGTACGAAAGCCGCGCCGCTGGCTGCACCTCTGGCCGCTGGCGCTTTTTTTACTGCTCGCCGTTTGCGGTTCGCTCTGGCTGTGGCAGGCCTGGCCGCAGGTGATGATGAAAAGCATCATCTGGCAGCGTGAGGTCAACCAGCAGATGAGCGGGCTGCTGAAAGCGGTGGCGGAGAACACGACCAAAGCGGGCGGTTCTCTGCTGGCGTTCAGCTTTATCTATGGCGTGCTGCACGCGCTGGGGCCGGGGCACGGCAAAATCGTCATCACCACCTGGCTTGCCACCCATCCGTCGAAGCTGAAATCAAGCATTGGCCTGACGCTGGCCTCTTCGCTGCTTCAGGGGGGCGTGGCGATTGCGCTGGTGGTGGTTGTGCTTTCGCTATTACAGCTTCCCGCGCGCCAGCTGCACCTGAGCAGCTTCTGGCTGGAGAAGGGCAGCTATGCGCTGGTCGGCGTGCTGGGGCTGATCCTCTGCTGGCGGGCGCTGAAAAAGCTGCGCGCGCTGCTGCAAAAGCCCAAATTCAAAACCTTTACGCCGCACCACGTGCATGATGAGCACTGCGGCTGCGGGCATCAGCATCTGCCGACGCAGGAACAATTACAGAGCGGTGACGACTGGCGCGCGCGGCTGATGATAGTTCTCTCTATGGGGATGCGCCCGTGCTCGGGGGCAATCATGGTGCTGCTGTTCAGTAAAGTGATTGGCGTGTTCGGCTGGGGCATGCTCTCTGCGCTGGCGATGGCGGCAGGAACCTCTCTCACCATTTCGTCTTTGGCGTTGCTGGTTCACAGCTTCCGTCAGCTTGCGGTAAAACTCAGCGGCAATAAAACGCCGGTACTGTGGCGGCAGGTAGGATGGACAACGCTCGCGCTGGCGGGGGGAGTGATTCTGCTGGTGGCGGCGGTAACGATGTGGATGAGCGCGGCGCCGTTTAGCACCCTCTCCCCTTTGGGGAGAGGGCTGAGATGAGGAGATTAACGCTTCAGCGCATCGCTCAGCTCGTCACGCATGTTGGCCAGCATGGCTTTAACAACGCGTGGGTTACCCGCAACGATATTGCCGGTGGTCATGTAGTTGTGGCCGCCGGTGAAGTCGCAAACAATCGCGCCTGCTTCACGTGCGATCAGCTCGCCCGCAGCGAAGTCCCACGGCTTCAGTGACAGTTCGAAGTAACCGTCAACGCGGCCGGTTGCCACGTAGGCCAGATCCAGCGCGGCAGAGCCGGTGCGACGGAAGTCTGCGCATTCGGTGAACAGCTTGCCCAGGATATTCATATAGGTGGTTGCGTGCTGCTTCGCCTTGAACGGGAAGCCGGTCGCCAGGATGGTGCCGTCCAGGTCGCGTGCGTTGCTGCAGCGCAGACGGTAGCCGTTCAGCTGTGCGCCCTGGCCGCGGGTCGCGGTGAACAGTTCGTTACGCATTGGATCGTAAACAACGGCGACTTCAGTACGGCCTTTAATGCGTACTGCGATTGACACAGAGAAGTGTGGCAGGCGTTTAACGAAGTTGGTGGTGCCATCCAGTGGATCGATAACCCATTGAACATCCTGATCGGTACCTTCATGTTCACCGCTTTCTTCGGTGATGATGGTGTGCTGCGGGTAAGATTTGCGGATCGTTTCGATAATAATCGCTTCTGCGGCTTTATCGACGTTAGTCACGAAATCATTGCTGCCTTTCTGGCTGGTTTCTACGGAGTCTGGCGTTTCGTAGTGTTTGGCAATTACATTACCCGCCTTGCGCGCTGCGCGCACGGCGATGGTCAGCATCGGATGCATCGGTCTCTCTCACTGGATGTTAAAGAACAGGAAAATCGGCGCAGAGTATAGCAGCGGGATCGGATTATGTCTCCCGTTTATGATAATATGCCCGAATATTCTTCAGACACTGAACCCAGACATCTAAAAATTATGCTGCAAAACATTCGAATCGTGCTGGTCGAAACATCGCACACCGGCAACATGGGCTCTGTGGCCCGCGCTATGAAAACCATGGGCTTAACGAACCTGTGGCTGGTTAATCCGCTGGTGAAACCAGACTCTCAGGCTATCGCCCTGGCGGCCGGGGCCAGCGACGTGATCGGTAATGCGCAGATCGTTGATACCCTCGACGAAGCGCTGGCCGGCTGCAGCCTCGTTGTCGGCACCAGCGCGCGTTCACGCACGCTGCCGTGGCCGATGCTGGATCCGCGTGAATGCGGCCTGAAAAGCGTCTCAGAAGCAGAGCAGGCGCCGGTTGCGCTGGTGTTTGGCCGCGAGCGCGTTGGCCTGACCAACGACGAACTGCAGAAGTGCCACTACCACGTGGCGATTGCCGCCAACCCGGAATACAGCTCGCTGAACCTGGCAATGGCGGTGCAGGTTATCGCTTACGAAGTCCGCATGGCGTGGCTGGCGACGCAGGAGAAGCAGGCAGAACCGAAAGAAGAGACGGCCTACCCGCTGGTGGACGACCTTGAGCGTTTCTACGGTCACCTGGAGCAGACGCTGCTCTCAACCGGCTTTATCCGTGAAGGCCACCCGGGCCAGGTAATGAACAAGCTGCGCCGCATGTTTACCCGCGCGCGTCCGGAAAGCCAGGAGCTGAACATCCTGCGCGGAATTCTGGCGTCGATTGAGCAGAAGAATAAAGAGTAGTGCCGGTTTGTTTTCTCCCTTTCCCTGTGGGAGAGGGCCTACTATGAAGGCACAGAAGGTTAAATACCTGACTAAAACAGTCAAGTAAATAGTTGACCAATTTAGTCAGGAATGTCAGACTTGGCCCTGCTATGCAATACCCCCACTTTACAATAAAAAACCCCGGGCAGGGGCGAGTTTGAGGTTAAGTAAGACATGAGACTGACATCTAAAGGGCGTTATGCCGTGACCGCGATGCTTGACGTTGCGCTCAACTCTGAAGCGGGCCCGGTACCGTTGGCTGATATTTCTGAACGACAAGGGATCTCCCTCTCTTATCTGGAACAGCTGTTCTCCAGACTGCGTAAAAATGGACTGGTTTCCAGCGTTCGTGGCCCAGGCGGCGGTTATCTGCTGGGTAAAGACGCGGGCAGTATTGCGGTTGGCGAAGTCATTAGTGCGGTTGACGAATCCGTTGACGCGACCCGTTGCCAGGGTAAAGGTGCTGCCAGGCGGCGATAAATGCCTGACTCACGCGCTGTGGCGCGACCTGAGCGAGCGCCTGACCGGCTTCCTGAACAACATCACCCTCGGTGAACTGGTGAATAACCAGGAAGTTCTGGATGTATCGGGCCGTCAGCACAGCCAGGAATCTCAACGCAGCACCCGCGCGCAGGACGCTATCGACGTTAAATTACGCGCGTAATAAAACGATAAGTATTTCAGAATCAGGCCGGGGCGAAGTTGCCCCGTGTACTCGGTCGTACATCCAGCCGGTTGCCTGATTCCTTGCATTGAAGCGATGTACGGAGTTTATAGAGCAATGAAATTACCGATTTATCTCGACTACTCCGCAACCACGCCGGTGGACCCGCGTGTTGCCGAGAAAATGATGCAGTGTCTGACCCTGGACGGAAACTTTGGTAACCCAGCTTCCCGTTCACACCGTTTTGGCTGGCATGCTGAAGAGGCGGTGGATATCGCCCGTAATCAGATTGCTGACCTGGTGGGTGCCGACCCGCGTGAGATTGTTTTCACCTCCGGTGCGACCGAATCCGACAACCTGGCGATCAAAGGTGCAGCCAACTTTTATCAGAAAAAAGGCAAGCACATCATCACCAGCAAAACCGAACACAAAGCCGTGCTGGACACCTGCCGCCAGCTGGAGCGTGAAGGGTTCGAAGTGACCTATCTGGCGCCGCAGAGCAACGGTATTATTGACCTGAAAGAGCTCGAAGCGGCGATGCGTGACGACACCATCCTGGTCTCCATCATGCACGTTAACAACGAAATCGGCGTCGTTCAGGACATCGCCACCATCGGCGAAATGTGCCGCGCGCGCGGTATCATCTACCACGTGGACGCGACCCAGAGCGTGGGCAAACTGCCTATCGACCTGAGCCAGCTGAAAGTGGACCTGATGTCCTTCTCCGGCCACAAAATCTATGGCCCGAAAGGGATCGGCGCACTGTACGTTCGTCGTAAGCCACGTATCCGCATCGAAGCACAGATGCACGGCGGCGGTCACGAGCGCGGCATGCGTTCCGGTACGCTGCCTGTTCACCAGATCGTGGGCATGGGCGAAGCGTACCGCATTGCGAAAGAAGAGATGGAAACCGAGATGGC
>OKVS01000513.1_pt1 | contig 12082 bp, 11 predicted proteins | sample 1606911 | NCBI WGS metagenome assembly OKVS01 (sample SAMN03281016, study PRJEB24777) | human gut metagenome | isolation source: fecal sample PR161 from 1 month old female Malay infant, caesarean... | reverse complement strand
CCGTCTCTAGATCAATGGCAATAACTCGCCAGTTGGGCCGTGCCAGTTTCAAGCTAATCGCAATGACACCTGTCCCTGTTCCGACATCCACGACCGTCAAAGGAGTATCTGGGTTGGCTTTTAAGCAACGCTCGACTAATTCTTCTGTTTCTGGCCTAGGAATCAAAGTATGTTCATTAACAATAAAGGAATGTCCATAAAATTCAGCTTGTCCTAGTAAATATTGTGCTGGGTAATCTGTCAATAATTGGGCTAAATCCGTTTTTAATTGTTCCTCTTCTTCTTTAGGCATTTCTTCTTGCATATGCAGGAGCCACTGCGTTTTATCCCAACCTTTACGTTCTAAAAAACATAGTGAATAGCATAGCCTTCTTTGCCTTGCGCCTCTAAAAAAGAAGAAGCCCAGTTAAGGACTTCAAAGTAACGTTTAGCCATTTTGCATCTCTTCTAATTTCGATGTTTGATCATATAAGACTAATGCATCAATGATTTCGTCTAATTTACCAGCAAGAATCTGGTCTAGTTTTTGGATGGTTAAACCAATACGATGATCCGTTACTCGATTTTGTGGGAAGTTATACGTTCTGATTCGTTCTGAACGATCTCCGGTCCCCACCGCCGATTTACGGTTAGCATCATATTCACTTTGTGCTTCTTGTTGAATTTGGTCATACACACGAGCACGCAAAACTTTCATTGCTTTTTCACGGTTTTTTAGCTGTGAACGTTCATCTTGCATTGCGACCACGATTCCTGTTGGTAAATGGGTTAAACGAACAGCCGAAGCGGTTTTATTGACGTGCTGTCCACCAGCGCCACTTGCATGATAAATATCGACACGGATATCTTTATCAGCTAATTCGATTTCGACTTCTTCGGCTTCTGGCATAACTACAACGGTTGCTGTCGATGTATGAATCCGTCCTTGTGATTCTGTTGAAGGAACTCGTTGCACGCGGTGAGCGCCACTTTCATATTTTAATTTTGAAAAGACGTTATCTCCTGAAATCATCATAATTACTTCTTTATATCCACCGATTCCAGTGACGTTCGCTTCTAAAACTTCCACTTTCCACCCTTGTGCTTCTGCATATTTCTGGTACATATTAAATAAGTCGCCAGCAAAAAGTGCGGCTTCATCGCCACCGGCTGCACCACGGATTTCCATGATGATATTTTTATCATCATTTGGGTCTTTTGGTAATAATAAAATTTTAATGCGGTCTTCTAACACTTCTTTTTCTTTTTTCAAATCAGAAAGTTCTTCTTTCGCCATTTCGGCCATTTCCGCATCTAAGTTTTCACTTAAAAGTTCTTCGGCATCGCTAATCCCTTCAACAACTTGTTTATATCGGCGATAAACCTCAACCGTCTCACGTGTATTAGCTTCTTCCTTCGATAATTCCATGAAACGTTTTGTATCACTAATGACTGCTGGGTCACTTAATAATTCGCCCAATTCCTCATAGCGATCTTCAATAGATTGTAATTGATCGTACATAGTGTCTCTCCTTACTGTTCTTCATTCACTGTTTTTGGATGAAAATAATGTTTGCGACAAACAGGATAGTAGGCTTCATTCCCACCAATTTGGACTTGATCCCCTTCATAAACGGGTTTGCCATCAATATAGTGCAAGTTCATAGTTGCTTTTTTATGACAGAACCAGCAAATCGTTTTTAATTCTTCTAATTTGTCTGCATATAAAAGTAAATACTTTGAGCCTTCAAATAATTCATTTCTAAAATCATTCTTTAGCCCAAATGCCATTACTGGAATATCTAATTCGTCAACAATTCGTGCAAATTCAATGACATGATGCTTGTTTAAAAATTGACATTCATCGACTAATACGCAAAAAGGTTTGTAAGACAAATCATTAATCAAGTCAAAGACATTGGTTTCTTCAAAAATTGGAATAGCATCTCTGCGTAATCCGATGCGACTGGATACTTTCCCGACACCATCACGTGTATCTAGTCCACTGGTCATCAAAACAACTGGTTTGTCTTGTTCTTCGTAATTGTGTGCTACTTTTAAGATTTCAATGGTTTTACCACTGTTCATTGCGCCATACTTGAAAAATAATTGAGCCATGTTCACTACACCTTTCCGTTAGTTCCTTACGTATTTTACTATATTTTCAGCAAAAAAGCAGTATTTTTAGCTAAAATGGTCGTGCATTTTTCTGAAAAAAACAGAATCTACGCCAAAGTCATTTTAGCAGGGCTTTTTATGCTCCAACTAATGATCCTGCTAGTATGCAATAAAAAAAGCCCGAAATTGTAGTTATTTGACTACAATTTCAGACTTTTTAATGCTAGTTATTTTTGAGCAGAGGCAAATTCTGCTGATTGCGTACCTGCTTGACGACCATAAATGATAATATCGGCGATGGCATTGCCTCCGATACGGTTTTGACCATGTAAGCCACCTGTTAATTCACCAGCAGCATATAGACCTTTAATTGGTGTGCCATCTTCACGTAAAACTTCTGTTTTCGTGTTGATTTTCACGCCACCCATTGTGTGGTGAATCCCTGGTGCAATTTTAATTGCGTAGTAAGGCGCTGTGCTTAAGTCAGCTTCCATGCCAGTTGTCCGGCCAAATTGTTTGTCATCTTTGGCATTAACATCTTGGTTCCAAGTATCAATCGTTGCTTTCAATGTATCGGCAGGCATGCCAATTTTTTCAGCTAATTCTTCAATCGTTTCACCTTTTTCCACGAAACCTTTTTGATCATAGAAATCAATGGCTTTTGCACGGTCGCGAACGCCTTGGTCAAAGACTAAATAAGCTGATTTTTCTGGTAAGGCATTGATTGCTGCAGAAACTTTGTCACGTGTATCTAACTCATTAACAAAACGTTCTCCTTTTTGAGAAGCCAAGATTGCGCCTTCTCCACGAACTGCTTCACCAATTAAGAAAGCATCGCTTTGTTGAACAGTTGGGTGAATTTGAATTTCTTTCATATCCACTAACGCACCGCCAACTTTTTGAATCATTTGGATACCGTCACCTGTTGTGCCTTCTTGGTTCGTTGTAACATAGTTTTTCAATTCTGGTTTGTATTGTGTAATTAATTTTTCGTTGGCACCGAAACCACCTGTTGTGACAACGACTGCTTTTGCTTTAACTGTTTTTTCTTTATCATCTTTCATTTTCACTTTTACGCCATCGATTTGACCGTTTTCTTCAACTAAGTCTGTCACGTCAGCATCAACAAACAATGGAATTTTTTCTTCGCGAACGTTACGTACTAAACCGTCAACTAGATAGCCCCCAATTGCTGATCCGTCAGCAGGTCGGTGTGTGCGTTTTTCGCTCATTCCACCTGTAATCGTTAAATTGCTCAATGTAATTCCTTTTGTATCTAACCAATCAATTGCTTCAGCTGAATGATCAACAAAATAACGTAGTAATTCTTGATCGTTGGTTCCTTTACCACCTTTTAGTGTTTCTTCAAAGAATTTATCGTTGCTATCTTTAATGCCTTCTTTTTCTTGGAATTTTGTTTGTGAAGCATTCATTCCTGAAGACGATTTAATTGTATTCCCACCTGCAACAGGCATTTTTTCTAAAATAACTGGATTCATGCCAGCTTCTTTGGCTTGTAATGCAGCGGTCATCCCCGCACCACCTGAACCAACAATAACAACATCATAACTGTCTTTTAGTTCACTTGGATCTGTATAACCATTAGCAGAGGCACCAGATGTTGCTTCTGTTTTTTCAGAAGATGCTTTTGTTTTACCAGCGGCTTTTTCTTGATCGCTTGTACAACCTGTTGCTGCACCTAATAATAACCCTAGGGAAAGAACTCCCATTAACACTTTTTTCATTGTTTTCCCACCTTATAAACTATTGATTTCTACCAACACAATTTTTTATTTTTCATTTGAATAAAAATAACAGTTTGTTACATAAAGTGAACACATTCACATATCAACCGAAATAAAAAAGCTACCACTACTTTTTAAAGTTGTATCGTTAGACAAACTGACCAATTATTAATAAGTTGTTTGGGGGAACAACCTATTTTTCTATTCTTTCATAAAATATCATGTTCTCGCTTGTTTGTGGATGTTTTCCAATTATTTCTAACGAATTTCTTATTTTTTATTTGTCATTTCAAGGATTTTCTGGCAGAATTATTCGTTTGAGGCGAAAAGTTTTGGTATACTTAGTTTAATTAGAATTGGGAGGTTATCTAGTGAACCATACACGTTTGCTGTGGCTGGCACAGCGAAAAAAGCGATCGATTTATTCGCAAAAATTTTTCATCTATTCAAATCATCGTCGCTTATTACATATTAATGACGGTTATTTCTTATTTATTGTTTTGCCTCCCTATTTTCAGAGAACCTGACTCGCATGTTCCTTTTATTGATTTATTTTTCTTAGCAATCAGTACAGTCAGTGTTACTGGACTCACCACAGTCGATATTAATTCGGTTTTTAATGATCGTGGGATTGTCTTATTGGAGGTTCTTTTCCAAGTTGGTGGCTTAGGGATTATGATGATTTCAACGGTCTTTTTTATTTTATCAAAACGGCGCATCACATTAAAGCAACGTCAGTTAATTATGACTGACATGAATCAGCCACGACTGAGCGGAATTGTTCGACTGATCCGCACCACTTTTTTGATTTTAATTTGGTTCCAAGTAATCTTCGGCTCGCTCTTTTCGCTTTATTTTATATAAGTGGTTATTATACAAACTGGCGAGATGCGATATTTTATGGATTTTATCAAGCTATTTCTGCAGTGACTAATTCAGGCTTTGATATTTCAGGTGATTCAATTATTCCTTTTGCTCATGATTATCTCTTTTTACTGGCAATTATGTTCTTAATTTTTATCGGCGGAATTGGATTTTCCCGTTTTACTGGAAATTCATGAGTGGTTACATTTTAAGAAAAAGAACTTTCGTAAGAAGAAACGAGGCTTGCCTTTCCGCTTCTCATTGTTTAGTAAAATTGCTTTGCTAGCGTTTATTGTTCTGTTTATTGGTGGGACTATTTTGATTTACTTATTAGAAAAAGATCACCTATTTTTGACAATGAATGAAAGTGGCCGTTGGGTAAGTTCGATGTTTTATTCGATGACTACACGAAACGCTGGCCTCCAAATTAATGATTTAGGGGACTTCCAAATTACAACATTGATTATTTTCTCTGTGTTAATGTTTATTGGTTGTAGTCCTAGCTCTGTTGGTGGTGGTGTTCGAACAACGACTGTTGCGATTATTGGCTTGTATTTGTTAGCCTTTTTAAAAAGTGAAGATGATATTAGCGTCTTTAGCCGTAAAATAGATGACGATGATGTCAAAAAATCGATTGTCGTCTTCATGTTATCTTTGATTATGTGCTTTTTCGCTGTCGTCTTTTTGTCAGCAACTGAAAATCTGCCCTTGATTTCAATCATTGTGGAAGTCGCTTCTGCCTTTGGGACAACCGGTCTTTCTTTGGGCATTACAGACGATTTAACAACAGTAGGTAAATTAATGATTGCCTTATTAATGTTTATTGGACGTATTGGTATGCTTTATACCTTAATGATTTTTGTACCAAAAGAAACAACGTGACATTAGGCTACAGAATACCCTTCAGAAAAAAATTATTATTTGGATAAAAAAACAAAGCCTCTCAAGGAAGAGGCTTTGTTTTTTTATTTTTTCATATGTGTGGCTAGTTTGTTATAACTTTCAGAGCGTTCAATTGCATCTTCTTTAGTTTTATCAAGTAAATGTTCGACTACTTCTTGATTCTCTTTAATTGTATGCAACGCAGAGTAACGTGTTTGTTTTTCAAGGAAATCACGCATTTTGTCAAAATCTGTTTTCTTGTAGTCAATGACCATCGGATCTTTGCCTTTCTTAACTAACTCTGGATTATAGCGATAAAGTGGCCAATAGCCAGATTCAACGGCTTCTTTGGCTTGATCTAACGTCCGAACCATTCCACCTTTGACCCCGTGATTAATACATGGGGTATAACCAATGATAATTGATGGGCCTAGGTACCGCTCCGCTTCGTCAATTGCTTTAATCGTTTGCATTGAGTTTGCGCCTAAAGCCACTTGTGCAACATAGACATTCCCATAAGTGATTGCCATCATCCCTAAATCTTTTTTAGAGGTATGTTTCCCACCCGCTGAGAATTTGGCAATGGCTGAAGCTGGTGTAGCTTTAGATGTTTGTCCGCCTGTATTGGCATACACTTCGTTATCCATAACAAAAATATTAACATCTTCCCCACTAGCAAGAACATGATCAATGCCGCTAAACCCGATATCATAGGCCCAGCCATCGCCGCCGACAATCCATTGACTCGTTTTCACTAGTAAATCTTTTTGTTCGTAAATTTTTGTTAAAAGTGGATCTTCATCGGCTTCTTCACTTAATGCTGCCGCTAGTTTGGTGGCTCGCTGTTGTGTTCCTTCTCCTTCAGCCATGTGTTCCAACCAATCATTTAACAAGGCTTGAAGTGAATCTGATCCGACGTTTTTAGCAAGACTTTCTTCAACCAGACTAGCTAAATGTTGACGTTTCGTTCGATTGGCAATATACATACCATAACCATATTCCGCATTATCTTCAAACAGCGAATTACTCCAAGCTGGTCCTTGGCCACATTCGTTCGTTGTATAAGGCGTCACCGGTGACGAACCACCCCAAATTGATGAACAGCCTGTTGCGTTAGCAATCATCATTCGATCACCAAATAGTTGCGTCAACAACTTAATATAAGGTGTTTCGCCACAGCCTTCACAAGCACCTGAAAATTCCATCAATGGCTGGTTAAATTGGGAACCTTTAACAGAAAGTTTTTTGACTGGGTTGGCTTTTTGTTTAAGAGTCATCGCAAAGGCCCAATTCATCGCTTGCTCTTTCTGAGTTTCATAAGGTTTCATTAAAATCGCCTTGTCTTTCACGGGACATGCCTGAACACAAAGACCACAACCTGTACAGTCTTCTAAAGAAACTTGGATACGATACATCAACCCATCTGTGCCACGCATTTCGCGCATGGCAAAACCTGCAGGTGCTTCTTTCAGTTCTTCTTCATCCGCTAAAAACGGTCGAATAGCCGCATGTGGACAAACAAAGGCACATTCATTACACATCGTACACTTATCCATTTGCCACTCAGGCACTTCTAACGCAATGCCACGTTTTTCATAAGCCGCAGTGCCCATAGGAATGGCACCGCCCTTCATTCCGTTTTCAATCAAATCTGAAACGGTCAGCTGATCCCCTTCTTGACGATTGATTGGTTCTAAAATATTTGTCACAAAAGCTGGAGCTTCCGACTCTTGATTTTCTGGTTCTAAAACAATGGTTGCCCAATCTTCTGGAACTACGATTTCTTGCAGCGATTCAAAAGTAGCATCAATCGCTTGGTAATTTTTTTCAACAATTTCCATTGATTTTTTTCCATAAGTCTTTTTCACTTCTTCTTTAAGTAACGGTAAATATTGCTCTTTCGTTAAAATATCTGTTACTTCAAAAAAGGCAGTAGACATCACTGTATTGATCCGACGGCCTAAGCCTACTTTGCGAGCTAACTCAACCGCATTGATAATATAAAAATTTGATTTGGTGCTCCCCAATATATTTTTTTAACTTAGCCGGTAATAAACGATGAACCTTTTTCTTGATCCCAAATAGTATTCAGTAAAAACGTTCCGCCATCTTTTAAAACCTTTTTAACAGGTCGTATTTATGCAAATTAGGAAGCATTATGACAAGCGATGAAATCTGCTTGTTCAATTAAATACGTGGAAGTAAATTGGCTCTTTACCAAAACGCAGATGCGAAACGGTTAAACCGCCTGATTTTTTAGAATCATAACTAAAGTAAGCTTGTGCATAAAGGTCGGTATGATCTCCGATAATTTTAATCGCTTGCTTGTTTGCTCCCACAGTTCCGTCAGAACCAAAGCCCCAAAATTTTGCTTGGAAGGTAGTATCTGGCGTTAAATCTAAAGTAGGTTCTTCTGGCAATGATTGATAGGTTACATCATCAACGATCCCTACCGTAAAGCGTTGTTTTAATTCTTTAAATGGCAATAACAAATGGTCATAGATCGCTTTAATTTGATTAGGCGCTACGTCTTTAGAACCTAACCCATAACGTCCACCAATCACAATTGGACGATTTTCATGTTGATAGAGAGCGCTTTGAACATCTAGCAATAACGGTTCCCCTTCGGCTCCTGATTCTTTGTTCGATCTAAAACCGCAACCTTTCTACTGTAGCTGGTAAATTTTTCAAGAAGGTTTTCGGTAGGAAATGGACGATATAAATGAATATTGATAAAACCAACATTTGCGTCCTTGTTGATTGAGATAATCGACTGTTTGTTTGATTACTGGTGAAGCCGACCCCATTGAAATAATGACTTCTGTTGCATCTTCAACCCCATAATAATCGGTTAAATCATACGTTGTTCCACGAAGATTGTTAATTTTTTTCATGTATTTTTGAACAATTTTTGGCATTTCTTCGTAATTTTTATTGACTGTTTCTCTTTGTTGAAAATGAATGTCAGGATTTTGAGCGGTCCCTGAAACAGTGGGATGATTAGGATTCATGCCTCCCATTCTAAAACGAGTTACAGCTTCCTGATTCACCATTTCTTTCAGGTCATCATAATCAATCACTTCGATTTTTTGTAGTTCATGGCTCGTTCTAAAACCATCAAAAAATGTTTACAAAAGGTAAACTACCTTCTAAGCTAGCTAAATGAGCAACTGCCGACAAATCCATTACTTCTTGGACACTCGATTCTGCTAACATACAAAAACCTGTTTGGCGGGTAGCCATCACATCGCCATGGTCACCAAAAATACTCAATGCACTTGTCGTTACTGCCCGAGCCGCCACGTGGAACACAGAAGGTAGCAATTCTCCTGCGATTTTATACATATTGGGAATCATCAACAGTAAACCTTGTGAAGCAGTATAAGTAGTGGTTAACGCACCTGTTTTAACGAACCATGAACTACTCCCGCTGCCCCAGCTTCTGATTGCATTTCAATAACTTGAACTTTTTGACCATAAATATTTTTTAAACCACTTTCCGCCCATTCATCTACCAACTCAGCCATTGTTGAACTTGGTGTGATAGGATAAATAGCGGCAACTTCTGTAAACGCATATGAAATATAAGCCGCTGCGGTGTTTCCATCCATTGTTTTTTTCATTTTTTCACCTTTATCTTTCCTAAACATTGCTTGTGACTGTTGTTTTTTGTGTTTTGACATACTGATCAATTGCATTAGCTGCGATTTTCCCAGCGCCCATCGCTAAAATAACGGTGGCAGCACCTGTGACTATATCGCCCCCGGCAAAAACGCCAGGTATTGAGGTTGCTCCTGTTTTAGGATCAGCTTGAATGTAACCCCATTGGTTTAGTTCTATTTCTGGATATGTTGATAACAAAACTCGATTTGCCCCTTGGCCAATTGCCTCGATTACTGCATCAGCAGGAATGGTAAACGTGCTGTCTGGAACCGGTTCTGGCCGTCGTCTTCCAGACACATCTGGTTCACCTAAAACCATTTTGATACATTCAACACCGGCTAGATTTCCTTGTTGGTCATCTAAATAAGCAATTGGATTCGTTAACCAATAATAGTTAATTCCTTCTTCAAGGGAATGGTGGTATTCTTCAATTCTTGCTGGTAATTCTTCTAACGAACGACGATACACAATGTTCACATTTTCAGCGCCTAATCGTTTGGCTGAACGAGCGGCATCCATTGCAACATTCCCGCCGCCAATCACAACAACATTTTTAGCACGTTTAATCGGTGTATCATATTCTGGAAACTCATAGCTATGCATTAAATTGATTCGTGTTAAAAATTCACTAGAAGAATAAACCCCATTTAAACTAGTTCCTGGGATTCCCATAAAATTTGGTGCCCCTGCACCAACCGATAGATAACAGGCATCAAACTCTGACATTATTTCTTCCATCGTAATCGTTTTACCTACTACCACATTGGTTTCTATTGTTACACCTAAGGCTTCAATACTCGCAATTTCTTGTTTAACAATTTTTTTCGGTAATCGAAATTCAGGTATGCCATAGGTTAATACGCCACCAGCTTCATGAAGCGCTTCAAAAATAATTACTTCGTAGCCGAGCTTTGCCAAATCCCCCGCAACTGTTAACCCAGAAGGACCAGAACCGACCACTGCGATTTTCCCTTTTGTTGGTTCCGCTGTTTTTTTTGGAAACATGTGATTTTCTAATGCCCAATCGGCAACTAAACGTTCTAATTTGCCAATTGCCACTGGTTCAAAGTTTTTGGCTTTCCCTAATTTACAAACTTGTTCACATTGTTTCTCTTGCGGACAAACGCGTCCACAAATAGCAGGTAAATTCGTATATTTACTTAAAATATTGGCTGCTTGTTCCATGTTTCTTTCACGAATAGCTAAAATAAATCCAGGAATATCAATCATCACGGGGCATTTAGCAATACAAGGTGCATTTTTACATTGTAAACAGCGAATCGCTTCTTCTTGCCCTTCTGCTAATGTATAGCCTAAGCAAACCTCTTCAAAATTATTCTTTCTGATAGTAGGTGCTTGTTCCGCAATCGGTGTTTTTATACGACTTTTTCTAGCCATTTTTCTCCACCTGCTCTTTCAAACGATCTGTAAAGCAAACTGCTTCTTCTTCCTGATATTGCTTCATTCGATTAATGAATTCATCCCAATTTACTTCATTGCCTTTAAACTCAGGTCCATCAACACAGGCAAATTTCATGGTGCCATCAACAGTGACCCGACAACCGCCACACATGCCTGTTCCGTCAATCATAATAGGATTCAAGGAAACATAAATTGGTAATTGATGTTTTTCAGCTGTCAAGGTACAAAATTTCATCATGATGCTGGACCCAATCGCCCAACTGCACGCTACAGATTCACGTGCAATAACTTCTTCCATCGCTTCTGTTACTAAACCCTTTTTACCTAATGAACCATCATCCGTTGTAATGATTAGCTCATCTGAATAACGACGGCATTCTTCTTGTAACAGAACTAACTCAGCTGTTCGTGCTCCCAAAATCGTAATCACTCGGTTGCCTGCTTCTTTTAAAGCCTTGATAATTGGATAAATAGCCGCGATACCAACCCCGCCACCGACAACCATCACCGTTCCATATTGCTTCACTTCTGTGGGCATACCTAAAGGTCCAGTGACATCTAACAAAGAGTCGGAAGTTTTAAGTTGGGAAAGTGCAGCTGTTGTCTTACCGATTACTTGGAAAATAATTCGAATACTGCCTGCTTGTGGATTTGTCTCCGCAATCGTTAAGGGAATCCGTTCTCCCTTTTCGTCAATTCTTAAAATAACAAACTGTCCAGCCTGAGCATGTGTCGCTATTCTTGGCGCTTCCAGCCAAAAATCAAATGTATTACTAGATAATTGAGCCGATTGAAGAATATTAAACATTGAAATACCTACCTTCATCGTTCCTTTTCATTCTGACTCCTACTTTCTTAAACCCCTTAGGCAACGCTATCAGATAAAGTTGTGGCGACACTTTTAACAAATGTTTTAGCATTTCGATGTCTTCTTCTTCTGCATTGTTTTCAATTTCAACTGTTTCAGCTACTTTTTTAGCACCAGCTTTTTCAAAAGCTCCTACAAAATCATGCGCTTGATTTACTAGAAAAATTCACCTATTCTCGATCACCATGGGCCAACAACACCAAATGGCTTACCTGCTAAATTCTTCTCAGTTAATTCATCAAAGAAATCTTCAAATTCAAAAGGCAGTTCCCCATCACCATAAGTATACGTTGCGATAATACAAGCATCTGCATCATCAAAGAAGTCTACATCAACTTCTGAACATTCTTCACGTTCTACTTCAACTCCAGCTTCTTGAAACTGTTCTTCCAAAATCTCGGAAATTTCTTCTGTGTTTCCAGTCATACTTGCATAAACAATTTTTACTAGTGCCATCTTCATTCATTTCCTTTCTTTTCCTAAATATTTCAATGCATTCAAATGCAATTGTAACCCCTTACATTAATCCTTAAAAAATAAC
>OKVS01000512.1_pt1 | contig 12091 bp, 11 predicted proteins | sample 1606911 | NCBI WGS metagenome assembly OKVS01 (sample SAMN03281016, study PRJEB24777) | human gut metagenome | isolation source: fecal sample PR161 from 1 month old female Malay infant, caesarean... | reverse complement strand
ACATGATCAAATTTTGATTGATCAGCTAAAAGGAAACATTCAGCACTTCTAGAGATTGCGGTTTTCTTTATTTTAAATTCTTCTTTAGTAGAATTAGTAACACCTCTTTTTAGTGAAATACCAGTACAAGCCATGAAGCATTTATTTATATTATAACTTTTTAATATATCTGTGCTATGTAAGCCTGTAAAAGATTGAGTTTTTCTGTTAAGAATTCCTGATAAACAAATTATATTTAAGTTATTGTAGTGAATTCCTTTGCATATAGCTGTAACGCTATTAGTGAAAATAGTTATATCTTTTTTATCTTTTAGGAAATCGATAATATTAACTGTTGTTGTACCAGAATCTAAAAAGATGCTATCTCCATCTTCAATAAATTCAGCAGCAGCTTTCCCTAAGGCTAATTTTGAATTGCTATTTTTAACATTTCTTTCTTCAAAAGATACTAACTCTTGATTTTCATTAACCGTCACTCCACCATAGACTTTTTTTATGGTTCCTTTTTCAACTAGAACACTTAAATCCCTTCTTATGGTATTTTTTGATACATCAAACACTTCACATAGTTTGTCAATTGATACGGTTTTGTGATTAATAATGTAATTTTCTACTAGGTCTATTCTTTTTGAACGCATATCTTTCCCTGTTGCCCGTAATATTCTATCAATAATATTAAGTTTAGTTAATTAGTGAGTATAAAATTTAATCTATTTATAATATATAGAGTTTATACTAAAGGTATTGCTTTAATTTCATGATTAACAAATAAAAAATACTAAGAAGATAATCAATATAAACTAAAATTAACTCAAAATATTATATGTGATTAATCTGGATTTAGTACAGCAATTTATTGTGATGATACCTACTGCAACAAGTGTTCATCTCCTTTCATAGGCTTTGTGATTCTATTATAAACGAATTTTTCAGTAAAAGGAAGAGCAATTGTGAAAATATATGAGTAACTTTTGGTTATGTTTTTCATAAATTATGATTATATTTGTAGTAAATATATGAAAAAGTTATTGACATGTTATGGTTAAGTTGGTATTATTAAAACATAAAGAAAACAAACAGAAAACAAATAGTAAACGTTAACTCATGAGAGGTGATTAAATGGCGAATCAATTTATTATGCCAAAACGTATTATTTCAGGTGAAAATGCTTTAAATGAAAGTAAAGCGTATTTAAAGAGTTTTGGTAAGAGGGTTTTAATAGTTACTGATAAAGTAATGACTGATCTAGGTAATGTAAAGGTTTTAACAGAGGTATTAGATAGTGAGAATATTGAGCACGTTTTATACAATGAAATAAATAGTGAACCTACAGATACTATGATAGAAAAAGGAATTAAGCTTTATAAAGAAAATCAATGTGATTTTCTAATTGGTTTAGGTGGAGGGAGTCCAATAGATTCCACTAAAGCCATTGGAGCTATGATAACAAACGAAGGTAAGATATCTGATTATATGGGTAGAGAAATAGAAAAAGAACTTCCACCCTTTGCTGTAATACCAACTACAGCAGGAACTGGTTCAGAAGCTACTCAATTTACAATAATTACAGATACAAAAAATGATGTTAAGATGCTTTTAAAAGGAGCTAACTTATTACCAAACTTAGCAATAGTAGATCCAAGATTTACAATGACAGCACCTGCTAAGATAACAGCAGCTACAGGATTAGATGCTTTAACTCATGCTATAGAGGCTTATACATCTAGAAAGGCACAGCCACTTTCAGATAGTTTTGCAGTTTCAGCTGTAAAAAGAATATTTAAGTACTTACCTATAGCTTTTGATACTCCAAAGGATTTAAAAGCAAGAGAAGAGATGTCAATTGCAGCTTTAGAAGCTGGAATAGCATTTAATAACTCTTCAGTTACAATAGTTCATGGAATGAGTAGACCAATAGGAGCTTTATTCCATGTACCACACGGATTATCAAATGCAATGCTTTTAGAAGCTTGTTTCACATATGTAGTAGATGGTGCTTATGATAGATTTGCTCAGCTAGCTAAAGAAATAAATATAGCTAATGATAATATGAGTAATGAAGAGGCCGCAAAAGCATTTATAGATGAAGTGGTTAAATTAATGGTTAAATTAGAAATACCAACTTTAGAAGAGTTTGGAGTAGATAAAACTAAGTTCTTTGATAATATAGAAAAAATGGCAGCTGACGCTATGGAAAGCGGAAGTCCAAGTAATACAAGAAAGATTATTGAAGTTGATGATGTAATAAAAATCTACAATAATCTTTGGAGGTAATAAATTATGGCATTAGTAAAGATGACTGAGCTTTTAGATGCTGCAAGAGAAAAAAATTATGCAGTGGGAAGTTTCAGTATAGCAAACATGGAAATGGTTAAAGGTGCTTTAAAAGCAGCTGAAGAAATGCATTCCCCGATGATTCTTCAGATTGCTGAGGTTAGATTAACTAATTCCCCATTAGAATTAATCGGACCTTTAATGGTAAAGCGCTGCGAAAAAAATGCTAAGGTGCCAGTAGCAGTTCATTTTGATCATGGCTTGACTTTAGAGAATATAGAAAAGGCTTTAAAGATTGGGTTTACATCAGTAATGATAGATGGATCTCATTTAAGTTTTGATGAAAACGTTAAGATAACTAAGAGGGTAAAAGAATTAGCAGATAAATATGGAGCGGCTATAGAAGCTGAAATTGGACAAGTCGGTGGAAGTGAAGATGGTAGTGAAGACATAAAGATGAAAGTAACTAACGTAGAAGACGCTAAAAGGTTTGTTCAAGAGACTAAAGTTGATGCTTTAGCAGTAGCTATAGGGAATGCTCATGGAGTATATAAAGGAACTCCAAAACTTAGATTTGATGTATTAGAGAATTTGAGAGAAAACATCGAAACACCATTAGTTCTACATGGTGGATCAGGAATAACGCCAGAGGACTTTAAAGAGTGTAAAAATAAAGGAATAAGAAAAATAAACATTGCAACTGCAACCTTCAATTCTGTTGAAGAGTCTGTAAGAAAATTATACGTAGATAATGAAAAGAAAGATTACTTCACACTTCAAGCTACAGAGGTTCAGGGAGCTTATGAGAATGTAAAGAAGCATATGGATATTTTTGAAAGTGTAAATAAGGCTTAGGAGATGGGTTAGTATGAGATATATAGAATTTGATGAGAAAAGAAAATTTGATATTGTCCCAGTAGGGAGAGTAGCAATAGATTTTAATCCTACAGATATTCACAAACCATTATCAGAAAGTAGGAATTTTAATAAATACTTAGGAGGTTCTCCTGCTAATATAGCAGTTGGACTTGCTAGATTAGGAAAAAAGGTTGGATTTATAGGAAAAGTTTCAGATGATAGATTTGGAGAGTTTGTAGTAAATTACTTCAAAAAAGAGGGAATAGATGTATCTGAAATAAGTAAGGCTAAAATGGTGAGTCTTTAGGATTAACATTTACAGAAATATTAAGTCCTACAGAAAGTAGTATTTTAATGTATAGAAATGGTATAGCTGATTTACAATTAGACGTTGATGATATTGACGAAGACTATATTAAAAATACAAAGGCTATAGTTATTTCAGGAACTGCTTTAGCAATGAGTCCTTCAAGAGAGGCTGCATTAAAAGCTTTAAGACTTGCTAAAAAGAATGGAACAGTTGTTATATTTGATGTTGATTACAGAGAATATAATTGGAAAAACAAAGATGAAATAGCAATTTACTATTCAATAGTAGGAAAAGAAAGTGATATCATAATGGGATCAAGAGAAGAATTTGATCTAATGGAAGGCTTAATAGCCAAGGATAGCACTGATGAAGAAACTGCTAAAAGATGGTTAGATTATGGTAATAAGATAGTAGTAATCAAACATGGTAAAGATGGTTCTACAGCTTATACTAGAGATGGAAAAGCATATAGAATAAAACCTTTCCCAGTAAAACTTTTAAAATCCTTTGGAGGTGGAGATGCTTATGCATCAGCATTTATATATGGAATCTTAGAAGGATGGGACATGATGGATGCTCTTGAGTTTGGAAGTGCCTCAGCAGCAATGTTAGTTGCAAGCCACAGTTGCTCAGAAGACATGCCAACAGTAGAAGCTATTAAAGAATTCATAAAGAAAGAAAAAGAAGAGTATGGAGAAATGGTAGCTAGAAGCTAAGGAGGTTATAACTATGGTAGAAAATATAGGTTTTTCAGAAGATGGGAAAAAGATCGTTACAGAGATTAATGGTAAGCATAGCAGTATGCTAATGGATATAGAAGTTATAAAAATGGAAAAAAGGTGATAAAATAGTAATTTTAGAACCTAAAAAGGAAGTTGCAGTACTTCTTATGGAAGGTAAAATAAAATACCTTTGGGAAAATAAAGAGGTTGAAGCTAGCAGAAAAAATGTATTTGAAGAAGAGGGATTCTGTCTACATGTTTGCAAAAATGTAGAAGTTAAAGTTGAGGCATTAGAAGAGGCTGAGATATTAATTCAAAAAGCTGAAAATGATAAAGAATTCTTAGCTAAGCTGTATAGACCTGAGGATGTAATAATTCAAGAATCATCTTTAGATAAATGGGATGGAACTGCAGCTCGTAAGATAAAAACATTCTTTGATTACAGTAATGCACCATATTCAAATATGGTTAATGGGGAAATAGTTTCTTATCCAGGAAGATGGTCAAGCTATATTCCACATGAACATCCACAACCAGAAGTTTATTATTATAAATTTGATAAGCCACAAGGCTTTGGAGCTTGCTTTATAGGCGATGAAGCTTACAAAGTTAAAGATGGTGGATATGCAATAATAGAAGGTGGATATACACATCCACAAGCTACTGCCCCAGGATATAGAATGTATTATTGTTGGATGATAAGACATTTAGATGGAAACCCTTGGACAGATAGAATTGATGATCCAGCTCATGTTTGGTTATTAGATGAAAAATAGGAAGGATGAGAAGTTTATGAGAATGACTACAGGCCAAGCGCTAGTAAAATTTTTAGATAATCAATACGTTTCTTTTGATGGTAAAGAAGAAAAATTTGTTGATGGGATATTCACTATATTTGGACATGGTATTGTAGTTGGATTGGGAGAAGCTTTATATGAAAATCCAGGTGAACTTAAAGTTTATCAAGGAAGAAATGAGCAAGGTATGGCTCATGTTTCAACAGCTTTCGCAAAACAAAACAATCGTAGAAAAATAATAGCTTGTTCAAGTTCAGTTGGCCCTGGAGCTGCTAATATGGTTACTGCAGCAGCTACAGCAACAGTGAATAATATACCATTATTATTATTACCAGGAGATTCATTTGCTACAAGACAACCAGATCCTGTACTTCAACAGATAGAACAGTCCTATAATTTAGGAATAACAACAAATGACGCATTTAAGCCAGTTTGTAAGTATTGGGATAGAATAAATAGACCAGAGCAACTTATGTCAGCAATGATAAATGCTATGAGAGTATTAACAGATCCTGCTGAAACAGGTGCTGTTTGTATAGCATTACCACAAGATGTTCAAGGAGAAGCTTATGACTTCCCAGAATATTTCTTTAAGAAAAGGGTTCATAGGATAACTAGACCTCTAGCTGTACAAGAAGAGTTTGAAGAGGCATTAGATATAATAATGAATAAAAAGAAACCTATAATAATTTGTGGTGGTGGAGTTAGATACTCAGAAGCAGGGGAAGCTTTAGTTGATTTTGCAGAGGAGTTTAATATTCCAATATGCGAAACACAAGCAGGTAAGAGTGCTATTAAATCAAGTCACCCATTAAATTTAGGTGGTATAGGGGTTACTGGTAACCTTGCTGCAAATATGATTGCTAAAGATGCTGATTTAGTAATTGGTGTTGGAACAAGATTCTCAGACTTCACAACTTCATCAAAATCATTATTTAAGAATCCAGAAGTTGATTTTATAACTGTAAACGTATCAAAATTCCATGGTGAAAAAATGGATGCTCACAAGATAATAGGTGATGCAAAGGTATGTATAGAAGAATTACAAGCTATGTTAGAAGCAAATAACTATGAATCATCTTATGAAGATGAAATAGTAAATGCTAAAAAAGCTTGGAAAGAAGAGATGAAGAGATTAACAAATATTAAATATGATGAAAACTTTGAAGCTTTAATAAAACCTAAGAGAGAAGGATGCATAGAAGAGTTTAGTGTATTAACAGGAGGTTTAATCACTCAAACAGCTGCTTTAGGAGTTATTAGAGAAACAATAGATGATGATGCCATAGTAGTTGGAGCTGCTGGAAGTTTACCAGGAGATCTTCAAAGAATGTGGGAAACAGATGTTAGAGATTCATACCACATGGAATATGGATATTCATGTATGGGATATGAAATAGCAGCTACATTAGGAGCTAAGTTAGCAGAGCCAGAAAGAGAAGTTTACTCAATGGTTGGTGATGGAAGTTACTTAATGCTTCATTCAGAGATGGTAACAGCTATGCAAGAGCAAAAGAAGATAAATATACTTTTATTTGATAACTGTGGATTTGGATGTATAAATAATCTACAAATGTCAAATGGTATAGGAAGCCTTGCTACAGAGTTTAGATATAGAGATGAAAATGGTAAGTTAGAAGGGGGATTAATCCCTATAGATTTTGCTAAGGTAGCTAGTGGGTATGGATTGAAAACATATTCAGTAAAAACTTTAGCTCAATTAAAAGAAGCTTTAGAAGATGCTAAAAAGCAAAAGGTTTCAACTTTAATAGACATAAAGGGTGTTACCAAAAACAATGACAGATGGCTATGATGCATGGTGGCATGTTGGAATAGCTGGAGAATCAAAAAATTTGATGGTGTAAATAAGGCGTTTGAGAACAAAGAGAAAAATTTTAAAAGCCGCTAGAAGATATTAAAATATTTAAAAGCAATTTTACTTTATATTATTTTGAAAATAAATTTAAATTTTAAAAAGATGATGGAGGAAATGGTCATGATTAATATTGGTGTTATTGGAGCAGGAAGAATAGGAAGAATTCATGCTCAATCTATTCAAGAAAAAGTACAAGGAGCTCAAGTTAAAACTATAGCAGATGTATTTGAAGAATCAGCTAAAAAAGCTGCTGAGGAATTTAAAATTCCAAACTATACAGGAGATTACATGGAAATCTTAAACGATCCAGAAATTGATGCTGTAATAATATGTTCATCAACAGATACTCACTCAAAAATATCAATTGAAGCTGCTGAAAGAGGTAAACACATATTCTGTGAAAAACCTATAGATTACGATGTTGCTAAAATTGAAAAAACTTTAGAAGCTGTTAAAAAAAGCTGGAGTAAAATATCAAGTTGGATTCAATAGAAGATTTGACCACAACTTTGCTAAATTAAAAGAACTTATAGAAGAAGGTAAAATAGGAAATCCACACATAATAAAAATTACTTCAAGAGATCCACAAGCTCCACCAATAGAATACGTAAAAGTTTCAGGTGGTATGTTCTTAGATATGACAATTCATGATTTTGATATGGCTGCATTCTTAAGTGGAAGTAGAATTTCAGAAGTATATGTACAAGGTGCATGTATGGTAAATCCTGAAATAGGAGAAGCTGGAGATGTTGATACAGCAATTATATCTTTAAAATTTGAAAACGGATGCATAGGTGTAATAGATAATAGTAGAGAAGCTGCTTATGGATATGACCAACGTGTTGAAGTATTTGGTGGAAAAGGATATGTAATGGCTGATAATGACTCAGATACAACAGTTACAATAGCTTCAGTTGATGGTATCGTTGGAGAAAAACCAAAATATTTCTTCTTAGAAAGATACATGGATGCCTATGTTAATGAAATGCAACAGTTTATAAACTGCTTAGTTAATGATACTGAAGTTCCAGTTGGAGCTAATGAAGGATTATATTCAGTTTTAGTTGGACTAGCTGCTACTAAATCATTAAAAGAAGGTAGACCAGTTAAAATAGAATACTAATATTAAAAATGAGAATTAAAATGGTATAAAAAATTAAAGGTATAAATAAGTTTTGGTCAGAAGAGCTAAATGGGAGTTAGCTTTTCTGACAAATACAAAGGTAATGGGGGAATAGAGAATGTTTAATTCAAATGTAAAATTAGGAATAGCACCAATAGCATGGACAAATGATGACATGCCAGACTTAGGAAAAGAAAATACTTTCGAACAATGTATAAGTGAAATGGCTTTAGCAGGATTTAAAGGATCAGAAGTTGGAAACAAATATCCAAGAGATGTTAAAGTTCTTAAAAAAGCTTTAGAATTAAGAGATATGGAAATAGCAAGTGCTTGGTTCAGTGCATTTTTAACAACTAAACCATATGAAGAAACTGAAAAAGCATTTATAGAACATAGGGATTTCCTTAATGCTATGGGAGCAAAGGTAATCGTAGTATCAGAACAAGGACATAGCATACAAGGTCAAATGGAAACACCAATATTTGATGGAAAATATGTTTTAAATGAAGAAGAGTGGAAAACACTTGCTGAAGGTTTAAATAAATTAGGAGCTTTAGCAAAAGAAAAAGGAATGAAGCTTGTTTACCACCATCATATGGGTACAGTAGTACAAACAACTGAAGAAATAGATAAATTAATGGACTTAACAGATGAAAATTTAGTTTACTTATTATTTGATTCAGGTCATTTAGTTTACTCAGGTGAAGATGCTTTAGAAGTATTAAAGAAATACGTAAATAGAGTAAAACATGTTCACTTAAAAGATATAAGAAAAGAAAAAGTAGAAGAAGTTAAAAGAGACAAGTTAAGCTTCTTACAAGGAGTAAGAAAAGGAGCATTCACAGTTCCTGGAGATGGAGATATAGATTTTGAACCAATATTCAAAGTTCTTGATGATAATAACTATGAAGGATATTTATTAGTAGAAGCAGAACAAGATCCAGCAATAGCAAATCCATTAGAATATGCAATAAAAGCAAGAAAATATATAAAAGAAAAAACTAACCTTTAATAAATTTGGTCAATAATGAATTTTAGGTAACAGCATAATTAAATTATGCTGTTACCACAAAATAGGGTAGGGGGAGAATTTATGTTCATATTTTTGAGTTTTGCAATATTCTTAGTAGCTGTATTCGCTATTGCTTGGTATAAAGCTAAAGGCACTGATAATACAGAAACAGCAACAGGATATTTCTTAGCAGGAAGAGGATTAAGCGGTCCTGTAATCGCTGCAACAATGATACTTACAAATCTTTCAACTGAACAGATCATAGGTCTTAATGGTCAAAGTTATGCTACCAATATGGGACCAATGGCATGGGAAGTTACATCATGCGTAGCACTTATAACACTAGCTCTTATATTCTTACCAAGATATTTAAAAGGTGGAATCACAACAATCCCAGATTATTTAGAAGAGAGATTTGATAGCACAACTAAAAGAATAGTTTCAATTTTATTCTTAGTTAGTTATGTTGTAACTTACATACCTACAGTTTTATATTCAGGTGGACTAGTTTTAAATCAGATTTTTGGTATATCAGATTTATTAGGAATAAGTACATTCCAAGCTGTAGCATAACTGGATTTTTATTAGGGGTAGTAGGTGCTATATATACAGTTCTTGGAGGTATGAAACTAGCAGCATTCTCTGATACTGTAAATGGAATTGGCTTATTAATCGGAGGTCTTTTAGTACCTATATTAGGAATATTATTACTTGGAAATGGAGATTTTGTTGGAGGATTTGAAATAATAATTGCAACTCCAGAAAAGCTTAATGCTATTAACCCAGCAAATGCACAATCACCATTAATTCCATGGCCTGTATTATTCACTGGATTATTATTTAATAACTTATTCTATTGGTGTACAAACCAATCAATAGTACAAAAAGCATTAGGAGCTAGTAGTTTAAAAGAAGCTCAAAAAGGTGCTATACTTGCAGGATTAATTAAGGTTTTAACTCCAGCAATACTTGTATTCCCTGGAATAATAGCTTTTGCTAAATATGGAGATGCATTACCAAATGCGGATATGGCATATCCAACATTATTGCTTGATGTATTACCAAAACCTTTATTAGGAATATTTGCAGCAATTTTATTTGGAGCTGCCATGAGTTCATTAAATGGTGCTATGAACAGTTCATCAACACTATTTACTTTAGATTTATACAAACCTATCATAAATCCAGAGGCTTCAGATAAACAACTTGTAAAAGTAGGACAAAAATTTATTATAGTGGTATCAGTTATATCAGTTATAGTTGCTCCATTTATCCTATATGCTCCATCTGGATTATATAACTTCTTACAAGAGTGTAATGGATACTTTAACGTTCCGATATTAGCGTGTGTAATAGTTGGATTCTTTACAAAGAGAGTTCCAAGTCTTGCTGCTAAAGCAGTATTCGTAGTGCACATTGTTTTGTATACGTTATCAAAATTCTTCTTATCAGATATACACTTCTTATACGTACTAGGTGTGTTACTACCAATAGGTGTAATTGTAATGCTTATAATAGGTAAGATAAAACCAAGAGAAACAGATTTTGTTCAAGCTGATAAGGCATTAATAGATATGACTCCTTGGAAATATGCAAAACCAGCATCATTAGCTGTAGTTCTTGTTATGGCATTTATATATCTATTATTCTCACCTATAGGATTAGCTTAAAGTTAATAAATATAAGGTATAAAGGGTTAAGAATGAACCTTAATGCAATAAAATTTTGTTAGATATTATGGTTTTAGGAGGGATAAAATGAAAAGATAAATTTTGGTATGTTGGTTTAGGAAGATTAGGAAGAGCTCATGCTGAAAACCTAGCTTTTAAAATTCCAAATGCTAATCTTTTAGCAGTTTGTTCAATAGATAAGAGTCAAGTTGATGAAGTTCAAAAGGCATGGAATATTCCATATGGATATACTGACTTTGATGAAATGTTAAAAAATAAAGAGTTAGATGCTATATTTATAGCATCACCATCAGGATTCCATTGTGAACAAATAGAAAAAGCTTTAGATGCAGGTTTCCATGTATTTAGTGAAAAACCTCTTGGACTGTATTTAGATGATGCAGTTAGAGCTATGAAGGCAGTTAACTCACATCCAAATCAAATATTTATGTTAGGTTTTATGAGAAGATATGATAAATCATATGCATACGCTAAGAAAAAAATAGAAGAAGGTGCTATAGGTAAACCTGTACTAGTTAGATGTTATGGATTAGATCCAGCTAAGGCTTTACCAAGCTTCTTAAAGTTTGCAAAAGATAGCTATAGTGGTGGATTATTCTTAGATATGGCAATTCATGATATAGATTTAGCTAGATGGTATCTAGATTCAGAAGCAGATGAATTGTGGGCTATAGGTGGAGCTTATGGACATAAGGAGTTTGATGAAATAAATGATGCTGAAACTGGGGCAGCCATGGTTAAATTTAAAAATGGAACAATGGCATTACTTGTTGCTGGAAGAAACTGTGCTCATGGTTATCACATAGAAACTGAGATCATAGGAACTGAAGGTACATTAAGAATTGGAACAACTCCAGATAAAAACTTAGTTACAGTATTTGATAGTAGAGGAGTTAATAAGGAATGTGCAGGGGGATTCTTAGAAAGATTCGAAGATGCATATTTAGCTGAAGTTAAAGAATTTGTTGACTGCGTATTAGAAAATAGAAAGCCAGCAGTAACTGTTGAAGATGGCGTTTTATCTACTATTGTTGGATACGCTTGTAAAGAGTCTTTTGAGACTGGAGAATTAGTAAAGGTTAATTACGAAGGTTATGATAAATTAATAAAATAGCCGCCTAATACTCAATAAATATCTTTGTATTAGGAAGCTTTAGAATATATTGAATATAAAGTTCAATTACTTTAAAGAGCTTCCTAATATATATGATTAAAGAGTATTTTATATAAATTGCTTATTAATGTAGGATGTTTCATAGTTTTTTATCAATGTAAAAATTCAACCTTCTCCTTAGCATGGTGAACTTGGAATATTGTCTAAAGGTTACATCCTACATTTTTAAATTAAAAATCTAATAACTTTAAATTAAAAGATGGTTATTTATCATTGAGGAAGTTAAGTTTTACTTAGCACTTTAGTGATTTAAA
>OKVS01000503.1_pt1 | contig 12304 bp, 14 predicted proteins | sample 1606911 | NCBI WGS metagenome assembly OKVS01 (sample SAMN03281016, study PRJEB24777) | human gut metagenome | isolation source: fecal sample PR161 from 1 month old female Malay infant, caesarean... | reverse complement strand
AATCAATCAGCCAAACCTTACAACTTCAACAAGACAGCAAGGTGAACCTGCTGCGGTACTCCAGAAAGTATAAAGGCCGCCTCAACGGGCGGCCCTGATACCTGAATTCCCCGCAGGTACATTCAGTGCCAGCCGAGGCTGGCGTTGCGTTGCGCTCTACATACCTTGTATCAAGGTCGTAACAGCAGGTTGATTACACCACCAGCACCCATCGAGAGCAATCCATCAAAAGCGCGTTCCTGCCTATGGCTGTGATAGGTTTTGACTGAGAGAAATACATTACGCTCGTAAATTAACTTTACGTAATCAATTTACGGCAATATATAAATGTCAACATTTATTAAATTGAACCCAGCCCATTCAAAGATAAAATTATCTTAATCTCACATGTAATTCTATTTCAATAATCCGATGGCGTGATATATTAAGATAACTTAAATAACACTTTAAGTGAGTTAACCACAAGGATTGTAAATGGTTAGCTTTAATCTATAGTTATCATCAATATGTTAACAACAGACTCACGGCAAACAGGATGACACATGGCAAATCTTTATGACCTTAAAAAATTCGACCTTAATTTACTGGTCATTTTTGAGTGTATCTATCAACATCTTAGCATCAGCAAGGCCGCTGAAACGCTTTACATTACCCCTTCAGCCGTCAGTCAGTCTTTGCAACGCCTGCGTGGCCAGCTTAACGATCCGCTGTTTATCCGTTCCGGCAAGGGGATCACCCCCACGACCGTCGGGACTAACCTGCACCTGCATCTTGAGCAAAACCTCAATCAGATTGAGCAGACCATCAACCTGATGCACAGCACCGACATCAATAAAAACTTTGTCATTTATTGTTCTCAGATGGTGACGCCAGGCTACCTTCTCAACCCTATTCAGTTGTTGATGAATCAGGAAAATTGCTCAGTAGAACAACGTGATATGCTTGTCTCTGCGGAGTCAGCAGAGGATTTACTGGCCTACCGTAAAGCCGATCTCATTTTTACCGTGGCGCCCGTTAATAATCGCTCCGTTGTCTGCTCGCATTTCACCACAATTCCCACAGTCATGATCTGCCGCGAAGACCATCCCAGAATAGGTACAGAAGTCTCCGTCGAGGAGTTGTACCAGGAAAAGTTTACGATGTATCAAAGCAACAACAGTGGCGTGAAGGAGCGTCAGGCTGAAGTCAACGAGGCGTTCCCGGAAAGAAACATCGCGTTTCGGTCAGACTCCCTCAGTTCGCTTCTCTCCATGATCGCCATGTCTGATTTAGTTGGTTATATTCCCGTGTCCATTTTTGAAACCTATAAAGCGGCCTTAAAATTAAAAATTGTTAACACTCCCTTTAAATTACCTGAAGTGGACATCTATATGGTCTACAACCGCGCGTCGTTAAACAGCAGCGTATTCGCCAGCTTTATTGAAAAAATGCATAAGCTGGCTCAATAGAATGGACGCGTCATCGCGAAGGTATTTCCAGCAAGAATAAAGTGAAGGCGTAAAATAATTAGTTGAGAATGAGAACATATAATAACATGATGGCAGTTTAATAGCATTAACGATATTCCATACGCAGGATGCGACTCATCATGTCTATCTATAAATACCCTCTTCAGGAAAACGTTCTGGAGGCTGCTTCAGAACGCATAAACTGGACGCTGCAAAATTTTACCCGCGTGTGCGTCTCTTTTTCTGGCGGAAAAGATTCAACGGTGATGCTTCATCTTGCTGCGCAGCGGGCGCGGCAGCTGAACAGAAAAATAGATGTCCTCTTTCTGGACTGGGAAGCACAGTTCTCCTGCACCATTGAGCATATTGAGAACATGAGGACCCAATATCGTGACGTCATCAATCAGTTCTGGTGGGTGGCGCTGCCGATCACCACGCAAAATGCCCTCTCTCAGTACCAGCCGGAATGGCAGTGCTGGGAACCCGGCATAAGCTGGGTCAGACAGCCTCCGCCTGATGCCATCACCAGTACGTGTTATTTTGATTTTTATCAGCAGGGGATGACCTTCGAGGCCTTCGTCAGGGACTTTGCCGAATGGTATGCGCGAAGGCGCCCCGCCGCAGTGATGGTGGGCATCCGCGCCGACGAATCCTATAACCGCTTCCTGGCAATCGCCTGCGCGCGCAAGCAGCGCTTTTCCGACGACAAACCCTGGACGACCGTCGCGCCCGGCGGTCATGCCTGGTATATCTATCCTCTCTACGACTGGAAAACCGCCGACATCTGGACCTGGTTTGCCAAAACGGGCTGCGCCTATAACCCCCTCTACAATCTCATGTACCAGGCCGGCGTGCCGCCGCGCTACATGCGCATCTGTGAACCCTTTGGCCCGGAGCAGCGACAGGGTTTATGGCTCTATCATGTCGTTGAACCTGAACGCTGGGCCGCCATGTGCGCACGCGTCAGCGGCGTGCGCAGCGGCGGAATTTACGCGGGGCACGACAACCACTTCTACGGTCACAGAAAGATCCTCAAGCCCGACCACCTCAGCTGGCAGGAGTACGCCATGCTGCTCCTCGACAGCATGCCGCAACAGACGGCTGAACATTATCGCAATAAAGTCGCGGTGTACCTGCACTGGTATCAGAAGCGCGGGATGTCCGATCTTCCCGAGACGCAGGAGGGTGACATCGGCTCAAAGGATATCCCGTCCTGGCGGCGAATTTGCAAGGTTCTGCTCAACAACGATTACTGGTGTCGGGCCCTCTCCTTTAGCCCGAACAAACCAAAGCACTATCAGCGCTATAGCGAACGGATGAAATCAAAACGCAAGGAGTGGGGGATCTTATGCAGCAACGACTGATTACCGAACTGGAAACCTATTTGCAGACGCTCACCGACGAGCAACGTATAGATGCCATCAATGCTTTTCGCCAGGCCATGCATCATCTCAGCCCGTTCCGCGACCAGCCCGTCGACTGCGTGCTGTGGATAAAGCAGGATGAAATTGTTGCCAACGACTACAACCCGAATAACGTGGCGCCGCCGGAAAAGCGTCTGCTGAGTCAATCGCTCGAGCTCGACGGGTTTACGCAGCCCATCGTAGTGACGGAAAGCGAGCCGGCGCATTACGAAATTGTCGACGGCTTCCATCGTCACGAAATCGGTAAAAGCAGGGCCGCGCTGAAGCGCCAGCTTCGGGGCTATTTGCCCGTGACCTGCCTGCGCAAAGATCGCCAGCAAAAGCTTGACCGGATGGCCGCCACCATCCGCCACAACCGTGCGCGGGGACGCCACCAGATCAACGCCATGTCCGACATCGTCCGGGAGCTGGCCCAGCTTGGCTGGAACGATGAGAAAATTGGTAAGGAACTGGGGATGGACAGCGACGAGGTGCTGCGCCTGAAGCAGATCAACGGCCTGCTGGAACTGTTTGCAGACCGTCGCTATTCCGAAGCCTGGACGGTGAAATAGTCAGAGCGTCGCCAGACGCTCCGCCGCCGCCAGCAGCGTCGATTCCTGCTTCGCAAAGCACAGGCGAATCAGCTTATGCGGGAAGGGATCGGCGCAGAACACCGACAGCGGAATAGCCGCCACGCCCACCTCCTCCGTCAGCCACCGGCAAAAGCTAACATCGTCCAGATCGGAAATCGCGCTGTAGTCCGCCAGCAGGAAGTAGGTCCCTTCACACGGCAGAATTTCCAGACGGCTTTTGCTCAGCGCATTTACAAACAGATCCCGACGCACGCGGTAAAAATCCGGCAGCTCGCGATAGTGCTGCGGTTCGCTGCGCAGCATGTCCGCCAGCGCCAGCTGGGCGGGCGTATTGACCGCAAAGGTCAGGTACTGGTGCACCTTACGCAGTTCGGCGCTGATGGCCGCCGGGGCCACGCAGTACCCTACCTTCCAGCCGGTCATATGGTAGGTTTTCCAAATGACGACACCGCAACCGCGCGCTCGCGAAGCTGCGGATGGGCCAGCACGCTGGCGTGCCCTTCCGCCGCAAAGCAGATGTGCTCGTAGACTTCATCGCTCAGGACGTAAATTTCCCGCTCGGCGATAGCCTGCCACAGCGCGGTAAAATCGGCCTTTTGCCACACCGTCGCCGACGGGTTGTGCGGGGTATTCAGGATCACCAGGCGCGTTTTATCACTCAGCAGCGCGGCGAACGCCTGCCAGTCCGGGCGGAAATGCGGCGGCTGGAGCGCCACACGCTTCACCACGCCACCGGAGAGTTCAACCGCAGGCGCATAGCTGTCGTAGCTTGGGTCAAAGCAGATGACTTCATCCCCCGCGCGCACCAGCGCGGTGATGGCAGCATACAGCGCTTCGGTCGCTCCTGCCGTCACCGTGATATCGCTGTTCGCATCGGGGTGATAGCCATACAGCGCCGCCGTTTTGTCGGCAATGGCTTCCCGCAGCGCCTGCACGCCGGTCATCGGCGCATACTGATTCGCCCCCTGCGCCACGTGGTGCGCCAGACGTTCCTGCAAATATTTCGGACCGTCAAAATCCGGAAACCCCTGCGAGAGGTTAATGGCATTGTGCTGCTGCGCCAGGGCGCTCATCTGCGTAAAGATGGTGGTACCGAGATTAGGAAGTTTACTCTGCGGGATCAATACGTTATTGCTCATGTTGTCGTGCCTGCTTGTAATACTTATGTTGCTGCCACTATAACACGATGTTAGTCTTTGGCAATCAAGACGCTTAGACGTCTAAACCATATCAATATTCTGGCCGAGGGGTAAAAGGAAATGACAGACAACCTGCTGCTCACACACTGGTCGACGCTGCCGCTGATAGGCGCCAAAGGCTGGCACCGCCACCGGCGGTAATATGTCGGTGCGTCAGGACGAGCACCTCTGCTGGCTCAGCGAATCCGGCAAGGACAAAGGCAGCCTGACCACCGACGATTTTCTACAGGTTGAGATCGCCACCAACCGGGCGCCGTCCGGTCGAAAACCGTCGGCGGAGACCGGGCTACACACCCTTATCTATCGCCTGTTCCCGGAGGCTAACGCCGTCCTGCACGTTCATACCGTTAACGCCACGGTGCTGTCGCGTCTGGTCAAAGAAGCCGAACTGAATATCAGCGGTTTCGAGATGCAGAAATCGCTTACCGGGCAGACTACCCATCTGGATACCGTCGCCATCCCGGTGTTTGATAACGACCAGGACATCGACGCCCTCGCCTCGCGCATCGCCCATTACGCGCAGGAGCGTCCGCTTAATTATGGTTTTCTTCTGCGCGGCCATGGCTTAACCTGCTGGGGACGCGACGTGGCCGAAGCCCGCCGTCATCTGGAAGGTTTAGAATTCTTATTTGAATGCGAAATGCGTTTACGACAACTGGAGAGAGTATGATTCGCGCGATTGTGACGGATATTGAAGGAACCACCAGCGATATTCGTTTTGTCCATGACGTTTTGTTCCCCTACGCGCGTGAGCGGCTGGCGGCCTTCGTGACCGCCCAGCAGTACGCCGAGCCGGTCAAATCGATTCTGGACAACCTGCGCGATGAAATCAGCGATCCGCATGCCGGCGTCGGCGATCTCATCAACGTGCTGTTTAGCTTTATGGATGAAGACCGCAAATCGACGGCGCTCAAAGCCCTGCAAGGCATCATCTGGCAGGAGGGCTACATCAACGGTGACTTTACCGGCCATCTCTACCCTGACGTTCTGCCCGCGCTGGAAAAATGGAAGGCGCAAGGAATTGATCTCTATGTTTATTCCTCTGGCTCCGTTGCTGCGCAGAAACTGTTATTTGGCTACAGCGACGAAGGTGATATTACTCATCTGTTCAGCGGCTATTTTGATACCCACATCGGCGCCAAGCGCGAGGTGCAGTCTTACAAGAACATAGCGGCGCAAACGGGCATTGCCCCGTCGCAGATCCTGTTCCTTTCGGATATTCATCAGGAGCTGGACGCGGCTGAACAGGCGGGTTTTCGCACCCTGCAACTGATTCGCGGTGAAGATGACGGCGCGAGCCATCACCATCAAATCCACCAGTTTGACGAGATTAATCCGGAGCAGATCCCTTCATGAGCGCATTGACCATTTATTCCGATAAAGACGCCAGTAAGCTTCTGTGGCACAGCACCGACGCCGCCGAAATCGCTCAACAGCTGAACGCTAAAGGCGTGCGCTTTGAGCGCTGGGCGGCAGACCGTGATTTAGGACAGGATCCTGCCCCCGAAGCCGTGATCGAAGCGTATCAACATGCGATCGACAAGCTGGTGGCAGAGAAAGGCTATCAGAGCTGGGATGTCATCAGCCTGCGCGCCGACAATCCGCAGAAAGAGGCGCTGCGCGCGAAGTTCCTGAACGAGCACACCCACGGCGAAGACGAAGTGCGTTTTTTTGTGGAAGGTGCGGGGCTGTTCTGCCTGCACATTGGCGATGAGGTTTATCAGGTGCTGTGCGAGAAAAACGACCTGATTTCCGTGCCGGCGGGCACGCCGCACTGGTTTGATATGGGTTCAGAGCCGAACTTTACCGCCATTCGTATTTTCGACAATCCGGAAGGCTGGGTGGCGCAGTTTACGGGCGATGCAATCGCGGATGCCTATCCACGCCTGGCCTGATCTTTTCTCCCTCTCCCTGTGGGCTGAGGGTTCCCCACAAATTAATGCTAGCTAGCACTGAACAATCCCCTCGCCCCTTTGGGGAGAGGGTTAGGGTGAGGGGAACATACGGCTGTGGTGGTCATTCCGTTCACTTTATGTTCCCTGCTACTCTGTAACGACATGACCGGTGAACGTGCCAGGGTGGCTCAGTCGCCACCACCCTGGCGACCCGGGCTCCCGGCGGTAAATCGCCGCTTCGCGGTACCCTCAGCTTATTCCTTCAGGCTATCGGGTCGGGCATGAGCCTGCATCCCTGCAGGCCACGCCCTCTCGGCGCATCCCTGCGCCTCGCCCCGGCCTTACGGAAACGCTTCGGCGATTTACAGCCGGACCAGGGCGTCGCTGAAAGCCTACAGCCATCATGAAAGCAACTTTATTGCTTCTGCTTAAAATTACTGGGCATGCCTCAGCCCATAGAGGAAGGTTATCTCAATCCAGCGCCTTCACCATCTTCCCGCTCGCCACAAACGTCCCGGCTCCAAGATGATGCAGCGTATTCAACTTATCCCCGTCAAACTGCCAGCGCCCGGCGATAAACGCCCGCTCATCGGCTGCCGCTGAAACCACTTCTCCAAACAGCGTGTCGTATTTCTCTGCCGCAGAGGTGACGGGAAGTAATCGGCACTCCATCCACGCCAGACATTTTTCTTCAATCACCGGCAGCCCGAGCTCAGGGCCGTTCACGACCGGGATCCCGTAGCAGTTGAATTTGTCCTCGTCGCGCCCGCTGACGCTGCCGACAGCGAATGTCCAGTTAGCTGCCGCCACGCCGGGGATGACGATGCCAAACTTTCCGCTGCGCTCGATAAGCTCGCGTGACCAGGCGCTTTTATCCACCACAATCGCGATGCGCGGCGGTTCAAACTCAACGGGCATTGACCACGCGGCGGCCATTACGTTGCGTCTGTCTATCGTTTCATCACGACTGGTGATAAGCACGGTAGGGCCGTGGTTCAGCAGGCGGCTGGCATGACGTAATTCAACAGGTCGAAAGTGGCTCATAGGATCTCCTCATCTGTAACGATGAGTATGACGAAAAAGCACGTAAATCAAAGTGAGTGCGTAAAATTAGTTTATAAACAGAACATCACAATCAAAGGAAAATGATGTATGTCCCCCTTTCTGACTGACTATTTTGCCCGCATCGGCTGGGCGCAACCGACGCGGGTGGATATCGATACCATGCGCGCGCTGCATTTACACCACAACTGTGCGATCCCGTTCGAAAATATTGATGTCGTCCTGCCGCGCGAAATCCATCTTGACGATCAATGTCTGGTCGACAAGCTGGTGACGGCGCGACGCGGAGGATATTGCTTTGAGCAAAACGGCCTTTTCGAGCGCGTGTTGCGTGAAGTCGGGTTTAACGTGCGCAGCGTGCTGGGGCGGGTCGTACTGGCAAATCCGTCGCAGATGCCGCCGCGCACGCACCGCCTGCTGCTGGTTGAGCTGAACGGCGAGCGCTGGATTGCCGACGTGGGTTTGGTGGACAGACGCTGACGGCGCCGATTCGCCTGCTCGCCAACGAGGAACAGGAGACCCCGCACGGCATGTATCGTCTTCTGAGCGAGGGTAACGACTGGGTATTACAGTTCCGTCACCACGAGCACTGGCAGTCGATGTACCACTTTGACCTGACGACGCAGTATTTCAGCGATTATGTGATGGGGAACTTTTGGTCGGCGCACTGGCCGCAGTCCCATTTCGTCATCATCTGCTGATGTGCCGCCATCTGCCGGACGGCGGCAAGCTGACGCTGACTAACTTCAACTTCACCCACTGGCAGAATGGCCATATGGAGGAGCAGATCCATTTGCCGGATGCACAGGCGCTGTATAAGCTGATGCAGGAGCGGTTTGGCCTGGGCGTTGATGACCCGAAGCACGGCTTTACACTGGCCGAGCTGACGGCAGTGATGGCGGGGTTTGATACGCATCCGCAGGCAGGGAAATAGCCCGGTGGCGGCTACGCCTTACCGGGCCTGCGGGAGTGTGAACGTAGGTCGGGTAAGGCGTAGCGGCACCCGACAAAATCAACGGCGCGATCTCACCACCTGATACCGACGGGTAAAATACTCAAACGGCGCGCTCCACACGTGCACCAGACGGGTGAACGGGAAGATGAGGAAGATCGTCATCCCCAGCACCAGATGCACGCGGAAGATCGGCGCGACGCCGCTCAACATCTCCGCGACGACCCCCCTTAAACGTTACGATCCCCTGCGCCCAGCCGACCAGTTTCATCATCTCGCTTCCGTCAGGATATTGCGCGGAGAAAGGAATGGTCGACAGCCCCAGGATGCACTGAAGCAGCAGGATACTCATGATGATAATATCCGGCGTGGTGGACGTGGCGCGTACCCGCTGGTTGAACAGGCGGCGGATCAGCAGCATTGACCCACCAATCAGCGTCAGTACGCCGCATATGCCTCCCGCAATCATGGCCAGCTGCTGTTTAACCGCGACGGGTAAAAACCAGGCGTACATCCAGTGCGGCGTTAACATGCCGAACAGATGTCCGAAGAAGATCCCCAGAATCCCGATATGAAACAGATTAGAGGCCCAGTTCATCCCGCGCTTGCTGAGCATCTGGCTCGATGAGGCCCGCCAGGTGTACTGCCCGTAGTCGTAGCGCAGCCAGCTGCCGAGGAAAAAAACGGTGGCACAGATATACGGGTAAATATCATAGAAAAACACGTTCAGGTAGTGCGTCATTTTGGGCCTCCGGCGCTGACGTCCACATACTGCGGCGCGACGTCCTGGCTAAAGCGTCGTTGATATTGCTGCATCGGCGAACTGTCGCACGACGTCGCGTTGTCTTCGATAAACTTCACCTGTTCCTCTTCCCACACGGCATCCAGCGCCTGACGGGTATCATCCCGTTTTTCACCGGACACCTGCTTCGCCACGCTGTCGCTGGAAAGCCGCGTACCGGCCATCGTCAGCAGGGCGTCAAACAGCTGGTAATGCGCCACGCCGCGCTGCTTGAGGCGACCACCAATCAGCGCCAGTATCGGCGCGACATTTTGCAATCCTTCACGCGCCTCGTCGTCGGTGACGAGGCTGAGGTATTCCAGGTAGAGCGGCAGATAGTCGGGCAGCTCGCGGCAGTCCAGCTCCAGCCCGGCTTTCTCATACTGGCTCATCAGATCGACCATCGCCTGACCACGATCGCGGGACTCGGCGTGAACGTGCTCGAACAGCAGCAGCGACGTCGCGCGACCACGCTCAAACACCTCGCACCATTCGGCCTGCTTATCCAGCAGCGGGGCGCTCAGGTGCTGCTGCGCAAACGGCAGCAGCATAGGCGCGTCCTGCTCAACAAGGGAAAGCGCCTCATCGCGGTTTTCCCACAGCAGCTCATCGGGATACTCAATCAGCAGCGCGATGATTTTAAGGATCTGCATTATTCTCCCTCCCCGTGTTCGCGCACTTCGGTGATGTTAATCGCGTCGATGCGGCTACTGTTGAAGAGGTTGAATTTGGTGTCGGAGCCGTGGCAGCCGTCGCCAAAGGTGAAGCCGCAGCCGTTTTTCTCCGGGAAGGCGTCGCGCGCCATTTCGCGGTGGCTGGTCGGGATCACGAAACGGTCTTCGTAGTTAGCGATGGCGAGATAGCGGTACATCTCCTCAACCTGCGCTTCGGTCAGGCCCACTTCCTCAATGGCGCGGGTATCGGTCACGCCTTCCACGGTCTGGGAGCGTTTATAGTGACGCATCGCCATCATGCGCTTCAGGGCGCGCAGCACCGGGCCGGTATCGCCCGCGCTGAGCATGTTTGCCAGGTACTGCAACGGAATGCGCAGGCTTTCCACGGCAGGCAGGACGCCGTCACTCTGCGGCAGGCCGCCCGCATCCGCGTAGGACTGAATCGGCGACAGCGGCGGCACGTACCAGACCATCGGCAGTGTGCGATATTCCGGATGCAGCGGCAGGGCCAGCTTCCAGTCCATCGCCATCTTGTAGACCGGCGAACGCTGGGCGGCATCAATCACGTTCTGTGGAATGCCCTGCTTCAGCGCTTCTTCAATCACCGCCGGATCGTTCGGGTTGAGGAACACGTCGCACTGGCGCTCGTACAGATCGGTTTCATGCTCGGTGCTGGCGGCCTCTTCAATACGGTCCGCGTCGTACAGCAGCACGCCGAGATAACGGATGCGCCCGACGCAGGTTTCCGAGCAGACAGTCGGCTGGCCGGACTCAATGCGCGGGTAGCAGAAGATGCATTTTTCTGACTTGCCGCTTTTCCAGTTGAAGTAAATTTTCTTGTACGGGCAGCCGCTGATGCACAGGCGCCAGCCGCGACATTTATCCTGGTCGATCAGCACAATGCCGTCCTCTTCGCGCTTGTAAATCGCGCCGCTCGGGCAGGTGGCCACGCAGCTCGGGTTCAGGCAGTGCTCGCACAGGCGCGGCAGATACATCATGAAGGTGTTTTCAAACTGGCCGTACATCTCCTTCTGGATCTTCTGGAAGTTGCGGTCGCGGGCGCGCTTTTCGAACTCGCCTCCCAGCAGCTCTTCCCAGTTGGGGCCCCAGACGATGTTGTCCATCCGCTTACCGTCGATCAGCGAGCGGGGGCGGGCGGTAGGGAGATGATCCCCCTCCGGCGCGCGGTGCAGATCCTGATAGTCAAAGGTGAAGGGTTCGTAATAATCGTCAATCTGCGGCAGGACGGGGTTGGCGAAAATCTTCGACAGCACGCCCATTTTGCCGCCGAGGCGCGGCGTCAGCTTGCCGTGTATGCCGCGGATCCAGCCGCCTTGCCACTCGTCCTGATCTTCCCAGTTTTTCGGATAACCAATGCCCGGTTTTGGTTTCGACGTTGTTAAACCATGCGTACTCCATGCCTTCGCGTCCGGTCCAGACGTTTTTACAGGTGACCGAGCAGGTGTGACAGCCGATGCATTTATCGAGATTCAGAACCATGCCAACCTGTGAGCGTATTTTCATTTTTTCCGCCTCCTGTACCTGATCCCGACCTTCGCCGTCCAGCCAGTTAATATTTTTCATTTTGCGGATCATGATGAACTCGTCGCGGTTGGAGCCGACGGTGCCGTAATAGTTAAAGCTGTACGCCAGTTGGGCATAGCCGCCGATCATGTGCGTCGGTTTTGGGCAGACGCGGGTGACCGAGTTGTGGATCCCGCCGCGCCGTCCGGTCACTTCTGACCCCGGAATGTTCAGGATGCGCTCCTGGGCGTGGTACATCATGGTCATTCCTGCCGGTACGCGCTGGCTCACCACCGCACGCGCGGTGAGGGCGCCGTTGGCGTTGAAGGCTTCGATCCAGTCGTTGTCCTCTATGCCCAGCTCGCGGGCGTCGGTTTCGCTGATCCAGACGATGGGCCCCCGCGCGACAGGGTCTGCATCAGCAGGTTTTCGCTGTAGGTGGAGTGGATGCCCCATTTCTGGTGCGGCGTCAGGAAGTTCAGCGCTTTTTCCGGGAAGCCGTTCGGCGGGATCTCGCGCATGTGGGTCACGCTGCGGGTATCAATCGGTGGCCGATAGGCCACCAGGCTCTCCCCGAAGGCGCGCATCCACGGATGATCCTGATACAGCTGCTGGCGGCCCGAAAGGGTGCGCCACGGGATCAGCTCGTGGACGTTGGTATAGCCCGCGTTATAGGAGACGTGCTCGCTCTCAAGGCCGGACCACGTCGGGCTGGAGATGATTTTGCGCGGCTGCGCCTGAATGTCGCGGAAGCGGATTTTCTCGTCTTCCTT
>OKVS01000502.1_pt1 | contig 12353 bp, 10 predicted proteins | sample 1606911 | NCBI WGS metagenome assembly OKVS01 (sample SAMN03281016, study PRJEB24777) | human gut metagenome | isolation source: fecal sample PR161 from 1 month old female Malay infant, caesarean... | reverse complement strand
CAGCAGGTTCGGGTCGAACGCAGTGAGACAACGGAGCCGCTTGCGGCGACGGCCCGAAGGGCGAGGCGAAGCCGAGTCATCCTGCACGACCCACCAATGTAAAAAGGCGCCCTAAAGGCGCCTTTTTTGCTATGCGCAGAACGCCAGATAGCGGAACGGCCTGCAACGACAGCCAACAATGAAGAACAGGCTATCAATACGCTTCTGACGGAATTTTTTCACTTTCCACTCCAGGTTCGATAATCGCCACGACGGTACAGGGTGGCGGCGGCATGATTCCATTATTAATCGCTATCAGATTGCCATCCTCTCTTTGCGCAAACAGCGGTGTTGCACCGGGGTTGGTGCTGAGATACTCCGGCCAGCCAAAATTGTTATTCAGGCGAGTGACTTTCATGACTGCGCCTTTCGCTATCAGGCTACTAAGCCGTGCCCAGGTCATATCAGTATCGAAAAGCTGTTCGTGACGCGTTTCTTTCTCACTACGTCCTTTAGTCACAGGCCCCGTACGGATTGAGAAGACGCGATTATTACCAAATATATGCTGAAAATGCAGGGTGGTCAGCGCATTCTGGTGACGATTTGGCGACAAGGCGATCACCTGACGAATCTCACTCAGATTCAGGTAGTTTTCCGCATGTTCAGACCAGACATTGCCATAATATGTTGGTAACCCTTCCATTCTTGCCAGCCGGTAGTATTCCCAGCTGTTATCGCTCAGCTGAACCGGAATATCGAGTTTTCTGAGCGCCTGGGCCAGGGTTCTGGCGACCGTATTCGCCCCGACAATCAGCACTCCTCGAGGCCTACGTTGCTGCACGCCAAGCCAGCGCGCCAATTGACTGCTGGTAAGGCTTTGCAAAACTACCGTACCTATAATGATTGCGAAAACGACGGTTACCAGCTGATCCGCGTTCTCATAGCCTTTTTTTTGCAGCGTCAAAGCAAACAGGGAACTGACAGCGGCAGCAACGATTCCGCGCGGGGCGATCCAACATAACATCAGCCTGTCACGCCAATGCAAGCTGGAACGCCATGTCGAAACAAGAATGCATAGTGGACGGGCCACAAACTGGACGATAAGCATCAATATCAGCAGCGGCCAGCCCATCGCCCAGAGTGCATGGATATCAAGACGGGCCGCCAGGATGATAAATAGCGCTGAAAGTAAGATGGCGGATAGCTCTTCTTTAAATTCAACGATATCCGAGGTCTCAACCTCTCGCATATTAGCCAGCCAGATCCCCAGGACCGTTACCGCAAGCAGACCAGATTCATCCGCCAGCGTATTGGACACGCCAAACGTCAATAGAACGAAGGATAAAACAGCGAAGTTTTGCAGATAACCCGGGATCCAACCACGCCTGAGCGCATTCCCTAAGAAAACGCCAAACACCGCCCCGCTCACCAGCCCTATAACTACCGTTTTTGTAAGCATGATCAGCAAATGAAGCCATGTGCCCGTTTGCTCCTGCAAAGTAATAAACTCAAATACTAATAGGGTAAAAATCGCTCCCACCGGATCAATGACGATCCCTTCCCAGCGCAGTACCTGATTAATAGAGGCTGTTGGGCGAACCACTCGCATGAGTGGAGAAATCACTGTCGGCCCTGTAACCACCGTGACCGCCCCGATCAGCGCTGAAATCTGCGGCGTGAGGCCTAAAATTCCCCAGCAGGTTAGTGAGATAACGGCGAAAGTGATCAACATTCCAATTGTGACTAAATTGCGCACAATGCCACCCAAGCCACGAATCTCGTCAAAACGTAGCGTTAGGGCCCCTTCAAACAGAATGATGGCCACCGACAGCGATACCAGTGGGAAAAGTAGAGGACCAAATAATATATCCGGTTGCAATAAATGCACCCCGGGGCCAAGTAGTACGCCGATGAGCAGCAGCGGCAGGATAGAAGGTATGCGTAATCGCCACGCCAACCACTGAGCAAGCAGTGAAGCAATGGAAATAATAACGAGCATAAAAGGGACTGATAATTCCATTTTTTACCATTCTCAAATAGCGTGTGGAAAATTCAACAGCTCGGCCGCCCGACAATGACACGCTCCGCTCTATTCTCTGTATAGTGTAAACAAGTTGATCGAACGTAGTGTATTTAAACAATGATTCAAATTGGGGCTGTTGATTTCTGAACCGACTAAAGCAGGGTTTTCATCAGGCATGAGAAAAGGAAATATCTACGATTGTGCAGTATAAAAAGTAGCGTTCCCCACCAGCGTTAAGAATGACGCTTAGCGCTGATAAAGCGGGTCCTCGACCCTGGCTGATGTTAGGTTTGCCCCCTCTTCACGCACGATCTCCCATAGCGCCTGCGCCGCGGTCGACAGCGAGCGATTTTTACGCTGCGCCAGCATCAATTGGCGCTCCACAACCGGAGTTAATCTTTTTACCTGCAAACGGCTGCCCTGCGGCAAGGGTAAAGCCAGCGCCGGCAGTACGCTAATGCCAATCCCCGATTCCACCATCGGGAACAGCGTCGCCGGATGACCAATTTCCTGCACAATATCGGCTTTGATGGCAAAACGCGCCAGCGCGGCATCAATCAGCGGCCGGCTGCCGGAAGCATAGTCCTGCAATACCAGCCTCTCCCCCTGCAATTCCTGCCAGTTGACCGATAACTGCCGGGAAAAACGGTGATCCTCACGACATAACAACAGAAAAGGTTCCGCCAACACGGACTCGCACTGTAAGTCTGCCGCCGTCCCCGGATCGATAACGATACCAAAATCAACCTCGCCCTGACGGATACTTTCCAGCACCCACTGCTGCGGCCTGTCATGCAGTACGAAATCAATATCCGGATAGCGGCGATTGCTATGAGCGATGCATTGCGGGATCAGATGCGCCGAGATGGTCTGGCTGGCGGCGACGCGCACGGTCCCCGTCAACTGCTGCCCTACCCGCCCCGCTTCACGCAGGGTCACATGGAGTTCATCAAGCAAACGCTCAAGCTTGCCCGCCAACTGATGGCCTGCTTCGGTGAGCACCACTTCACGCGTCGTTCTGTCGAGCAAACGTACGCCGGTCTGGTGCTCCAGCTCCTTAACGCTATGGCTCACTGCCGACTGGCTAAGACCAATAATTTCCCCGGCACGGCTAAAACTGCGCGCCCTGGCGACGGTGACAAAGACCTTTAACTGACGTAACGAATAATTCATCTTTTTTATTCATGAATAGATGCAATAAATCAATTTTATTTCTCAAAACAAAGAAAGCACAATAGCGACATCGAATTTCAGGAGCGTTTATGAAACTTTTCCGCATTCTTGATCCATTTACACTGACATTGATTACCGTGGTTCTGCTGGCCTCGTTCTTTCCGGCGCGCGGCGAATTCGTCCCTTTCGTCGAGCATCTCACCACCGCCGCCATCGCGCTGTTATTCTTTATGCACGGCGCCAAGCTGTCGCGTGAAGCAATTATCGCCGGTGGCAGCCACTGGCGTTTACACCTGTGGGTGATGTGCAGCACCTTTATTGTTTTTCCGGTTCTGGGGGTTCTGTTTGCGTGGTGGGCGCCGATTAAGGTCGACCCGATGCTCTATAGCGGTTTTATTTACCTTTGTATCTTACCGGCGACCGTACAGTCAGCAATTGCCTTTACTTCGCTCGCCGGCGGTAACGTCGCCGCGGCGGTCTGTTCCGCTTCAGCATCAAGTCTGCTCGGTATTTTTGTTTCGCCATTGCTGGTAGGGCTGCTAATGCATTTGCATGGCGCTGGCGGCGATCTGGAACAGGTCGGTAAGATTATGCTGCAACTGCTGCTGCCGTTTGTTCTTGGACACTTGTCGCGCCCGTGGATCGGTAGCTGGGTGGCGAAACATAAAAATGGATTGGCAAAACCGATCAGACCTCGATCTTGCTGGTGGTCTACTCAGCCTTCAGCGAAGCCGTCGTCAATGGAATCTGGCACAAAGTGGGCGTGGGATCGCTGCTGTTTATCGTCGTTGTCAGCCTGGTGCTGTTGGCTATTGTCATCGCGATCAACGTTTTTGTCGCCCGCCGCTGCGGCTTTAGCAAGCCGGATGAAATTACCATCGTCTTCTGCGGCTCGAAAAAGAGCTTGGCGAACGGGATACCGATGGCGAATATCCTGTTCCCGGCATCAATTCTGGGGATAATGGTGCTGCCGCTAATGATCTTCCATCAGATCCAACTGATGGTCTGCGCTGTACTGGCTCGTCGCTATAAAGCGCAGACAGACGCCCAACAGGCGCAGGAGAAATCCCGCGCTACGGCAGGTTAACGCGGTTGTTTAAGGGGCTGCACCAGTTGCGTCAGCCCCTCGGTCTTGATTAATAAGGTCAACGCCATCAGCTCGCCGAGATGCCCGGCAGGGAATTGATCCTTACGGGCAAACCACAGCAAATACTCTTCCGGGACATCGATCAAACGGCGCCCCTTATATTTGCCAAATGGCATCTCGGTATTAGCAATCTCGATGAGCTGCGCTTTATCCACGTTATTCTCCCAGCAGGCGCATCATTTCGGCTTCGTCGATAACCTCAATGCCTAACTCCTGCGCCTTCGCAAGCTTAGAGCCCGCCGCTTCGCCGGCAATCACCAGATCGGTTTTCTTCGACACGCTACCGGCGACTTTCGCCCCCAGCGCGACCAGCCGCGCTTTGGCATCATCGCGCGACAGCTGGCTCAGGCTACCGGTTAATACCACGGTTTTACCAGCAAACGGACTGTCAATTTCTTCCGCCTTCACCACCACCGGCGCCGGCCAGCGAACGCCTTCCGCGCGCAGTTGCGCGATGACCTCGCGGTTGCTCTCTTCGGCGAAGAAGTTAAAAGTATGCGTGGCGACGACAATCCCGACGTCAGGAACCTTCTGCAGCTCCTCAATCGAAGCCTGTTCCAGCGCTTCAATAGTGCCAAAATGCGCTGCCAGTCCCGCTGCTGTCGCCTCACCGACTTCGCGAATACCTAACGCATACAGGAAGCGGGCGAAGGTCGTCTCTTTCGCTTTCTCCAGCGCGTTGACCACATTTTGCGCCGATTTCGGTCCCATGCGATCCAGCCCGGTAAGCTTACCGGCGCTGAGCCGGAACAGATCGGCTGGCGTATGGACGTACTCTTTCTCAACCAGCTGATCGATGATTTTATCGCCCATACCGTCGACATCCAGCGCCCGTCGGGAGACAAAGTGCTTCAGCGCTTCTTTACGCTGTGCGCCGCAGATAAGCCCGCCAGTACAGCGCGCCACCGCTTCCCCTTCCACCCGTTCAACATCGGAATGACATACCGGACAATGTGTGGGGAAGATGATTTCACGCGTATGTTCCGGGCGTTCAGAAAGCACCACGTTGACGACCTGCGGGATCACGTCCCCCGCGCGGCGAATCACCACTTTGTCGCCAATACGCAGACCTAAACGTTCGATTTCGTCGGCGTTATGCAGGGTGGCGTTACTGACCAGTACCCCGGCCACGTGCACCGGTTCAAGGCGCGCTACCGGCGTAATCGCTCCGGTACGGCCAACCTGGAATTCCACATCGTTGACAAAAGTCATCTGCTCCTGGGCCGGGAATTTAAAGGCCACCGCCCAGCGCGGAGCGCGGGCGACGAAACCAAGCTGCTCCTGCAGCGCCAGCGAATCGACTTTAATCACCACGCCGTCAATATCAAAACCAAGTTTCGGACGGTCTTCTTCAACCTGGCGATAGTAAGTAAGCACTTCCTCTGGAGAATGACACAGCTTCACGCGGTCGCTCACCGGCAATCCCCACTGCTTAAACTGCTGCAAACGCGCGGAGTGGCTGGCCGGTAGTTCACCGCCTTCCAGCACGCCAACACCGTAGCAGAAGAAAGTAAGCGGTCGCTTCGCGGTAATACGCGGATCCAACTGGCGCAACGAACCCGCGGCGGCATTGCGCGGGTTAGCAAATACTTTGCCGCCGGTGCGGCGCGCTTCTTCATTGATTTTTTCAAATCCGGCCTGCGGCAGGAACACTTCTCCGCGCACTTCCAGCCGCGCCGGGATCTTGTCGCCGCGTAGCTTCAGCGGAATAGCGCGAATGGTTCGCACGTTGGAGGTAATATCCTCGCCGGTGGTGCCATCGCCACGGGTCGCCGCCTGCATCAGCACGCCGTTTTCATAGAGGATACTGACCGCCAGGCCATCGAGCTTGAGCTCGCAGCACCAGGTCAGATCCGCCGTATCGCTTAAACGGTCCTGCACGCGTTTGTTAAAGGCGAGGAAACTCTCTTCATCAAAGACGTTATCCAGCGACAGCATGGGCACTTCATGGCGAATCTGGCTGAAAGAGGCCAACGGCGCCGCGCCAACGCGTTGGGTCGGCGAGTCAGGGGTAATCAGCTCAGGATGTTGCGCTTCGAGTTCGCGCAGTTCGCGCATCAGCCGGTCATATTCCGCATCGGGAATCTCCGGGGTGTCCATAACATGATACAGATATTCATGATGGCGAAGAGTGGTTCGCAGTTCAGTCAGTTTTTGTTCGATTGGTTCCATATCGCACCATCAATGATAAAAAACCCCCGACGGGCGGGGGTTCAGATTAAGCAGACGACACGCTAGCGCGTAGATCAGGCGTTAGCCTCTTTTACTTCGCGAATACGATCCTGGTACTCACGCAGTTTCTGCGGCGTCATCATCCGACGCTGGTCGTCAAGCACCACGCCGCCAACTTCATCGGCGATGTACTGCGCCGATTGCAGCATCAGTTTAAAGTTTTGCAGCTCGTCGCCAAACGACGGCACCTGCATAAAGATAGTCACGCCTGGCGTGGTCATATCCACCATCGCATCCGGATTGAAGGTGCCAGGTTTAACCATGTTCGCCAGGCTAAACAATACCTGTCCGCTACCGTCCGGGCTTAAATGACGATGGAAAATATTCATATCGCCAAACTTAAAGCCGGCCTGCTGGATGCTGTTGATCAGCAGTTCGCCATTAAGCTGCGAACCGTGATGCGCGGCGACGTTCATCACGATGACCGTCTCTTTGCGCTCTTTCGGCTGCGGCGCGGCGGCCGGCTGCTGAGGTTCAGCGGCTGGCGCTTCAGGGGCCGGTTGCGGCTGCGGCGCGGCAGGCTGTTGAACCGGCGCAGGTTGTTGAGCAACAGGTTGTGGGACTGGTGCCGACTGTTGAGCTACAGGCTGCTGCGGAGCTGGCTGCACCGGCTGCTGATATTGCGGCGGTACCGGCTGCGGCTGATGGACCGGCTGCGCTGGATGTACCGGCTGAGCAGGGGCAACATGATGCGGCGGCTGGGCCTGCGGCTGCGCAGGGGCAACATGATGCGGCGGCTGGGCCTGCGGCTGCGGAGCAACAGGCTGCTGCGGGCGCGGCGCGTGCGGCGGCGCCTGATGAACCGGCTCGTCCTGACGCACAGGCTGCTGCACCTGACGCTCATAAGGAGGCTGATACTGGTGTTGCGGCGCCTGACGAGGTGCTTCTTGCTCCCCATATGTGCCGTTCGGGGCGTGATTAACCCGGTGAACGCGAACTTCACCTACGCCTTCAACATCGTCATCAAAGTCATCGCCTTCCGATGTTTCATCGTCGCGAGACTTCATACGTTTCAGTGGGCGATCGCGGAACATCGAGGAACGCTCTTTACGGCTGGTCCAGAAACCATGTACCAGTAAAGCGATTATGGCGATCGCGCCAACAATGATTAATATCAGACGCAAATCCTGCATCATTATATTCTCTGTTGTTCTAACACCTTGCCACCACGGCAAACATTTACTCACTAAGAGTATTTGCCGATTACATCAAGTGCAAGTGCGTCTGCCCCTTTCACCCCATAAAGATGAACTAAATCGTGCTTTTTGCTGTTTTTTCGAACATTTCCTAACTGGTTATTGTCTGACAACCCGATAAAATAAGCGGGCATTCACACTGAATGTTAAAAAAGGAGCATCGCCTGACTATGGTTTCATCATCCGCAACTACCCCACGTAGCGGCGTCTACTATTTTTCACAAGGCTGGAAACTCATCAGGCTGCCAGGGATCCGACGTTTCGTGTTCCTGCCTTTATTAGTTAACGTGATTCTGATGGGCGGCGCGTTCTGGTGGCTGTTTACCCGCCTCGATAGCTGGATCCCTTCATTAATGAGCCATGTGCCTGAATGGCTTCAGTGGTTAAACTACCTGCTGTGGCCGGTGGCGGTTATCTCTATTTTGTTGGTATTTGGTTACTTCTTTTCGACCATCGCCAACTGGATTGCCGCGCCGTTTAGCGGCCTGCTGGCGGAACAGCTCGAAGCGCGACTGACCGGCGCGACGCCGCCCGACGTTGGCATATTCGGCATCATGAAAGATGTCCCGCGCATCATGAAACGCGAATGGCAAAAGTTTGCCTGGTACCTGCCGCGCGCCATCGTTCTGTTACTGCTGTACTTTATCCCCGGCATTGGCCAAACCGTCGCGCCGGTACTGTGGTTCTTGTTTAGCGCCTGGATGCTGGCCATCCAGTATTGCGACTATCCGTTCGATAACCATAAAGTGCCGTTTAAAACCATGCGCGAGGCGCTGCGTTCGCGGAAGGTCATCAACATGCAGTTTGGCGCGCTGACCAGCCTGTTCACCATGATCCCGGTTCTCAACCTGGTTATTCTGCCAGTCGCTATCTGCGGCGCGACGGCGATGTGGGTGGATTGCTATCGCGATAAGCACGCGATGTGGAAATAGTGCGCTTAGCTCTCTCTTTCGGGGCGGTTCACGCCGCCCCTTATTTCCGTCTTATTCCTTCTTGCTCATCATTATTTCCCTTCCGCATATAGATATGCTAAATCCTTACTTCCGCATATTCTTTAAGCGGGTATGCTGATGCCGTACCCCCAAATTTCATACAGTTAAGGACGGGCCATGAGTAAGATTTTTGAAGACAACTCCCTGACAATCGGTCATACGCCGCTGGTACGACTGAACCGCATCGGTAATGGCCGAATCCTGGCCAAGGTAGAATCTCGTAACCCGAGCTTTAGCGTTAAATGCCGTATCGGCGCCAATATGATTTGGGATGCTGAAAAGCGCGGCGTACTGAAACCGGGTGTGGAACTGGTTGAACCAACCAGCGGCAACACCGGTATCGCCCTCGCCTACGTCGCCGCCGCTCGCGGCTACAAACTGACGCTGACCATGCCGGAAACCATGAGCGTGGAACGCCGCAAGCTGCTGAAAGCGCTGGGCGCTAATCTGGTGCTGACCGAAGGCGCGAAAGGCATGAAAGGCGCCATCCAGAAGGCGGAAGAGATTGTCGCCAGCGACCCGGAAAAATATCTGCTGCTGCAGCAGTTCAGTAACCCGGCTAACCCGGAAATTCACGAAAAGACCACCGGCCCGGAAATCTGGGAAGACACCGATGGCCAGGTTGACGTCTTTATCTCCGGCGTCGGTACCGGCGGTACCCTGACCGGTGTTTCTCGTTATATTAAAGGCACGAAAGGTAAAAAAGATCTGATTACCGTCGCCGTTGAGCCGACCGACTCGCCGGTTATCGCCCAGGCGCTGGCTGGTGAAGAGCTGAAACCTGGCCCGCACAAAATTCAGGGCATCGGCGCCGGCTTTATCCCGGGCAACCTCGACCTGAAACTGGTCGATAAAGTGGTCGCCATCACCAACGAAGAAGCCATCTCCACCGCTCGTCGCCTGATGGAAGAAGAAGGTATTCTGGCCGGTATCTCTTCCGGCGCTGCTGTCGCCGCGGCGTTAAAGCTGCAGGAAGATGAAGCCTTTACCAATAAGAATATTGTGGTTATTCTACCGTCTTCTGGTGAGCGTTATTTAAGCACGGCGCTGTTCGCAGATCTCTTTACCGAGAAAGAATTGCAACAGTAGTGCCAGTTTGTAAAAACCGTGTAAAAAAGCACCTTTTCGGGTGCTTTTTTGTGGCATACGTCAAAGTTTTACCCCTCCTGGCATTGATTCACCTCGTAGGGTCTGGTATTTAACCAGCACATTTATTTTGAAGCGCGAAATTATTCAGATTTGGATTTCCGCAGGCTGAATCGATTTTATGATTTGGTTCAAGTCTTCCTTTCGCGGCATAATGTTTAATGAAGTGCTAGACGTCAACGGACTTAAGGTCCTCTCAGCGGTTCCGCTGCTGACGCCTTAGCCACACACGTAACGCCGGCGCTAACAATACAGGCTAAAGTTTGGTCGTTAGGCTAGACTTTAGGTCCACAACACTAAACCTATAAGTTGGGGAAATATAATGTTCCAGCAAGAAGTTACCATTACCGCTCCGAACGGTCTGCACACCCGCCCTGCTGCTCAGTTTGTTAAAGAAGCGAAAGGCTTCACTTCTGAGATCACTGTAACCTCCAACGGCAAAAGCGCCAGCGCAAAAAGCCTGTTCAAACTGCAAACTCTGGGCCTGACTCAGGGTACCGTTGTGACCATCTCCGCTGAAGGCGAAGATGAGCAAAAAGCAGTTGAGCATCTGGTTAAACTGATGGCTGAACTCGAGTAAGTTCACGGGTTCTTTTTAATATCAGTCACAAGTAAGGTAGGGTTATGATTTCAGGCATTTTAGCATCCCCGGGTATCGCTTTCGGCAAGGCTCTCCTGCTGAAAGAAGATGAAATTGTCATCGACCGGAAGAAAATTTCTGCCGATAAGGTTGATCAGGAAGTTGAACGTTTCCTGAACGGCCGCACCAAGGCCTCCGCCCAGCTGGAGGTCATCAAAACCAAAGCTGGTGAAACTTTCGGTGAAGAAAAAGAAGCCATCTTCGAAGGGCATATTATGCTGCTGGAAGATGAGGAGCTTGAGCAGGAAATCATAGCCCTGATTAAAGATAAGCACATGACTGCCGACGCGGCAGCCAATGAAGTTATCGACGGTCAGGCCACTGCCCTGGAAGAGCTGGATGATGAATACCTGAAAGAACGTGCGGCTGACGTACGTGATATCGGTAAGCGCCTGCTGCGCAACATCCTTGGTCTGGCAATCATCGATCTGAGTGCGATTCAGGATGAAGTCATCCTCGTCGCCGCCGATCTGACCCCGTCTGAAACCGCACAGCTGAACCTGAAAAAAGTGCTGGGTTTCATCACCGATGCGGGCGGTCGTACCTCCCACACCTCTATCATGGCGCGTTCCCTGGAATTGCCGGCCATCGTGGGCACCGGCAGCATCACGGCGCAGGTGAAGAACGGCGACTATCTGATTCTCGACGCGGTGAACAACCAGGTTCTGATCAACCCGTCTAACGAGCAAATTGAAGCGCTGCGTAGTCTGCAGGCTCAGGTTGCGGAAGAAAAAGCCGAACTGGCGAAACTGAAAGATCTGCCGGCGATTACCCTCGACGGCCATCAGGTTGAAGTCTGCGCCAACATTGGTACCGTTCGCGATGTCGAAGGTGCTGAGCGCAACGGCGCCGAAGGCGTAGGTCTGTATCGTACCGAATTCCTGTTCATGGACCGTGACGCGCTGCCAACTGAAGAAGAACAGTTTGCGGCTTATAAAGCGGTGGCTGAGGCCTGTGGCTCTCAGGCCGTTATCGTCCGTACCATGGATATCGGCGGCGACAAAGAGCTGCCGTACATGAACTTCCCGAAAGAAGAGAACCCGTTCCTCGGCTGGCGTGCCGTGCGTATTGCGATGGATCGTAAAGAGATCCTGCGCGACCAGGTTCGCGCCATCCTGCGTGCCTCCGCTTTCGGTAAGCTGCGCATTATGTTCCCGATGATCATCTCTGTTGAAGAAGTGCGTGCGCTGAAGAAAGAGATCGAAATCTACAAACAGGAACTGCGTGACGAAGGTAAAGCATTTGACGAATCCATTGAGATCGGCGTGATGGTGGAAACACCGGCTGCGGCGACTATTGCTCGTCATCTGGCCAAAGAAGTTGATTTCTTTAGTATCGGCACCAATGATTTAACGCAATATACTCTGGCAGTTGACCGTGGTAATGATATGATTTCACATCTTTACCAGCCGATGTCACCGTCTGTACTGAATCTGATTAAGCAAGTTATTGATGCTTCTCACGCTGAAGGTAAATGGACTGGCATGTGCGGTGAGCTTGCGGGCGATGAACGTGCTACACTTCTGTTGCTGGGTATGGGGCTGGACGAATTCTCTATGAGCGCCATTTCCATCCCGCGCATCAAGAAGATTATTCGTAATACGAACTTCGAAGATGCGAAAGTATTAGCAGAGCAGGCTCTTGCTCAACCGACAACGGACGAGTTAATGACGCTGGTTAACAAGTTCATTGAAGAAAAAAACAATCTGCTAATCCACGAGATGCGCGGCCCAAATTACTGCTTAGGAGAAGATCATGGGTTTGTTCGATAAACTGAAATCTCTGGTTTCTGATGACAAAAAAGGACACCGGAACTATTGAGATT
>OKVS01000501.1_pt1 | contig 12416 bp, 11 predicted proteins | sample 1606911 | NCBI WGS metagenome assembly OKVS01 (sample SAMN03281016, study PRJEB24777) | human gut metagenome | isolation source: fecal sample PR161 from 1 month old female Malay infant, caesarean... | reverse complement strand
TTGATGAAAAAACAATAATGATTAACAATGTCCCCTTCGATTGTTAAAAAGGAGTACACTAAAAGCCTTAGCTCTACAGAGGTTCCTCCTGGTGCCCCCTCTGGAGACTATCTAATGCTAGAGACCAGTGCTTATATCTTTGCGATGAAGCAATCTGGGGGGAATACCTACATTGGTTTGATTAAAAATTTAATTAACGAAGGCGAAGGAAAAATTTGGTGGAAAATTTAATTAATGAAGATCCACAACATCAAAATTACCGAAATGAAAAGGTTTTTAATTCTGGCAAGGCTGCTCTTGAGCTGAATTTTTCTGAGACAAATGGCAGTGTTAATCTTATCCTTGCGGGGCCTTTAGCTTCTAAGCCGGGCGCGTTTGACTGGACTGGTCAAAAGGCCTTTTCAACAAAGCTGAGTGATGATGAAGTGATCACTTTATGCATGGCGTTTCTTCGCCTTACTCATGAGGCTGTTCTGAAAGATAAAAAAACAAAGCACCATAATAAGCAAGTATACAAAAACGTAAAAGTTACTTTTGACGGTAAACCCACAGCGATGATGGAGGGGGGAGTTGTAGCAATCAACAAAGATGAGCGAGCCATTAACTTTATACATAAAATTAGTATTGAGCCAGCTGCTTGCCTTCGCTTAGGTCTTTTCCTCTTGTCTGTCATACTGGCCCGAAATCCAGGGGTTCCATCAGACACGGTTCTAACGTGCATGCGTCTTAATGCCAATTCTCAACTACAAAAGTAACTTTTCTATCAGTACATTCCCGTTTTACGGGAATTTCAAAAAAGATACTTCCCTTAATGGGGAAAATACGCTCGGTTCATAGGATACATTAGATGTAACTATGGCATAACTACGTACAGAGCGTTCCATGACTAAAATTAATAAAATCTCTTTGCTGATGTTCTGTTCTGTGTTCAGTGCTTTTTCAAACGCAGAATCGATAATGGTTTCCGGTACTCTGGAAACGTCATTACCTGATGTCAAATTTTCTACCAGTTCACAAGTAAATACGGCTTTCGTAAAAGAAAGTACGGTTACAGCCATTCCGGTATCAGAAGGGTGCGATGTGTCTTCTGATCCCAATGTCAAAAGTACGGCTGGTAGCCTGAAATGTGTGTTTGAATGGTTACCTAATAATTCCGGCATGCCGATTGCTAATGGCTTCTCCCTGAAGGGCATTCCTGCCATCGCCGGTGAGATCAAATTACCCTGGCAAATCGTTTACTACTCGGGTTCTGAACGTGAAAAAAGGTCATAGTCAAGGAAGGGGAGTACAACTTCAAGACTGTTGCGCCTGTTCCCCCATGTGATCTCCTCTATAAAAGGGGTCAATGAGCAACGGTTCTTCCGGTTCAATGCTGACGTCATACATTAAAAACGAAACACTCTCAAATATTGATATCACCGTTGAACCTCGAGACTACGATATGGTCGCTTCTGTCGGCTCTGGCACCTCCTGCGCCATTGCTGCAGGAGGGTCAAAATGTTCCATAACGACCGGAAGTGTCGGCATCAGCGATGGGAGTTCAGATTTCGGAAGCAGGGATGTAGGTGTAACCGTAAACTCGTTCAATAATTACTTCTCCCCACCAGTAACCTCTAAGGTGAGATTAAGCTGGGATTATCGCGCTCCAGCGATAGACACTACTTTCTGGAACGTGTCTAAAGAAGCTCGATCATTCAAGGTCGGAGATAAAGATATATACGTCGCTCCGCAGACTATCGCTGTCGCTGTTTCGGTTCCGGCCCGGTCAGATACCAATGACTGGTGGAAACCAGCAGCAATGTCCCTCACGCTTGCTCCTGACGGTAGTTTCTCTCCAACGACAAAAGTTACTTTAGATGACGGTACGGAGCTCAACTTTAACAAAATTTGGTCAACCCCATCCCGTCGTACACTTCAGCCTGTCGCCGGATATCAGGAAATTTCTGGTAAATTTGTCTATTTTTTTGATATAAGCGATCTGGCCAGCGCTTCTTACATTGCAACATATTCTGTCTCGAATACAGCGGGTAATGACTCCACTTATACCGAACCGGAATCTAAACTCATACTGTCTGATGAGCCTTCTGTTTCCGTTTTCAAGGACGGCGCAGAGCTTGTTAAGCGCGATCAGGTGTACTTCCTGAATGAAATCGTTATCGCTGCATTCCAGGGCGAAGAGGGTGTAGCCGATATCAAGAGCGTTGTCATTGATAATGTCATGGCTTCATACACCCCCACCAACGTCAAAGGGATCTACCGGTTAAAACCGATGGCGTCACTCGAAACTAACAAAGTCCATACTTTGACGGTTGTTGCTGAGAACGTTAATGGTATATCCAAAACCTATACAATCGATTTCACCTATATGCCGATGACTTTCACACTGAAGTCTATCGAATCTGCGTCAACGATTTACGGTTACGTCCGTCCTTACACTTCACTGGTTACCCAGCTATCTGGCAGTACCTGTAAGATTTTTTCTACTGAGGAAGACGCTCAGACGTTCCTTAGTCAGTTCGGAACAGCGGTTTATGGAACTGCCTGTTATGTTCAGTGGAACAACGTTCCATCTGGTCTCGAATTTTACTCAAAATCAAAAGTTCCAGGCCTAACAGGTTACTTCTCTAAAGTTGGCGATAACGTACTTGACTACAACGTCTATGTAATTAATACAAAGGGCTCTAAAGCCATTGCCACTCATAACCGTAAAACTGTTAAAGCCGTTGAACCGTTTGCACCTGAAATTTCTTACAAGATGAGTAAAACGGTTGAGACTCTTGGTAAGGATACAGCACTTGTTTATATCACAGGTGGGGACGCAGCTAAGGTGCTGGCAAAATCAGTACCGGCAAACGTTGTTCTTACAACTAAGGTTGAGGGCCAGGACGCTGAAACTAAAACCTATAAGAATAAATCAGGTGGCGACACGCCGGTAACTTATTCTGAACGAATAAAAGTACCGGCAGCGCCATTATGGACGCAAACGAATGTAAACATCGAAGCGTCCTACGAAAATGAAGCCAGTATAAAGTCATCCAGCGTGCTCAAAGTTTATACTGTTCCAAACTTCAGCATTCGTGCTTATATGAAAGTTGCAGAGCGTAAATCAGCGACGAGCCTGAAAGTACCGGTTTCGGTAAACATAGGCCAATGGAATAACAGCTGTAACTGTACATTGTACGATGCATCCACGATGGGTAACTGGGATGTGGTGGTTTACAAAGTTACTTCTAAATGGGTGACGGATGAAGAAACCGGTAAAGATGTTTCGGTAACTGAGAGAACTCCGCTGACCGGCGATCTGCCCGTCAACTCTGAGGGGATTGCGACCGGTGAGCTCAACATGGACGATCTGACTCTGGGTAGCCACCGCATCATCGCTGTGGCTACGGTACGAAGTCCGTTTAACGATTTTGTACTCAAACGGGAGACCTCAACGACTAGTATCAGGGTTTATAAAGGTGCTGACCTTGAGGGTGGTTTGTCTAAATCGCTTATTGTCGGCCGAGTTCCTCTGTCCGCAATGGTCTCATTCAGAACGAAAAGTACCGATGATTATGATTCCCTGAGTCCGACAGAATGGCAGATGTCTAGTAACAATGGATCAACCTGGAATACGCTTGAAGATTTGACCGGTCTTCGAAGCGTAAGCATCAAACAAAAAGAGGTTTGGTAAGTGGCTTTACCGAGCCAAGCTGACCAATAAATACACTGGCAAGGTCTCTTATACCGATAATCTTACAGTGGTTGCTTACCAGGAACCTAAACCTGTTATATCGGTTGGTAAGGTTCTTGAGGGGCATAGCATCCCGGTGACACTGACTGATAACAATGAAGATGTACAGGGTAGTGCAGTTGAAGTTCAGTGGTCCGAGGATGGTGAGGAATGGACTGAGGGCGGGGTAAAATACATGATTACGTCCTCCGTAGTTCCCAAATATATCTTTGCAAAAGTACGCTATACCGAAACCGACGAGATGGCCGGGAAATCTGCATGGAAAGAAACCCGAGCCCGCGTCACAGTAATTAAGCATAAGAAATTGTCGGTTAAGGTTGAAGGGAACTCGCAGGTAGAGGTAGGTAAAAAAGTTACTTTGCAGGGTACATACACGAACCCGAATATCGAGTACTCATCTGATGCTACAGTTGTCGAGGAGTGGGTGCTCCCAGATGGCAGCGTAAAACAGGGGGGGCTTCTTGATACCGTCCTGACCGAAGACATGTTAGATGAACGTGGGTATGCAACGTTTACCTATCAGGCCTACATGCCGGAGGCAAAAGACAGAACCATAGCAAAACGGAAAATCAGCGTAAAATCCTGGGTATACAAATTCCCGGAACCACGCCTGAATACAAAACTGAAATACACCATGATACCGTCGGAACTCACCGTATCAGTCTCTGGTGTGGATGTATCTTACCCTGGGGTCGAGTTCACCCAAGACTGGCAATACGACAAAGATGTGATGACGCTGTCCAGCGACAATAACGGGACGAAAGTCTTCCAGATAACAAAATCAGGTACACATACGCTGACGTATGTCCTGAAGGATAACAGGAACAATGAAGCCCGGGTTGATTACACTTTCATCGTGAACGAACAGAGTCCGATGGAAATAACCGTTACCCCGAAATACTCTAACAAGTTCATGAGGGCCCCACTGGACCTATCCATGAGGTCCAGTGTTAAGCTGGCCCACTCGGCAGACTCAATTGACAATGTAACGTTTAAGCTGAATGGTAAGCCTGTCGATGGTGGCAAAAATTACTGGTCACAGACGTTTGAGAACATCATGGAAGGTACCTATAAACTGGAAATGGACGTTGTCAGTACGCAGGGTCAGAGAGGGGTTGTTGTGGTTGATTTTGACGTGATACCGAACACGCCTCCTACATGTAACCTGACATACACTGAAACGCAACTGAGCTGGGCATTTACTGCAAAATGCAGTGATCCTGACGGCAAGATTTCCAGTTATGTTTGGAAGGTAAATGATCAGGTTCGTGGTGTGTTCGGAAGTACTGCAACACTGTCCAAAGCTCAAAATAAGGGGTAAGCTGGGTGGGTGTCTATAACGGCTTATGATGACAGCGGTGATTCAGCGACAAGTTTCATTACGTTGAATAACTAACATAAGTCATTCTCTTGTGTAGCCCCTGAGTAAGGGGCTATTTTTTTGGGTAAATCATTAAAAGTCATCTTGTTATTCAGCAAATGGTCTCTTCCTTTCGGGCATAATATCCTGAAATAATCATTCAGGACCCATCTCATGTTGATGTCCCTCAGATATCTTTCTCCGCATAGAAGAGGTGTATTACGAGTTGATAAATCACTGATTCTGCACCTGGTGATCATCTCGGTATTAATGCATCTGTTCTTTTCCCGTTTCACTCTTGGTCATGGACTCCTGCACGGCTGTATTCCAGCTGATTATTACATGGTGGATAAATATGATAAGGGCTATGGAATTGGGGATATGATTAACTTCACCATGGACAGAGATGTTCGATTCATTAAACCTGGGGAGAAGGTAATAAAAATCGTTGCTGGTAAGGGTGGGGACAAAATCCAGATTACAGAAACATACGTTAAAAACGGCGACCGTATTTTCCGGGTTGACGGAAGGCGTATTGCCAAAAAATACCATATTGAACCGAAATTTCTGAATCGTGAAATCACGGTTCCAGCTGGACACATTTTCGTAGTTGGCCAGACCGATTACTCATGGGATTCCCGTTTTTTGGGGAACAATACCAGAAACGACAATCACAGGAAAAGCATATGCCATCTTCTGAATGTATTAAAAAGTTACTTTTTAGCTGCCTGTTAGCTACATCTCTGTCATATGCCGATGACTCAATTGATCATGCAAAGACTCAAAGCATAGAGTCGATTGTCGGAGCTCCTCGATACAATCCCAGCTCTGTTTTCCGACAGTGTACGTGCGGTGATAGAACACACAGGTAAGCTGCGTGAAGCGGAAACAATGAGTGACATAGCGCAGGACATAAAAAAGAATCAGTCTACAGAGGCCTTTTCTGAAGAGGCAGACACAATCAACAAGTCAAAAAACGAGACAATGCGAACCCAGTCTTCCAACGTTGAAAAAAATGTTTGGCAAATCGGGAATTACTGCACAGGACTTCGAACGTAAATTAGATAACAACAAAAATGAAGAACTTTCAACTGATAATGGTTTGACAATATTTGCTTCATTCAGCATGCCAGACTATGTGTTGATAGACCTAATTAAAACAGCATCAGAAAACAATGCGCGCGTGGTGTTCAGGGGGCTTAAGGACGGTGTAGAAAATCTTATTCAGATGCAGGTAGTGCTGCGTGATTATATATCTAAAGCAAAAATAAAAAAAGAACCTTTAGTCACCCTCGATCCGGAAAGTTTTACCCAGTATAGCGTAAAAGAAGTTCCAACGATAGTGTATAGAAAAGATGATAAAACCTACAAAATTAGTGGGTCGATTAACATCAAGTACTTCATGAAACAGATCGAGGAAAACCCAGAAAGAACATCCTTCCCGGTTTCCGCCCAAACATTCCCTATAAAAGAGAAAAGTATTGTACAAGAACTTGAGGAGCGGAGTAATAAATATGACTGGGAGGCAGCTAAAAAGAACGCTATAAAGTCAACTTGGCAAAATCAGTGGATGGCGTCCCTTCCGGTATCTGACCAGAATAAAATCTGGTATATCGACCCAACTATTCAGGTAAACCAAGATATTAGAGATAACCAAGGTAACCTCATTGCTGCCGCAGGGCAGAAGGGAAATCCTCTTGCTCAATTTCCACAGAAACTGACAATGATCGTTTTTGACCCAATGAATTCTGAGCAGCTGACATGGGCCAAAATACAGTTTCGTCACCGTTTCGGCGAAGGAAAAGTTATGCCCATTTTTACGCGAATCAAACGTGATGATGGCTGGAAGCATTTAGAGGAGTTGCGCGGCCAGTTCTATGGGCAGATGTACAAGATCAACCCTGAAATCATTAGCCGGTTCCTGATTAAGTCCACCCCTACAATCATATCGGTTGAAGGAACCTACTTCAAAGTACAGCAGTTTGCTCAGGCAGATGTACGCGAGTATACGCGTATAAATCAGCAATCAGAAAAAGAGGCGGCTCAATGATTCGAAAGTTACTTTTGTCAGCATTCACTGCTGTCATGCTCAGCCTGGCTTTACCAGGAATGGCGATTGGGGCTGAGACGGGTAGCGGAATCTGCCAATCGGCCGGTGTTTGGAAAGGTTTGATTAAAAACATCTGTTGGAGCTGTATTTTTCCAATGCGCATTATGGGAGTAGGTTCCTCACCAGAAGGGGCTGCACCGTCACAACCCGTATGTTACTGCACAGATCAAAATGGGGTCCCAGAGGTAGGATGGCAACTGTCGTTTTTCCAACCAGTAAAAATAGTAGAGGTTGTACAGTCACCATGGTGTTCGCCATTCCTTGAAGGGGTTAGTCTTCAGTCTTCAAGCTTCGATATGGGGAAAGGAGCAACTAACAGGCCCAAAGGGGGTAATGAGGCAGGGTTTTATGATGTTCACTTATGGGAGTTTCCGATCCTAGTGATGCTTAAGCTCCTCATTATGGGGGATTGTACCGCTGAGCCTTATATTGACCCGTCTCTTACCTACATTAGCGAAGTTGATCCGCTCTGGGAAAATGACCTGCTTACACTCGTATTGAATCCTGAGGCAGTTGTTTTCGCAAATCCTATTGCTTCAATGTGGTGCGCAGCTGACTGTGTGAAGGTTACAGCTGGGGCTGACAATCTGAGTGCCCACTTTTGTGCAGGTTGTGATGGTAACCTCTATCCGCTAACCGGCCATGTTTTTGCGAATGACGATTCAGTCCGGGTTTCCTCATTATTAACTCAACGAATGATTACCAAGTTGCACAGGCAAGGAATGTTGATGAAAACCATGGGCCAGGACGCTATGTGCGAACGCAGGTTCAGTTATTTCATGCCTAGATCACAGTACAGGCTATCGATGCTGTATCCCGTACCGGAAGCAGAAGGACCGGAATGTTGTCATAGACTTGGTGATTCTGTTCATGACTGGTCGACACGGAAGGGCGGACGAAAACGTATAGGTGTAAATAACTATGTATACATGCTTTGGCGTTATAACGATTGCTGCGTAAGGTGGCTTGGTTAAGGGGTCAAGATGATATTTAAAAGGGCTGTTTCCTTAGCCGTAGCTGTGTCAATCGTAACTAATACGCTCAGTTGGGCGTATTATGTCACGCTTATCAATATTGTGATGGCACCGAAAGTATATGCGGCAAACGAAATTTATGAGCAACTGGAAAACAATTTTGATCTTTCTAATCCTGCAGCGAACAGAACTTCAACAGTAACCACAGAGGAAATTTTAGAAAAATATAAGAATAGTGAAAACCCTTCTTATACAGACAAAATAAATGGCTTTTGATAGTACCAACAGTTCGTCAATGGATCTGAGTAAATATGGTGGAAAAACATTCACAAATGATGATGTTTTGAATTATGCCAAAACCGATGGTTCGGAAATAGCTGGTACGGTATCGCTACCCAACATGAGCGGTAATAGTATAAACATAAAAGGGTCTGAAAACGGTGGAAAGTTACTTTCACGTAATGAAGATGGAAGTATAACAATAAGTAACAACCCCAATCCAGGAGGCGCAATCACTGGCACCAGTACAGCTGAAATGTATAGTTCTGAGCAAAAAAATGCTGATGTTCAGTTTAATGCTGGTGATAGTTATGGTGACGAGAAAGGGTTCATAAACGATATAAAAACTCGTAAGAGTCAATTATTCACCGCAAATAGTTATGATGGGCAAGCATATCGTTCGCTGGTGGCTGCAACAAAATCCAATCCAGCTCCTAATATTTCGCCAAATGATCCAATGTTTACAAGTGGCAGAAATGAAATAGCGAACGCTGCAGCTGGAACGGGTCAATGGCTGCAAAACTGTTCAACACAGACAACTACCACAACAAAAGAAAAACATATTCCTGATTATAAGGAATATTACTGCAATGCACCTAAAAATGATAATTATGGTAGTTGCACTATTACTCGCGACTTCAGTGTACCAGTTTACATCTCTGGTGGTAATGGTGACCTAAGCGTATGTGGCGATAATTGCATACGTGTATGGTTCGGCAAGCGTGGAAATGATTACTGGTCTGCTGGTGTATATGACAACAGCATGACCCTTCATTTCCACCAGGACGCTATCTTAAAATCAGCAAGCATAGTAAATGCTGAGTGGGATGACCACATGCAAGTCAATCTTGATGGTAAGCAGATTTTTGCTCATATCGATGGTGAATATCGCGAACCTGGCTATGGCCCCCCACGTAATGGTATGGAAAGAAATAAATCGAATAAATTAAGTGAACCTATTGATATAACGAGCCAAGTTTCAGAATCCGTGTACAAAGAAAGTGACCACGAAGTTGAAATGTCATCTACTGTATGGGTCGGGGGTAACGGTGAAGGGTACTTTGAAGTAGAACTAATTTTTGAAAATATCAAACTTGAAGATAAACATATACAGGACCCACCAGGCTGCTACGATGTTGTTAAACAAACAGGTTCATTTTGCAGGTTTGATCGTTTTGCAGATCTTGATGTAGGCACTAAACGTTTACCACAATCGATATTGCAATATGCATCACCTTTATATGAAGGAGACCAAGGTAACTTAACCTGGAAAACTAATCTAGAAGGATATTTTTGCGATCCGTTAGGGAAAGAAAAATTATGTCAGTATGATGCATCAGGTAATATTCTTAAAGATGAGAATGGCAATGAGGCTTGTTACAATTATGACCAGATAAAGAATATGCCTGATGCATGTTCAAAATACTCGACAAACTCTGCATGCACTATGTCCAGCCAAACATGCGCTGAGGGATGGTTCGATTCTGCTACTAATCAATGTTACATGTACGAACAAAAGTGGACCTGTGATGAAGGAATAACAAGGACTGTGACAGTAACAAACGAAGCAAACACCTGCGTAGGCATGATCCCATGTTCAGGAGGTACTTGTAATACCGGTGCGAATGAACAAAACAGTGATTTCGGTAAGGTCGCAGCCTATAGCAGCATGGTTCAGAACATGCAGGGTGATGCTATGTGTAGTGACCCTAACGACCCCAACAGTTGCATTGTGTTCTCCGGAGAGAAGCAATGGTGTGGCCGTTCTGTAGGCTTCGTAAACGGGTTGGCAAAAACAGATTGCTGCGAAGCTCCTAAAGGTGCAGCCGGAAACTAGGGCAATTATCTTAGCGGGACAATGCTCAGAAACACAAAGCTGGGAAAAAAGTTTTCAGCCAAGCTGACAACCTGGACTGGTGGTGAGTCAGGTACGTGGGCATCGATGACGAACGCTGTCGGACAATGGACATCCGGTGTATCTTCAAGTGTAGGACAAATGTGGCAACGTGTGACAGAACCACTAACTTCTGCATATGAATCGATAGCAGGAAACGTATCGAGACTTATTGGCTCATCAACAGTTGAAGGGGGAGGTTCCGCTGTTACAACAGAGCTCACCAAAGACGGATTACAGGCCGGCGGTCTCGCTGCAATAAAACAGCAGTTGATGAATAAAGCTTACGACATGTTGCCCGATACGATCAGAGACTTTGTTTTTAAAAATGCAGCAGAAACAGGAGGGCAGGCTGTATTCTCATCGGCAGTAACAAATTTCATGCTTGCATTAAACGTAATAGGGTGGATTTATACAGCATATCAAATAACTAAAATGTTATTAGAGATGCTATTGGCATGCGACCAAAAAGAAATGGAAGCATCGATTCACAAAAACCAAGGGGCATGTTTTGTCATTGATACAGATCGTTGTGTTAAATATCTCAACGTTGGTTTCACTAAGAAGTGCATTAAGAAAGCAACCGACATGTGCTGTTATAATTCTTTATTGTCAAGAGTAATAATGCAACAGGCATATCCACAGTTAGGAATTAATCCAGTAGAAAGTGGTTGTGTGGGATTAACTATCTCACAGGTGCAGCAACTTGACTGGGATAAAATAGATATGACTGAATATATTGAATCAGCAGTTGTAGCGGGAGAAGTCCCTGATGAGTACGCGGCCTTCACAGAGAGTTCTGTCGCTAATATGGGCCCTTATAAGAATGATAATGCACAGTTACCATCAGAGCGAGCTTTAGAATCAATGGGTGGTAATGTCAATATGACGAAGGCAAGAGAGGAGAATGTTCAGGCACTTAAAGCAGAGAATGTCGACTGCTCGTACTTGCCGAGACCTGCAATTTGTGAAGTAGGGACAGTCTACACTGACCCTGTTACCGGAGCTGTAATAAATTAAAGAAAAACCGGGGAAACCCGGTTTTTCTTTAAAATAGTTGCTTTGCTTTTTTTTGTATTTTATCCAATGCGTTTTTTGAGAGGGAAACCTCTTTCTCCAAGACTACCTTTAATGAAATAATACTCTTTTCCGTTAATAGTTACGCTTGCGAAGCCAGGAGACGTTCGTGTGTCTTGAGGCATCAACCGAAAACCAGGAAACGAAGATGTATCGAAAACCAAATCTTTAGGAACAAACCCCATATAGCGAATGATTGAATAATTTCCCTTCGGCAAGTTTAAGATTGATAGTTCATCACCGGTAGCAGGGCGTATGACCTGGAATGTGAGAAATTCTTTGCCACTGCCACCTGCGCCAGTTACAACGGAAGGTGTATCACAAGTATCCCATTTATTTATGACGGACTTGACGACGACACATTGATTAAGTGCTACTTTCTGACTGTCATAATTAGAATTATTATATTTGGGTATATCCTTGAGGGCTTCAATAATAATTGATGCCCCAGACTTAACTAGTGTCGGATCGTCGACCGGAAGATTGTGTGGGTTCTCTACAAAAACAACGAATTGAGGGACCTGCAGGTACTCAGCATCCGCCTCACTGTATAATGAGGCCGTAAACATACCAATACCTGCTTTAAGTCCGCCAGTGATAGCACCTGTAGCAGTATTCAAGAGCATTTTTGAAGCAAGACCTTCATCAACTCCCCCGGCAGAATTCTCTGCTTCATCTACATTAACAGGTACACCTGCAAGTGCGTATGCGTTTGTTGCAACTGACTTTTGAGGATCAGAATGCCAGTAAACGCCATGCTCTTTCGTGTACATACGATTATCCGGACTCGATGGTTGTGTCGCGCATCCTGCAAGGGCTTTGTTGAATAAATCAGATTTCGGGTAAGTCTTCCCCCGTAGCGGGTTGTGCTTTTCAGGTAATACGCACGCTTTCAGGCATACCTGCTTTCGTCACTTTGTTCAGCGCTCGTACCAGGGCCATAGCCTCCGCAACCTGACCATCGTAGTCACGCAGCGTCAGTGAAC